>Ga0308420_1001328_pt1 | contig 12892 bp, 16 predicted proteins | sample HotsprSampleMS55_FD_203802 | JGI IMG/M metagenome (GOLD analysis project Ga0308420, IMG submission 203802) | Hot spring phototrophic mat microbial communities from Mushroom Spring, Yellowstone National Park, Wyoming, United States - 20090730_MS55 ... | reverse complement strand
CGCTCAAATATTACGGCGGGCGGCCGGTGATCGAGCGGCTGGAGCGGGTGTCGCGGCCGGGCCTGCGTGTCTACCGGCGGCGAGACGAGCTACCGCGCGTGATGAACGGCCTCGGGGTGGCGATCGTCTCGACCTCGCGCGGCGTGATGACCGACCGCAAGGCGCGCGCGAGCGGCATCGGCGGCGAAGTGCTCTGCATCGTCGCGTAGGAAAGAGCCGTGTCCCGCATCGCGCGCAATCCGGTCCGGCTGCCGAAAGGCGTCGAAGTGAGGCTTTCGGCGACGGACATCACGGTGAAGGGTCCTCTCGGGACGATCGCCCGGCCGACCGATCCGAATGTCGAGGTGATCCAGGATGGGGATGTGCTGCGCTTTCGTGCGCTCGGCAACTCGCGTCACGCGCGCGCGATGTCGGGCACGATGCGGGCGCTGGTGGCGAACATGGTGACCGGGGTCACCAAGGGGTTCGAGAAACGTCTCGCCCTGGTCGGTGTCGGCTACCGCGCCCAGGCCCAGGGCGAGCGGCTGAGTCTGTCGCTCGGTTTCTCGCACCCGGTCGAGCGCAGGATGCCGCCCGGGATCCGGATCGCGACCCCGACGCACACCGAGATCGTGGTGAGCGGCGTGGACCGCCAGCTCGTCGGACAGGTGGCGGCGACGATCCGCGACGTGAAGCCTCCCGAGCCCTACAAGGGCAAGGGCATACGCTACGCCGACGAGACGGTGGTGCTGAAGGAAACGAAGAAGAAGTAGCGGAGAGCGCATGACGGACAAGAAGGCGGCGCGACTGCGCCGTGCGCGGCAGACGCGCCTCAGGATTCGAGCACGAGGGGCGATGCGCCTGACGGTGCACCGCACCAACTTCCACATCTACGCGCAAATCACGACGCCGGGCGGCGAGCGCACGCTCGCCGCGGCCTCGAGCGCGGAGAAAGAAGTGCGCGCGCAGGTGCCGAACGGCGGCAACCGCAAGGCCGCGGAAATCGTCGGCCGGCGCATCGCCGAACGGGCGCGCGCCGCCGGCATCGAGCGCGTCGCGTTCGACCGTGCCGGATACCGCTACCACGGGCGCGTCAAGGCGCTGGCGGAGGCGGCACGCGCGGGCGGACTCGAGTTCTAGGGGGAACCGACGATGGCGAGACTGCAGGCCCGCATCCAGCCACAGGAAGAACGTAGCGACGGCCTGCGCGAGCGCATGGTGGCGGTGAACCGCGTCACCAAGGTGGTGAAAGGCGGGCGCGTGCTCGGCTTCGCCGCGCTCGCGGTGGTCGGCGACGGCGACGGCGGCATCGGCATGGGCAAGGGCAAGGCGCGCGAGGTGCCGGTGGCGGTGCAGAAGGCGATGGAGGTCGCGCGGCGCAACCTGGTGAAGATCCCCCTGAAGAACGGCACGCTGCACCACGCGGTCATCGGACACCACGGTGCGGCGCGGGTGCTGATGCAGCCCGCCTCGCCGGGTACCGGCATCATCGCCGGGGGGCCGATGCGCGCGGTGTTCGAGGTGATGGGGGTCACCGACGTGCTCGCGAAGTGTTTCGGTTCGACCAACCCGTACAACGTCGTACGCGCGACCCTCAAGGGATTGCAGGCGATGAGCACGCCGGCCGAGATCGCCGCCAAGCGCGGCAAGAAGGTCGAGGAAATCCTCGGGTGAGGGAGAACGATGGCGCAGAAGACGCTCCGCGTGAAGCTGGTAAAAGGACTGGCGGGCTGCAGGCAGGCGCAGCGCGCAAGCGTGCGCGGGCTCGGCCTCCGACGCCGGCACCAGGTCGTCGAGGTCCCGGACACGCCCGCGGTGCGCGGCATGATCGAACAGGTGCGCCATCTGGTGCGAGTGGAGGGTTGACGCGGTGCGACTGAACACGCTGAAACCGGCTCCGGGGGCGCGGCGCGAGCGCCACCGCGTCGGCCGCGGCGTCGGCTCCGGCTGGGGCAAGACCGCCGGCCGCGGCCACAAGGGCCAGCGCGCGCGCGCGGGGGGCTACCACAAAGTCGGATTCGAGGGCGGCCAGATGCCGCTGCACCGGCGCCTGCCGAAACGCGGGTTCACCTCGCCCACGCGCGACGCGATCGCCGAGGTGCGGCTCTCCGATCTCGAGCGCATGAAGGCGGAGGTGGTGGATCTCGCGGCGCTCAAGGCAGAAGGCGTGGTGCCGCGGCTCGCGCGCGGCGCGAAGGTGATCGCCTCGGGCGAACTGCGGCGCAGGCTCACGCTGAAGGGTGTCGCCGCGAGCAAGGGCGCACGCGAGGCGATCGCGGCCGCCGGCGGTGCGGTCGAGGAGCCGGCGGCGCGCCCGAAGCCCGCCCGGCTGCCGAAGAAGCAAGGGTAGCGAGGCGCCTTGGCCACCGCCCTTCCCCACGTCGGCAGAATCGGCCGTTACGGTGACCTGAAGCGCAGGCTGCTGTTCCTCCTCGGCGCGCTGTTCGTGTTCCGCATCGGCGCGCATATCCCGGTGCCGGGCATCGATCCGGCGGTGCTCGCCGAGCTCTTCCGCGGCCAGCAGGGCGGCATCCTCGGCATGTTCAACATGTTTTCCGGCGGCGCGCTGTCGCGCTTCACGATCTTCGCGCTCGGCATCATGCCCTACATCTCTGCCTCGATCATCATGCAGCTGATGACCGCGGTGGTGCCGCAGCTCGACCAGCTGCGCAAGGAGGGCGAGGCCGGCCGGCGCAAGATCACCCAGTACACCCGCTACGGCACGGTTCTGCTGTCGCTTTTCCAGGCCACCGGCATTTCGATCGCGCTCGAGTCGCAGCCGAACCTGGTGCTGGAGCCCGGAATCCTGTTCCGCATCACCGCGATCACCTCGCTCGTCACCGGCACGATGTTCCTGATGTGGCTCGGCGAACAGGTGACCGAGCGCGGGCTCGGCAACGGCATCTCGATCATCATCTTTGCTGGCATCGCGGCCGGGCTGCCGAGTGCGATCGGCGGCACGCTGGAGCTGGTGCGCACCGGCGCGATGCACCCTCTCACCGCGATCTTCATCGCCGCGGGCGTGGTCGTGGTCACCGCCTTCGTGTGCTTCGTCGAGCGCGGCCAGCGCAAGATCCTGGTCAACTACGCCAAGCGCCAGGTCGGAAACCGCGTCTACGGCGGCCAGAGTTCGCACCTGCCTTTCAAGCTCAACATGTCGGGCGTCATCCCCCCGATCTTCGCCTCCTCGCTCATCCTGTTCCCGGCGACGTTGCTTTCCTGGTTCGGCACGACCGAGGGCTCGACGTGGTTGCGCGATCTCGCGGGGGCGCTGTCGCCGGGACAGCCGATCTACGTGCTGCTCTACGCGGGCCTGATCGTCTTCTTCTGTTTCTTCTACACCGCGCTGCAGTACAACCCGAAGGAGACGGCCGACAACCTGAAGAAATCGGGCGCGTTCGTGCCCGGAATCCGTCCCGGGGATCAGACCGCGCGCTACCTGGAAAAGATTCTCACCCGCTTGACGCTCGCGGGGGCGCTGTACGTCACGCTGGTGTGCCTGCTTCCGGAATTCCTGATCCTGCGCTGGAACGTGCCCTTCTACTTCGGCGGCACCTCGCTGCTGATCATCGTCGTGGTGACGATGGACTTCATGGCGCAGGTGCAGGCGTACATCATGACCCACCAGTACGAGAGCCTGCTGCGCAAGGCGAGCTTCAAGGGCGGGCTGACGGCGCGCTAGGGGCGAAGGCGAGGGCGAGCGATGAAAGTGATGGCATCGGTGAGGCGCATCTGCCGCAACTGCAAGGTCATTCGCAGAAAGGGCGTGGTGCGGGTGATCTGCAAGAATCCGCGCCACAAGCAGCGCCAGGGTTGAACGATGCGATCGCTTGCCGCAGGCGAGCCCGGGCGCATATAATTCCTGTCTTTTTCGGACTCCGACCCATGGCCCGGATCGCAGGCATCAACGTTCCGAACCATCAGCACGCCGGGATCGCGCTCACCGCGATCTACGGCATCGGCAGGGCGCGCGCGCGCGCGATCTGCGCGGCCGCGGGCGTGGACCCCGCCCGCAAGATCAAGGACCTCAACGACGCCGAGATGGAGCGGCTGCGCGAAGGCGTCGCGCGCTTCACAATCGAGGGAGAACTGCGGCGCGAGGTGCAGATGAGCATCAAGCGGCTGATCGACCTCGGCTGCTACCGCGGTTCGCGCCACCGCAAGGGCCTGCCGGTGCGGGGTCAGCGCACGCGCACCAACGCCCGCACCCGCAAGGGCCCGCGCCGCGCCGCGATCAAGCTGAACGTGCCGGCTGGCAAGGCCGGGTAAGGAGCGCCGATGGCGAGCCGCAACATCCCCACCGCGCAACAGCTCGCGCAGACCGCTTCCGCGCGCGCGCGCAAGAAGGTCAAGAAGAGCGTCGCCGACGCGATCGCGCACATCCACGCCTCGTTCAACAACACCATCGTCACGATCACCGACCGGCAGGGCAACACGCTCGCCTGGGCGAGCGCGGGCAACGCCGGGTTCAAGGGCTCGCGCAAGTCCACGCCATTCGCGGCGCAGGTCGCCGCCGAACGCGCCGGGCGCGCGGCGCAGGAGTTCGGCGTCAAGAACCTCGAGGTGCGGATCAAAGGTCCCGGACCGGGACGCGAGTCGGCGGTGCGGGCGTTGAACGCCACCGGCCTCAAAATCACCGCGATCGCCGACGTGACACCGATTCCGCACAACGGCTGCCGCCCGCCGAAGCGGCGGCGCGTCTAGCGCGCGGGGGGGGCCGATGGCGCGAAACACCGACGCGAGGTGCCGGCTTTGCCGCCGGGAGGGCGAGAAGCTCTTCCTCAAAGGCGAGAAGTGCTTCACCGACAAGTGCGCGATCGAACGGCGCGGCTACGCGCCCGGGCAGCACGGGCAAAAGTCGGGTGCGCGGCTTTCGGAATACGGCAAGCAGCTGCGCGAAAAACAGAAGGCGCGGCGCATCTACGGTCTCCTCGAGCGCCAGTTCCGGCTTACCTACGCCGAGGCGGCACGCTCGAAGGGCGTCACCGGCGAGCGGCTGCTGCAGCTCCTGGAGTCGCGTCTGGACAACGTCGCCTGGCGCATGGGTTTCGGGGCCTCGCGTGCCGAGGCGCGGCAGGTGGTGCGGCACAACGGCATCCTCGTCAACGGACGGCGGGTCAACATTCCCTCCTACCGCTTGCGCCCGGGCGACGTGGTCGAGGTGGCGCCGAAAGCGAAGAACCAGCTGCGCATCAAGGCTGCCGCCGAGGCCGCCGAATCGCGCGGGCTTCCCGAATGGCTGTCGGTGGACGCGAAAGCGCTGCGCGGCACGTTCAAATCCGTACCCGCGCGCGCCGATCTCACGACGAGCGTGAACGAGAGCCTGATCATCGAGCTGTACTCGAAATGACGCGCAAACGGACCGAGCCCACATGGCACTGACCGGACTTCTCAAACCGCGCATCGTGGATGTGCAGAACCTTTCGCCGACGCACGCCCGCGTGACGATGGAGCCGTTCGAGCGCGGCTTCGGCCACACCCTCGGCAACGCGCTGCGCAGGGTATTGCTGTCCTCGATGCCGGGCTACGCCGCGACCGAAGTCCAGATCGCGGGGGTGGTGCACGAATACTCGACGATCGACGGCGTGCGCGAGGACGTTGTCGACCTGCTGCTCAACCTGAAGGGGGTGGTGTTCCGCCTGCACAACCGCACCGAGGCGATCGTGCAGCTGCGCAAGAAAGGCGAAGGGGCGGTCACCGCCGGAGACATCGAGCCCTCGCACGACGTCGAGATCGTCAATCCCGAGCACGTGATCGCGCATCTCGCCGCCGGCGGCAAGCTGGAGATGCAGATCAAGGTCGAGGCGGGCCGCGGCTACGTGCCCGGGAACATGCGGTACCTGCCGGAAGAGACCCGGGGCATCGGCCGCGTCGTCCTCGATGCGTCGTTCAGCCCGGTGCGGCGTGTGGCTTACGCAGTCGAATCGGCACGCGTCGAGCAGCGCACCGACCTCGACAAGCTGATCCTCGACATCGAGACCAACGGCGCGATCGAACCGGAGGAAGCGGTGCGCTACGCCGCGCGCGTGCTCGTCGAGCAGCTCGCGGTGTTCGCGCAGCTCGAGGGCACGACGCTGCCGGTGGAGGAGAAGAAGCCGGTCGCGGTGGACCCGATCCTGCTGCGGCCGGTCGACGACCTGGAGCTCACGGTGCGCTCGGCCAACTGCCTGAAGGCCGAGAACATCTACTACATCGGCGATCTCATCCAGCGCACCGAGACCGAGCTTCTGAAGACCCCGAACCTCGGCCGCAAGTCGCTCAACGAAATCAAGGAAGTGCTCGCCTCGCGCGGACTGACGCTCGGCATGAAGCTCGAGAACTGGCCGCCGCCCGGGCTCGAGCATCCGCACCGGATGCAGTAGCGATGCGGCACGGTCACGGGCTGAGGAAGCTCAACCGCACCTCCGCGCATCGTCGCGCGATGCTGCGCAACCTCGCGGTGGCGCTGCTCACGCACGAGGAAATCCGCACCACGGTGCCGAAGGCGAAGGAGCTGCGCCGCGTGGTGGAGCCGATGATCACGCTCGGAAAGACGGCGACGCTCGCCAACCGGCGGCGGGCATGGAACCGCCTGCGCGACGAGGCGTCGGTGGCGAAGCTTTTCTCGGAGCTCGGTCCGCGCTACGCGGCGCGAAAGGGCGGCTATCTGCGCATCCTCCGCGCAGGCTACCGCAAGGGCGACAACGCGCCGATGGCGCTGGTGACGCTGGTGGACCGGCCCGAGCCTCGGCCCGAAGGCGAGAAGAAGGAAGCGAAGGCGGGCGAAGAAAAGCCGGCAGCCTGATCCGTACGGCGGCGCGCAGCAGGGCCGGGGAGTCCCCGGCCTTTTCTTTTCCTACAATCCGCGCGTGACCATCGTGCTCTTCACCGACTTCGGTTCGGCCGATCCGTACGTCGGCCAGGTGAAGGCCGCGCTGGCCGCGCACGCCCCGGGCATTCCGGTGCTGGATCTGCTCAACGACGCTCCCGACTACGACGTCGAAGCGGCGGCGCACCTGCTCGCTGCGCTCGCGCCGGAGTTCGCCCCGGCGAGCGTGTTTCTCGCGGTGGTGGATCCCGGCGTCGGCACCGCGCGTGGCGCGATCGTGGTCGAGGCCGAAGAGCGGCGCTTCGTCGGCCCGGACAACGGGCTGCTGTCGGTCGTCTACCAGCGCTCCGCCCGCCGGCGCTGTCAGGCGATCGTGTGGAGGCCCGCGCGCCTCTCCGCGTCTTTCCACGGCCGCGATCTCTTCGCGCCGGTCGCGGCACGGCTCGCCGCCGGAACGCTGCCCGAGGGCTGGCTTGCGCCCCGGGAGCGTCCCGAGGTGCTCTTCGATCCCGCGCCGCTCGCACGCGTGATCTACGTCGATCATTATGGCAACTGTGTGACCGGGATTCCGGTGCGCGACGTGCGAGCCGACGCGCGGCTCGAAGTGGCCGGGCGAGAGATCGGTTTCGCGCGCGTCTTCGGCGAAGCGAACCCGGGCGAGCCGTTCTGGTACGAGAACAGCTGCGGTCTGGTCGAGATCGCGCTCGCGCGCGGTAGCGCCGCGCGCGGGCTCGGAATCGGTGTCGGAACGGCGGTCGCGCTGCGAGGCCGACCGGCTGCGCTATGATGGCGCGCAGAGCCGGGAAACCGCCCGGCAGGGTCGCGCGCGACCGCCGGAGCGCGAGGAGATCGAAATGAGCCGTGAGGCGCGGGTGGAAGCGTTCGTCGGCGCCTGGGGCGCGTTGCGGCGCGAGATGGAAAAGGTGATCGTCGGCCATGGCGACATCCTTTCCGGGGTGCTGACCGCGCTCTTCTGCGGCGGACACGTGCTCCTCGAAGGCGTGCCGGGTCTCGGCAAGACGCTGCTCGTGCGCACGCTCGCCAGCAGCCTCGATCTGTCCTTCTCGCGCATCCAGTTCACTCCAGACCTGATGCCTGCCGACATCCTCGGTACGAACGTGATCGTCGAGGACAGCGTGGGCCGGCGCGAGTTCCAGTTCCAGCCCGGGCCGGTGTTCGCGCACCTGGTGCTGGCGGACGAGGTGAACCGCGCTACGCCGAAAACCCAGTCGGCGCTGCTCGAAGCGATGCAGGAGGCGAGTGTCACCGTCGCCGGACACCCCCGGCCGTTGCCTGCGCCGTTTTTCGTGCTCGCGACGCAAAATCCGATCGAGATGGAAGGCACCTACCCGCTGCCGGAGGCGCAGCTCGACCGCTTCCTGTTCAAGCTGCGCGTGCCCTACCCGGAGATGGCCGACTTGAACGCGATCCTCGATCGCACCACCGGCGCCGAGGTGCCGCGCGTCGAGCGCGTGCTCGATAAAGCCGCGGTGCTCCGCATGCGGGAGCTCGTGCGCGAGGTACCGATCGCTAGCCACGTGCGCGAGTACGCCGCGCGGCTGGTGATGGCGACGCATCCGCAATGGGAAGGCGCGCCGGAGGCGGCGCGCCGGTACGTGCGCTACGGTGCGAGCCCGCGCGGGGCGCAGGCGCTCGTGCTCGGGGCCAAGGTGCGCGCGCTCGCCGAAGGGCGCTACAACGCGAGCGTGGACGACATCCGGGCGCTCGCGCTCCCGGCGCTGCGCCACCGCGTTGTCCTCAACTTCGCCGGCGAGTCCGAAGGCGTGGATCCCGACGCGCTCATCGGCGAGGTGCTGCAGAGCGTCGAGAGCGCATCGCGCCGCGAGCTGGAGCGCGCGGTGGGATAGCGGCGGGATGGAGCCCGATTCGGCGCTCGTCGCGTGCGAAGAACTGGTGCGCCGCGTCGCGCGCGCAGTGCGCCTGCGGCGCGCCGCACGCGCCGCCTGGCGCGGGGCGTTCTGGGGTGCGCTCGCGGCGGTCGGCCTGCTGCTGCTGAAGAGCTGGCTCGGCGAGCAGGCGGTGCTGTGGTCCGCCGCCCTGATCGCCGCCGCCGCCCTGTTTCCTGCGGCCTTCGCAGCGCTACGGCCCGTTCCGCCTCTTCTCGCCGCGCGGCTCGCAGACCGCGCCTACGGGCTCGAGGACCGGCTCGCGACGGCGCTCGAGTGCCGCGCCGCCGGTGGCGCGCGCAGCTTTGCGCTCTTCGAGGCGCTCGCTGCCGACGCCGCGGCCAGCGCCGCCCGGCTGCGATCGGCGCCATCGGCGTTACCGCCGCACGAGGTGCGCGAAAAGCAGCTGCTCGCCGCGCCGCTCACGCTCGCTGCGGCGCTCGCCCTCGCACCCGCACTGCCTCCCGACCCGCTTGCTGCGCTCGCCGAGCGCCTGGCGCCCGCCATGGCCGGGCGCGACACCGATGCGCCTTCGCTGCGCGAACGGCTTGCGCGGCTTCTGCATCCGGGGGCGGCGCCCTCGCAGGGGAGCGCGGTACGTCCCTCGGACGAGCGCACGCGCGCACAGGGTACCGAAGGCGCGATCGAAGCGCCGCAGTACAAGGACCGGGCGATCGCGCGCACCGATCCCGATTTCGCGAGTTTCGTGAAGCAGGGCGACGATCGGCTGCGGCTGCTCGAGCGCACCGAGCGGCTGCCCGATCTCGAGTCGGATTTCGCGAGCTCGCAGTACCGTGCGCTCCTGCGGCGCAGCCGCGAGCTCTCGGCTGGCGCCGACCCGAACCGGCTGTCGGCGCAGAAGCTCGCGGAGCTGCTGCGCGAGATGCAGCGCCTCGGGAGGCCGGGCGGGGAGTGGATGCGGGAGGTGCACGAAGGGCTCGACGCGCTCGAGCAGGGCGACCTCGGCCATGCACTGAACGCGATCCGCACCGCGCTCGAGCGCCTGCGCCGCTCCGAAGAGCGCCAGCGTTCCGGGCAGGAGCTGCGCGGAGGGCGCGAGGAGCGCCGCGGCGGCGGTGCCGGAGGCGACGAAGCGGCCGGAGAAGCGCAGGCCGAAGCCGATCGGCCGGGCAGCTACGGACTCGCCAAGGGGGCGTACGAGAAGGGGAGGCCGACCGCGCGGCTGCGCTCGACACCGTACGACACCGCGGTGCAGGGCCAGCGCGGGCTCCGCATGCCTTCGGCGGACACCGGGACGCTCGCCCGGCCCGGCAGCCCCCCGGTGCAGCTCCAGGCCGGGGGCGAGCTCGGGCAGTACCGGCGCATGATGGAGGACGCGATCGCCCGCGAGGAGGTGCCGCGCGCCTACCACGAGCAGGTGCGCGAGTACTTCCGGTCGCTGCAGGAGCGCTGATCGCGGCGATGGCGCAGCGGGCCCCCGGCGCCCTGTTGGACGCGCGCTTCGTCGAGCGTCTGGAACGCCTGGCGCTTCTTGCGCGGCGGCCGGTGCGCGGCTGGGTGGCCGGCCGGCGGCGCAGCCGGGCGAGCGGCCACAGCGTCGAGTTCCGCGACCATCGCGCCTACGGCGCAGGCGACGACCTACGCTATCTCGACTGGAACGTCTACGGCCGCACGGACCGCCTGCACGTGAAGCGGTTCGTGGACGACGAGGATCTCTGCCTGCACCTGCTGCTCGACGCCTCAGCCTCGATGGACTGGGGCGAGCCCTCGAAGCTCGGCTGGGCGGCGCGCGTCGCCGCGGCGCTCGGCTTCGTTGCGCTCGCCAGCCTCGAGCGCGTCGCGTTCGGGGTGCTGCGCGCGCGACTGGAGGGCGGCTGGCCGCCGGCGCGCGGGCGCGCGCGCATCTCGGCGCTCTTCGAAGCGCTCGCGAGCGTGCGCGGCGAAGGCACGACCGATCTCGACGCCGCGCTCGCCGACTACGCCCGGCGTGCGCCTCCCGGGGGCGTGGCGGTGGTGCTGTCCGATCTGCTCGCTCCGCGCGGCTACGAACGCGGCCTCGCGGCGCTCGCGGAGCGCCGGCTCGAGGTGCACGTCGTCCACGTGCTCGGTCCGGAGGACTTCGCGCCCTCGCTCGCCGGAGACCTGCGACTGGTGGACCACGAGACGGGCGAGGTGCGGGAGCTGTGCGTGGACGCCGAGACGCGGCGCGAGTACCGCGCGCGCCTGGAGGCGTTCTGCGCGCGCGCCGCGCAGTACTGCCGCGCGCACGAAATCGGCTACTACCGTGCGAGCAGCGCGACGGCACCCGAGGAAATGGTGTTCGGCCCGCTGCGCGGAAGGCTGCTCGCGTGAGCCTGCTCGCGCCGCTCGGCCTCGCGCTCGCGGCGCTCGCCGTGCCCTTGGTGCTGCTCTATTTCGTGCGCCCTCGTCCGCGCGAGCGCACGGTGTCGAGTCTGCTGCTGTGGCCCGCGCGGCCGCGCGAGCGCGCCCCGCTTTCGCTCCTGCAGCGCTTCGAGGCCGATCCGTTGATCCTCCTCCAGCTTGCGGCGCTCGCCGCGCTCGCTGCCGCGCTCGCACGCCCGGTCCTCACCGTGCCGGGGGAACCGGACCGCCGGGTGGTGCTGATCCTCGACACCTCGGCCTCGATGAAGGCGACCGACGTGCGGCCTTCGCGCTTCGAGGCGGCGCGCGAGCGGGCTCTGGCGCTGGCGCGCGGTCTTCCCGAAGGCGCACAGACGATGGTCATCGAAGCGGGCGTGCAGCCGAGGATCGCGGCACGCTTCGGTGCCGAGCGCTCGCGGGTGCTCGATGCGCTGCGGGCAGCCAGCGCGCGCGATGCGCCCGACCGCCTGGAGGAGGCGATCCGTACCGCGCTTGCTCTGGTGGGGGGCGACGAGCGGGCCGAGATCCACGTTTTCACCGACGGTGCCTTCGGCGAGTTGCCGGGCCCGGCCGATCCCCGCATCCGCTGGGTCGGCGTCGGAGGCGGCTCCGACAACGTCGCGATCACGCGCCTGGCGGTGCGCAAGACGCAGATCGGGGCGGGGAATTACGAGGCGCTGGTCTCGCTCGCCAACTACGCCCCCGCGCCCCGTCGCCTCCGGCTCTCGGTGCAGGCGGGCGAGCGCGCGATGGTGGAGCGCGAAATCGAGCTCGGCGCGCAGGTGCGCCGCTCGCTCATCCTGCCCTTCCGCCACGGGGGCGAGGCCCGTATCCGCGCCGAGCTGCGCGCAAACGACGCTCTGGCGGTCGACAACGTCGCCTGGGCGGTGCTGCCGGCGCCGCGGCGCATCGCGGTCACGCTGGTGAGCGAGGGGAACCTTTTCCTGGAGAACGTGCTGCGGGCCGACCCGGAGGTCGTGCTCACCGTCAAGCGCCCGGCGCAGTACGCCGGCGGCATGGAGGCTGCCGACGTCGTCGTGCTCGATTCGGCGACACCGCCGCGCATCGGCCCTGGACGTTTCGTGCTGGTGAACACCGTTCCGCCCGATCTGCCGGTGGAGCTGCTCGGCACGATATCGGCGCCGTCGGTACTCGACTGGGACCACGCGCATCCGGTGATGCGGCACGTGGAATTCTCCAAGGTGGTGATTCGCAGCGCGATGCGCCTGCGGCCGCTCGCGCCGGGGCGAACGCTGGTGGAGGCGGCGCTCGGGGGACCGCTCGTCTACGCGCTCGAGGAGCCCGGGCGCAAGGCGCTCCTGGTGGGCTTCGACCTCTTCGAGGCTGACCTGCCGCTGCGCGTCGCCTTCCCGCTGCTGATGTCGAACGCGTTGCGCTGGCTGCATCCGGGAGCCTCGGACCACGCGAGCCTGCAGATCGGCTCCGGGCAGCCGATCGTGCTGCCGCTCGCGCACGGCGTCGACGCGGTCACGGTCACGACGCCCTCGGGGCGCAGGCTGCCTGCACGCATCGCGCGCGGCGAGGCGAGCTTCGCCGACACCGAAGAGATCGGCGTCTACACGCTCGCCACCGGCCGCGGCGAGGTGCGCATCGCGGTGAACCTGATGGACAGCGCGGAGTCCGACATCGCGCCGCGCCCGCTGCCGGCGCCGGCGGCCTTGGCAGCGGCCGAGCGCGTTCCGGTCGAGGTCGAGATCTGGCGCCATTTCGCCTTCGCCGCACTCCTCCTTCTCGCGCTCGAAGCGGCGCTCTACGGGCGCCGGCAAAGTGCCGGAAGGCTCGTCCTGCGGGCGAGCCCCGGCGCGCGCCGCGCGCTGGGTGCGCGCGGCGCGCT
>Ga0308420_1001325_pt1 | contig 12895 bp, 2 predicted proteins | sample HotsprSampleMS55_FD_203802 | JGI IMG/M metagenome (GOLD analysis project Ga0308420, IMG submission 203802) | Hot spring phototrophic mat microbial communities from Mushroom Spring, Yellowstone National Park, Wyoming, United States - 20090730_MS55 ... | reverse complement strand
AGGGGTGGTTTTTGTGGGGGGCTAAGGCCTCCTCATTTGTTTCGTCCGCCGGGAGCCCCTGGCGGTGCAGCACCTTCTTAATCAGTTCCAGCCGGTTCCAGTTTAGCCGCTCCCCCAAGTTTAGGGACGGCTCCACCTCCCGCCCATAGGGTTCCAGTTTCTTTTCCAGCCTCTCCACTTCGGCCAAATGGGCATCCCAGTCCCTTTTCACCGCCTCCCCATCCACCCCTACGCCCCACGCCCGCATAGCCGCTATCACCGGCAAAGCCCCCATCTCTATGGCCATAGCCCGCCCTAAACCCGCCTCCGCTATCCGCCCCCTTTGGCTCAAATACACCTTGTAGGCCGCATAGGCGTCCAAAGCCGCATAGCGTAGCATATCCCAAGTCAGGAGGCCGCCCCAGTCCGCCGTTTGGTGCTCTTTGTTTAGCCGTATCCCCACCTTAGCGGCTAACTCTTTGAGGCTATGGCGGCGTGGCTCAGAGTATTCTTTGCAGTCCAAAAGTTTTTCCGCTATCATGGTATCCCACAGGCGCTCCTTAGGGTGCGCTATGTAGGCGCCGTTTGCCGCCGCAAAAGATAGGTCAAAGGTCAGGTTATGCCCCACTATCTTTTTGGCTTTGGCCAGTAGCCTCCACGCCTCCGGTACCCCATCCAAGTCTATCAGGTAGGCGGTGTTTTCCGTAGGGAGGTACAAGGTGAAAAGCCGGGCCCGGCCAGTGGCTGGATGGAGCGCCCCGCCTAAGGTGCCGGGACGGGCCACAGTCTCCAAGTCCCACCCTACCGCATCCTCTCTTTGGAGGCGTTCCTCTAAGTCCGGGAGCCGGGAGGCGTCCGAAACAAACTCCAAGTTAGGCTCCCCCTCCCCCGGCGGGTGGTCAGGGGCCGGGCCGTCCGGCGGTGCAGGATCGCCGTCCGGTGTGGGGGTAGGATCGGGGTCGAGGCGTTTGAGGAGGGTGTGGAGTTCGAGGAGGTCGGGGTCGTCGGATAGGTCAGGGAGGTCAGGGAAGTCAGGTAGTTCCGGGAGGGGTTCCAACCGCACTTCCTCTCCATTCAGGGCGCGTTCCAGTTCCTGTACCGCCCTTTGTACCGCCGCTAAACCTTCCTTTGGGGTAGGTGAGGCATACTCCCGATCCGCCACCCGCACCGGCTCCCCCTCACTAAGTACCGCCCAGTACCCGTACAACAAAGCATGTAGCCCCCGCATCCCCCACATGAGGGCCTCTACACCGGCCCCGTTCCTTTGGGTAAGTTGGGTGTATAGCTCATGTAACCGCCTACCCGCTTTTGCAGTCTCCTCTATATATAGCGGTAACTCTGGCTCCTTTGGCGCCGAAAACAAAGTATCCGGGAGGTCATCCGCCGGGACTTCCTCTAAGAGGGGCTTCTCCTCTAAGTTTTGCCACTCCTCTCGTATGCGTAGGTTTAGATAGCCTCTATCCGCCCCCGCAAAGCCCTCCTCAGGCTTGTATAGCTCCCTAAACCGCCTTGTAAAGGCATTTGGGGTATAGGGCTTTTCCGCTTTTGCCTCGCAGTAGGCTACAAAAGTCTCATATAGCGCTTTTCGGGTAACCGCCGCCCCCTCTACCCGCTCCACACAGGCCGCCGCAAAAGAGGCCACTATATCCTCTCTCGTTTTGTACGCCTCCCAAAGGTCGCCTATGCTTTTCGGTGGCTCCCTCTTAGGGTCATTCAGGTACTCCTTTGCCCCCTCTACAAGCCACCGAAGTATCCCCGCCTTTTCCCTACGAAGTTTGTCCAGAAAGTGGGGGTCAGCCCGCTTTGCAGCGTCAAAGGATACCCTAAACGGGATAGGGATTACCCGCCTAAATACCGCCTCTTTGCTGGATGTTACCTTAGGTAGGTCATTTGTGGCTATAACGGCTTTGTGGGTGGCCTCAAACTCTACATAATCCTCTCTCATGGCCCGGCCCGAAAGTATATCCCCAGTCTGGGCCTTAATTATTTCCTCATCGAGGGGGGTCTTATCTGGGAAGTCCGGGCAATAGGCCATCCGTTTGCCGAAGAGCGTCATGATTTGGGTGGGGTGGGTATCTTTTTTGTGCTTCTTAAATAGTTCCGAAGGCACCCGCGCCGCAAAGTCCTGTAACACTTCCGCCACTATGCGTAGCAGGGTGCTTTTCCCGTTTGCGGTTTTGCCGTAGAAGATAAACATCTTTTGCGCCGAAGTATCCCCCGTGAGCAAACTACCCAGTACCCACTGCATATAATCTACCCACTCTGCATCCCCCGCCCCCCAAGTCCGCATAGCCGCCTCAAAGTGGGGGGCCCGTGCATTTGGGTCGTAGGGGGTATCCAGTACCCCAAAAAGCATTTTGCCTTTGTACTTTTCGTGTGGGTGTAGCTCCCCGGTGGTCAGGTCTATCACCCCATTTGCCACTGGCAAAAGGTGCCGGTTTTCACTTGGAGGGGGTAGGTCTCTAAACAGCATTTGTACTCCAAAAGAGTCTACCCGCATGAGTAGCGCCTCTACCTTACTGAGCCATGCAGGATCGTTTATATTCTTTTCCAGCTTTTCCAGCCACCCAGCAAAAACCTCCCCGCCCGCTCCCGCCTCTAAGGCCTCCCTCCAAACACTTATTTTCCGCTGCATCACCCCGTGTATAATGCCCACTATGCCCCATTCTTTTGGCCGCCGCTGCCAAAAACGGCCGTTCCACACACACCACCCTAACTTTTCTACATAGCGGATATCCCCCCCGATTTCCGACAGAACTTCCTCAGCCACAACGCCGTAGTGAATAGAGTGCCGCCCCATTTCGGTAGGGAGCGGCCGCCGCTCCCCATATCTCAGGCCACTTTCCGCCGCCGCCCTAAGCTCCTTTTCAGGGAAGTCCGGGCCTACCAGCTTCTCTTTTGCCTTTTCGTATAGCTCCCGCCTAACTTCCTCAAAGCAATCCCCTAAAAAGGCCTTTACCCGCCCCAAGTTCAGGAAGGCCCGAAAAACGCTATTGTTACGATCCCCCTTTACCGCCTCCTCTATCCTTTGGAAGGCCTCATGTAGGAGGCTATCGGCAAGCCCGCCCGAAACACTCTCACTTGTAACCCGCCTTTTAGGGGAGGCCTTCGGTTTAGGGAGTAGCCCTACATACTCAAAGAATTCATTTCCCATTTCAGGTAGGGAGGCCACCGGTACCGGCCCGTGTTTGATTTCGTACGGCCTCCCCTCCACTTCGGTAGGGGCCACTACAATAGCGCCCCTTTGCCACCCTTTTAGCTCCACCTTTACCCCATAGGGCCCTTCGGCCGTCTTTTTCAGCTTAGGGGTTTCCACCGAAGGGGCCACCCGCACCACAATATGATACCCCCCGCCGGGGGTCTTCTCTCTCCACGCATAGGCTAACTCTGGAAACTTACTCAGGAGGTCGTGATAGTACAAGTCCACCTCAGGGGAGGGCCGCTTTTCGTCTTTGTTTGGGGCATCTAAGTCCAAAGCCACTACCCGCCCAAAAGGCACGATAGCTATCCCCGCCGCCTCCTCACTTGGCCACTCCCACCCCTCTATGGCCTCAGGGGTCGTGGCTACATCCCGGTTCCAGTTCCTTTTTAGGGGCCTTTTAGGGTCTCCACCGCCCCCAGTCTGGATCACCCCGTACCCTAAGCTGACTAAGTGCTTTGCCGCCTCCCTAAGGGCTTGTAGTTTGCCACCTTTGACCGCATCAGCGGCCGTTACGGACATGCTCATACACCCAAAGATACCGAACAGCCTAACGCCTCCCCCGAAAAGCGTCGGGAAAACTCGTGGAAAAGTGCCCCCAAAAAGAAAAGCGGCCCCACCGGGCCGCCATGAGCATATCCGTCCGCCTTTGCGGTCGGTTTTCTACTACAAAGATACGGCTCCCGGCCCCTACCGCTATCGGGAAGTTTCCACGCCTCTCCACATAGGGGCACCGCCCCCTTAGAGGCCCGCTCCCCTAAAAGTCTGGCCCAGTTAACTGCAAACTGCAAAGTTGGGGGCGGTTTTTTGGCGCCCATAGAAATTTTGTGCGTGCGAAATTTGCATGCGGAATTTTTTCTTAGGAGCTGAACAAGTAGGGGGTCACTTTGCAGTTTGCAGTTAACCGATCCCGCCTAAACCCTTGGAGGCCCTTTTGTGGCCAGTGAGGGATAGCCCCAAGTCGGTGAGGGTAGGGGCACCGAAGGGGAGGCCGGGGGAGTGGGGAGGGGGAGGCCAGTCAGTCGGTGAGGGTGGGTAGGTGGCCAGTGGGGAGGGGGAGGCCGGTGCCCTTAGGGGGAAGTTGGGGGCCAGTCGGGTAAGTCGGTGGGGGTAGGGGGCCCCAAAGGGGGTCTGGTTAGCGCGGGCAACAACGCATCGGCACCCTTTGCACGCGAAAAACCCCCGCCCCCTCCCTTTGGCCACCGCTCCCGAAAGTCTGGGGGTGGGGAGGCCTCCCGTCCGAAGGCGTCCCTATCGCCCGGTGTGGGGAGTGGGGGTGTAGGTGGCCAAAGGCTTCACTTGGCCAAGTCGGTCTTAGGCCCCCTTAGGTGGCCAGTCGGGGAGGGCCGGGCGAAGGCGTCCCCCTCCCGTCCCTTTGTGGCCAGTGGGGGCCTCCCGGATGGCCAGTGAGGGGAGGTGCGAAGGCCTCCCGCCTATGGCCGTCCCTTTGTGGCCAGGCGGTGGCCATAGGTGGCCAGTGGGGAAGTGGCTCCCCTATGGGAGGCCGTCCGCTTCTCTGGCCAGTGGGGGAGGCGGTGGCCATAGGTGGCCAGTGGGGGGCCTTTGGGCGGTAAGTTGGCCAGTGGGGGCCAGTGAGGGGGGCCTCTTTTGGCCAGTGGGTGGCCAGTAGGGACTGGTGTGCGGCCCCCTTAGGCCGGGGAGGGGGAGAGGCCGGCTCCCCTTTGGCCATGTAGCGGCGCCGTCCCTAAGGGTGTGGCCGTAGGTGGCCAGTGGGCAAAGGTTCGCCTCCCCAGTGGGGAGCCTATCGGGCGGTAAGTTGGCCAGTGAGGGGGAGGCTCCCCGTAGCGGCGCCGCCCCTAAGGTGTGGCCAGTGGCCCATAGCCCTATGGCCAGAGAGTGGCCCGCCTCCCCAGTGGGGCCGGTGGTGTGGCTCCCGCCCCCGGTGTGGGGTCTCCCCGGATGGCCAGTGCGGGGAGTGGCCCCGTAGCGGCGCCTCCCTATGGGTGTGGCCAGAGTGAGGCTCCCGCTTTGGCCATAGGCCCGCCTCCCCCAGTGGGGCCGGAAAGTGGCCCCGCTCCCAGTGTGGTGTAGCCGGTGGCCAGTGGGTGGCCAGTGGGGAAGTGGCTCCCCTCCCGGCTTAGAGGTTATTTGCGATACGGGTCATGGCGTTTCGCTCAAAGAGGGAGGCCCGGCGGATGTAGCCTCTTAGTACCGTCATGCTTTTGTGGCCCGTTTGGAGGGCAATTTCGTCTTCTGTGGCGCCCATGAGGGCCGCCGTAGTGGCAAAGCCCGCCCGTAGGGAGTGGCCCCCAAAGCGCCGGGGGTCGAGGCCTAAGCGATCGGCATAATCTTTGACGATCCGGGCTACGGCGTCCGTGGAAAGTCGGCTTTGGGTGTACTGGGACTTTCGCATGGAGACAAAGAGGGGGCCGGCGTTTCGGCCTAAGGTGGCCAAGTAGCTTTGGAGGGCCCGGACGGGGCAAAGTTCCGGCCGTTTAGCGTAGCCGATAGCCACTTCCCGCCCCCGCCCCTCTTGATCCGTTTTGCTTTTGCGGATGGTCAGGATGGCGCCCTCCGGGACAAACTCTACATCCTCTACATTCAGGCCCACTAACTCACTACGGCGTAGGGCGGCGAAAAAGCCTACAAGTATCAGGGCTTTGTCTCGTAGCCCTTTGCGCCCGCTATCCCACTTAATGAGGCCCAGTTGCGTAGGGGTGAGGGGGGCTTTTTTGCTTTGGGCGCTCCCTAAGGTGCGGCGAAGGCCTCGTAGGTACATGCGAAGGTGATCGTCCGCCACCCGGTAGCGCACCCGTAGGGCCGCCACATGGCGCTCAATCGTGGCCATTTTGCGCCCCTGTGCGGCCAAGTGCTCACAAAAGGCGATCACACTCAAAGGCGCCTCAGGAGTAAGGCCGTTTTCGGTGCAAAAGCGCTCGTAGAGGCGAAGGGTACTGGCGTAGCTACGACGGGTATTGTGGGCAAAAGCGGCGGATACCCGCTCCCGTAAGGCATCCCCTATCCGGGCTAATTGCGTGGTCATACCGCAAAGATACGGCATTTTCGGGATCGGATAAGAGAGGGTTATCCGACCCTATGCAGGCGACTTAGGCGGTGGGGTTTATACCCCCTTTGCGCCGTTCCTCTACCCCTAAGGCCCCAAAGTAGGCATCCGGCGCCTCCCGGTGGGCACCCCATAGGGGCTTACCTCACACGGGTGGGGTGCCTCCCCGGCCAGTCCGGTTTTAGGGCCCTCCGTAGGGATTTTTCGGGTCTTCATCTTTTGGGGGTGGCTGATTATACCGGATACGATCCACGTCTTCGGTGCGTACTTTCCCTTTGCGTTCCAGCTTTTTGATTTCCGCCGGTGTGGCTACATCCTCTAAGAGGTCATACGCCCTATCGTAGGGCATTTCTGTGCCGTGTTTTCGCCTACGCATAAGTATCGTCAGAATGGGGGTTCAATATCGCCACCGCGTAGGGCGGCTTTTACAATCCATGCGTCGATCAGGTAGTCCCCCGCCGCCTCATGGTCAAAGTCTTCACCTTTGAGGATAGCCTCCCGCACCGGATGGCCTTCGGGGAGTTTGAGGAAGTGCTCCCAGGCCTCATTCAGGGGGTGGCGTGTTTGCCCCCAGTCGGCGTATATGCCCACCTCTACCTCTATGGGGACGCCTTTGACGATGGCCTCCATCCCCTCCCGCATGGCTTCTGTGAGTAGGTGGGTGGCCACTATGGCCAAAGGTTCCGGGGCCTCCAATACCACTTCGTCATGTACCAAAAGCACAATCCGCACCTCCCCCCACAGGCCCCGCTCCAAAAGGCGCTTGTACAATACCGCCACCGCCGCTTTGAGGCCGTCCGCCCCAGTGCCCTGTACGGGGGTATTCAGGGCCGCCGTCAGGGCATCCTCAGGAACCCACCTTTTCCGCCCCGCCAAAGTCTCCACTACGATACCACCCTCCCCCCGGCTTTTCGCCTCTCGTAGGGTGCGCCCGGTATCCCTATGCCACTTAGCTAAACCGGGGTAGGTAGCGAAAAACTTTTCCCGGTATTCTCTGGCCCGCTCCAAAGAGAGGGATACCCCGTACTGGGTAGCGGCATAGGTTTTCAGGCCTTCCGCCCCCATCCCATAGAGGAGGCCAAAGTTTAGCGCTTTGGCCAGTTGGCGCTCCTCTTTGGCCACCCGGTCAATGGGCTTAGAGAGTATCAGGGAGGCGGTCAGGCGGTGTAGGTCAGTGCCCTCTCTAAATGCTTGTAGCATGCGCCTATCCTTTGCCAGGGCCGCCGCTATCCGTAACTCTATCTGGGAAAAGTCCGCCTTTACAAGTACGCACCCCTCTCTGGGCTTTATGTAGGCCCTTAGCTCATGCGGCGTTTGCTGTAAGTTGGGGGAGCTACAAGTCATGCGCCCCGTCCCCGCCCCCAAAGCGTCCCAGTCGGCGTATATCCGCCCGCCCCTTCTGGCCGGCTCTAACAATCCCGCAAGTAGCTTACCCCGTTTCGTAACCTCCCGCCATTTGAGTAAAGCCGCCACAAAGGGGTGGTTTTTGTGGGGGGCTAAGGCCTCCTCATTTGTTTCGTCCGCCGGGAGCCCCTGGCGGTGCAGCACCTTCTTAATCAGTTCCAGCCGGTTCCAGTTTAGCCGCTCCCCCAAGTTTAGGGACGGCTCCACCTCCCGCCCATAGGGTTCCAGTTTCTTTTCCAGCCTCTCCACTTCGGCCAAATGGGCATCCCAGTCCCTTTTCACCGCCTCCCCATCCACCCCTACGCCCCACGCCCGCATAGCCGCTATCACCGGCAAAGCCCCCATCTCTATGGCCATAGCCCGCCCTAAACCCGCCTCCGCTATCCGCCCCCTTTGGCTCAAATACACCTTGTAGGCCGCATAGGCGTCCAAAGCCGCATAGCGTAGCATATCCCAAGTCAGGAGGCCGCCCCAGTCCGCCGTTTGGTGCTCTTTGTTTAGCCGTATCCCCACCTTAGCGGCTAACTCTTTGAGGCTATGGCGGCGTGGCTCAGAGTATTCTTTGCAGTCCAAAAGTTTTTCCGCTATCATGGTATCCCACAGGCGCTCCTTAGGGTGCGCTATGTAGGCGCCGTTTGCCGCCGCAAAAGATAGGTCAAAGGTCAGGTTATGCCCCACTATCTTTTTGGCTTTGGCCAGTAGCCTCCACGCCTCCGGTACCCCATCCAAGTCTATCAGGTAGGCGGTGTTTTCCGTAGGGAGGTACAAGGTGAAAAGCCGGGCCCGGCCAGTGGCTGGATGGAGCGCCCCGCCTAAGGTGCCGGGACGGGCCACAGTCTCCAAGTCCCACCCTACCGCATCCTCTCTTTGGAGGCGTTCCTCTAAGTCCGGGAGCCGGGAGGCGTCCGAAACAAACTCCAAGTTAGGCTCCCCCTCCCCCGGCGGGTGGTCAGGGGCCGGGCCGTCCGGCGGTGCAGGATCGCCGTCCGGTGTGGGGGTAGGATCGGGGTCGAGGCGTTTGAGGAGGGTGTGGAGTTCGAGGAGGTCGGGGTCGTCGGATAGGTCAGGGAGGTCAGGGAAGTCAGGTAGTTCCGGGAGGGGTTCCAACCGCACTTCCTCTCCATTCAGGGCGCGTTCCAGTTCCTGTACCGCCCTTTGTACCGCCGCTAAACCTTCCTTTGGGGTAGGTGAGGCATACTCCCGATCCGCCACCCGCACCGGCTCCCCCTCACTAAGTACCGCCCAGTACCCGTACAACAAAGCATGTAGCCCCCGCATCCCCCACATGAGGGCCTCTACACCGGCCCCGTTCCTTTGGGTAAGTTGGGTGTATAGCTCATGTAACCGCCTACCCGCTTTTGCAGTCTCCTCTATATATAGCGGTAACTCTGGCTCCTTTGGCGCCGAAAACAAAGTATCCGGGAGGTCATCCGCCGGGACTTCCTCTAAGAGGGGCTTCTCCTCTAAGTTTTGCCACTCCTCTCGTATGCGTAGGTTTAGATAGCCTCTATCCGCCCCCGCAAAGCCCTCCTCAGGCTTGTATAGCTCCCTAAACCGCCTTGTAAAGGCATTTGGGGTATAGGGCTTTTCCGCTTTTGCCTCGCAGTAGGCTACAAAAGTCTCATATAGCGCTTTTCGGGTAACCGCCGCCCCCTCTACCCGCTCCACACAGGCCGCCGCAAAAGAGGCCACTATATCCTCTCTCGTTTTGTACGCCTCCCAAAGGTCGCCTATGCTTTTCGGTGGCTCCCTCTTAGGGTCATTCAGGTACTCCTTTGCCCCCTCTACAAGCCACCGAAGTATCCCCGCCTTTTCCCTACGAAGTTTGTCCAGAAAGTGGGGGTCAGCCCGCTTTGCAGCGTCAAAGGATACCCTAAACGGGATAGGGATTACCCGCCTAAATACCGCCTCTTTGCTGGATGTTACCTTAGGTAGGTCATTTGTGGCTATAACGGCTTTGTGGGTGGCCTCAAACTCTACATAATCCTCTCTCATGGCCCGGCCCGAAAGTATATCCCCAGTCTGGGCCTTAATTATTTCCTCATCGAGGGGGGTCTTATCTGGGAAGTCCGGGCAATAGGCCATCCGTTTGCCGAAGAGCGTCATGATTTGGGTGGGGTGGGTATCTTTTTTGTGCTTCTTAAATAGTTCCGAAGGCACCCGCGCCGCAAAGTCCTGTAACACTTCCGCCACTATGCGTAGCAGGGTGCTTTTCCCGTTTGCGGTTTTGCCGTAGAAGATAAACATCTTTTGCGCCGAAGTATCCCCCGTGAGCAAACTACCCAGTACCCACTGCATATAATCTACCCACTCTGCATCCCCCGCCCCCCAAGTCCGCATAGCCGCCTCAAAGTGGGGGGCCCGTGCATTTGGGTCGTAGGGGGTATCCAGTACCCCAAAAAGCATTTTGCCTTTGTACTTTTCGTGTGGGTGTAGCTCCCCGGTGGTCAGGTCTATCACCCCATTTGCCACTGGCAAAAGGTGCCGGTTTTCACTTGGAGGGGGTAGGTCTCTAAACAGCATTTGTACTCCAAAAGAGTCTACCCGCATGAGTAGCGCCTCTACCTTACTGAGCCATGCAGGATCGTTTATATTCTTTTCCAGCTTTTCCAGCCACCCAGCAAAAACCTCCCCGCCCGCTCCCGCCTCTAAGGCCTCCCTCCAAACACTTATTTTCCGCTGCATCACCCCGTGTATAATGCCCACTATGCCCCATTCTTTTGGCCGCCGCTGCCAAAAACGGCCGTTCCACACACACCACCCTAACTTTTCTACATAGCGGATATCCCCCCCGATTTCCGACAGAACTTCCTCAGCCACAACGCCGTAGTGAATAGAGTGCCGCCCCATTTCGGTAGGGAGCGGCCGCCGCTCCCCATATCTCAGGCCACTTTCCGCCGCCGCCCTAAGCTCCTTTTCAGGGAAGTCCGGGCCTACCAGCTTCTCTTTTGCCTTTTCGTATAGCTCCCGCCTAACTTCCTCAAAGCAATCCCCTAAAAAGGCCTTTACCCGCCCCAAGTTCAGGAAGGCCCGAAAAACGCTATTGTTACGATCCCCCTTTACCGCCTCCTCTATCCTTTGGAAGGCCTCATGTAGGAGGCTATCGGCAAGCCCGCCCGAAACACTCTCACTTGTAACCCGCCTTTTAGGGGAGGCCTTCGGTTTAGGGAGTAGCCCTACATACTCAAAGAATTCATTTCCCATTTCAGGTAGGGAGGCCACCGGTACCGGCCCGTGTTTGATTTCGTACGGCCTCCCCTCCACTTCGGTAGGGGCCACTACAATAGCGCCCCTTTGCCACCCTTTTAGCTCCACCTTTACCCCATAGGGCCCTTCGGCCGTCTTTTTCAGCTTAGGGGTTTCCACCGAAGGGGCCACCCGCACCACAATATGATACCCCCCGCCGGGGGTCTTCTCTCTCCACGCATAGGCTAACTCTGGAAACTTACTCAGGAGGTCGTGATAGTACAAGTCCACCTCAGGGGAGGGCCGCTTTTCGTCTTTGTTTGGGGCATCTAAGTCCAAAGCCACTACCCGCCCAAAAGGCACGATAGCTATCCCCGCCGCCTCCTCACTTGGCCACTCCCACCCCTCTATGGCCTCAGGGGTCGTGGCTACATCCCGGTTCCAGTTCCTTTTTAGGGGCCTTTTAGGGTCTCCACCGCCCCCAGTCTGGATCACCCCGTACCCTAAGCTGACTAAGTGCTTTGCCGCCTCCCTAAGGGCTTGTAGTTTGCCACCTTTGACCGCATCAGCGGCCGTTACGGACATGCTCATACACCCAAAGATACCGAACAGCCTAACGCCTCCCCCGAAAAGCGTCGGGAAAACTCGTGGAAAAGTGCCCCCAAAAAGAAAAGCGGCCCCACCGGGCCGCCATGAGCATATCCGTCCGCCTTTGCGGTCGGTTTTCTACTACAAAGATACGGCTCCCGGCCCCTACCGCTATCGGGAAGTTTCCACGCCTCTCCACATAGGGGCACCGCCCCCTTAGAGGCCCGCTCCCCTAAAAGTCTGGCCCAGTTAACTGCAAACTGCAAAGTTGGGGGCGGTTTTTTGGCGCCCATAGAAATTTTGTGCGTGCGAAATTTGCATGCGGAATTTTTTCTTAGGAGCTGAACAAGTAGGGGGTCACTTTGCAGTTTGCAGTTAACCGATCCCGCCTAAACCCTTGGAGGCCCTTTTGTGGCCAGTGAGGGATAGCCCCAAGTCGGTGAGGGTAGGGGCACCGAAGGGGAGGCCGGGGGAGTGGGGAGGGGGAGGCCAGTCAGTCGGTGAGGGTGGGTAGGTGGCCAGTGGGGAGGGGGAGGCCGGTGCCCTTAGGGGGAAGTTGGGGGCCAGTCGGGTAAGTCGGTGGGGGTAGGGGGCCCCAAAGGGGGTCTGGTTAGCGCGGGCAACAACGCATCGGCACCCTTTGCACGCGAAAAACCCCCGCCCCCTCCCTTTGGCCACCGCTCCCGAAAGTCTGGGGGTGGGGAGGCCTCCCGTCCGAAGGCGTCCCTATCGCCCGGTGTGGGGAGTGGGGGTGTAGGTGGCCAAAGGCTTCACTTGGCCAAGTCGGTCTTAGGCCCCCTTAGGTGGCCAGTCGGGGAGGGCCGGGCGAAGGCGTCCCCCTCCCGTCCCTTTGTGGCCAGTGGGGGCCTCCCGGATGGCCAGTGAGGGGAGGTGCGAAGGCCTCCCGCCTATGGCCGTCCCTTTGTGGCCAGGCGGTGGCCATAGGTGGCCAGTGGGGAAGTGGCTCCCCTATGGGAGGCCGTCCGCTTCTCTGGCCAGTGGGGGAGGCGGTGGCCATAGGTGGCCAGTGGGGGGCCTTTGGGCGGTAAGTTGGCCAGTGGGGGCCAGTGAGGGGGGCCTCTTTTGGCCAGTGGGTGGCCAGTAGGGACTGGTGTGCGGCCCCCTTAGGCCGGGGAGGGGGAGAGGCCGGCTCCCCTTTGGCCATGTAGCGGCGCCGTCCCTAAGGGTGTGGCCGTAGGTGGCCAGTGGGCAAAGGTTCGCCTCCCCAGTGGGGAGCCTATCGGGCGGTAAGTTGGCCAGTGAGGGGGAGGCTCCCCGTAGCGGCGCCGCCCCTAAGGTGTGGCCAGTGGCCCATAGCCCTATGGCCAGAGAGTGGCCCGCCTCCCCAGTGGGGCCGGTGGTGTGGCTCCCGCCCCCGGTGTGGGGTCTCCCCGGATGGCCAGTGCGGGGAGTGGCCCCGTAGCGGCGCCTCCCTATGGGTGTGGCCAGAGTGAGGCTCCCGCTTTGGCCATAGGCCCGCCTCCCCCAGTGGGGCCGGAAAGTGGCCCCGCTCC
>Ga0308420_1001323_pt1 | contig 12897 bp, 11 predicted proteins | sample HotsprSampleMS55_FD_203802 | JGI IMG/M metagenome (GOLD analysis project Ga0308420, IMG submission 203802) | Hot spring phototrophic mat microbial communities from Mushroom Spring, Yellowstone National Park, Wyoming, United States - 20090730_MS55 ... | reverse complement strand
GCGCTCGCCGGCGCGGCGGCCCGCAGCCGGGCGTGAACCTGCGTCCCCAGGACGATCGCGAACAGTCCGAGACCGATCGCGTCGGTCAGGAGCCCCGGCTTGATCAGGCAGAGCGCAGCGACGAAAAGCAGGACGCGCTGCCAGGGCGGCGCGAGGGTCAGCAGCCAGCCGAAGAGGCTCGCGGCGAGACAGACCACGCCGAGCGAGGCCGAGATCACCGCCCAGCCGACGAACGCCCATTCGCGGCTCCAGTCGCCGACGATCAGCAAAAGCAGCGGCTCGTAGACGAACATGAACGGGACGATATACGCGGGAGCGGCGGCGCGCATCGCGGCGAAGCCCGCCTGCCAGATGTTGGCCTTGGCGAGACTCGCCGCCGCGAACACCGCGAGCGCCACCGGCGGGGTGATCGCCGAAAGGATCGCGAAGTAGAAGGCGAACATGTGCGCGGCCGGCGTGAGGGCGGCCTTGCACTCGGGGCTGACCGGCGCCGGGCAGTTGCCGATCGCCAGCTTGGTGACCGCCGGCACCAGCAGGGCCACCATCATGATGTACGCCGGGGTCGTCGGCATACCCATGCCGAGCACGATCCCGGCGAGCGCGGTGAGCACGAGCGCGAGGATCAGCGTGTCCTGTGCGAGCTCGAGGACCACCTGCGTGAAACTGATGCCGAGCCCGGTGATCGTCACGCAGGCGATCACGATGCCGGCGGCGGCACAGGCCATCGCCACCGGGAGCGTGTTCTTCGCGCCGTCCTCGAGCGCTTCCAGGACGGTGCGCCAGGTGATCGCGGCGCGGGTCGCCCGGCGCAAGAGCGCGATCGGCAGGCAGGCGAGCGCGCCGGCGAGCGCGCAAAGCGGCGCCGAATAGCCGAGCATCAGCCCGAAGAGCACGATCAGGATCGGTGCGAAGAGATGGCCGCGCGCGAACATCACCTCGCCCAGGCGCGGGAGCTCCGAGCGCGGAAGTCCCGCGAGGCTGTAACGCTTGGCCTCGAAGTGCACCGCGGAGAACACCGCCAGGTAGTAGAGGAACGCCGGCACGAGCGCCCAGAGCGCCACCTTGGCGTACGGGACCGCGAGGAATTCGGCCATGACGAACGCGGCGGCGCCCATGATCGGCGGCATGAGCTGGCCTCCGGTCGACGCGACCGACTCGACGGCCGCGGCGAACGGCGGCCGGAATCCGGTGCGCTTCATGAGGGGGATGGTGATCGGGCCGTCGACCATCACGTTCGCGACCGCGCTTCCCGAAACCGTGCCGAACAGGCTCGAGCTCACCACCGCCACCTTGCCGGGGCCGCCGGCGTAGCGGCCGGTGATCGCCATCGAGAAGTCCATGAAGAGCTGTCCGGTGCCGCTGCGCTCCATGAACGCGCCGAAGAGCACGAAGAGCATGACGTAGGAGGCGGAGACCCCGAGGGTGGAGCCGAAGATGCCCTCGGTCGAGAGATAGATTTGCTCCAGCAGCACCGGAAGCTTGACCTGCGTCGTGAGCGCGTAGGCGATGAACGCGAGCGCCGTGAGCGGCAGCGCCCAGCCGATCACGCGACGGGTCGCTTCCAGAACGACGGCGATCGCGACCACCGCCCAGATCGTGTCCTCGAGCGTGAGCTCGTCGATGTAGATGATGCGCCGGGTGTAGTACTCGTAGTTGAAAAAGATGTGCAGCACCGCCCCGCAGCCGGCGAGCATCAGCAGGAGATCCGCCGCGCGTGCGCCGACGCCGGCCGCGGTGCGCGCGGGGTAGAGCAGGAAGACGAGGACGAGCGCAAAGAGGAGATGCGTGCCGCGGAAGATCATCGCTTCCGGGGGGCCGAATGCGGCGACGTACATGTGGAAGAACGACATCGCGATCGCGATCAGCATCACGATCGCCTTGAGCGTCTTCCCGCCCGGTGCCGCGATGGCGCGCTCGCTCACCGCCCCTCGCCCGTCCCCGGCGGCTGGACGGAGCCCGGTCCCGTGCCGCGCTAAAGCGCTCCGGCTTCCTTGTAGAACCGGGCCGCGCCCTTGTGCAACGGCACGCCGATGTCCGCCGCCATGTCCTTCGGCTTCAGGCCCTCGATGGACTTCACTACCGCGGCCATCGCGTCCACGTTGGCGGCCATCGTCTTCGCCATCTGGTAGACGAGGTCCTCGGCGAGATCGCATGCGACCACGACGTGCGTCGAGTAGCCGATCACCGGCACGTCGCGGTCCTGCTTCGGATACGTGCCTGCTTTGATCACGAGGCGCTGATGCCCGGGGTTCGCCTTCTTGACGAAGTCGAAGGTATGGTCGTCGACCGGCACGAGCCGCACGTCGCGCGCGCTCGCGAGGTCCATCACGGCGGACGCGGGCGCGGTGGTCCCGAGAGTGAACACCTGCACATGGCCGTCCTTCATCATCGAAACGGCGTCGGTGTAGGCGGCCTGGAAGTTGACCTTCGAGAGCGAATGGTAGCCGAGTCCGTTCGCCTTGAGGATCATCTCGGTGAGGATCTCGGCGGTGTTGCCTTTCGGCTGCGTCACGAGCGCCTTGCCTTTGAGGTCGGCGTAGCTCGCGATCCTGGCGTCGGCGAGCGCCACTACCTGGAAGTACTGCGGGTAGAGGGTCGCGAGCTGGCAGACCCGGGTCACCTTCCTCGGGTACGGAGGCCGGCCTTCGAGGCCGTCGACCGTGGTGTTCGAATTGGCGAAACCGATGTGCGCCTTGCCTTCGTCGACGCCGCGCACGTTGGCGATGCCGGCCCCCGGCGTCTGCGTGATCTGCAGGCCGGGGATCGCCTTCTCCCACATGCCCTTCAGCGCCCCGCCGAGCGGGATCCACGAGCCGCCCTGAGGGCCCGTCATGAAGGTGAGTTGCTGCGCTGCAGCAGGCGACGCCACGAGCGCGGCGATCAGCACCATCGTCCTCGCTTTCATTTCGACCTCCTCCTGAAGTGGAACGTCCGTCCAATCATAGCCGACGCGCCGTTCAGGCGACCGGCGTCTTGACCGGCCTGCCGGAAAAGTGAAGCCGCAGGTTCTCGATCTGCAGCATGCCCATCGCGGTTCGGGTCTCGACGGTGGCGCTGCCCACATGCGGCAGGATCACCGCCTCTTCGAGCTCGAACCACCGCGGATCGACGTTCGGCTCGTTCTCGAAGACGTCGAGCCCGGCACCCGCGATGCGCTTTTCCTTCAGCGCGTCGAGCAGCGCCGCCTCGTCCACCACCGAGCCGCGCGAGATGTTGACGAGATGGCCTTCGGGACCGAGCGCTTCGAGCACTGCGGCGTTCACCAGATGGCGCGTCTCGGCGCCCCCGGGGGTCGCGACCACCAGCACGTCGGCGTTCGCCGCGAGCGTCACCGGGTCCGGGTCCCAGGGCCAGGGCACGTCCTTTCGCCGGCGGTTGTGATAACGGATCTTCATGCCGAAGGCGAGTGCGCGCCGCGCGATCGCTTCTCCGATCCGCCCAAGCCCGAGGATGCCCATCGTCTTTCCGCCGAGCGCGGTCGCGAGCGGATAGGCACCGCGCGCGGCCCATTTTCCGGCGCGCAGGTAGCGCTCGGCTTGCGGGAAGCGGCGCAGCGTGGCGAGCACCAGCGCCATCGCGGTGTCGGCGACGCAGTCGTCGAGCACGCCCGGGGTGTTGGTGACGACGATGCCGCGCGCGCGCGCTGCCGCGAGGTCGATCGCGTCCACCCCGACGCCGAAGTTGGAGATGATCTCGAGCTTCGGTAGCGCAGCGATGAGCGCCGCGTCCGCTCCCCACGGCCCGAAGGTGGCGAGCGCGCGCACGCGCGGGGCGATCGCGGCGAGCATCGCGGCCCGATCGGCCGCCTCGTAGAGGCGGTGGCAGACGAATTCGCGCTCGAGGATCTCTTGCGTCTTCGGATAGATCGGTCCGGTGATCGCGACTTCCGGCGTCATGGCGATTCAGGCTTCGGCGAATTTCGCACGCAGGGCTTCTGCGCCGCGGGCGAGCAGCGCGACGTCGGAGCCGACCGCGACGAAGAGCGCCCCGGCGGCGAGCATGCGCCGCGCATCGGCCTCGACCGGCGAGAGGTAGCCGGGCGCCTTGCCGCAGGCGCGGATGCGGCCGATCGCATCCTCGATGCGCGCGAGCACCGCGGGGTTCGCGGTCTCGCCCGGATGGCCGAGGGAGGCGTGTAGATCGGCCGGCCCGATGAAGACCCCGTCCACGCCTTCGACCGCGCAGATCGCCTCGAGCTCTTCCAGCGCCTCCTTCGTTTCCACCTGCACCAGTACGCAGAGCTCTTCGTGCGCGCGCTTCGCGTAGTCGCGGATGCGGCCGAAGCGCGTCGCGCGCGTCGTGCCGGCCACCCCGCGCACGCCCGCCGGCGGATAGCGGGTCGCCGCCACCGCCGCGCGCGCCTCCTCGGCCGATCCGATGTAGGGCACGAGTAGCGACTGCGCGCCCAGATCGAGCACACGCTTGATTGTCACCATGTCGTTCCACGGCACGCGCACGACCGGCGCGACCGGGTAGGCGGCCACGGCCTGGAGCTGGCCGAGCAGCGATTCGAGATCGTTCGGCGCATGCTCCATGTCGAGGAGGATCCAGTCGAAGCCCGCGCCGGCGATCACCTCGACGCTGTAGTGCGAGGCGAGGCTCGACCAGAGCCCGATCTGCACGCGAGCGGCGGCGAGCGCGCGCTTCAATCCGTTTCGCGGCAGTTCCATCGGACGGATTGTAAACTCGCGCTCGCGATGGCCGCGGAACGGATTTTCGGGGCGCAGCCGCTCGCGCGCGCGATCGCGGCGATCGTCGCCGCGGGCGGAAGCGATGCACGCGAGGCCGAGCTCGTCGCGCAGAGCCTCGTCGCCGCGAATCTCGCTGGGCACGATTCCCACGGCGTCGGCATGATCCCGCGCTACGTGGACGCGCTCGCCGAAGGCGGGCTGCGGGTCAACCGCCACCCGATCGTCACGCACGACGCCGGTGCGATGGTGGCGCTCGACGGCGATCTCGGCTATGGCCAGGTGATCGGGCGCGAGGCGATGGCGATCGCGATCGCGCGCGCGCGCGAGCACGGACTGTGCGCGATGGCGCTCGGGCGCACGCACCATCTCGGCCGCATCGGCGAATGGGCCGAACAGGCGGTCGCCGCTGGCTTCGTATCGATCCACTTCGTCAACGTGATCTCGCGCCCGATCGTCGCGCCCTGGGGTGGCTCGGATGCGCGCTTGGGCACCAATCCTTTCGCGGTCGGGATTCCGCTTCCCGGCGAGCCGCCGTTCATCCTCGACCTCGCGACGAGCGCGGTGGCGCAGGGCAAGGTGCGGGTGGCGTACAACAAGGGCGAAGCGGTGTCGCCCGAATGGCTGCTCGACGACCGAGGCAATCCGACCGCCGATCCCCGCTACGGCGTCGTCGAGCCTCTGGGTGCGCTGCGCAGCTTCGGGCTGCACAAGGGCTACGGGATCGCGCTCGCGTGCGAGCTTCTCGGCGGCGCGCTCGCGGGCGGCGGCACCGGGCACACCGGCGAGCGGACCAAGCGCCGGGTGTGGAACGGCATGCTCGCGATCGTGCTCGATCCCGCGCGCTTCGGCACGCAGGAGACCTTCGCCGCCGAGGCGCGCGCCTTCCTCGGCTGGCTGCGTCGCTCGCCCGCCGCCCCCGGCTTCGACCGGGTGCGGATCGCCGGCGAACCCGAGCGCGAAATGCGCGAGCGGCGCGGCCGGGAGGGCATTCCGGTGGATGCGACCACCTGGGAGGAAATCGCCGCCGCGGCGACGAAGCTCGGGGTGGAGCGCGCCACCCTCGAGCGCGTTGCCGCCGGAGGCTGAGCGCGGCGCTAGCGCCTCGCCGCCTCGAAGAATTCCCACGCGAGCCGGGTCGCGTCCGGGCCGCGCGGATCGAAATACTCCGTCGCGTCGGCGCCGCCGCTCCAGGCGTGTCCCAATCCTTCGACGAGAACCAGGCGCACCACGAGACGGTCCGCGACCGCGTAGTCGCGCGCCTCGGCGAGGAGCGCGCCGCCGATCGCGCGGCGCGCGGCCGGATCGGGCAGGCTGCCGTCGGCCGGAAGCTGTTCGCGGCGCACGCCGTTCAGGATCAGGAACTGACGCGCGAGGCGAAAGGCGTTCGCCGGCACGACCGCGCCGTCGGCCGAGCCGTGGATGACGAGCGCGGGAAGGAAGCCGGAAGTTTTCCAGTTCTCGCGCGCCTGCACCGCGACCGCGTCGGTGTCCGTCTCCGGCCCTCGGCGCATCGCCCGGCGCGCGCCGGCGGCGCTCGCCGCCGCCCCGCAGGGCATGCCCGAATGCACCGCCACCGCCGCGAAGAGCTGCGGTGCGCGCAGCGCGAGCGCCGCGACGAGCGCGCCGCCGGAGGAAAGCCCGGCGGCGTAGATGCGGCGCCGGTCCACCGGATGTTCGCGCGCGACCTGCTCGATCTGGGCGGCGACGATCGCTGCCTCGCCCGCGCCCGACGCGGTGAGCGGATCGAACCAGTTCCAGCAGCGCTCGGCGTTCGCCGCCTGCGACTGACGCGGCAGAAGCACGAGCGCCCGCTTTTCGTCCGCGAGCCGGAGCACGCCGCTGCCGAGGGCGAATTCCTCCGGTCTTTGGCGGCAGCCGTGCAGCCAAACGAGGAGCGGGAGCGGCTGCGCGCGGCGATCGCCGCCGGGCAGATAGAGCAGATAGTCGCGCGCCGGCAGCACCGGCGCCGGCAGCGCGAGAAAGCCGCGCCGGGCGTATTTGCGGCCGGGCAACATCCGCCCCGACGCGGGCGCGGCTACGGGTCTTCCGAACAGCGCGCGCAGGCGCTCGGCCAGTCGCGCCGCGAGCCGTCTCACCGGATGCGCGGCGTCAGTGGATCTCGGGCTCGGGCACAGGCTCGGTGCCTTCGAGAAAATCGAAGTCGCAGCCCTCGTTCGCCTGGCGCACGTGGCGCGCGAAGAGCTGGCCGTAGCCGCGCGGATAACGCGGCGGCGGCGGCCGCCAGGCGGCGCGCCGGCGCGCGAGTTCTTCCGGCGAAACGAGGAGATTCAACGCGCGCTTCTCGACGTCGAGCTCGATCGGATCGCCGCTGCGCACGAGCGCGAGCGGGCCGCCGACGTAGGATTCCGGCGCGACGTGGAGCACGCAGGTGCCGTAGCTCGTGCCGCTCATGCGCGCATCCGAGACGCGCACCATGTCGCGCACGCCGGCGCGCAGGAGCTTCTTCGGAATCGGCAGCATGCCCCATTCGGGGAACCCCGGGCCGCCGAGCGGGCCCGCGTTGCGCAGCACCAGCACGCTCGAGGCGTCCACCTCCAGATCGTCGCGGTCGATGCGCGCCGCGAGGTCGTTGGCGTCCTCGAAGACCACCGCGCGGCCGGTGTGGCGCAGCAGCGCGGGCGTCGCTGCCGAGGTCTTGATCACCGCGCCGTCGGGCGCGAGGCTGCCGTGCAGGATCGCGATCGCGCCCGATTCCCGCAGCGGCCGCGCACGCGGCCGGATCACCTCGGGGTTCCAGATCCGCGCACCCTCGAGGTTCTCGCCGAGCGTACGGCCGTTCACCGTGCGCGCCGAGAGGTCGAGGAGATCGCGAATCTCGGCGAGCAGCGCCCGCAGGCCGCCCGCGCGATGGAAGTCCTCCATCAGGTAGCGCTCGCCCGAAGGGCGCACGTTCGCAAGCAGCGGCGTGCGCGCCGCGATCTGGTTGTAGCGCTCGAGCGGGAAGCCGAGCCCGGCGCGCCGCGCCATCGCGGTGAGGTGCACGATCGCGTTCGTCGAGCCGCCGAGCGCCATCAGCGCGACGATCGCGTTGTCGAACGAGCCGCGCGACAGGAAGTCGCGCGGCTTGAGGTCCTCCCACACCATCGCGACGATCCTGCGGCCGGTGAGCGAGGCCATGCGCGCGTGGTTCGAATCCACCGCCGGGATCGAGGAGTAGCCGGGCAGCGTCCAGCCGAGCACTTCGGCAAGGGCCATCATCGTCGCCGCGGTGCCCATCGTCATGCAGGTGCCGGCCGAGCGGGCGATCGAGACCTCGATCTCGCGCCATTCGGCCTCGGTGAACCGGCCGGCGCGCAGCTCGTCCCAGTATTTCCACACGTCGGAGCCCGAGCCGAGGGTCTCGCTGCGCCAGTGCGCGGAGAGCATCGGGCCGGCGGGAAGGTAGATCGCCGGCAGGTTCATGCTGGTCGCGCCCATCAGCAGCCCCGGCGTCGTCTTGTCGCAACCGCCCATCAGCACCGCGCCGTCGACCGGATAGGAACGCAGCAGCTCCTCGGTCTCCATCGCGAGGAAGTTCCGGTAGAGCATCGTGCTCGGCTTCTGCATCGCCTCGGCGAGCGCCATCGCCGGCATCTCGAGGGGAAATCCGCCTGCCTGCCAGACCCCGCGCTTGACGTCCTCGACCCGCGCGCGGAAGTGCGAATGGCAGTGGTGGATGTCCGACCAGGTGTTGAGGATCGCGATCACCGGCTTGCCGGCGAAGTCGGCGCGGTCGTAGCCGAGCTGGGCGGCGCGCGAGCGGTGGCCGAAGGCGCGCAGGTCGGAGGCGCCGAACCAGCGCGCGCTGCGCAGCTCTTCGGGCTTCTTCGACAATGCGGGCTCCGGAGGGACGGACCGGATTGTAAACTCGGTCCCTGATGCCGGGCAGCGGCTTGCCGGAGCGTTTCGCGGACTGGAGGCGGGGGTTCGCCTTCGCCGGTGCCGCGCTCGCGGCGGCGCTGGCGCCGGCGAGCTACGGCGCCGAGGCGCGTGCCACCGCCCTGCGCCAGATCTGGTTCACCGCCGGAGAGATCCTGCCGGCATTCCTCGCCTTCTGCGCGCTCGCCGCCGCGGTGCTGACGACGATCGTGATCGAGAGCGCGCGTGCCTATGGGCTGTCGCAGTACGCGCTGGAACTGGTGATGCGGGCACTGGTGCTCGAGCTCGTGCCCCTGCTGGTGGCGCTTTTCGTCGCGCTGCGTTCCGGTGCGGCGATCGCGACCGAGATCGCGCTGATGCAAACGGCGGGAGATTTCGCGCGCATGCGCGCCGAAGGGCGCGATCCGCTCGCGCGCGAATTCGCACCGCGGATCGCCGCCGCCGTGCTCTCGCTGTTCGCGCTCACGGTGCTCGCCTGCGCGCTCGTGTTGGCGATCGCCTACCTCGCGATGTACGGGTTTTCGCCCTGGGGTTTCGAGGCGTACACGCGTACCATCGGCCGGGTGTTCAGCGTGCCCATCCTCGCCGGTTTCGCGGTCCAGTGCGCGCTCTTTGGCGCCGCGGTGGCGCTGCTGCCGATCGCCGCGGCGCTCGGCGCCGACCGGCGCCGCAGGACGGTGCCGGTCGCGGTGCGTACCGGTATGGTGCGGCTTTTCGCCGCGCTCGCGCTGATCGAGGTGGGGGCGCTCGGCGCCCGCTACCTCGGCTGAGCGATCGGCTTCGCGATGCGCGAGCCCGGCTACGAAACCGAGCCTGCGATTACCGCGGTGCCGGCGAAGCTCGGCGCGCGCGCCGCGCTTCTCATCGGGGCAAGCCTCCTGCTCGCCGCGGCGTTCGTGCTCTACGTCCTCTACGCGCGCGGTCTCTTCGAGCCGACGCAGCGTTTGACGCTCGTCGCCGACAGCGTCGAGGGCGTGAGCGTCGGCATGGATCTCACCTACGCCGGTTTTCCGATCGGGCGGGTGCGCCGCATCGCGCTCGCCGAAGACGGCAAGGCGAGAATCGAGATCGACGTCGCGCGGCGCGACGCCCATTGGCTCAGGCGCTCGAGCGTCTTCACGCTGGAGGTGACGCTTTTCGGTGCGACGCGGCTGCGCGCGTACACCGGCGACTTCGGGGACGCGCGGCTCGAGGACGGCGCGCAGCGCCCGGTGCTGCGCGGGGATACGAGCGAGGAGATCCCGCGCATGGTAGCGAGCGCGCGCCAGGTGTTGGAACACCTGGAGCGCGTGACCGGCAACGTCGAGCGCATGACGGGCCCGGAGTCGAGCCTGCAGGAAAGCCTGCGCAACGTACGCCTGCTGAGCGAGCGCATGGCAGGCCGCACGGGGCTCCTCGGTGCCGCGCTCGGCAGCGAGGACGAAGCCCGCAAGCTGATCGCGGCGATCGGGCGCGCCGGCGCGCTCGTCGGCCGGCTCGAAGGCGCCGCACTGCAGCTCGAGCGCGCGCTCGCGAAGGCCGACGAGCGGCTCTTCGGGACCGGCGGCATCGCCGAGGAGACGCAGCGTGCCGCGCAGCAGGCGGTCGCGATCCTCGCCGAGGTGCGCGCACGGCTCGCCAGCGTGGACGCGATTCTCGCCAACGCGCAGGCGGCGAGCGCTGGGGCTGCGAGTGCGGCGGCGAACGTCGCCGCAGCGAGCACCGACCTCGCGGCGCTGCGCGCCGAGGTCGAGGCGAGCCTGCGCAAGGTCGCGGCGCTGATCGAGGAGATCCACCGCAGATGGCCCTTCGAGCGCGATACCCGGCTGCGGCTTCCCTGAGGGGCGCGATCGCCGGAGTGCTGCTCGCGCTCGGTGGTTGCGCCGCCGGACCGGTTGCGCCCGACTGGCAGTTCGAGGCGCGCGCGGCGCTGGAGGCATTCGAGCGCCACTACCTTGCCGGCCAGACGCGGCTCGCGGAGATCGAGTTCGCGCGCCTGCGCGCCGTGGTGCGCGCCACCGGGAGGCCGGATCTGCTCGCGCGCGTGGAGCTCGCCCGATGCGCGGTGCGCGCAGCCGCGCTCGAGTTCGACGACTGCCCCGGGTTCGAGGCGCTGCGCCGCGACGCCGGGCCCGAGGAACTCGACTACGCCGAGTATCTCGCCGCCCGGCGCGCGCGCACCGTTTCCGAGGAGCCGCTCGCACGGCTAGTGGCCGCCGCGGTCGCGTTTCGCGCCGGCACCGTCACCCCGGAGGCGATCGGCGCGGCGATCGAGATCTCGAGCGCCCAGGGCTGGCGCAGACCGCTTCTTGCATGGCTCGAGGTCCAGGTGCGGCGCGCGGAAACGGCGGGCGAACGCGAAGCCGCCGCGCGACTGAGGCGCAGGATCGCGACCTTGCTCGGCGAGTGATGGCTGCGCAAGGCGGACCCCGCGTTCACCTGTCCAGAGCAGCTTGTCTTTTAATGTTTTTTATCCGCTGTTTCTTCCAACTCCTTGATTAAACGATCGGTTGATAGAATTCAGCCTCGCCCGAGGCGGTCATAAGTAATTGTCCCATCGGAAGAAATCTCGAAGGTCGGCTTGACCTGGAGGATGTATTTCAAATAAAGTGGGAAATCGTAGAAAAAAGTGGTATTCAGGGAGGGATCGTGGCTTTTCCTCCCTGCTCCGCGAAAACCGTTGGAGACGGAGGGGATGGGCGGTTCGTTTCATGGCGCGGTGCTCGTCACGCTCGACGCGAAAGGGCGATTCGCGCTACCGACCCGCCATCGCGAAAGCCTGCTCTCCGAGGGCCGCACGCTCGTGCTCAGCGCGCATCCCGACGGCTGCGTGCTGCTCTATCCGCAGGCGGAGTGGGATCGAGTGCGCGCCCAGGTCGAGAAATTCCCGAGCTTTCATCCGCAGGCAAGCTGGTGGAAGCGGTTACTGCTCGGCTTCGAAGAGCACGTCGTGGCCGACACCGCCGGCCGGGTGCTCGTCTCGGGCGGACTGCGCATGCATGCGAAGCTCGATCGTCAGGCGATGCTCGTCGGCCAGGGTCATTACTTCGAGCTCTGGGATCCCGGTGTCTGGAGCGCGAAGCTCGCTGCGGCGAACCTCAGCGGCGCGTTCGCGCCGCCGCCGGGCATGGAGGACTTCTCGCTGTGAGTGCCGACACCGATGCCGGGGAGCGAGTGCGCGCATCGGCCGGTGCTCCTCGACGAGGTGCTGCAAGCGCTCGCGATCGCGCCGGCCGGCACGTACGTCGACCTCACCTTCGGGCGAGGCGGTCACAGCCGCGCGATCCTCGCGCGCTTGGGGCCCGCCGGGCGGCTGATCGCGCTCGACCGCGACCCGCAGGCGGTCGCTGCCGGCCGCGCGATCTCCGATCCACGCTTCTCGATCCACCACGCGGCTGCGAGCGCCCTCGAGCGCGTGCTCGATGCCTCGGGCGTGCGGCTGGTGCAGGGTGTGCTCGCGGACCTGGGTGTGTCCTCGCCGCAGCTCGAGGATCCCGCGCGGGGGTTCTCGTTCCGGTCCGATGGACCTCTCGACATGCGCATGGACCCGAGCCGCGGCCCGACCGCGGCCGAGTGGCTCGCGCAGGCGAGCGAACGACAAATCCGGGAGGCGATCGCCCGTTATGGTGAAGAACGGTTTGCTCAACCGATTGCAAAGGCGATTGTTGCTGCTCGCCGCCGAGCGCCGATCGTGCGTACCCGCCAACTTGCCGCGATCGTGGCAACGGCGGTCCGCAGCCGCGAAGCCGGCCAGGATCCGGCGACGCGTACCTTTCAGGCTCTACGGATTCTCGTCAATCGGGAGCTTGAGGAGATCGCGCGGATGATTCCGGCGGCGCTCGCGCGGCTCGCCCCGGGCGGACGGCTCGCGGTGGTGAGCTTCCACTCGCTGGAGGACCGCATCGTCAAGCGCCTGCTCGCGGCCGCCGCCGTAGCGCCGCTTCCCCGGGATCTACCGCTCCGCGCCCGCGAAATGCCAGAACCGGCGCTGAAAATCCTCGGCCGCGCCCGGAGACCTTCGGCGGCCGAGATCGAATCGAACCCACGTGCGCGCAGCGCGCGTCTGCGGGTGGCCGAACGCACTGGCGCGCCGCTCGAGCGCGCGCTGCTCGAACGGATCGGGCCCGACGCGTGGCGAAGCTGAACCTGCTCCTCCTCCTGGTTCTCGTCGCCTGCGCGCTCGGGCTCGTCAGCTCGCAGCACAAGGCGCGCAAGCTCTTCTCGGAGCTCGAGCGCGAGCAGGAGCGCGCGCGCGCGCTCGAGATCGAGTACGGCCGCCTGCAGCTCGAGGCGAGCACCTGGGGCCAGCACGCGCGCATCGAGCGCATCGCCGCGGCGACGTTCGGCC
>Ga0308420_1001322_pt1 | contig 12900 bp, 11 predicted proteins | sample HotsprSampleMS55_FD_203802 | JGI IMG/M metagenome (GOLD analysis project Ga0308420, IMG submission 203802) | Hot spring phototrophic mat microbial communities from Mushroom Spring, Yellowstone National Park, Wyoming, United States - 20090730_MS55 ... | reverse complement strand
GAGGTCGAAGTCCAAAGGCGCGTCGTTGCGCCGGGTGAGCATCATGAAACGGAAGACGTCCTTTCCGACCTCGTCGACGACGTCCCGCAAGGTCACGATCCGGCCGGCCCGCTTGCTCATCTTCAAGGGCTTGCCGCCGTCCAAGAGGTTGACGAGCTGGCACAGCCGGATCTCGAGGCTGGCCTTGCCGTCGGAGAAGGCCTTCACCGCCGCCTGCATGCGCCTGACGTAGCCGGCGTGGTCGGCGCCCCAGACGTCGATCATCCGGTCGAAGCCGCGCCGCCATTTGTCGAGATGGTAGGCGATGTCGGCCGCGAAGTAGGTCCAATGGCCGGTCGAGCGCTTCAAGGGCCGGTCGGTGTCGTCGCCGAAGGCGGTGGCCCGGAACAGGAGCTGGGGCGCCGGCTCCCAATCCTCGACGGGCTTGCCCTTGGGTGCCGGCAGCGTGCCGACGTAGAGGAGGCCCTTGCGTTCCATGAAGGCGAGCGCCGCCTCGACCTCGCCGTTCTCGACGAGCTCGCGCTCGGAGCGGAAGACGTCGTGGTGCACGCCGAGGGCCGCGAGATCCTCGCGGATGCGGGCGAGCATCGCGTCCACGGCGCGGCGGGCGAACAGCGGCAGCCACTCGGACTCGGGCCGGTCGAGCCAGCGCGCACCTTCGCTTTCGGCCAGCGCCCGGCCGACCGGGACGAGATAGTCGCCTGGATAGAGCCCCTCGGGGATCGGGCCGATCGCCTCGCCGAGCGCCTCGCGGTAGCGCAGATGGACCGAGCGGGCGAGGGTTTCGATCTGCGCACCCGCGTCGTTCACGTAATATTCGCGGGTGACCTTCCAGCCCGCGTAGGCCAAGAGATTGGCGAGGGCGTCGCCGAACACCGTGCCGCGGCCGTGGCCGACGTGCAGCGGGCCCGTGGGATTGGCAGAACAGTACTCGACGTTCACGGGCCGGCCGCGGCCGAGATCGACCTTGCCGTAGTCCGCGCCGAGCTCCAGGACCGTCCGCAGCGACCGTCGCCAGAAGGCCGGATCGAGGCGGAGATTGACGAAGCCGGGCGGTGCGGCGGTCGCTTCGAGCACCTCGCCCGCCCCGGCGAGTGCGCCGGCGAGCCGCTCGGCGAGCTCCATCGGCCGGAGCCCGGCCGGCTTGGCGAGCAGAAGGGCAGCGTTGGTCGCCGCCTCGCCGTGCGCCGGGTCGCGCGGCGGCTCGACGAGCACGGTGTCGAGCGGCAGGCCGGCCGGCAGGCGGCCCTCGGCGATCAGGCCCTCGAGGGCCGCGCGGACGAGGTCGGCGATGGCGTCGAAGGCGTTCATCTCGGCTCACGGCCCGTGGCGAAGAGGCGGTCGTGCTCGTCGATCGCGTATCGGTCGGTCATGCCGGCAATATAATCGCGCACCGCGGCAGCCGTCGCCTGGCGATCGACCGCCCGGGCCCGCCAATGGTCGGGCAGGCATTCGGGTGCTTCGAGGAAGGCTTCGACGAGCTCGCGGACCAATCGCTCGGCCTTGCGGCTCATGCGGCTCACCGTGAAGTGACGGTAGACCCGCTCGCCCAAGAAGGCGCGCAGGGCCGCCACCGTCTCGGCCATGGCGGGGGTGAAGGCGACGAGCGGCCGGTCGAGGGCGCGCACCTCCTCGGGCGAGCCGGGCTCGGCCGCGGCGATCCGCCGGCGGGCCTCGCTCACGAGATCGCTCACCATGGCGTCGATCAGCCGACGGGTGGTCTCGTGCGCGAGTCGACTGCGCTCGAGCCCGGGGTGCGCGTCGAGCAGGCCCTGCACGAGGGGGCCGACGCCGGGCAGCGGGAGGAGCTCCTCGGCGGCGAAGAAGCCCGCGCGCAGCCCGTCGTCGAGGTCGTGGGCGCAATAGGCCACGTCGTCGGCGACCGCGGCGATTTGCGCCTCGACCGGCGGCTGGCTCGCAAGGTCGATGCGCTCGGCGAGCGGGTGGCGGGCGATCGGCTCGGGCAAAGGCATCCGGGCCGGGCCGTTGTGCTTGACCACCCCCTCGAGGGTCTCGAAGGTCAGATTGAGGCCGTCGAAGGCGGCGTAGCGGCGCTCGAGCGCGGTCACGATCCGGAAGGTCTGCAGATTGTGGTCGAAGCCGCCGTAAGCCGAAAGCGCCTGGTCGAGCGCCCGCTCGCCGGCGTGGCCGAAGGCCGAATGGCCGAGATCGTGGGCGAGCGCCACAGCTTCGGCGAGGTCTTCTTCGACCCGCAGCGCGCGGGCCACGGTGCGGGCGATCTGCGCCACCTCGAGGCTGTGGGTGAGGCGGGTGCGGTAATGGTCGCCGCGCGAGGGGGCGAGCACCTGGGTCTTCCCCTCGAGCCGCCGGAAAGCCGTGCTGTGGACGATCCGATCGCGGTCACGCTGGAAGACGGTCCGGAGCGGGCTTTCGGGCTCGGGCACGACCCGTCCCGCGCTCGCCTCCGGCCGGCAGGCGTAAGAGGCGAGGGTCAGCCGCATCGGGGCCTTCTCCGTGCCGAACCGATGCGCCGTGCCGCGAGCCGGTTTGACAAGCGCGGCGCACTTCTTACATCGTTGGGGCAAGTAGCCGGAGGATAGGGGCTCGCCATGGCGGAGATCAAGGGTCGGCCCGACCCGATCCGGGTCACGCCGGCCGCGGCGCGGCGGATCGGCGAGCTCGTGCGCAAGGACGGCCGCCCGGGGCTCAAGCTGCGCATCGCGGTCGAGGGCGGCGGCTGCTCGGGCTTCCGCTACAAGCTCGCGCTCGACGACAACTCCTTCCCGGACGACGTCACGGTCCGGGTCGAGGGCGCCGAGGTCGTGGTCGACGGCATGTCACTCCTCTACGTGCTGGGTGCCGAGCTCGACTTCGTCGACGATCTGACGGGCTCCTACTTCAAGGTCGCGAACCCGAACGCCTCGAGCTCCTGCGGCTGCGGCTCGAGCTTTTCCATCTGAGCGACGGGCGGCAGGCGGCCGGCCTCGCGGGAGCTCCGCTCGCGGCCGTCGCCGGGCGGCGGACGCGGTTCAAGCACTGCCGATCAAGATCCCCGAGAGGAACACGAGGAAGCCGCCGACGACGATCTGGAAGGCGGCCTGCAGGAAGGGTGTGTCCATGTAGCGGGCGCGGACCCAGGCGATCGCCCAGAGCTCGAACAGGACGATGATGACCGCGAGCGTGGTCGCCACCCAGAAGTCGGGGATGAGGTAGGGCAGGGTGTGGCCGAGCCCACCGAGGGTGGTCATGCCGCCGCAGACCCAGCCGCGGACCCAGGGATGGCCGCGCCCGGTCAAGGCCCCGTCGTCGGAGAGGGCCTCGGCGAAGCCCATCGAGATCCCGGCACCGACCGAGGCGGCGGTGCCGACGAGGAACGTCTCCCAGGAGCTGCCGGTGGCCATCGCCGCGGCGAAGAGCGGGGCGAGCGTGCTCACCGAGCCGTCCATGAGCCCGGCGAGCCCGGGCTGGACGAACTGCAGCACGAAGCGCCGACGGGCCTCCTCCTCTTCGCGTTTGCCGACCTCACCCGCCACGTGCTCGGCCTCCAGCCGCTCGGCGGTGGCGACGTGCCGCTGTTCGGTCTCGGCGAGGTCGATCAAGAGCTTCCTGATGCTCGCATCGGTCACGTGCTGGGCGGCTTTGCGGTAGAAGTTGCCGGTCTCCTCTTCGATCTCGGCCGCCTGGCGGCGGACCGCCTCGAGGCCGAGCGGGCGGGTGAGCCAAAGCGGCTTGCGGCGGACGAAGCCGCGGATGTCCTCGCGGCGGACGAGCGGGATGTGCTCGCCGAACTTCTCGCGGTAGAGGTCGATCAACCGGCGTCGGTGCTCGCTCTCCTCCTCCGCCATCGCTTCGAAGACTTTGGCGGTGGCAGGATATTGCTCACGCAAGCCTTCCGCGTAGTCACGATAGATCCGGCCGTCCTCTTCCTCGAGGGTGATGGCGAGCGCCAGGATCTCGCGCTCGGAAAGGTCGGTGAAGCGCTTTTGCGGGCGCAAAGCGAAGCCGAGCATCGGGCCTCTCGGGCGGACGGAAGGCGGACAGCCTTCAACGGTACGAGGTTGGAAGGGTTCTAGATCAGACCCCGGAAGGCGCCAAGGCGGCCCGGCCTCGGCCGCGGCGAGGACGCGGGTCGGCTGGGCCGCCCCCGGGGGGCGGGCTCAGCGCATCGGCACGAGGAGGGGCGTGAGCCCGCGGGCCACGAGGTCGCGGCGGATCTCGTCCACATAGATCGGGTTCATGACGAGCACCACCTCGGGGCGAACCGCCACGAGATCGTCGGGGCCGAGGATCCGGTGGCCGGTGCCGGCGAGCCAGCGGCCGTGCTTGTGCGGGTTGACGTCGACCACGGCCGCGACCTCTTCGCCGAGGCCGAGCACGACCAGGAAGGCCACAGCCTTCGAACCCGAGCCCCAGACCGCGATCCGCTTTCCCTCGCGCCGCCAACCCTCGATCCGGCCGCGCAGCTCCGCGAGTTTCTGCCCGATGCCCGCGCGGAAGGCCGAAACGAGCGCCCGGGTTTCGGCGAGATCGTCCTCGAGCGGCAGCGCAGGCGCGGTCGGGCCGAGCGCGGGGCGGGCCTCGAGGAGGAGGTATTGATCGTCGTAGCAGCGCCGGAGGGCGTGGACCGAAAAGCCCTCGCGGCGGAACAGGCGGGCGAGCGAACCGGCCGTGAAATAGCTCGCATGCTCGTAATAGAGGTCCCAGAAGGCCTGCTCGACCAAGATCCGGCGGAGATCGGGGAGCTCGAACATCACGACCGTGTCCGACCGGGCGCCGAGCGTGCGGCGGATGTCGCGCACGAAGGCGGCAACCGGGCCGATGTGCTCGAGGGTGTGCCGGCAGGCCAGATAGTCGGGGGCGAGCCGGGACCAGGCGGGGCCGTAGAGGTCGCGCACGAAGGTGAGCCGGGAGGCGGCGCGCGTCGCGAGCCGCTCGGGTCGGAAGCCCGGGTCGATGCCGATGCCGCGACAGCCCGTGCGCTCGACGAGCGCCGTGAGGAACTCGCCCTTGCCGCAGCCGATCTCGAGGGCGAGCTTGCCCGCGAGGTCGTACTCGCTCGCTTGGTCCTCGCAGAGTTCGGCCAGGAACCGCAAAAAGCGCGGCGAGAAGGCCTGGGTCTCCTCGTAGGCCGGGGAGTAACGCTGCAAGGCCGGGTCGAAGGCGGCGTTGAAGAGGAAGCCGCAGGCCGGGCAGAACAGAAGATCGAGCCGGCCGCGCGGGAAGGCCCTGGCCTCGGCCTCGCTTTCGACCATGAGGCAGGAATGGACCGGGACCGAGGGCACCTGCCAGACCGGCTCGAGCGCGGTCCCAGCACAGGCCGGGCAGGCGGGGGCGCTCACGCGACGATCCGCGGAGACGGCACGGGCACGAGGAAGCGGCCGCCGCGCTCACGGTAGGCCGCTTCTTGGGCCACGATCTCGGCCTCGATGTTCCAGGGCAGGATCAAAAGCACATCCGGCATCTCGGCGAGGATCCGCTCCGGGGCCACGATCGGCAGCCGCACCCCCGGCACGAAGCGGCCCTGCTTGAACGGGTTCTTGTCGGCCACCCACTCCAGGAGCTCGGGCCCCAGCCCGCAAAAGTTGAGGAGGATCGTGCCCTTGGCCGCGGCACCGTAGGCCGCGATCTTCTTGCCCGCTCGCTTCAGATCGGAAAGCAAGGCCCGCAGGTCTTCGCGCAGCCGTTCGGCCCGGGCGGCGAAGCTCGCGAACCAGGCGTGGCGGTCGAGGCCGATCGCCGCTTCCTCGGCGAGGATCGCCCCGACCGTGGCATCGGGGCTGTCCTCCTTGCTCAAGAACAGCCGCAGCGAGCCGCCGTGGATCGGCACCCGTTCGACCCGGACGAGGAACAGCCGGTGGGGGCGGACCAGCCGGTCGATCGCACGGACCGAGAAGTAGCAGAGATGCTCATGGTAGATCGTATCGAAAGCGAGCTTCTCGACGAGGTCGCGCAGATAGGGCACCTCGACCACCGCCCGACCGCCGTCCTTCAAGAGGAGGCGGATCCCGTCCAGAAAGCCGTGCACGTCGGCCACGTGGGCCAGCACGTTGTTGGCGTGCACGAGGTCGGCGCGGCGGCCCTCGGCCACGAGCCGTTCGGCGAGGTCGCGGCCGAAAAAGGCTTCGATCGTCTCGATACCCTTGGCCCGCGCGGCCGCGACCGGGCCGGGTGCCGGGTCGATGCCGAGCACCCGCACCCCGGCTTCGCGGTAGAATTGGAGGAGATAGCCGTCGTTGGAGGCGAGCTCGACGACGAGCGTCTCGGGCCCGGGCGGCAGCTCCGGCAGGCGTTCGGCCACGTGCGCCTTCGAATGCGCGAGCAGCGTGGCCGAAACCGAGGAGAAGTAAGGGTAATCGCGGCCGAAGAGGATCTCGGGTGGGACCGTGTCGAGGATCTGGACGAGGCCGCAGGCCGCGCAGAAGGCGACATCGAGCGGAAAGCGGGGCTCGGGCCGGTCGAGCTCGTCTTCGCCCAGCAACCCGTCGGAGAGCGGCAGCGCGCCGAGCGAGAGCACCGGCAGGAGCTCGCCCGCGCCACAGGAGCGGCAGGCCGTGATCCGGCTCATGCGGCCTTCTTCCAGGCGAGATCGGCGCCGAGCCGGCCCTGGGCCAAAAGCTCCTTGATCCGGGCGAGGCGGATCAGCCGGCCGCCCTCGAGGTCGGCGAGGGTGAGGCCGTACCGCTCGTAGGCCGCGGCGAGGTCGCGAATGCCCTCCTCGACCGTCCAGCGCGGCCGGAAGCCGGGCACCCGCTCGCCGATCTTGGCGAAGCTCACCCGGTAGTTGCGCTTGTCGGGCCCGCCACCCGGTGCCCAGGCGATCGTCGCACCCGGGACGGCGGCCGCGACCATCTCGGCGAGATCCCTGACCCGCCAATTGTCCCGATCGCGGCCGACGTTGAAGGCCTCGCCGTGGACCGCCTCGCGCGGCGCTTCGAGCACGGCCACGAAGGCTGCAGCCATGTCCTCGACGTGGACGAGCGGCCGCCAGGGCGTGCCGTCGGATTTGATCAGCACCTTGCCCGTGGTGAAGGCCCAGCCCAGGAGATTGTTGACGACGAGGTCACCGCGCAGCCGGGGCGCCCACCCGTAGGCCGTGGCCGAGCGCAGGAACACCGGCGAGAACCGGTCGTCGGCCAGGGCCGCGAGGTCGCGCTCGACCCGGATCTTGCTCTCGGCGTAAGCGGTGACCGGGTTGAAGGGGGCGGTCTCGTCGAGGATCGCATCGCCCGCCGCACCATAGGCCGAGCAGGAGGAGGCGAAAACGAACCGCGTCACCCCCGCTTCCTTGGCGAGCCGGGCGAGGCGGACCGAAGCTTCGTGGTTGATCACGAAGGTCACGGCCGGATCGAGGTCGCCCAACGGATCGTTCGAGATGCCGGCCAGGTGCAGGACCGCCTCGATCCCCTCGAGGTGACGGCGTTCGATCGAGCGGACGTCGAGCCGCAAATCGAGCGGCTCGGCCGGCTCGGGGCCGAGCGCGCAGCCGGCGAAAAGGCTCGAATCGAGGGCGAGGACGGTGTGGCCCCGCTCGCGGAGCTGCCGCCAGAGGACGCGGCCGACATAGCCGTCGGCTCCGGTCAAGAGCACGCGCACCGTCGGTTCCCCACGCCTCGCCCCGTCAATCCCAGATCTTCCACGGTGCCTTGCCGGACTCCCAGAGTCGTTCCAAGAGGACCTTGTCGCGGAGTGTGTCCATGCACTGCCAGAAACCCTCGTGGCGGAACGCCATGAGTTGCCCGTCCTTGGCCAGGCGCTCGAGCGGGCCCTGCTCAAACATGGTGGAGTCGTCGGGGATGTAATCCGCCACTTCGGGCTCGAGGACGAAGAAGGCGCCGTTGATCCAGCCCTCCTCGAGCTGCGGCTTCTCGGCGAAGCGCGCCACCCGGTCGCCGTCGAGGTCGAGCCGGCCGAAGCGGGCGGGCGGGCGGACCGCGGTCACCGTGGCGATCTTGCCGTGACGCTTGTGGAAGGCGAGGAGCGCGCGAAGGTCGACGGTCGAGACACCGTCGCCCCAGGTCATGAAGAAGGTGCCGCCCATGTACGGCACGAGCCGCTTGATCCGCCCGCCCGTGCCGGTGTGCTGACCCGTGTCGATCAGCTCGACCCGCCAATCCTGACTGTGATGCCGGTGGAGCTCGATCTTGCCGGTGCGGAGATCGACCGTCATGTCGCTCTCGAGCGCGCAATAATCGGCCATGTAGCGCTTGATGACCTCGCCCTTGTAGCCGAGGGCGATCACGAAATCTTTGAAGCCGTAGGCGGCATAATGCATCATGATGTGCCAGAGGATCGGCCGGCCGCCGATCTCGACCATCGGCTTCGGCTTGACGACGGTCTCCTCGGAAAGCCGCGAGCCGACCCCCCCCGCGAGGATGCCGACCTTCATCGCCCGACTCCGAGCCGCCGGCGGGTGCAGCCCGCCTCGGCGCTTCCCCCTCTACCATCGAATGGTTAACCCAGAGTAAAGCCGTACGGCGCATCCGCATCAATCGCGTGGCGCGTGGCGAGCCGGCGGGGTGCACCGCCGCGGCCCGCGGGGAGAGGGGCTCGTGACCGATCGGCCACAAGGCTTGCGCCGCGGCCTCACCCAATACGGCGACCCCGACTTCGCGCTCTATCTGCGCCGCTCCTTCGCCCGCTCGATGGGCTTTTCCGAGGCGATGCTGGAGCGGCCGATCGTCGGCATCGTGACGAGCCCCTCCGAGCTCAACAATTGCCACCGCACGATGGGCGAGCTCGTCGAGGCGGTGCGCCGCGGCGTGCTCGCGGCCGGTGCCCTGCCGCTGGCTTTCCCGACGATCTCGCTGGGTGAGCCCTTCCTGCACCCGACCTCGCTCTATCTGCGCAACCTCATGGCGATCGACGTCGAAGAGATGCTCCGGGCGCAGCCGCTGGATGCCGCGGTGCTCGTGGGCGGCTGCGACAAGACCGTGCCGGCGCAGCTCATGGGTGCGGCCTCGACCGAGCTGCCGGTCGTCCAGCTCGTCGTGGGTCCGATGCTCACCGGCCGGCACCGGGGCGAGCGGCTCGGGGCCTGCACCGATTGCCGGCGTTTCTGGGCGCGCTACCGGGCGGGCGAGCTCGACGAGGCGGAGATCCGCGCGGTCGAGGGGCGCCTTGCGGTCACCGCCGGCACCTGTGCCGTCATGGGCACCGCCTCGACCATGGCCTGCCTCGCCGAAGCCCTGGGCGTGGCACTGCCGGGCTCGGCCGCGATCCCCGCGGTGCACGCCGACCGGCTGCGGATCGCCGAGGCCACGGGTGCGCTCGCCGCGCGGCTCGTCGGAACCGGCCGGAGCCTCCGAACGATCGTCTCGCAGAAGAGCCTCGCGAATGCGATGCGCGTGCTCCTCGCCCTGTCGGGTTCGACCAACGCGGTCGTGCACCTGGCCGCGATCGCCGGCCGGCTCGGGCTCCGCTTCGATCTGCGCGCGCTCGATGCGCTCTCGGAAACCACACCCGTACTCGTCGATCTGAAGCCCACCGGGCAGGGCTACATGGAGGACTTCTTCGCAGCCGGTGGGATGCCGGCCGTGCTGCGCGAACTCGCACCCTTGCTCCACGCCGAGGTGGCGACGGTCGACGGGCGTACGCTTGGCGAGGTCCTGGCCGAGCCGCTTGCCGAGCCGGTCGACCGCGCAGTGATCCGGCCGCTTTCGGATCCGGTCGCGCCCGTGGGCGGGCTCGTGGCCCTGTTCGGCAGCCTCGCGCCCCGGGGGGCGATCTTGAAGCGGGCGGCCGCCACGCCCGCGCTCTTCGAGCACGAGGGCCGAGCCGTCGTTTTCGCGAGCCTCGAGGATCTCGCCCGGCGGATCGACGATCCCGATCTCGAAGTCGAGCCCCACGACGTCCTCGTGCTGCAGAACGTCGGGCCCGCCTCGCCCGCGCGCATGCCCGAGGCCGGCTACCTGCCGATCCCCAAGAAGCTCGCCCGTGCCGGGGTGAAGGACATGGTGCGGATTTCGGACGCGCGGATGTCGGGCACCGCGTTCGGCACGGTCGTCCTGCACGTCGCCCCCGATGCCGCCTCGGGCGGACCTTTGGGGCTCGTGCGCACAGGCGATCGGATCCGGCTCTCGGTCCGCGAGCGCCGGCTCGATCTCTTGGTCGAGGAGGACGAGCTCGGCCGCCGGCGCGAAGCCTGGCGGCCGCCCGCGACGCCCGAGCGCGGTTGGGCGCGGCTCTGGCAGCAGGAGATCCTGCAGGCGCCGGAAGGGTGCGATCTCGCCTTCCTGCGCGGCCCCGAGGTGGGGAGGTGAGCGATGCGGATCGGCACCTCGACCCGGGCGTGACGGGCACCCGCCGTTCCCGCCGGCTGCCGAAGTTGTCCGGGCCGGAGCACGGCCCGTCGCCGCTGGCGATTGGCGCCGGTCCCCCGCCGGGCGCTCGGGCCGGGATGCGGATGCGGCGCTCCGCCTCGCCGTGCCGGCGGTCCCGTGGCATGATCCCGGCGTGGAGGTGGCCGATGGGCGAGGTACGCAAGGAAGACCTCTCGCTCGAGGGGTTCCTCGACTGGGAGAACCGGCAGCCCGAGCGGTTCGAGCGGGTGGGCGGGGTCGTCCGGATGATGGCGGGCGGCACGCTCGGCCACGACCAGATCGCTGCGAACATCCTGGGCGAGCTCCGGACCCGGCTGCGGGGCGGACCGTGCCGAGCGCACGGCTCGAACCTCAAGGTGGTCTCGCCGCGCGGTGACGTGATGTACCCGGATGCCTTCGTGCGCTGCGGGCCCGGCGATCCGCGCGCCACCCACGTCGGCGACCCGGTCGTGGTGGTCGAGGTGCTCTCGCCCTCGACCGCGGTGCACGATCTGACCAGGAAGCGGCTCGCTTATCAGAGCATCCCGAGTCTGAAGGTCGTGCTTTGGGTGCACCCCGACCGGATGCGCGTCGATCTCATGCGGCGACGCGAGACGGGCTGGGTCGACGAGGACCCGGCCGAGGGGCTGCAGGCCGTGGTGGCGCTGCCCGAGCTCGGGATCGAGCTGCCGCTTTCCGAGATCTACGAGGGCGTGCCGCTCGAGGAGGCGGCGGACCGGTGAGCTGTGGCGGTGTCGATCGGCCGCTGTGCCGAGCCGATCGGCGTGGAACGAGCGAGCGATGACCGAGGTGCGCAAGGAAGACCTCTCGCTCGAGGGGTTCCTCGACTGGGAGAACCGGCAGCCCGAGCGCTTCGAGCGGGTGGGCGGGGTCGTCCGGATGATGGCGGGCGGCACGCTCGCCCACGACCGGATCGGGATCAACGTCGCGGCCGCACTGGCATCCCGCTTGCGCGGCAGCCCCTGTGCGGTGCACGGCTCGAACCTCAAGGTGGTTTCGCCGCGCGGCGACGTGATGTATCCGGATGCCTTCGTGCGCTGCGGGCCCGGCGATCCGCGCGCCACCCACGTCGACGACCCGGTCCTCGTCGTCGAGGTGCTCTCGCCCTCGACCGCGGTCCACGATCTGACCCGCAAGCGGCTCGCCTATCGGAGCATCCCGAGCCTCAAGGTCGTGCTTTGGGTGCACCCCGACCGGATGCGGGTCGATCTCATGCGGCGCCACGAGACGGGCTGGGTCGACGAGGAGCCTGCCGAGGGCCCGGGTGGCGTCGTCGTGCTCCCCGAGCTCGGCATCGAGCTGCCGCTCGCCGAGATCTACGAGGGCGTGCCGCTCGAGGAGGCGGGGGAGCGGTGAGGCGTGGTGTCGATCGGCCGCTGTGCCGAGCCGATCGACGGGGACGAGGACGCGATGGCCGAGGTGCGCAAGGAGGACCTCTCGCTCGAGGGGTTCCTCGACTGGGAGAACCGGCAGCCCGAGCGGTTCGAGCGGGTGGGCGGGGTCGTCCGGATGATGGCGGGCGGCACGCTCGGTCACGACGGGATCGGCGCCAAGATGATCGTCGAGCTCGGCAGCCGGCTCCGGGGCGGCCGCTGTCGGGTGCACGGCTCGAACCTCAAGGTGGTTTCGCCGCGCGGTGACGTGATGTACCCGGATGCCTTCGTGCGCTGCGGGCCCGGCGATCCGCGCGCCACCCACGTCGACGACCCGGTCGTGGTGGTCGAGGTGCTCTCGCCCTCGACCGCGGTGCACGATCTGACCAGGAAGCGGCTCGCTTATCAGAGCATCCCGAGTCTGAAGGTCGTGCTTTGGGTGCACCCCGACCGGATGCGCGTCGATCTCATGCGGCGACGCGAGATGGGCTGGGTCGACGAGGACCCGGCCGAGGGGCTGCAGGCCGTGGTGGCGCTGCCCGAGCTCGGGATCGAGCTGCCGCTTTCGGAGATCTACGAGGGCGTGCCGCTCGAAGAGGCGTGAGCCTCCGCCATCCGCCCGCTGCGGTGCGGTAGCTGTTCGGCCCGTGCGGATTGCCGGGCCGCGGGGGGGCTGGTAGAAGCCCGGCCGCGCGCCGACGCCTCTCGGAACCCCTGCCCATGAAGCTCATCGCCGGCAACGCCAACCGGCCGCTGGCCGAAGCGATCGCCGCTTATCTGCGGGTGGATCTGACCAAGGCGACGGTGCACCGCTTCGCCGACATGGAGGTGTTCGTCGAGATCCACGAGAACGTCCGCGGCGAGGACTGCTTCATCATCCAGCCGACGAGCTACCCCGCCAACGACAACCTCATGGAGCTTTTGGTCATCATCGACGCGCTCAGGCGTGCCTCGGCGCGGCGGATCACCGCCGTCATCCCCTATTTCGGCTATGCGCGTCAGGACCGGAAGCCCGGGCCGCGGACGCCGATCTCGGCCAAGCTCGTCGCCAACCTGATCACCACGGCCGGTGCCTCGCGGGTGCTCACGATGGAGCTCCACGCCGGGCAGATCCAGGGCTTCTTCGACATCCCGGTCGACAATCTCTTTTCCACGCCGTTGATGGTGCCGGACATCCTGGAACGGCTCGGCAACGACAATTTGATGATCGTCTCGCCCGACGTGGGCGGCGTGGCGCGCGCCCGCGG
>Ga0308420_1001321_pt1 | contig 12903 bp, 17 predicted proteins | sample HotsprSampleMS55_FD_203802 | JGI IMG/M metagenome (GOLD analysis project Ga0308420, IMG submission 203802) | Hot spring phototrophic mat microbial communities from Mushroom Spring, Yellowstone National Park, Wyoming, United States - 20090730_MS55 ... | reverse complement strand
CTATCAAGAATGGTATGAATAATACAAGCCAGAAGAGTATACTATGGGTTATACTCCTATGTCTTACCCCTAGTTCATAGAGCATGATATCTATATCTGGCATCATGGCTAGAATCATTGCTATATATGGATTGAATCTGTATGAATTATGCACAGAGTCTAACCTCAAGGCTCTAGCAGTTAAAGAGGCTAGTATGTACCCCCATACGCTATGTCCTACAAGGAACATCTCCTGCTATATGCGATAAAACTTTATTTATATGCATTTATAAACCTCTGTATGGGAAGGAGGTTTAATGCTATTAAACTGATGAAGTGTATGAGTAGAGCATACAGCAAAAAGTATGCAAAGGCAAAGAGGTTTAGTGCAAAGAGGAAGGGTTAGCAGGAAATCAGATCATACTACTACATCATATCATATCATATATACTTATTCATTCTTCTGTTTTAATGAACCGAACTCCTGCATTATACTGCTTATATAGCATATACCACTCATTACATTACCTATACCTGTAAACTCATTTGGTGCATGTATATTCGCATTGGCTGGAGAGCATCCTGTCCATACAGAAGGTATGCCTAGTATCTTTGTGAACACATAATCGGGGCCTGAGGCCCATGAGTTAGGGAATAGTGTGGGATCGTTTCCATACACTTTCCTTGCTGCCTCTCTTGTGCTCTTTACTATATCTGCCTTAACATCGGTCTTAGATGGCTCCAGAGCACCTAACTTGATCACCTCTATGCCATACTCCTCCATGTATCTCTCAAGGTTCTTGAAGAGCTTATCAGGGCTCTGGTTGTATACCAATCTAAAATCAAGCTTAGCGTATGCAGTGCTAGGCAGTACGGTCTTGGATCCTGCTGCTGTATAGCCTGAGTGTATACCTGCTATATTACAGGTAGGTTCGAATAACAGCTTCTTCAATGCTGCCCTACCTTTAACATTATGTATGAACTCTTTGAGACCATAACTGCTCTTTATACTCTCAAGGTCGTACTCTATATCCTCGAGTAATGCTATATCATCACTACTTGGTACTCTGATATCATCGTACCACTCTGGTATAGCTATCTTACCATTCCTCTTCATACCATTCAGTACCTTAATCAGTACCCATGCTGCATTATCTATCAATGGTGCAAGTGAGGAATGTGTATCAGCATTTGCTGTACTGCACCTCAACTCAACGTATAGCAGCCCCTTCAGCCCTGCGAATATATTAGGCGTACCTGAAGGGTTAAGCGAACCATCGAAGCATACACATGCATCAGCCTTGAGCATAGCCTTGTTCTTCTCAACGAACCTTGGAAGGTTTATGGAAGATATCTCCTCCTCGCCCTCGATGAGTATCTTAACATTTAGGGGTAACTCTTCGTACATCTCAAGCATAGCCTTTATAGCCTTAACTATGGCTATAACGTTACCCTTGGAGTCTGCAGCACCCCTTCCGTATATCTTATCATCTATAACTATCCCAGAGAATGGGTTATAGCGCCACTTATCTAAAGGCTCTGCAGGCTGCACATCGTAATGGCTGTAGAGTAGTAGGGTCTTACCATCCCTCTTATCGCCTTTGAGCTCACCATAGATTATGGGATTACCTTCCTCTATCCTTATCAACTTGCTCTCTATACCTGAGTCACGTACTATAGCGTTTAGAGTACCAGCACACTCATCTATCCCTATCCCCTGTGCAGAGACACTAGGATGTTTTATGAGGCTCCTTAGATCACCTATTATATCATCTCTGTTATCCTTGAGATACTCCTTGAGTTTATCTAACACTAACACATGTATAGTAATACTGAGGTTAACTTAATACTTTACTATTCTTACATCATGAATCTATCCATGCTATGCTCATCTTGAGTCCCTGATACTAATTAGTATATAGAGCAATTGGATATTAGATTCATATCCATGTATGAGTGTATTAGTATATGAGTATATGATTAATCACTCTAAAGATTGAGCTATCTTCATCAACTCCATACTCGATATGCCTTATAGTGTAAATGCTCATCATAATATATACTAACAACATTATGATAGCACTGAAAGAGTATGCTACGCCCTCCATGTTGTTTATAGTTAGAAGCATTAGTATAGTAGTAGTGCTGCTTACACATATTCATACCATTCTTTTGCATTAATTCTCCTATAATGATAGATACTTATAGGTAACTATCATCTTGCTATATCAGAATTATCTATTTATTTGCTATATTAATTATAATTATGGTATATGATATAACTTTATATCAATTATGATATATTCGCAGGGAATATGACTAGATATTTATATCAATACAGTGTAGATATACTATGAGTGTACTGCTACAAGTAGCCTTGGATACTAAGAACCTGGATGAAGCTCTAAGGATAGCTTCTATAGCAAGGAGCAATGGAGCAGATATAATAGAGGCTGGTACAATACTCATAAAGAGTGTGGGCATAGAGGCTATAAAGCAACTCAAGCATGTATGCAGTGATACCCCTATACTAGCTGATATGAAGGTACTGGATAATGCTATGCAGGAGGTTGAGTTGGCTGTAACAAATGGTGCTGATATAGTCACAGTATCAGCCATAGCAAATGATAAGAGTATACTGGATGCTGTTATTGCTGCAGAGAAGTATGGAGCTAAGATCATGGTAGACTTTATGCACGTTAATAATGTACTCGATAGAGCATTAGCGTTATGCGATAGAGGTGTAGATTACATATGCATACATAGCAGTACAGATATGATATCACTTGAAGATGAAGGCTCAAGGAGGAGCAGGATAGATGATATGAGAAGGATGGTGAGATCGATCAAGGGTTCATGTACCGTGCCCATAGCTGTTGCTGGCAGGTTAGATGATACATGCTTGTGTGAGCTTGTCAAGGCTGGTGCATCCATAGTAGTTGTAGGTTCGTATATAACAAAGGCAGTAGATACAGCAGAGAGGGTAAGATGGCTTAAGAGGTTCCTTACATACATATGAGCCAATTATATACACAATGTATTATACATACGATGATCTCATTTCATTCAGTAATCTGCTTATATCTGCTGATGCCTTCCCATCTCGCTCTATTTCCTGTAGTGCTGGAGGATTTGTCCTATAGTTGGGGATCCTATTACTTATCCTATCATCGTATGTAGGTATATGCTCATTCTGGTAGAATACGCCTATGGGTATCCTATCCGCCCATTCATTCGATTTCGCTATGGTCTGCATCATCTTTGCCTGAGTCTCGTCCTCATCATTGCTATGTACTACAGGGTCGTATCCCTGATCCTCTAGCTTGTATATCCTTGGGATAGACTTGCCTTTCTCATCTACTCTATCCATGCCAGCGAACCACTCCCTTGTGTATATATCGTTGTATGTAGGGCATGGTTGTAGCACATCCACCAAAGCTAAACCTCTATGCTTTATAGCCTTGAGTATTATATCCTTGGTATACTTTACATCGTAAGAGTATGCCCTTGCTATGAATGTGTATCCAGCAGCGAGTGCTATCATTATCGGGTTTATACCTTGGTTTATGTTAGGCTTGGGTAACGATTTAGTCTTCAGACCAAGTTTAAGGGTAGGAGATGCCTGCCCCTTCGTTAAACCATACACTCCATTGTTGAATACTATGTATGTTATATCTATATTCCTTCTACCTGCATTGACAAAGTGTCCAGCGCCTATACCATAACCATCACCATCTCCTCCTACCGCTATTACCTCCAACTGGGGGTTTGCTAGCTTTGCGCCTATAGCAAAAGGTAATACTCTACCATGCAATGTATGTATACCATATACATTTATGTAGTGCGGTGTCTTACCTGAGCATCCTATACCAGAGAATACCACTGCCCTATGCCTCTCTATCCTTAGCTCTGCCAATGCAAGCTGTACAGCGTTAAGTATAGCAAAGTCTCCGCATCCAGGGCACCAGTCATTATGGACATCGGTCTTGTAATCACTCAATCTCATGCTAGACGCCATGCCTTAACACAACCCTCCTATCCTTTATCTTACCCTCCATTATACCCTTCAGTGTGTTGTACACCTCGCTCGATGATATAGGTCTGCCATTGTATTTAACTATATGGTAATCTGCATCCTTCTGTATACTATTCCTTAGTAGTGCAGATAGCTGTGCAGTGTGGTTCATCTCAACATCTATGAGCATCCTAGTACTCCTGAGCATATTTGCTACAAGCTGGGATGGGAATGGATGTAGTAGTTTTATATATAAGCAGTTGAGCCTTATGCCGTCCTCTCTGAGCATATCTATGGCATCTAGTACTGCGCCCTTGCACGAACCCCATGTTACAATCGTAGCATCGGAGCCATAATCGTACATTATGGCCTTCTCCTCATCGCTCAGATCATCAAGTATCAACTCCAACTTCTTCATACGCTTATCCATCATACTGATCCTTAACTCTGGGTCCTCTGTTATATGCCCTAGCTCATCATGCTCATCTCCAGTATTCCAGAATACTACATCGCTAGTCCCTAATCTTATCCTAGGCGATATCGTATCTCTTAGATCGAACCTCTTGTATGCACCGTCTATATGATCTACCAATCTGCCTCTGTCTATACTTACCTTCGAGGTATCAAACATGCTACATGTTACTATACTATTCGCTAATGCCTTATCTACTATATGTATCACAGGTAATTGGTAACGTTCAGCGTAGTTGAATGCCCTTATCGTATCGTAGAAGGCCTCTTCAACATCGCCTGATGCTATAACTATCCTTGGGAACTCTCCATGTCCTGCATGCACTGCAAATAAAAGATCGCCCTGTTCATGTCTAGTAGGTAATCCAGTGCTAGGTCCAGCCCTCTGGTACAGTGTTACAACCACAGGGACCTCGTTTATACCAGCCCAACCTAGAGCCTCTGCCATGAGTGAGAACCCTGGACCTGATGTACTAGTAGATGCCCTACTGCCTGCCAATGCAGCACCTATGGCACTGGTTATTGCGGCTATCTCATCCTCTGTCTGCACAACTAGTATGGCATTACTCTCATCTATGACCTCATTAGCCTCGAGGAACTCAGACTCATCGCTTGCTGGTGTGATAGGATAGTAACTCTGATACCTGCACCCCGCAGTGATCTTGCCTAATGCTATGGACTGATTTCCTTGTATGAGGAGAGTGTTATCCTCATACTCCCTAGCATGGAGCCTCAAAGGTATCTCATCTACATCATACCTTGCCTTGGTATAGTTGTATGTATACGTAGCTGCTTCTATGTTCATATCGGCAAGACTCTTCCTTGCCCTGAACGTATACCTTATAGCATTCACCAGCATATCATAATTGTAATCTAGTAATGCTACAGATGCTGTTACAATGATCATATTAACAAGCCTAGTTAGCTTACTCAGTGATGGTTCGTTCCTCTTCTTTGTTATATCCTCGAGTATATTGTTACACGGTATACTGTAGGTCTTTACTCCCTTCATAGCCACTGCTTTGAGCATATCATCTGTATCTCTACCTAATGCATGATGTTCAAGTAACTCTATACTCCTTGATCTACTAGTGGAATCGATTGTGGGTATAGAGTCTATACTATGACCGAGTATAGACTCATCGTATACAATCATACCGTCGCTGCTAACATATGGTGCATGTCTAAAGAGTGTCTCTGTATCGAATACTGCAAGTACGTCTATTGTATCTACATGTGCCCTAACATGGTTACTACTTACAAGTATTGTGAAGTAACTATGCTCTCCTTTTATGTTAGAGTGGTACTCCCTCTTTCCGAATATATGTAGGTTGCCTAATGCACATGCCTTAGCAAATATACTAGCCGCTGTATCCACACCACTACCCTGTGGACCGCCGATTACCCATGATATCCCATTCCTCCTCATATTTATCATCTATACTATGTATCTGCTTACTTTTATCCTATTCGTCATCCCCCACCAGTAGCTGCATCGAATAGGCAGCATGTGCATCCGTCACGCTCTCCACAGTATGGGCATACACATGAACATGCGTCTATGGGGTTACCACATGTATCACAGAATATAATGTTATTATCATAATGCTCTATACTACCATTACTGTTAACCATAGATTACCTTACTACCACTCAGATTTAAATTATACCGTAGAGTATCTAATTCTATCTGGACTTCGCTAATTGGTAGTGAATTAAGTAGTATATGTATTAAACAGATGCGAATCTTCATATTAATCATTACTCATAATCTATAGCTATCATTGTACTAGTTAGTTCACTCTTCCATGAACCTTATACAGCATTATAGAGTAGCATAGTACTATAAACACTATTATACTTAACAGTGCTTACCCTACACATGTTATTAAAGAGGAGCAGAGATAGTATAAAGAGTATACTAAAAGAGCATATGAATGTAGTTACTACGGTAGTTGATAACCTCAAGTATATGGTAGATGCCCTTGCGGTATTAGATATCAAGAAGGCTAGAGAGTATGCTAACATAATAGATACTCTGGAGAGTGATGCAGATAGAGTGCATAGAGAATGTGTTGTCAAGATATGCAGAGGCTCCATCTTCGGTTATATGCGTGAGGATATACTACTCTTGATGGAGCGCATAGATGATGTAGCAGATAGTACAAAGGAGGCGAGCAGGGCAATAACACAGAGGAGTATACAAGAGAGTATGCTGGCAAGGTTTCTGAACGATAATACCAGAGAGTACATAAATGCTAGTATAGATACGGTAAGGTATCTAGTAGCACTCATAGAGAGTCTAGATGGTAAGAGCGATACAATAATAGAGCACGTCAAGAAGGTTGAGCAGAGTGAGGAGTACTCTGATACACTCAAGAACGAGGTGATGCGTGAGCTCTTCTTAGTAGATGTCTATGATATACTTACCATAATACAGTTGAAGGAGTTCGTGCAGCTAGTAGATAGGATAGCAGATAGTGCTGAGGACGCAAGCGATGTTGTGCTTATCATGTTAGCAAAGGGATATGCATAATTTACTATATATTAGGTTCGATCATTGTCATATAAATCAATGGATTTATCATTAGATGCTCTTAATATGACATTATTACTATCATTAGCGTTCATCTTTGGGATGAATAATACTGGTGTTGTCATAGGACCGTTGCTTGTGTCTAGGCTTAATTATAGAAGTGCCCAAGTAGTTACAGCATTAGGTTTCATAATCGGCCTGCTACTCGAAGGTTACAAGTTAAGCTACCCAATAATACTGAATGAGGTAGAGGTAACAAGGAGTATAATACTTGGTGTAACATCAATAACACTACTCCTATCATCCATACTAGGGATGCCTGTAAGCATGGTGAATATACTCTTCGCCAATTATATTGCAATCGAGGGCTCAGATACTACATATCTCATAATTATAGCATGGGTTGTTTTACCAACATTAGCGTTCTTTACGAGTATGCCTATCTACAGGGTTATAGTAAGGATAACAAGTACATTAAGCCTTATCGGAGTTATCAGATTCTACGTTGTAGCATTGTATATAGCATCGTTCTACACAGCTTACTCCATAGGCTCCAATAACCTTGGGTTACTCTACTCAATAGGCTACAGTATGGATTTATACGCTAACTATACAATGATACTACTGCTAGCTGCGTTTATACTAGGGTTATTCAGCGGTAGTAGAGTCTCAGTGTATGTAAGCGAAGGCATGGTAGGCCTTACTCCCGCAAGGATACTTGCAAGTATATTTAACTCATCAGTGATACTCTGGATATCTACGCAGATGCATATACCATTATCGTTCATACATATACTTATATCTTCCATGCTAGGTAGTGGGATGAGTGTCAGACCTAGTATATACAATAGAAGAGGAGTCATAATATTGTTGATAGCATGGATAATACTTACTATATTCTCATTCCTAGTTACACTGTTATTAAGTTTAATGGTTTAAATAATATCTAGGAGTAGAACTGCATATGCTCTCGTACATAGCTGGTAAGTTATGTGAGGTGCTGCTGCCTATAAAGGAGAGTATGTACTTGGGCAAGGGTAGTGATATAGCAGTATGTACACTAGCCAGTATAGATCTACTAAGGGAGATAACAAGTGATAAGCGTATAATGGATAGTGTTGCGATTGTAGGCAGGTTACTATCTGAGAATAGAGGCATAGAGATGCTCATAGAGAGTGTTATTAAGAATGATCTGAAGTACATCATACTAGTAGGTGAAGACAGCAAGGGGCATCATGCAGGTCAAGCACTCATAGCTTTACATAGGAATGGGATAGATAAAGATGGTAGGATAATAGGTGCTATAGGAAAGAATCCGTTCCTTACCATAGGTATGGATAGAGTCGATGAGTTCAGGAGTAAGGTTAAGTTAATAGATGCTATAGGAGTCACAGATAGGGAGAGTGTATATTCATTGATATGTAGTATATGCTAGGGCTCTATGCCTATGGAGTCATCTTCATATACCTTCTTATCAAATATATGCTTAAGTTTATCTAGGTTTGTATGGTGCTCCTTACTCCTTTTATGCTCTTCCACAATCTCATCATTTATATCAACATTGCATATGTTACAGCGTGGCATCCATTAATTTTAATAATTATCATTATATTTAACTCTATGTATGAGCAGAGCACTCATGATAGGTAGGTTTCAGCCATTCCATCTAGGGCATCTATCTCTAGTAAAGTACATACTAGAGAGGCATGATGAAGTGATAATAGCAGTTGCTAGTGCACAGTTCAATTATCTTCTTAAGGATCCATTCACTGCAGGGGAGAGGATATGGATGATACATGAGTCGCTCAAAGAGGAGCATATACCATTAGAGAGATGTTATATAGTAGCGTTAACCAATGATGAGAATAATGCTAGGTGGTATGCACACTTGAAGTCTTACACTCCTAGATTCGATACAGTATACACTGGTAACGAGTACGTTGCTATGCTACTAAGGGATGAATCGATAGATGTAAGGTCTCCTACACTCTTCAATAGAGAGGAGTACAATGCATCAAGGATCAGGGAGTCTATGCTTGAGGGTAATGAATGGAGGCCCCTTGTACCTAGAGCGGTAGCAAGGATAATAGATGAGATAGATGGAGTTAATAGACTAAAGGTGATAGCTAGAGCAGAGAGTAGACCTCAGGAGTGGTAGATGGGATTAAATTATAGATAGAAAGATACATGTATGTAGTGAAGAGTAGAGCATGTCCAATATGCCCGTTGTGTAATGGTAAGAAGTTCAAGATAGTAGCTAGGCATGAAGATGGATATGTATTAGTAGAATGCCTTAGATGCTCAACCCGTATACTTGTTTAAGAACTAAGTATTAATATCCTAATGGAAATCTTATCATATGGCAAGGGAGTGGCAGGATAACCAAGTATCGCTGGATATAATAAAAGATGAGACGATTGCAGTGCTAGGATACGGTATACAAGGTAATGCACAAGCAAATAACCTTAGAGACTCTGGTTTGAAGGTTATAGTAGGAGTAAGGAAGGGCAAGAGTTATGAAGAAGCTCTTAAGGATGGACATGATGTTAGGAGTGTAGCAGATGCAGTAAAGGCATCTAGCATAATACTCGTATTGTTACCAGATATGGAGCAGGCTAGGGTATACAGGGAAGAGATAGGACCCTATCTATCCAGAGGGAAGGCATTATGCTTCGCACATGGTGCAGCAATACACTGGAAGTGGATAGTGCCTCCAAAGGATATAGATATCTTCATGGTAGCACCAAAGGCACCTGGACAGAGATTAAGGGAACTATACCTAGAGAACTTTGGTACACCAGCACTGGTAGCAGTAGAGCAGGATGCTACAGGGAATGCATGGGATAGATGCTTAGCTATAGCAAAGGGTATAGGGTGTACTAGGGCAGGAGTTATAGAGACTACGTTCAAGGAGGAAGTTGAGACTGATTGGTTCGGTGAGCAAGTAAACCTATGTGGAGGTGCACACTCGCTCATACTTGCTGCATTCGAGACTCTAGTTGAGGCTGGATACAAGCCAGAGGTAGCATACTTTGAGTGCTTACATGAACTCAAACTCATAGTAGATCTCATACAGAGGTATGGTATAAATGGGATGTACGCAAGAGTAAGTGAGACAGCTAGGTATGGTGGACTTACAAGGGGACCAAGGGTTATCGATGAGAGTGTAAAGAAGAAGATGAAGGAAGTATTAAGAGAGATACAGGAAGGTAAGTTTGCAGAGGAGTGGGTTAATGCATACAATAGAGAGGGCAAGGTAGCATTCGAGAAGTATATGAGAGAGTTAGAGAACCATCCAATAGAGCATATAGGCAAGAGATTGAGATCGATGATATGGAAGGAGGAGAGTTAATTAATCTAAAATATTGTATTGTGTTATACATTAATTTAAAATCTATTTTTACTAGGTATCAGGTTTATCTGTTTATAGACTTTTCATGCGTATATTATCATCTTAAACTTCTGCCAGAGTTTATTGAACTCCTCTTCGCTTATCCTATCATCTTTTAGTGCATCATCAAGTGTGTCTAAAGCATCCCTTATAGCACTAATCTTCCTCTTGAATATAACGTAGCATGTAGAATATGTAATAGCACTGCCTGCTGCTATTGTAAGTATCTGTTGTATCAGTCCTACTAACTCCATAATAATAATACTCCATATACGCCTAAAAGTAATATGGCTCTGTTAACTTAACATCGCACTCTAGCATAGTGTACACGCTTCACTAAGTTAACAGAACCAGCAATATCAGAATAATATTATTATTTTATTATTCTATATCATGATTACTTCTGTTGCTTAGCGTTGCCTCTTCTTAACCTCTTCAGTTATGAACCTTATTATATCATTTAGAGGGGTACCAGGACCAAAGTTGCCCAAGACCCCAGCATTCTCAAGTAATGGTTTATCCTGTTCTGGTATCACTCCCCCTCCTACTACAAGTATATCATCCCTATCCTTCTCCTTGAGTAGCCTGGCAACCTTGGGGAAGAGTGTTAGATGAGCACCATTCAATAGACTCATGGCAATGACATCAACATCCTCGTCTATTGCCATCTTGACTACCTGCTCTGGAGTACAGAATAGGCCAGAGTATATAACCTCCATCCCTGCATCTCTGAACGCTCTAGCCAGTACTAGAGCTCCTCTATCATGACCATCAAGCCCCAGCTTTGCTACTAGTATACGTATAGGTTTATTACTGCTTTTATGCTCTTGTGCCTGCATATACTTAACTATTCTACACGTATTTTATATCTTTTATTATCATGAATAGCTTAACACTAAAGACTTAAATCATAAAGTATGTTAGATCAGTTATGCTATATCTAGTGATAGATAAGGTTAAGGTAGAGTTCCAACCTGCAGACTCATCGCTGGCTCAGTTGAAGATGCTTGCACAGACCTTCAAGATGTATGAAGATTACAAGAGGGCAGGTAAATTAAAGGTTGTGTATGCATTCGCTGATATCCCAGGAGGTATAAGTATATGGGACGTTGAGAGTAACGAGGAACTACAAAGGATACTATTCCTACTACCTACAATGCCATTCATGAATAGAGAGGTAAGGCCATTGACTAACATTGAGAGTGTTAACACTCTAGTGAATGAGTTGATAGATATAGTTAAGAGTATGCCGAGTAGACCAAGTAGATGAGTTATGTGTTAGAATGTAGAGTATAGATGAATAAATAAGTAGATAAGTAAATAAATGATACTTTTATTTATATATAGGAGATATGCCAATAATCTATTACAAGTCTTACGTCCAGTGCTACACTACTCCTAGCATTCCTTACCGAGAATGCAGGGAGCAATGCCCTATTTATGTTATGATTGACGTCAAGTCTCCTTACACCATCTATGTACGCCTCTATTCTATTGCTACTCCATATAATCCTGAACCTATGCTCATTACTATCCCTTGGCACATTACTGTCTACTACTATAGAATTGTTACCGTTGCTATATATTATCTCATAGTTACTCTTAGCATTATAATAATCATCACCTCCATCGTACCTCAAGGCTATCATCGCATTACTCGAGAATGCATCATCATTACCAGTGTGACTAGTCGGAGTATTACTTAGAAGTCCTATACTCAACTTCTCACCTCGCTGTAAGTTATTCAGTTGTGTAAACGAACACTCAAATAATATAGCAGTGACATCGATAAGTGCTGCTGGTGATACATAATACTGCATGGCCCCTACAGATGCTACTCTAAGAGGATACATACCTCCATTGCTGGAGGTTCTGCCTAAGAACAATGCATGCATTCTATACCTATCCTGGTCCGTATGTACCTTTGCCTCGGCATAAGAGTCTGTAGTATAAACCCTATATATGTTCATCAGATTAATATTCTCTCTATTAAAGTGATCTAGAGCACCGTAGTAGTTATCGAAGTATGGATAGTAGCCCTCAACATCTATCATATACGATCATGTGCTGAACCAATACTCATCATGACCTGAATCATCATTTATATTGCTCTGACTCTTCTCTACCTCGATAAGCATATTGAAATTACTCAGTATTAGATTCATAAACAGTACAAATAATTCATTACTGTCCCTTACCGTATACTCTCTCAGTAGCCCTTGCTTAATATCACCATCGCTCCTGTAAACCTTTACCTTCATCATATAGATCGCCTGATTATATTCATCATATTATTCTATAATGCCAGTAATCTATAGTACTCAATACTGTAGTAGTTGCACCAGTAGCATTATATACAGCAGCAAATATATTCAGTGCACTAACTGGTATATTATTTGTTATACTTGCAACATGCACGTTATCTATGAAGAATCTAACGTTACTGGTACTCCATTCTATCCTTAATATATGCCATTGAGTATCACTTACCGTATTAGTGTTAACTATACT
>Ga0308420_1001316_pt1 | contig 12921 bp, 20 predicted proteins | sample HotsprSampleMS55_FD_203802 | JGI IMG/M metagenome (GOLD analysis project Ga0308420, IMG submission 203802) | Hot spring phototrophic mat microbial communities from Mushroom Spring, Yellowstone National Park, Wyoming, United States - 20090730_MS55 ... | reverse complement strand
TTTAAATCCTTTTGTTACATCAAATCTTTTAACTGCTTTAATCAGTCCAACATTTCCTTCATTTATCAAATCATTTAGAGATAAGCCTTGATTTTGATATTGTTTGGCGACACTTACAACAAATCTTAAATTAGATTTTATTAATCTTTCAGTTGCTTGTTGATCTCCATTTTTTGCTTTTACAGCTAATTCAACTTCTTCTTCAGCAGTTAACAATGGCTCCTTAGCAATATCAGAAAGATATTTGTCTAAGGACATATTTTCTCTGCTTGTTATGTGCTTGATTAATTTCATAAAAATTTTTCTTTAAAGAAGAATTATTTCGACATTACCTTCAGGAAAAATGTGTTCTTGTTTAGTAACTATTACCAAGTTATTAAAAAATGCAACTAAATAAAATAGACAATCTCTGACATTTGAAAATTTATAAGAAAATTCTGAAACTTTCAATGAATAACGAGGATGTAAACCTAATATATTAATTGAAAATAAAAATTTATTAACTGCATTAAATTGTGTTTCATCTTTACAATGAAAATATAATTCACTCGCATTTAGAATAGTAGTAAAACATTTACCTTCAGATAAAAATTTAATTAGTTTACTTTCTAATCTGTTACCGTTAAAGTTTAAATAATCAATTATTACATCTGTTTCGAGCAGAAATTGTTTATTATTCATAAAATCATATAGTAAAATTTAAGGGATTATTTTTTAGAATTCCTTCACATTCAATTAAATCTTTTAGTTGAAAAGGTTCCAATTTTTGAGTAACTTTTATTTTTTCCAACAACTCTATTTGGGATTTAGTTAATCCTTCAAAAATTAAATCTGGATTAAATAATATATAATTTTTTCCTTTTTCAAAAATAATAGTTCTCTGTTCAATTTTATGTTTCTCTTTCATTTGAAAATACAAAATTATAATTATTACATATTGAGAAAACTTGTTCCTGGAAAAGAAGTCTTTAGTTTATAATAATCAGAAACAGTTTTTGCTACATCGGAAAAAGTTTTTCTTATTCCTAAGCTAAAAGCTCTTTTATTCTTTCCATAATATAAAAGTGGTACATACTCTCTACTATGATCAGTGCTTAAAGTTGTAGGGTCATTTCCGTGATCAGCAGTTATTATAAGCCTATCATCTGGCGAGAGATTATTTAATAAGTATGGAATACTTTCATCAAACTCTTGAAGAGCACGATAAAAACCTTCAACATCATTTCTATGCCCATAATAAACATCAAAATCTACAAGATTAGCAAATATGAAACTTGAAGAAACTAATTGAGTATATTCAAAAAGTGCTTTAATACCTTCAGAATTTGATTTAGTTTTTTCAATTACATTAAATCCACGATTGTTAAACAAATCCGCAACCTTTCCAATTGCAATTGTATTAACACCATTTATTTTTAAAATATCAATTAAAGTTTCTGAAGGAGGATCAATTGAATAATCTTTACGGTTGGATGTTCTTGTAAAGTTATTATTGTTTCCAATAAATGGCCTTGCAATAACTCTTGCAACATTGATAGGAGGTTTAAGGACTTCTTTACGAGTAATTTCACAAATCTTATAAAGTCTCTCTAGACCAAAAATCTCTTCGTGAGCAGCAATCTGAAAAACAGAGTCTGCTGAAGTGTAAATTATTGGAAAACCTGTTCTACAATGTTCTTCACCTAACTCTTTTATAATTTCAGTTCCTGATGCAGGTTTATTTCCAAGAATTCCTTGGCATCCAGTTAATATTTTAAAGTTTTCTATTATTTCCTTCGGAAAGCCCTCAGGAAAATAATCAAAATCTTTATCCACTTTAATGCCTGCCAATTCCCAATGCCCAGTAGTACTATCTTTTCCTTTCGAAACTTCAGCAAGTTTTCCAAATGAAGCTAATGGAAAAGGGTTTTTAGCAACACCTTGAATGTCAATAATATTTCCTAAACCTAATCTTTGAAAATTTGGTAAATAAAGTTTACCAAGTCGTAAGCTAATATTTTTTAGAGTATTACTACCTGAATCACCATATTCGACTGCATCAGGTAATTCACCTACACCTACTCCATCTAAAACTATTAGAATAAAGTTATTCATTGAAGAAGATTAGCTGTTATACAGAACTGTGTTTCCACCTTTAGCGACTGCTTTATCAAGTGCAAGTTGTGCGTTTTCGAAGACTTCTTCTAAATTTGTTTTTCCTTTTGTTGAACAAAGACCAATTGAGATTGTATAAGTATTTTGTTTCATATCAACATAAATAGGCTGCCTTGCAACTTTAGTTCTCAATTTCTCTGACCAAACATAAATTTTTTTGATTTCATAGTTGAAAAAGTATGCAGCAAAAACTCTATCACTTAATCTTCCTAAAATTGTATAAGGATATATTTCATTTTTAATTATTGATATAATTTCTTTAGTAACAATTTGTAAAGGATTTTCATCAAAGAGACTCCTCTGTTCTAAAAATTCATCAATCTTGATTAGTGCTAAAACTCCATCAGAATTTACAGAACTAGCTTTGAATAACTCCTCTTCTAATCTTTTCTTGAACTCTGCTTCATTTAAAGTTAGCGTTTCCAAATCGATTGTTATTAGTTGTCCCAATATTTGTTGAGTATAAACACTATGTAAGATGTATGCTGTGAATTTACTAATACTCTCGATAAACTTTATATCTGAATTAGTAAAATGATTATTCTTTAAGCTTTCAAATGAATATGTTCCAAATACTTTCCCTTTGAAGCTAATAGGGACTGAGACAAATGATCCAAAACCTATAATATCTTCAGATTTATTGTATCTATAAATATTATTTATTGAAATTTCATCAACTTTTTGAGATAAGTTCGAAGTTATAGATTTTCCAACGATTGTTCCCAATAAATCAATATTTAATCCTTTACCGACATATTTGAGATTAGTATTATTATTAACTTTAATTATTTGATATTGCTTTTCTATTGGATTGAAATAGGTAATAGCAAAAACATCCCATTGAATCATCTCACTAAAAGTTTTTGAAACTGAATCTAAAATTGATTCGTACGAATCGAATTGTATATCAATATTCAAAAAATTTAATAGTGCATCTAATCTTTTTTGAGATAATTGTTCTTTATATCGTTCTTCAAAAATTTGTATAAGTAAAGTAATTACTCTGATAAACCTGCCTAAAGAATATATCGTCTCTATTCCAAATGCATCACCACTTTTTGAGTCCATAGAGATTATGGCTATTAAATCTTCATTATAGAATATCGGTACACCGATAAAACTTTTTATGCCTTGTGGTTTTTCATAGTATCTAATGTTATCAGACTCAGCGGTAGGCAATATATCACTAAGAAGTTGAGGCTCATTCTCTAACACAATTTTGCTTAGTATATCATCTTCAACATTAAATTTTCTTTGTAATATATCATTACTTTTAGTAATAAATTTATTTACACTAATTTTTTTTGTTTTTTTGTCATACCAGAAAAAAATAACAGAATAAGGTAAAAAGACATCATTTATAACAGCAAGAATTTTCTCTAAAATAAAAGAAAACTTACCACCACTGTCCAAATTCGATGGTAATGGTTCATTTACAATTTCTTTATATCTTATATTTAAATCAGGAGGTATAAGTTTTTCATTAGAAAGAGGATAAAAAGGAGTCGTATTATTTGATTTTACAATCTCTAAATTCTTATTAGGTGATATTATTTTAAAGTCCTCATCACTATCACTAATATAGCTATCAGCCGGTAATTGACCTCCATCTATTTCATCAATATCATACTTTCTATCAATTCTAATTGAACCCCTTAAAAAAATAATAAATGCTGTGTAAATTAATAAAAGAGCACCTAAAATTATCTTAATGATTATATCTTTAGTAATAAGAATTAATAACAAAATAAACAGAAAAATTAAAAATACATATAATCTCTTTATTTTTGTTTTATTCATTAGAAAATGAAATAATTCTTCTAACAAAGATAAACGCATTTAATTCAAAAATAATAAATTCATAAAGATTTTTTATAAAAAAGTATCTTTAAATAAAGTCAATATTTCTCTTTTACCTTGCCCAGAGAAAGCAGAGTAAAATATTGTATTGGTATTAAAATCAGCTTCAGGAAAAATTTTTATAAACTCTTCCATAATATTTCTTTGTTCTGATTTTCTAATTTTATCAGATTTGTTCAGTATGAAGATGTAAGACAATTTTATCTTTTTCAGAAACTTATTCAATTTTATATCATTTTCAGAGGGTTTATGCCTGCAATCAATTATATGAAAAACAATTGAGATAAAAGAAGATTTGATTAGAAAATCAGTGATCAAAGTATTCAATTTTTTTCTTTCAATTTGACTTACTTTGGCAAATCCGAAGCCAGGTAAATCCACTAAATAAAATTTATCATCAACTGAATAATAATTTATAGAACGAGTTTTTCCTGGAGTAGAACTTACTTTAGCTAAATCTTTTTTATTGAAAAGAGAATTTATCAAAGAAGACTTACCAACATTTGACCTTCCACATAATACAACTTCAGGTAATCTTAATTTAGGAATTTCATTCAATGAGTAAACAGATTTTAAGAAGTATAAGTGTTTGAACATATTATTTGATATTAAAAGCGGTATAAAAGATAAAAAAAGAGTAATCGAGTGCTCGATTACTCTTTAAGGACTAGTAAACTAAAAGTTATTGATTCAGTTGTTGCTCTTCGTTAGTCTTTTGACTTTCTTTATCAGATTTATCTTTTTGTTTTTGTTCTTTCAAGGCTTTTCTTTCTTCAGCCTTTTTATTAGCAGCCTCATTATAGTCAACTAACTCAAGAATAGCCATTTGAGCAGAGTCGCCTAAACGAGTTCCTAATTTTACAACTCGAGTGTAGCCACCAGGTCTATCACCAACGGTATTAACTATTTCCGAGAATAATTCTTTAAGGACTTCTTTATCTTTAATCTCACTGGCTACCAATCTCTTTGAGTGTAAATCACCTTTTCTTGCTTTAGTAATTAATTTTTCAACGAAACTTCTTGTTTCTTTAGCTTTTGCTAAAGTAGTTTTTATTCTCTTATGTTTTAATAATGAAGTTGCTAAAGAACGTAATAAAGCTGTTCTGTGAGAGGTTGTTCTTTTTAGTTTTCGACCTTTAACTCTATGTCTCATATTAAACTCACTAAAGATTAGTTATTATCGTTTTGATCATTTAAGTATTTATCTACATCCATTCCAAACTCAAGTCCCATATTTTCAATTATTTCGCCTAATTCGGCGAGAGATTTTCTACCAAAGTTTCTGAATCTAAGAAGTTCTTGTTCATCTCTTTTAACTAAGTCTGCAATTGTTTTAATATTCGCAGCCTTAAGACAATTATGTGCCCTAACGCTTAATTCCAAATCATCAACTTTAGTTAAAAGCATTCTTCTTATTTTTTCTGCTTCTGCGTCTTTTTGGGGAGCTTGTTTAATTTCTTCTGGTTCTGAATCAATATTAATGAAATATTGTATGTGATCTTTTAATATTTTAGCTGCTTGTGACAAAGCATCGTCTGGTGTTATTGAACCATCAGTGGTAATTTCTAAAGTTAAATTTTCATAATCATTCTTATCACCTATTCTAACATTTGTTATTTCATATTTTACGTGTCTAATTGGAGTAAATATTGAATCAATTGGAATTACTCCAATAGTTTGGTCAGGTTGAATATTCTCAGTTGCTGGTACGAAACCATAGCCACGACCAACTCTAAGTTCAACATCGAATTTTGCATTTTTATTTAGAGTAGCAATGTGAAGAGTTGGATTTAATATTTCAACATCATTGCTAACTTTTTGGATATCAGCGGCAGTCCACTCATGAGGTCCTTGTAAAGAGAGAGTAATTTTTTCTGGTTTTTTGCTTAACAATTTAATTCTTACCTGTTTTAAGTTAAGAATTATTTCAGAGACATCCTCTACAACACCATCAATAGTAGTAAATTCGTGTAATATACCACTAAACTTAACTGAGGTAATTGCAGAGCCGGGAAGAGAAGAAAGGAGAACCCTTCGAAGAGAGTTGCCAAGAGTTACTCCAAACCCTCGCTCTAAAGGCTGTATAGAAAATCTTCCAAATGTATTTGAATAACTAGATTCATCAAGTACAACTGCGTCTGGCATCTTGAATGAAAATCCGCTCATTTATAATCCTTTATTGTTTTTCGAAAAAATTTTTATTTAGAGTAAAGCTCAACAACTAATTGTTCATTAGCCTCTAATGGAATTTCAGACCTTTCAGGAATTTGAATAAAAGTACCTGAAAGAGTTGCTTTATCTACCGTAATCCAGTTATATGTATTATCCTTTACTCTTTTCAGTGAATTGTGAATTATATCTAATTTTTTACTTTTCTCCTTAACTTGAATTATATCTCCAACTTTAATTAAATAAGATGGAATATCTACTGATTTGTTATTAACCATAATGTGACCGTGTTTAATCAATTGACGAGCTTGCTTTCTTGAAGAAGCAAAACCAATTCTATAAACAACATTATCTAACCTTCTTTCTAACAACTTAATTAGATTTTCTCCTGTTTTACCTTTTTGTTTTACGGCTTTTTCAAAATAGTTTTTAAACTGAGTTTCTAAAAGACCGTAAATTCTCTTAATTTTTTGTTTCTCTCTTAATTGGATACCATATTCTGAAATTTTAGCTCTTCTCGAGACTCCATGTTGACCTGGAGGATAATTTCTTTTTTCAATTGGACATTTTTCTGTATAACATTTTTGTCCTTTAAGAAAAAGCTTTTGTCTTTCTCTTCTACATAGTTTACAAACTGAATCTGTATATCTAGCCATTTATACTCTCCGTTAATTAAACTCTTCTTCGTTTAGGTGGTCGACATCCATTATGAGGAATTGGAGTAATATCTTTAATAGAGGTGATTTCCAATCCTGCAGTATGTAATGCTCTTATTGCAGCTTCCCTGCCAGCACCTGGTCCTTTAATATAAACTTCAACTTTTCTGAGCCCCATATCATAAGCTTCTTTTGCAGCTGCTTCAGCAGAAATTTGAGCAGCAAATGGTGTATTTTTTCTTGAACCTTTAAAACCATTCTTACCAGCTGAGGACCAAGAAATAGTATTTCCGTAAATATCTGTAATTGTAACAATTACATTGTTAAATGTTGCTTTAATATGAGCAACACCGTTAGAATCTACCTGAGATTTTTTCTTAACTTTTTTTGATGATTTAGCCAATGATAATCCTCCAATTAAACTATTTATTTCTTACCTGGTGCTTTTTTCTTACCAGCAACAGTTTTTCTTTTACCTTTTCGTGTTCGAGAGTTTGTTCTTGTTCTCTGTCCTCTTACAGGCAATCCCTTTCTATGCCTGAGACCACGATAAGCACCGATATCCATCAATCTTTTAATATTTTGCTGAACTTCTGATCTAAGCGCACCTTCAACTTTATAATCTGCAGTTATAACAGAACGAATTTGAGCAACTTCCTCTTCAGTTAATTCAGAAACTTTTTTTTCAGGATTCACATTTGCTTTTTGAAGAATTTCACCTGATAATGTTCTTCCAATACCATAAATATATTGGAGACCATATAAAATCTTTTTTGATTTCGGTAAATCTACGCCTGCTATACGAGCCAAAGATATTCTCCTTTTTTAATTAACCTTGTCTTTGTTTATGTTTAGGATTTTGACAAATAACTCTTACAACGCCTTTGCGTTTTATAATTTTACACTTGTCACATATTTTTTTTACAGAAGATCTAACTTTCATGTTAAGTCCTATTTATATCTGTAAGTAATTCTACCCTTTGTTAAATCATATGGTGATAATTCTACTGCAACTCTATCACCAACTAAAATTTTTATATAATGCATTCTCATTTTACCAGAAATATGAGCTAAAATTTCATGACCATTATCTAACTTTACTCTAAAAGTGGCATTAGGTAAAGTTTCAGTAATTATTCCATCAACTTTAATTGGTCCTTGTTTAGCCATTAACAAACCGTTAAAATTTCTGGTTCTTTATCAGTAATCAAAATTGTATGTTCAAAATGTGCAGAGTCTGAGCCATCTGCAGTTTTGATTGTCCATAAATCAGGAGCAACTATTACTTTAAAGTAACCAGAGTTAACCATAGGTTCAATTGCTAAAGTCATGCCTTTTTTAAGTAAAGGTCCAGTTCCCTTTTTACCAAAATTTGGAATTGAAGGGTCCTCGTGTAATCCTTTACCAACTCCGTGACCACATAAATCTCTTACAACGGAAAAACCATTTGCTTCAACATAATGCTGAATAGCAAATGATATATCAAACAATCTGTTATTTGCGATAGCTTGTTCAATCCCAATGTATAAGGATTTTTCAGTAACTTCAATTAACTTTGCTTTATTTTCTGAAATATTACCAACACCAACAGTTAAAGCTGCATCACCAAAAAAATTATTTTTTTTAACTCCCACATCAATCGAAATCAAATCACCATCCTTAAGTCGATAACTCCCGGGAATTCCGTGAACGACCTCATCATTTACTGAAGTACATAATGAAGCGGGAAAACCAATTCCATTACCTTGAGAGTAACCTTTGAATGCCGGGATAGCATCACAACTTCTTATGTAATCTTCAGCTATTAAATCAAGTTCCTTAGTGGTAACCCCAACTTTAGTATAAGATTTAACTAATTGTAATGTTTCAGCAACTATTTTACAACTTTCCCTTATATAATCAATTTCCTTTTTAGTTTTAATTAGTATCACAAAAAATTATCTTCTTCCTTTAATTTTTCCAGACTTCATAAAACCATCGTAATGTCTCATCAATAAATGTGATTCTATTTGTTGCAAAGTATCCAAAGCAACACCAACAATAATTAACAAACTTGTACCTCCAAAAAATTGAGCAAACTGACCAGTAACTCCCCAAGCTGAGACAAAAGAAGGTAAAATAGCAATAATTGCTAAAAATATAGAACCTGGTAGCGTTATTTTTGTCAAAATATTATCAATGAAATCTGATGTTTGTTTACCTGGTCTTATACCTGGAATAAACCCACCTTGCTTTTTCATATTATCTGCAACATCTTTGGGATTAAAAGCAATTGCAGTATAAAAATATGTAAAAAATATTATCATCAAAGCATAAATAATTGAATAAACTACAGACTGAAAATGAAATAGATTAGCTACACTCTGTAAAAATTCATTATCTGGAAAGAATGATAAAACTGTATTAGGAATAAACATTATAGCTTGAGCAAAAATAATAGGCATAACACCTGCAGTATTAACTCTTAAAGGAATATATTGAGTAACACCACCGTAAACTTTTCTACCTACTACTCTTTTGGCATATTGAACTGGAATTCTTCTAGTACCCTGAGTTACTAAAACAACACCTGCAATAATCAAAAACATAAATGCAAAAATTATAATTTCTACAATCAAAGACCTTTGACCTGCTTGAATTAATCTAAATTCATCCAAAAGAGCAAAGGGAAATTGAGCGATTATTCCAATAAAAATTATTAGAGATATACCATTACCTATACCTCTTTCAGTTATCTGTTCGCCCATCCACATCATAAAAATAGTACCTGAAGTTAGGATAATAATAGTAGAAACAACCCAACCGAAACCTTGAACTTGTTCAGGGATAATTGGCATTCCACTAACTTCTAAATTTAGAAGTCGAACTGTAACACCCCAAGCTTGCATTGCAGAAATTAAAACAGTACCGTAACGAGTAAGTTGTGTAATCTTTTTCCTTCCTTCTTCACCCTCTTGCTGAAGCTTTTGAAAGTAAGGAACAACTGCACCAAGTAATTGAATTATGATAGATGCAGAGATATAAGGCATTATACCAAGAGCAAATATAGCAGCATTACCAAAAGCACCTCCAACAAACATATCGTATAAGCCGAACAAAGTATCCGAAGACATATTCTTCATACTTTCAGCTAATAATGCTGAATCAACTCCTGGAATTGCAAGATGTGAGCCAAATCTTACAATAAACAATAGCATCAGCGTATATATGATGCGCTGTCTTAATTCGTGAATTTTGAATATATTCCTGAAAGAATCTGTAAATCTAGACATTTATTCTCACATTATAACTTGGTTATTGTTCCACCCATAGACTCAATTTTCTGTTGAGCTGATTTACTGAATGAATTGACTTTTAGAAATAATTTTGTTTTAAGTATTCCTTTACCAAGAACTTTTACTGGTTTATTAGTTGTAGAAATCAAGCCATACTTTTTAAGGTCTTCAAGGGTCAACTGCTGATTTTCCAGGTTATATTTTGTTGCAATCCATTGCAGAGCATTTAGATTAATAACCTGATAGTTTACTTTAAAGACATTTGTAAAACCAAATTTAGGTATTCTCCTTTGAAGAGGCATTTGACCACCTTCAAACCAAATTTTGAATTTAGCACCAGATCTAGATTTTTGGCCGTTCATACCTCTGGTAGCTTGCCCCCCGTGCCCAGAGCCTTCGCCTCTTCCAACTCTTTTTCTTTTCTTTTTTGAGCCTTCAGCGTATTTTAAATTTCCTAAAATATTCATACTAATCCCTGATTATTCTTCTATTATTTCAACTTTAACTAAATGACTAACTTTTTTTATCATTCCTCTAATTTGAGGATTATCGTTATGGATTTTAGAGTAGTTTGGTCTTCCTAACCCTAAAGCTTTTATTGTCCTTTTTTGATCTTCAGGTCTATCTATTATGCTTCTAATTTGAGTGACTTTAATTTTCGACATTCTCAACACCTTTATTTGAGTAGAATAATTCTTTAAGACTCATACCTCTTTTTGAGGCCATTTTTTTTGCATCAATTTGATTTATCAAAGCTTTTAGAGTTGCTTTAACTTGATTATGAGGATTGCTTGAGCCAAGAGATTTAGTAAGAACATCAGTAACTCCTGCGGCTTCAAGAACTGCTCTAACACCACCGCCTGCAATCAATCCTGTTCCTGGTGAAGCAGGTTTCAATAATATTTTACTTGCACCAAATTTACCAATAATTTCGTGGGCAACTGTGCCTTTGATTACTGGAACCTGCACTATATTCTTCTTGGCGTCATCAACACCTTTAGAGATTGCATCAGTGACTTCATTTGCTTTTCCTAAACCTACACCAACTACACCATTACCGTTACCAACAACTACTATAGCATTGAAGCTAAATCTTCTACCACCTTTTACAACTTTAGCAACTCTATTTATGTGTACTACTTTTTCTTTGAGTCCTTCAACATCAGTTGGTCTTATAACTTTACTATATTTTTCCACTATTTATCTCTAATTTTTTTTGATATTTTGCTGCCGGAAGAGGATTCGAACCTCTACATACGGCTCCAAAGGCCGCTGTCCTACCATTAGACGATCCGGCAAAAATTAAAATTTAAGTCCCCCCTGACGAGCAGCATCTGCCAATGCTTTAACTCTGCCGTGATATCTAAAACCATTTCTATCAAAAACAACTTCTTTTATATTTTTTTCTAAAGCAATTTTAGCAATAAGTTTTCCAACTATTTTAGATTTCTCTATCTTTCCTTTTACAGATTTTATTTCCTCAGATATTTCTTTTGATAAGCTTGATGCACTTGCTAAAGTAACTCCTTTGTCATCATCAATAATTTGAGCATAAATCTGATTTAAACTTCGATAAACTGACAATCTTGGTTTTTCAGCAGTTCCAGTGATTTTTTTTCTTACTCTTTTTTTAATTTTTTCTCTTCTTTTATAATCTATTTTAAACATTTCAACTCCTAAAAAATTATTTGCCAGAAGTTTTACCAGCTTTCTTACGAATTTCTTCTGTTGAGTATTTAATACCTTTTCCTTTGTATGGCTCAGGTTTTCTAAATGAGCGAATTTTTGCCGCTACTTGCCCAACTAATTGTTTATCAATACCAGATACAATAATCTGTGTGGGTGTTGGAACTTCAATTTTTACTTTTGAAGGTGGAATAAAATAAATTGGGTGTGAGAAACCTATTGAAAGCAATAAGTTACTACCTTTCAATTCTGCTTTGTAACCAACACCAACAATTTCAAGAATTTTTTTGTAACCTTCAGTAACACCAGTAATCATATTTTGAATTAAAGCCCTTGTTAACCCGTGCAATGATCTTGTTTCTTTCAAATCATTGGGACGCGTTATAATTAGCTGGTTATCCTCCTGTTTAATATTAACCTTTGGGCTAAATTCTAAAGATAATTCGCCCTTAGGACCAGTTACCTTTATTTCGTTTCCGATAATATTTATTTTAACATTTGTTGGAATCTGTATTGGTTTTTTACCTATTCTTGACACCTTAATTCTCCATAAAAAATTACCAAATGAAACAAATTACTTCACCACCGACAGATAATTCCCTTGCTTGTTTATCCGTCAAAATTCCTTTTGAGGTCGAAATAATAGCAATACCAAGCCCATTAAGAACTCTTGGTAATTCATCTACTGGTTTATATATACGAAGACCAGGTTTACTTATTCTCTTTAATCCTGATATTGCCGAGATACCGTTTCTATATTTAAGATGAAGCCTAAGAACATTTTGTTTATCATCTTCTATTATTGAATAATCATGAATAAACTTTTCAGATTTTAAGATCTCTGCTATTTTAATTTTTATTTTTGAAGCAGGAATATCCACTTTTAAATGTTTTGCTTTTGAAGCGTTTCTTAATCTTGTTAAAAAATCTGCAATTGGATCAGTTACTGCCATTTAATAAACTCCTTTTACCAACTTGATTTTTTTAATCCAGGAATTTCACCACGTAAAGCCATCTCACGAAGAACCAATCTTGATACGCCGAACTTCCTGTAATAACCTCTTGACCTACCTGTAAACATACAACGATTTTTTAATCTTGTAGGAGAAGAATTACGAGGT
>Ga0308420_1001315_pt1 | contig 12929 bp, 11 predicted proteins | sample HotsprSampleMS55_FD_203802 | JGI IMG/M metagenome (GOLD analysis project Ga0308420, IMG submission 203802) | Hot spring phototrophic mat microbial communities from Mushroom Spring, Yellowstone National Park, Wyoming, United States - 20090730_MS55 ... | reverse complement strand
TGACGCTCATTAAGACCGTAGACCGAGCCACAGAGAAGTCCAAAGATCTGTCTCAGTGACAGCCCGATGTGCAAGACGGCTTGATCAAGAGATCTTCCGCGCTTATAATACCTTCGAGTTGCCATAAGGACTCGGTTTGAGATTCTTGAGGAGATTAAAGACATCGAGACAATTGCAGCGGGTCGAGGGGTGTACATCCGGCGTCATCTGGAACGGGCTTATGGTAAGGGGCGGTGGCCGAAGATGAAAGGCCTTGCCACTGTACGGCTAGCGGATGGCACTATCTGTAAAGCGGAAATACACTGGTATGAAGCACACGGTATAGGTCGAAGGGATTTCAAAATCAAGCGGGTGATCTCATGAGCCGTTTTGTGATCTGCGTTGACAATAGCAGTAACCTAGCGAGCTTGATTGTAGGCAAGGTCTACCGCGTAGTGCCCGATGCTGAGGCCGAAGCGCATCGCATGATACGCATCATGGATGAGGACAGGTCAGAACCTGGGGGGTATCTTTACCCTGCTTCTGCCTTTGTTCCTATCGAGTTACCAGAAGAAGCTGAGCGGGCGCTGATGGCAAGCGGGTACCTGAGCAGGGCTTGCGCACCCTAGCGCCGCCCGCAGAATGCTTCGTAGTCTCCCAGCGCAGTGATCGTCGGATGCTCCCCGCAGACGGCGCAGCCTGGGTTGCGCGAGAGCGCGATCTCGCTGCATGCTAGAGTACGCACGTCCACTATGAGCAACCGCCCCCGCAGCGTCGGCTCAAGCCCAATGATGAGCTTGAGCACCTCGTTGGCCTGGAGGAGTCCCACCAGCCCCGCCACTGTCGGAAAGACTCCCGCTGCAGCACAAGAAGCAATCGTCCCCGGCGGCGGGGGTTTTTCATAGAGACAGCGATAGCACGGCCCTCCCGGGGCAAAGACCGCCACTTGTCCCTCAAATCCCAAGACGCTTCCGTGCACATTGGGCTTTTGTAAGAGCACGCACGCGTCGTTGACCAAATACCGTGTCGGGAAATTGTCCGAGCCGTCCACGATCACGTCGTAGTCTTTGAAAAGTTCAAGGGCGTTGCGCGAGGTCAGGCGCTCCGCGTGAGCGATCAGCTCGACATGAGGGTTGAGGGCTTTCAGCTTCTCATAGGCAGACTCGATCTTGGGGCGCCCCGGCGTGGTGTGCAGAATCTGTCTATGGAGATTGGAGGGCTCGACGGGATCGCTGTCTAGCAGCCCCAAGCGTCCCACACCGGCTGCAGTGAGATAGAGCGCCGCTGGGCAACCCAGCCCTCCCAGTCCAACGACGAGCACGCGCGCGCGCTTGAGGGCATCTTGTCCCCGCCCGCCGATCAGGAGGATCTGGCGCGAGTACCGTTCGAGCTCCGCGTCTGAGATCATGGGAAATCTCTGTATTGTACGGGTTTTGTGCCCATACAGCAATCAGGGGGCTTGACAACGGGGGGGTCTTTGTGTTACAAGAATAGTCCCAAGGAGGTTGGGCCTTCTCTGAGAGAGAGAAGGGCAAGAGGAAGAGCTTGGCCTGCGGCTCGAGCCGCGCTACGAGGGCCGCTGGGGAAAAATCCCGCCGAGGTTGCGGGCAAAACCCTGGACAACCCCCTGAGGGTGTTACACCCAGCCAAGCTCTTCGCTCTTTAGGAGGTGTGCGAGGAATCTCCCAGTCATCCCCCTATCTGAAAAATCCCTTTCCCGCAGGCACAAAAAAGCCATTCCTGAGAGATCTCTCGCGTGGGGCATTCCCTCTCACCTTGGTGCTTACCTTAGTCCTGGGGTCTGGGCTAAGACAAGGACTTCTGTCACTTTTACGAGCGACTTTGGTCACCCCTCTCCCCATCTCCTTCTCTGTGAAGGAGATCGAGTTAGGTCGGAAAAGTCAGGGTGAGGTAGGGAGTTCGGCAAAGCGGGCGATAAAATGTCTCAGCGGCCCCTCGCCAAAGATGAGCTTCACTCCCCGAATCTCGCCGCGCCGATCCCGAATTTTTTTCAGGGTCTCCACGACGTGATCGAGATGCTCTTGAGTATAGACACGCCGTGGGATCGCTAAGCGCACGAGCTCGAGCTTGGGATAGACCTCTTGGCTCGTTGTTTCGTCGCGCCGCGCGAACATCGTGCTGCCGATCTCCACCGCACGCACCCCGCCCTCACGATAGAGCGCGATCACCAACGCTTGCGCAGGAAATTCTCTCTGGGGAATATGGGGCAGAAATCTCAGCGCGTCTATATAGACGGCGTGCCCGCCGATGGGCTCGACAATGGGGATTCTTTCGGCTTTGAGGCGCTCCCCAAGATAGCGCGTCTGCCCGATTCGGTCGCGCAGATACTCTTCGTCCAGGGCTTCGTAGAGCCCCACAGCGATCGCTTCGAGATCGCGCCCGGCGAGCCCACCATACGTCGGGAAGCCCTCAAAGAGAATGAGCTTCTGCACGCAGCGCCAGTATAACTCTTCGTCGTTCATGGCGAGTAGGCCCCCGATATTGGTGATCGCGTCTTTTTTGGCTGAGAACGTCATGCCGTCAGCAAGTGAAAAGATTTCGCGAGCGATCTCGATGGGCTGTTTATGGCTGTAGCCGGGCTCGCGCTCCTTGATAAAGAAGCAGTTCTCGGCAAACCGACACGCATCAAGAAAGAACGGGATTTTATGAGTATGAGCAAGCTCGCTGACGGCGCGAATATTCTGAAGCGAGACCGGCTGGCCGCCACCGGAGTTGTTAGTGATCGTGAGCATGACGAGGGGGATGCGCTCGCGCCCGTGCTTCTTGATGAGAGCTTCTAAAGCTTGGACGTCCATCTCGCCCTTGAACGGGTGTTCTTTGGTCGGATCATAAGCGTCTTCGATGACCAGATCAACGGGCTGGCCGCCCGCAGCTAAGATGTTCGCGCGGGTCGTGTCGAAGTGCATATTATTGGGGACGATGTCGCCGGGCTTGAGCAGCGTTGAAAAGAGAATGTGCTCGGCGGCGCGCCCCTGATGGGTGGGCATAAAATAGTTGAACCCGAAGATGTCTTTGACGGCTTTCTCCAAGCGATAGAAGCTTTGAGCGCCAGCATAGGACTCGTCGCCGATCATGAGGGCGCTCCATTGGGCGTGGCTCATCGCGCCCGTGCCGGAGTCTGTCAGCAAGTCAATATAAATATCTTCGGCGCGCAGGCGAAAGACATTGTAGTCGGCTTCTTTGAGTCGCTCTTCGCGCTCGGCACGCGAGAGGAGCCGAATGGGCTCGACGACTTTGATCTTATAGGGTTTGAACACTGGGCAACCTCATGACAGAAAGCACCGAATAAAGCCGTTTCCGTGTCATCCGTGGTTCTTCTGTGCCTTCCGTGATTCAAAGCATTCGAACTACCCCGGGATCTTCCCCAGCAGCGCCCGCGCGATGATCAGTTTCTGAATCTCGCTTGTGCCTTCATAGAGCTCAATGATCTTGGCGTCGCGATAGAATCTTTCGACGTCGTACTCTTTGATGAACCCGTAGCCCCCGTGGATCTGCAGCGCTTCGTTGGCCACTTCGCGCGCGACCTTGCCGGCGTACCATTTTGCCATCGAAGCGATCTTGGCGGGGTTGCCGCCCTTGCTGATCTCCCACGCCGCTTGGTAGGTCAACAGGCGCGCGGCTTCGATCTCTGTAGCCATCTCGGCGAGCTTGAACTGAATCGCCTGGAACTCACAGATGGGCTTGCCAAACTGCACCCGCTCTTGAGAGTATTTCAGCGCTTCATCGAAGGCCCCTTGAGCGATCCCTACGCCCTGAGCGGCCACAGCCGTCCGCCCCCGCGAGAAGAACGTCATCAGGTGATAGAACGCCATATCTACTTGGCCAACGATGTTCTCCTCAGGGACTTCGACGTTATCGAGTGTTATTTCTGCTAGATCGGAAGCGCGAATACCCATCTTGTTGTGGAGCGGGGTCGCCTTGAAGCCGGGCCGGTCGCGCTCGACGATGAACGCCGTGATCCCCCCGTGGCGCTCCGGGGGATTGGTGTTAGTGCGGGCGAAGACAATCAAAAAATTGGCGATCGAGCCGTTGGTGATGAACATCTTGGTCCCGTTCAAAATATATTTATTGCCCTTCTTTTCCGCGCGGGTCTTCATAGAAGCGACATCGCTGCCCGCTTCGGGTTCGGTGATCGCGGCGCCGCAGACCCAGTCGCCCTTGGCCACGGGCACTAAATATTTCTGTCTCTGCTCTTCGGTGCCGAATTCTAAGATCATGTCGCTGCCGAAGATGCGAGCCGTGATTGCTAGAGCGATCCCCGGATCGCCCCGGACGAGCTCTTCGATGACGATCGCTGCGGCGAGGAAGTCCAGCCCCGCGCCCCCGTACTGTTCGGGGATCGCTGGGGCGATGAGATCGAGCTTCTTCGCTTCTTCCACGATCTCGTAGGGGTACTCGCAGGTCTCGTCGTAGTGCTTGGCGGCGGGTCGGATGACTTCTTCGGCGAATTGGCGGGCCGTCTTGCGGATGAGCTTGTGCTCCTCGCTCAGTTCAAAATCCATGGAGAACCTCCCTTGCCAGACTTCGTCTGGACTGTACACTGAATATTAATAGAAAAGGCCTCCCGCGCGCAAGTCGCGGGAGGCCCTCCCGGCCCTCCCCCCCATCCCCTCTCCCCTTTGAAGGAGAGGGGAGAGAGGGGTGAGGGGCTAGCTAGCCCTTCATGTGCGGCGGCAACTGATAGAGACTGAGCGGATCGTCGGGCTTGTCCGAGAACTCTCCCGGGTAGAGCAGCTGGCGATCGAACGCACCATCAGCCCCCAGAGGCCCGATCTGCGTCCAGATCGCGCGCAGCCCATCAAACGCCGTGGGCTTGTCCTTCAAGCGATTGAACCCCCAGCCCACGTCGTGCGGGTTCTTGAAGCACAGCTCGGTGATCCCCGCTGACAAGCAGTTGGCGAACTTGAGATCGCCCGCTTCGGTCTTGAGGGTTATCGCCTCGGTGCGATTGAAGCCCGCCACAGGGTAGAACCAGTACGGCCCGCCCGCGCCAATGTACGCATTGTCGTACTTATCAAACGACTCTAAAGCCTTGACGAGCGAGTCGGCATCGGTCTGCCCGTTGGCCTTCTTGATCGCCTCAGCCACGATGTAGACCGCATCGTAGGTGATCCCTGCGGTATAGATGGGACGCACGTTGTACTTCTTCTGGAATGTAGAGAAGAACGCTTTGGTCTTGGGTGTAACAGGGGCGTCAGCAGAGAAGTCCGCGATCACATAGCCTGTGCCCGCGCCCTTGAGCTCGCGGACGCTCACGTCATCTTGCAACAGGACGTTGATGCCAAAGACCGCGACCTTGGTCTTGGTCTCAGCCCAGGTCTTGGTGAAGACGGTCGCCAGACCCGGATCGGAGAAGAACGTGAAGACAATCGAAGCGCCGGAGCCTCTCAGCTCGGTCATCAACGGCGTGAGATCCCTGGTGCCTACGGCGAGTCTTTTGGCGTTGACGACATCAAATCCCAGCTCACCCAACCGCGGCCCCAAGAGCGCCATGTACGTATTGGCCGAGCTGAGGTCCTCGCCCACTAAGAAGACCTTCCGATTAGGCAAGACGCCCTTTTCGATGAGGCCGTACAAATAGTCCCCGGCGAAGCGCAGCGTGTCTCCCACCAGGGAGAACGTGTTGAGCATGGGGCGGAAGACGTATTTATAGTTTTGATAGTCTGTGGGGACCCTGTCCGTAGCCAAAGAAGTGGCCCCAGTGATCAAAAGAGGCTTCTTCATGCGCGGGATGTCGGGAAGCACGGCGAGCACCGCCTCCGAGCGGAAGAACCCCACCACGGCATCGCTCTTGGAGGCGATATCTTGGTAGACACGGCGTGCCAGCTCCCCGTCCCCTTCGGTCTTCATGTCGCCGACGACCAGCTCGATCTTGCGGCCCATCACCCCGCCGGCCGCATTGATCTCTTCGGCTGCGAGCTGTGCCCCACGCAGCGTATCCCGCCCATTGGCGATCTCTAACCCAGCGACAACCCCAATCTTAATTGGCTGTTGCGTCTGCGCGGTCAGCGGCCCAAGGAGCAGCAGCGCTGCCACAACCAATCCCGCAAGGCGAACATAATATTTCATAGATGCAACCTCCCTTTAATGATAGTGCTAAAAGATTTCGAGAGCCCTAGGCGCTCTTTGTGTCCGTCTTTCCCCCGCGACCAACCTCCTTTCCGCCTGACCCCTATAAGCCAATTATAGCATGAAGAACCCAGGGTCTGACAAGCCCCCTGATGAGCAAGCTGGGGAGCGCTTGAGCCTCTTGGCTCCCTTTGCTATAGTTAAATATCTATGAAGCGCTTTTATATCTACACCTGGGGCTGCCAGATGAACGAGCACAAGTCCGAGGGCATGGCCGGGGTGCTCGCCCGCGCAGGGTATCTCCCTGCGGACGATCCCGCCCACGCCGACGTCGTACTGTTTAATACTTGTATGGTGCGGGAAAAACCCGTCGAGAAAGTCTACTCCGAAGCAGGGGTCATCGCCCTGCTCAAAGAAAAGAATCCCGATCTGGTGCTGGGCGTGGGGGGCTGCGTCGCCCAGGCCCTCAAAGAGAAGCTCTTTCGCAAAAGTCCCGCGATCGACTTCGTCTTCGGCAGCTCCAATATCGCTGAGATCCCAAGACTCATCGAGCAAGCACGTCAGCGGCGCGCCTTGGGCAAGCCCGGCTGGGTGATGGCGGTAGACAAAATCCCCGATACGATCGAAGAACTGCCGTTCTTGCGGGCGAGCCGCTTCCAAGCTAAAGTGACGATCGCCGAAGGGTGCTCGAACTTCTGCTCGTTCTGTATCGTGCCGTACACGACGGGGCTGCTGCGCAGCCGCCTCCCCGGCGAGATTCTCTCTGAAGTGAGTGAGCTGGCTGCCCAAGGCTACAAAGAAGTGCAACTTTTGGGCCAGAACGTTGATTCCTACGGCAAAGACCTCAACGACCCACGGATCACGTTCGCGAAGCTCTTGCGGGCGCTGACAGAAATCCCCATCCCCAGAATTCGCTTCACCAGCTCGCACCCACAAGATATTACGGACGAAGTCATCGAACTGCTGGGGGAAGAGAACAATATCTGCGAGCACCTCCACATGGCGGTGCAGTCGGGAAGCGATAAAGTCTTAGCAGAGATGCGCCGTGGCTACACCAAAGAGCACTTCCTCAAGCTCGTCGAAGCTCTCCGCGAGCGCAACGTCAACGTCACTACAGACATCATCGTGGGCTTCCCTACCGAGACCGAAGAAGACTTCCAAGAGACCGTAGATTTAGTGCAGCAAGCGCGCTTTGGCGGTGCGTTCATCTTCAAGTACTCCCCACGACCGAAGACTGTCGCGTTCTATAAATATCGCGATGTCATTCCCGAAGAAGAGAAGCAGCGTCGCCTAGAGATTCTCTTGACGCTGCAAAAGCAGATCACCGACGAAGAGAACCGCAAGCGTGTCGGCCAGACCGTCGAAGTCTTAGTGGAGGGTCCTGCGCGACAGAAGGGCCTTCTCATGGGCAAGACCCGCGATAACCGCACCGTCGTCTTCGAGGGCTCTCTAGAATTGATCGGGGAGCTTGTCATGGTGCACATCACCGAGGGCTCAGTGGCAGGCTTGGTAGGGGAGCTTGTGTCCGACACCCTCACCCTCGTCCCATCTTCCCTGGGAGGGAGAGGGGAGATAAAGGGGTGAGGGGGAACTATTATGATCATCACTGTCACGCCCAACCCAGCTATAGATAAGATCTACTGGATCGAGCGGCTCTGCCTCGACGATGGCGAGGTGCCGGTCATGCGCGCCACGCGCTCCTACCTGACGGCAGGCGGCAAGGGCATCAACGTCTCGATCTTTCTGGCGCGCTTGGGAATAGAAAACATTGCTATGGGGTTCATCGCTGGTGAGACGGGACGCGCTGTGGAACGCCGTGTCCGCGACGAGGGCATCACCACGAGCTTCATCTGGGTCGAAGGAGAGACCCGCACTAACGTCACACTATTAGAGCATGGGCACGAGTCTCGCCCCATTCAGATCACGGAACAGGGGCCGACCGTCTCCCCCGACGCGCTCAAACGCTTCATAGCCCACTACAAAAGAGCACTCCAGCGAGCCCGTTATATCTTCCTTGGAGGGAGCCTGCCCCCTGGCGTCCCCGAGACGTTCTATCAAGAGCTCACCCATCTGGCCCACGCTCGTCGTGTGCCAGTGATCGTCAACGCTGCTGGAGAGGCGCTCACTCATGCGCTGTCGGAGAAGCCGTGGCTGGTCAAGCCCGACACGCGCCAACGCCCCCTTGGCACCCCGGAAGAGATCCTCCGCACCGGACGAGAGTGGATCGCAGGCGGCATCGGTGCGGTCTTGGTCTCTCACCATATTACGCACGACGTCTTCATAACGCCCCAGGGCGCATGGGACCTCGAAGCCTGTGATGTGCAGTTTAAGAATCTCTTAGGAGCCGAAGACGCGCTCATCGCCGGGACGCTCAGCGCCACAGCACAAGGCGCTCCTGTAGAAGAAGCGGTGCGCTGGGGCATGGCCGCGGCTACAGCGTGTGCCGAGAGCGAAGAGCTGGTCGTCACCGATCGCCAGCGCATTGAGCAAGCTCTCACGAAAGTTCACGTGTACCAGCTATGAAAGTCAAGGAACTTATGACCCGCGACCTGACAGCCGCTGAGCCGACCATGACCGTGCGGGAGCTGATTGAGCTCTTCCACCAGAGCGGCCTCAGCAGCGTCCCCGTAGTCAATGACCAGGGACGCATCGTAGGAATCATCTCCGAGCGCGATATCATCGAAGGGGCGTTGCCCGGCTACTTTGAGGTGCTCTACGGCATTACCGATATGAGTCACTTATCCCAGAAGCTCCGAGAGATCGAGCACGACCGCATCGAGTTCTATATGACCCCCGACGTCATCAAGATCGAGGAGGACGAGGATGATCTGACCGCTGCCGATCTGATGGTCCGTAAGAACGTTAAGTCGCTGCCGGTGGTCAACAGGGACGGCATCCTCGTGGGGATGCTGCGGCGCATTGACCTTCTGAAAGATCTCCTATGATACATTCTATTGCGCGAAGGATCTCGAAAGAAGTACGCGTCGGCTCGCTGGTGCTCGGGGGGAACAACCCCATCCGGGTGCAGTCGATGACAACTACAGACACGCGCGACGTCGAGGCGACCGTCCGACAGATCAAAAGACTTGAGCAAGCCGGCTGCGAGATCGTGCGGGTCGCCGTCTTAAACATGGACGCGGCCAACGCGCTCGCCGAGATCAAAAAGCGCATCCATATCCCGTTAGTTGCCGACATCCACTTCGACCATCGCTTGGCCCTGAAAGCGATCGAGCAAGGGGTAGATAAACTGAGACTGAATCCGGGCAACATCACAGATCGTGCCAAGATCGAGCAGGTCGTCAAAGCCGCCAAAGACCAAGGGATTCCCATCCGAGTCGGAGTCAACTCGGGCTCGCTGCCCAAAGATCTCCTAGTCAAATACGAGGGCGCCACCCCCGACGCGATGGTCGAGGCTGCTCTGCGCGAGATCGAAATCTTGGAAGACAATAACTTTTCGGACATCGTCGTCTCTCTGAAATCTACCGACGTGCGCGTGATGATCGAGTCGTACAGACTGATAGCAAAGCAGATCGAATACCCATTACACTTGGGCGTGACGGAGGCGGGCCTGGGCGACGCGGGAGTCGTGCGTTCGGCGATCGGGATCGGGACACTGCTAGAAGAGGGGATCGGGGACACGCTGCGGGTCTCGCTGACGGGCGATCCGGTGCGCGAGGTCAAGGTCGCCTATGAGATCCTCGCGGCGCTGGACATTCGCTGGCGCGGCATTCGGTACACGTCGTGTCCGACGTGCGGCCGGATCGGGATTGACTTAGAGAAGATTGTCACAGAAGTCCAGAAGCGTCTAGAGAACGTCGAGAAACCCATCAAGATTTCGCTCATTGGGTGTGTGGTGAACGGCCCGGGTGAGGCGCTGCACTCCCACATTGGGCTGGTGGGGCACGAGAAGTCCGGGACGATCTATATAGATGGGAAGCCCTACAAGCGCGTGCCGGAAGACCAGCTTGTAGACGAGCTCGTCAAAACCGTGAGGGAGTATCAAGCCAAAGCCGGCTGCTGAAGCATCCGGCGACCTCTCCCCCGGCCCCTCCCCGACACGGGGAGGGGAGTCCCCCCTTCCCGCTTCGGGAAGGGGGTCAGGGGGTTAGGTCGGTAAGGTCCAGGCGAAGCCTGGCGGATTCATCCGTCGGCAACGGAGGGCAATTAATGTAATTATGCCATGGCTCTGGACGCTGTTTAATGCGTTGATTGGGGCGCTTTCGTTTCTTGCGTCGGTGCTAATGCTCAAGCGCCTGTGGGGGCTGGTGCCCCTGTCGGTACGCAGCTTCGTGCGCAACGGGCTCGCGTTGATCTTCTTTCTAATAGGGGTGCTCGGCTCGATTCTCCCCATCATACCGGGGTTTGTCTTCTTTCTTGTAGCTTTGCTCGTGATGGACGTGCCACAGAAGCGCGTCGCCTTGAGACAGTTGCAGCGTAGCTGGCTCATCCAAAAGCTTCTCCGAAATAGATCTTTTGCACAGACGTGGCGCGCCTTGCGGCGCTTCGCCCGGCACACCAAGCAGCTCTCCCCTTAAACACAGTTCAATAGCACTCTCTCCAACAAGGAGGTTCTTGTGAGATTCTCGCAGATGCTCATCCCGACGCTGCGCGACGCCCCAAAAGAAGCCGAGCTCATCAGCCATAAGCTCTTAGTGCGCGCTGGGTTCATTCGCCCTGTGGCAGCGGGCATCTACACGCTGCTGCCACTGGGGCAGCGAGTTCGTCTCAAGATCGAAAAGATTATCCGCGAAGAGATGGACGCCATCGGCGGCCAAGAGATCTCTATGCCCATTGTTCAACTGGCAGACCTGTGGCAAGAATCTGGACGATGGCATCAGTACGGCCCAGAGCTCGTGCGCTTCAAAGATCGCGCCGAGCGCGATCTTGTCCTAGCAACGACGCACGAAGAAGCCGTCACAGATATCGTGCGTCGCGAGATCCGATCATATCGTCAAGTCCCGCTGGTGCTCTATCAGATTCAGACGAAGTTTCGCGATGAACCGCGCCCGCGAGGCGGTCTGGTCAGAGCCCGCGAGTTCACCATGAAAGACGCCTATAGCTTTCACAGCTCCGAAGACGATCTCGATGCTTTTTACCCGAAGATCCGCCAAGCCTACGAAAGAATCTTCCGACGGTGCGGGCTCGATCCTCTCATCGTTCAAGGAGACCCAGGGTTGATCGGTGGCAGAGATTCTCACGAATTTATGCTGCTCAGCGACGCTGGGGAAGATCAAATCGCGCTCTGTGAACACTGTCATTACGCGGCAAATCGCGGGATCGCCAAGCTCTTCAAAGCCCCGGTCAACCCTACAGAGCCGATGCTCCCGCTCGAAGAAGTCGCCACGCCAGGGTGTGAGAGCATTCAGTCTCTGTCAGAATTTCTCAAGATCACACCCTCGCGCACAGCGAAAGCCGTCTTCTACATTGCTAATGAGACAGATTTTCTCTTCGCGCTGATTCGCGGCGATCTCGAAGTCAGCGAGACCAAGCTCGCCAACGCTGTGGGCGCGCGCACGCTCCGCACCGTAACCGAAGCCGAGATTCGCTCCATCGGTGCCGTGCCGGGCTATGCCTCCCCAGTCGGGTTGTCAAAACAAAGCACCGTGAAGATCGTCGTTGACGACTCCGTGGTTGCTGAGCGAAATCTCGTCTCCGGCGCCAACAGAGAGGGATTTCACCTGAAAAACGTCAACTACGGCCGAGATTTTATCGCCGACGTCGTTGCGGACATCGCGCTCGCCCGTGCGGGCGACCCCTGCCCACACTGTCACAATCCACTTGTGCTCAAGAACGCCATCGAGCTTGGGCATATTTTTAAGCTGGGCACGCGCTACAGCGAAGCGATGGGCGCCAAAATTCTCGCCAAAGACGGAAGCGAGAGATTTCTCGTCATGGGCTGTTACGGCATCGGCGTTGGGCGACTCATCGCTGCGGTCGTCGAGGCTCATCACGACGAGAAGGGCATCATCTGGCCGGAGGAGATCGCGCCGTTTCAGATAATCTTGATCGTGCTCAACACCGATCGGGCGGAGCAGAGAGAGCTCGCCGAAAGACTGTACGCTCTCTTGCGCTCTGCGGGCTTCGAGGTGCTCTACGATGATCGCGCGGAGAGCGCGGGGGTGAAATTCAATGACGCCGATCTCATCGGGATTCCGTATCGCATCACGATCGGCCCGCGCAATATTCAAAACAAAACGATAGAGCTGCGGCGTCGGCGCGACGGGATCAAGCGCGAGCTCTCGTACGCCCACGGGCTGGACGCCCTCGTCCACGAGCTGAAAGCGGAACTGGCACGAACACCCCAAGCCTCCGTATAATTTGAGAAGTATGGCCCTGAGAATCCGAAAGTACCCAGACCCGATCTTGCGCCGGCACGCTCAAGAGATCTCAACTATAGATGACGAGATCAGACGACTCGCTGATGAGATGATCGAAACGATGGTCTTAGCGAAGGGCTACGGCCTGGCCGCCCCGCAAGTCGGCGTCCTCAAGAGAATTATCACTATTGACGTCGAAGACGACTTCTACGCGCTCATCAACCCAGAGATTATTCAAAAGAGCGACGAAACGGAGATCTGGGTCGAGGGGTGCCTGAGCATTCCTGGGGTCGAAGCCGAGTTTGCTCGCCCAGCCCGCGTCACGGTGCGGGCGCTCGATCCCGACGGCAACGAAATTCTTTTGGAGCGCGGCGGGCTTGCGGCGCGGGTCCTCCAACACGAGATCGATCACCTCAATGGAGTGCTCTTCATTGACTACCTCAGCCAAACGAAGCGTCTGATGCTCTTGAAAGAGTACGAGCGATTGCAGAAAGAAGGGGCGAAAGCGCGCAAGAGAGAAGGGGCCAAAGTCTTCTGATGAAC
>Ga0308420_1001311_pt1 | contig 12939 bp, 11 predicted proteins | sample HotsprSampleMS55_FD_203802 | JGI IMG/M metagenome (GOLD analysis project Ga0308420, IMG submission 203802) | Hot spring phototrophic mat microbial communities from Mushroom Spring, Yellowstone National Park, Wyoming, United States - 20090730_MS55 ... | reverse complement strand
GATGCAACTCGGGCCGGTGCCCGGCGGCGTATACGATCCTCTCGAGGCGGCTGCAGGTCGCGGTGGGGCGTTCGTTTCGCCTGCGTGGGCCGATCTCGCCCGCAGAGCGCTGGCGGTCGAGGGGAGGGGGTACGTGCGTGCCCTTCGCGAACCGGACATGAGCATAATCCCGCGTTCGCAACGCGAGTGCCTTGACACTTCGATTCAGAGATACGGAAGATTCAGTTTCGATCGCCTCACGAGAGAAAGCCACGCCGCAGCGTGGAGATCGGCCGGGCCGAACGACATCATCGAGCTCGCTGCGATCGCCAAAACCCTACCCCACGCCAGGGGAATCCTTGGCTATCCGAGCGTAGCGGATTCGGGTGGCGACGATCGGCAGCAGGTTCCCACCGCAAGAGCGGCGTAAGTCGGTTCTGCGCCGGTTGAAGCCCGGCGTGGTCATCTCCCTTGACGTAACGTTTCCGGATCGGATTCGACCCAAATATCTCGTCGTTGGACACGTGGCCGACGAACAATGCCGGACGTTCATTGTCAATTCGCGCGTGCACCCCTTCATCGCCCGCCATCGCGAACTTTCGGTCTGACAAGTGCGCAGGGATGCGGCCCGGCACGCGTTCCTGAGCAGAGACTCCTTCATTGCGTGCCACGAGGTCCTGCGGCTGCCGACCCAGGAGCTCATCGGTGACCTGATGGAGGACATGAGTCGCATCAAGGGTGAAGTGCATGCGGAGGTGCGGGCCGAGATCGCCGCCGCGGTCCAGCGCGCGCCGACGCTTTCGCTGGCCGAACAGGCGGCAGTCGCGCAATCCCTCGAACGGGCAGGCGCGGGTTAGTCCAGATATTTCTCATCGGACCGTGCGATGACCGCAAGCCGCGTTTCTGGCATCGCGTCTGAAGCCCGGAGCTTGCGCCTAGAGGCGCAACGCGGGAATGCGAAGATGCCGAAAACGGAGCGAAGCGGAGTTTCGAGGAACGTCTGAATTGGCCGCCAGCGCATGCGAAGGCCGACGGGTGCGAATCGGACTTCGGTTCGAAAGGAAGTTGTGCCCCCGTTCATGCGTCTTGGCGCCTTCTTTGCGGCCGGTCCGGTGGAGCATCCGGGCTAGAATCGCGCTTGCCTGCCAACCCCATTTGCCAGAACAGCCACGATGACGGAACGTCCCATCAGCCGCTTCCCGGTTCCGAAGCTCGACGAACTCCCGGAGGACATCCGCGCGCGCATCCTCGCGGTCCAGGAGAAGACCGGGTTCGTGCCGAACGTCTTCCTCGCGCTCGCGCACCGGCCCGCCGAGTGGCGCGCGTTTATGGCCTACCACGAGGCGCTCATGGAGGTCGAACCGGATGCGCGGCGCACGCTCACCAAGGCCGAGCGCGAGATGATCGTGGTCGCCACCTCGGGGGCGAACGACTGCCTCTACTGCGTAATCGCGCACGGCGCGATCCTGCGCCTGCGCGCGAAGAACGCGCTTCTTGCCGACCAGCTCGCGGTGAACCCCTTGCGGGCGGAGCTCACGGAGCGCCAGCGCGCGATGATCGCCTTCGCGCTCAAGGTAGCGCGCGAATCGCAGGCGGTGGACGAGCGCGACTTCGAGGCGCTCGCGGCGCACGGTTTCACCCCCGACGACGTCTGGGACATCGCCGCGATCACGGCGTTTTTTGCGATGTCGAACCGGCTCGCGAACGTCGCCGCGATACGGCCGAACGACGAGTTCTACCTCATGGGCCGGCTGCCGAAGGCAGGGTAGGCCTGCGCGCGCCCGCGCGCCTCGCGCGCTCGAAGGCGTGGGCGAGCGCGAGCACGCCGAAGTCGTCGCGGTGCCGGCCGACGATCTGCAGGCCCACCGGAAGCGGGGGCGAGTCGGCGGTGAACGCCGCCGGCACCGAGATCGCCGGATGGCCGGTGAGCGCGATGAAGTAGCAGCTCTTCATCCAGTCGAGGTAATTCGTCATCGCGACACCGCCGATCTCGCGCGGGTATTCCTCCTCGACCGGGAAAGGCGGAACCGGGCTCGTCGGGCAGGCGAGGAAGGCGTACTTCTCGAAGAATCGGCGCACGCGGTGAAAGAGCTCGGTGCGCAGCGCGAGCGCGCGCGCGACCTGCGCACCGCCCAGCGCGAGCCCCTGCTCGATGTTCCACGCCACGGTCTCTTTCAGCTTGTCGCGGTGCGCGGCGAGCAGCGGCGCGTAGCGCTGGGCGAACGAGAGCGCGCGCAGCGTCTCGAACGCTTCGGTGGCGCCCGAGAAATCCGGACACGCGTCCTCGACGATGCAGCCGAGATCCTCGAAGGTGCGCCGCGCCGGCGCGAGCGCATCGAGAACGCGCGCGTCCATCGGCAGGCCGCCGAGGTCGCGCGACCAGGCGACGCGCACGCCGCGGAAATCGCGGCCGAGGGGGCGCAGAAAGCGCGCGCCAGGCTCGGAGATCGACAGCGGGGCGCGCGCATCGGCTCCCGCCATCGCCGCGAGCAGGAAGGCGCAGTCGGCGACGCTGCGCGCGATCGGACCTGCCACCGCGAGGGTATCCCAGCCGTCGGGTGCGGGGTATACCGGCACCCGCCCGGGACTCGGGCGGAAGCCGACCACGTTGCAGAAGCTCGCCGGGTTGCGCAGGCTCGCGGCGAGGTCCGAGCCGTCGGCGAAGGGCAGCATCCCGCAGGCGACCGCGGCGGCTGCGCCTCCGGAGGAACCGCCGGCGGTCTTCGTCAGGTCGTACGGATTGCGCGTCGCGCCGAAGACGCGGTTGAAGGTCTGGCCGCCGGCGCCGAACTCCGGCGTGTTCGTCTTGCCGATCGTGATCGCGCCGGCGGCCGCGAGCCGCTCGACGAGCAGCGCGTCTTCGCGCGGTACATGATCGCGGTAGACGAGCGAGCCGAAGGTGGTGCGGATGCCGCGCGTCGGCACGAGATCCTTGTAGGCGATCGGCAGCCCAGCGAGAAGTCCGGGCGTGCGGTGGCCGCGGCGGGCGAGCGCGCGGTCGAGCGTGCGCGCGGCGGCGAGCGCGCGCTCCGGGACGAAGGTGACGATCGCGTTGACGAGCGGGTTCGCGCGCTCGATGCGGGCGATGAACGCGCGCATCGCCTCGGTCGCCGACAGCCGACGGGTTCGGATCCAGCGCGCGAGCGTGCGCGCGCCGGCTTCGCAGATTTCCGTCATCGTGTCGTCCTCGCCGGGCGCCGTGCGTGCTACAACAGCACGATGTCGTACTGCTCCTGCGTGTAGCCCGGTTCGACCTGGATCGAGACCGTGCGGCCGATGAAGTCGGTGAGCGCCGCGAGCGCTCCCGACTCCTCCTCCATGAAAAGATCGTACACCGCCGGGGCGGCGAGCACGCGCAGCTCCTTCGCCGGCCAGGCGCGCGCCTCGCGCAACACCTCGCGCAGGATCTCGTAGCACACCGTGCGCGCGGATTTCACCTCGCCGCGGCCGGCGCACGTCGGGCAGGGCTCGCACAGCACGTGCGCCAGCGACTCGCGCGTCCTCTTGCGCGTGATCTCGACGAGTCCCAGCGCGGTGAAGCCGCTCACGGTGGTGCGCGTGCGGTCGCGCGCGAGCGCGCGCTTGAGCTCTTCCAGCACCGCGGCGCGGTGCTCCGCCGACTCCATGTCGATGAAGTCCACGATGATGATCCCGCCGAGGTTGCGAAGGCGCAGCTGGCGCGCGATCGCCTGCGCCGCTTCGAGGTTGGTCTTGAATACGGTGTCGTCGAAGCTGCGGCTTCCGACGAAGCCGGCGGTGTTGACATCGATGGTGGTCATCGCCTCGGTCTGGTCGATGACGAGCGAGCCGCCGGACTTGAGGTCCACGCGGCGCGCGAGCGCCTTCTCGATCTCGGGTTCGACGTTGTAGAGCTCGAACAGCGGCCGCTCGCCGGTGTAATGCACCAGCTTCGGAACGAGCGCCGGCATGTAGGCGCGGGCGAAGTCGGCGAGCCGCTCGCAGGTCTCGCGCGAGTCCACGCGCACCGCCGCGGTCTCCGGCCCCACCATGTCGCGCAGCACGCGCTCGGCGAGCGAGAGGTCCTGGTAGACGAGCTCCGGAGGGGTGGCGAGCGCCGCGCGCGCGCGGATGTCGCGCCAGAGGTGCGCGAGGTAGTCGATGTCGGCGCGCAGCTCCTCGTCGCTCGCGCCCTCGGCGAGGGTGCGCAGGATGTAGCCGCCGGTCTCCCCGGCGGGCAGGAGCTCGCGCAGGCGCTCGCGCAGCTGCGCCCGCCCGGCCTCGGGCTCGATGCGCTGGGAGACGCCGATGTGCGGGTCCTGGGGAAGGTACACCAGCAGCCGGCCGGCGATCGAGATCTGAGTCGAGAGCCGTGCGCCCTTGGTTCCGATCGGGTCTTTCGTTACCTGCACCAGGACCGGTTCGCCTTCGGCCAGGAGCTTCTCGATCGGCCGCGGCGCGGTGCTTGCGCCGGCGCGGCGGTTCTCGCGCATGTCGTGCGCATGCAGGAAGGCGGCGCGGCCGAGACCCACTTCGACGAACGCCGACTGCATGCCCGGCAGCACGCGCGCGACCCGGCCGAGGTAGATGTTGCCGACGAGCCCGCGGCTCGCGGCGCGTTCGACCACGAGCTCTTGCACCTGGCCGCCCGCGAGCAGCGCGACGCGCGTCTCCTGTGGCGTGACGTTGACCAGGATTTCTTCGCTCATCGCGGGCCGGTCGCAGCGCGCCGCTCGGGCAGGGGTCCGAGCCGGGCGAGCAGCTCGGCGGTCTCGAACAGCGGCAGCCCGGCGATTCCGGAGGGGCTGCCGTGGATCTCGACGATGAAACGCGCGGCGCGGCCCTGGATCGCGTAGGCGCCCGCCTTGTCGTCGGCCTCGCCGCTTGCGACGTAGTCGCGGATCTCTTCCGGGGCGAGCGCGCGAAAGCGCACCTCCGAGCGCGAGAGCGCGCGCTCGAGGCGCTGCGCGTAGCGCAGCGCGACCGCGGTGTAGACCTCGTGGCTGCGGCCGGAGAGCGCGGCGAGCATGCCGGCCGCCTCCGCACGGTCGCGCGGCTTGCCGAAGATGCGCCCGTCGAGCACGACCGCGGTGTCGGCGGCGAGCACCGGCGCGTGCGGCAGCCGCCGCTGTACGAGGCGCGCCCAGCCGGCGTCGGCCTTGGCGCACGCGACGCGCTCGACGTACGCCGCCGGCACCTCGCCCGCGAGCGCCCGCTCGTCGGTGTCCGGATCGGGCTGCGGATCGGTTCGGAAAAGGAGCACGGTGTAGCGTACGCCGATCTGCGCGAGCAGCTCCCGCCGGCGCGGGCTGCGGGAGGCGAGGTAGAGAGCAGGCTCGGTCGGCCGCATGCGAGCGCGGGCGACTATAGCAGCCCGGCGGCGGGGGTTAGCGCGGGCGGCGGCGGCCCCGGGCGCGCGCCGGGGTGGCGAGGGCGCGCCGCTTCAGCTTCACCTCCTTTCCGCCCCAGAGCTCCTCCAGGTTGTAGTGTGCGCGCACCGCCGGGTGCATCACGTGCACTACGATGTCCCCGAGATCCACCAGCGCCCATTCGCCGCCGCGCCGACCCTCGGTGCCGAGCACGCGCGCGCCGATCTTTTTCATCTTCTCGCGCACCGCGGCGGCGAGCGCGTTCACCTGGCGCGACGAATCCCCGGTCGCGATCACCACGCGCTCGAACATCGCCGTCTGGTGCGCGACGTTGTAGACCACGATGTCGCGCCCTTTGACGTCCTCCAGGGCCTCGACCACCGCGCGCTGCTTGCGCCGGATGTCCATCAGCCGCGATAGAGCCCGTGGGCGCGGATGTAGTCCGCGACCGCCGGGGGGACGAGCCCCGCGATGTCTTCGCCGCGCGCGACGCGCGCGCGGATCTCGCTCGCCGAGACCGCGAGCGGTGCCATCGGAACGACGAGCGCCGCCGCCTCCGGCACCGGCGCCTGGGGCCGGGCGAACACCGCGATGCGCGCAAGCCGCTCCACCTCCTCCCAGCGGTACCAGCGGTGGCGGGCGGCGTACTGGTCGGCGCCCATCAACAGCACGAGCTCGGTCGCGGCCCCGAGTTCGGCGCGCAGGCCGCGCAGCGTCTCGACGGTGTAGCCGGAGTGTCCGGGTGCGAGCTCGCGCTCGTCCACCGCGTAGCGGGGCTCTCCGGCGATCGCGAGGCGCAGCATCGCGAGGCGGTGCGCGGCCGAGGCCACCGCAGGCCGCCGGTAGGCGGGCGCACCGGTCGGAACCCAGAGCACGCGCGCGGCGCCGAGCGCCTCCAGCGCGCTTCGCGCGATCGCGAGGTGGGCGTTGTGGACCGGGTCAAACGTGCCGCCGAGAACGGCGATCGGCCGCGCCACTACCGGCGCACTTCCCCGTGCCCGAACACCACGTACTTCTGCGTGGTCAGGCCTTCGAGCCCTACCGGTCCGCGCGCGTGCAGCTTGTCGGTCGAGATGCCGATCTCGGCTCCGAGGCCGTACTCGTAGCCGTCGGCGAAACGCGTCGAGGCGTTCCACATCACCGAGCTCGAGTCCACTTCGCGCAGGAAGCGCTCGGCGCGCGCGCGGTCCTCGGTCACGATCGCGTCGGTGTGTTGCGAGCCGTAGCGGGCGATGTGCTCGATCGCCGCCTCCAGTCCCGGCACGACGCGGATCGAGACCACCGGCGCGAGCCATTCAGTGCGCCAGTCGGCTTCGGTCGCCGCGCGCGCCCCGGGCAGATGCAGGCGCGCGGCCTCGTCCGCGCGCATCTCGACGCCCTTGGCGCGGAAGATCTCGCCGATGCGCGGCAGAAACCGCGGGGCGATCGCTTCGGCGACGAGCAGCGTTTCCATCGTGTTGCAGGTGCCGTAGCGCTGGGTCTTGGCGTTGTCGGCGATGCGCAGCGCCATCTCCAGGTCGGCGCGGTCGTCCACGTACACGTGGCAGATGCCCTCCAGGTGCTTGAGCATCGGAACGCGCGCCTCCTCGGCGAGCCGCGCGACGAGCTCCTTGCCGCCGCGCGGCACCAGAACGTCCACGTACTCGCGAAGCCGCGCGAGCTCGCCCACCGCGGCACGATCGGCGGTGCCGACGAGCTGCACCGCGCTCTGCGGCAGCCCGGCAGCCGCGAGCCCCGCGTGCACGCAGGCGGCGATCGCGAGGTTGGAGCGCAGCGCTTCCGATCCTCCGCGCAGGATCGCGGCGTTGCCCGCCTTCAGGCACAGCCCGGCGGCGTCCGCGGTGACGTTCGGGCGCGACTCGTAGACGATCGCGACCACTCCGAGCGGCACGCGCATGCGCCCGACCTCGATGCCGCTCGGACGCCGGCGAAGTTCGCTCACGCGGCCCACCGGGTCCTCCAGCTCGGCGACCTGCTCCAGCCCTGCGGCCATCTGCTCGATCGCCTGCTCGGTGAGGGCGAGGCGGTCGAGGAAGGCGGCGTCGCAGCCCTCGCGGCGCGCTTGCTCCACGTCGGCGCGGTTCGCATCGAGGAGCCGTGCGCGCGCGGCGCGGATCTCGGCCGCGATCGCGGCAAGGGCCCGGTTCTTTTGCGCGCTTGGGGCGCGCGCGAGCACGCGCGCGGCGGCGCGCGCCGCCCGGCCGAGCTCGCGCAGGTACTGCGCCACCTCCACGCGCCTCTCAAGTGCCTGATGCATGGGCGAATTCTAAACCGAGGCGCAGCAGCCCATCCCAGGGATCGCCCCCGCCGACGCCTTTTGCCGCCCGCTCGATCGCCGCAAGGCGCAGCGCCGCCGCACGCAGGCGCTCGGCACCCAGGCGCGCGAGCGCGCGCTCGCAGCGCGGCTGCGCGCCGCGGAAGATGCGCTGTTCGGCGAAGAGCGACTCCCTGCGCCCGCCGCATGCGAGCCCGGCGCCGACGCGCGCGAGCGCGGCGACCTCTTCGCCGAGCCGCCAGGCGATCGCGGCCGGGCTCTCGCCCTCGGCTCGGAGCGAGGCGAGCGCGCGGGCATAGCGCGGGAGCTGGCCGGCGTAGAGCGCTTCGGCGAGGTCGTCGGTGTCGTAGCGCGCGGCGTTCGCGACCGCCTCGCGGAGCTCGGCGAGGCCGAGCTCGCCCGGCGGTGCGAGGAGCGCGAGCTTCTCGATTTCCTGTTTTGCCGCGAGCAGGTTGCCTTCGACCCGCGCGGCGAGCCATTCGAGCGCCTCGGCGTCGGCGCGCTGACCCTGGCGTTCGAGCCGCTCGCCGATCCAGCGCGCGAGCGCCCCGCGCGCCGGCGCCGGCGCCTCGACCACCACCCCACGCCGTTCGAACGCGGTGAACCAGCCCGACTTCCACCAGCCGGAACCCTCCGGTTTCGGCATCGTCGCGAGGAGCACCACCTCCGGGGCCGGGCGCGCGAGCAGCGACTCGATCGCCGCGGCGCCCGCGGCCGGCATGCGGCCGGAGGCGAGCCGAAGCTCGACGACTTTGCGCGCAGAGAAGAGCGATCCGGCGGCGCAGGCGTGCGCGAGCGCGCTCCAGTCGAAGCCGCGCTCGGCGAACAGCAGCTCGCGCTCGTGGTGGCCGCGCGCGCGCGCGGCCGCGCGCACCGCGTCGGCGGCCTCGAGCACGAAGAGCGGCTCTTCTCCGGTGACGAGGTAAGCGGGTGCGAGCGCGCCCGCCAGGTGGGCGGCGAGCTCGCCCGCGCGCAGACGCATCTACGGCCGCTGCGCCCGCCCCGCGCCGGCGAGCCGGAGCAGGATCTGCCGCACCATGTCGGCCTGCATGTCGCGGTACAGCAGCTGTTCCTCGGTCTCCTTCGCGAGCACGAGGGCGTCATTGAACGTTACCTCGCGCGTGAGCTCGAGGACGCTCGCCGGGACGACGTCCGTGCCTTTCGCGTCGTGGACGCGGAAACCGACGCGGTAGCGGAGCTGGTATTCGCGGGCGCGGCCGGCGGCATCGAGCGAAAGGACGTGTTTTTCGCGCTGCTCCTGGGTGAACTGCAGCACCGCCTCGGCGCTCTTCGCGTCGTCGACCACGCGCGTACGCGTGCCCCACTGGATGTTGCGCTTGAGCTCGAGCGCGACGCCCTGGTGGGCCTGCGGAATGTAGATCGTTTCGAAGGGCAGCTCGGCCGCGCCCCGCAGCCGGAAGCCGCAGCCGGCCAGTGCGAGCACGAGCGCGGCGGCGAGCGCGCGCTTCATACGACGACGTTGATCAGTCGGCCAGGCACGATCACGATGCGCCGGATCGGCCGCTCGGCGACGTACCGGCGCACGAGCACGCTTTCGCGCACGAGCTGTTCGAGCGCCTGACGGTCGGCAGCACGCGGCGCACGCAGGCTTCCGCGCGTCCTGCCGCCCACCTGCAACACGTAGTCGATCTCCTCCTGCTCGAGCGCAGCGGGATCGGGGTCGGGCCAACGTTCGGTCATCACGTCCTCGCCGAAGCCGAGCACGCGCCAAAGGTGGTGCGCCAGGTGCGGCGCGATCGGCGAGAGCACGCGCAGCAGGATCGAGAGCCCCTCGGTGGCGACCGGACTGCGGCCCGCCGGAAGACGCTCGAGCGCGTTCAGCATCTTCATGCAGGCCGAGGCGACGGTGTTGAACTGATGGCGCTGCATGTCGTAGCTCGCCTGCCCGAGCACCGCGTGGACCTCGCGCCGCACCTCGCGCCCGAGCGCGGCGTCGGGCGCCTGCGCGTCGGCGGCGGCGTAACGCGCCGCGTAGGCCCACAGCCGGCGCAGGAAGCGGTACGCGCCCTCGACGCCCTCGTCCGACCATTCGAGCGTGCTCGTCGGCGGGGCGGCGAAGATGATGAAGAAACGCGCGGTGTCGGCACCGTACTTCTCGACGAGCGCCTGCGGGTCGACGCCGTTGTTCTTCGACTTCGACATCGTGCCGATGCCGCCGAAGACGAGGCGCGCGCCGTCGGCGCGCCGGCGCGCCGCGACGATGCGCCCGCGGCCGTCGCGCTCGACCTCGACCTCGGACGGATGCACCCACTCGCGCCGACCCTCCGGCGTATCGAGGTAGTAGGACTCGGCGAGCACCATGCCCTGGGTGAGGAGGTTGGTGAAGGGCTCGGAGACACCCGGCACCAATCCCTCGTCGCGCAGCACGCGCTGGAAGAAGCGCGAGTACAGGAGGTGCAGGATCGCGTGCTCGATGCCGCCGATATACTGGTCGACCGGCAGCCAGTGGCGCGCGCGCTCGTCGACCATCGCGCCGGCGGCGTCCGGGCAGGCGAAGCGGGCGAAGTACCACGACGAATCGACGAAGGTGTCCATCGTGTCGGTCTCGCGCCGCGCGGCGCGGCCGCAGGCCGGGCAGCGGCACTCGTAGAAGGAGGGGAGCTTCGCGAGCGGGTTGCCGCTGCCGTCGGGCACGAGGTTCTCGGGCAGCAGCACCGGGAGCTCCTCGTCGGGCACCGGCACCTCGCCGCAGGCGTCGCAGTGCACGATCGGGATCGGGCAGCCCCAGTAGCGCTGGCGCGAGATGCCCCAGTCGCGAAGCCGCCATTGCACCTGCTTTTCCCCGAGCCCCTTCGCCGCGAGGTCGGCGGCGATCGCATCGACCGCCTCCTGGTAACCCAGGCCGTCGTAACGGCCCGAACGGATGCAAGTGCCGTACGCCGCATACTCGGGCCGCCAGGGGGCGGGGACCTCGTCGCCCGCCGGATGGCGGATCACACAGCGGATCGGCAGGCCGTACTTGAGTGCGAACGCGTAATCGCGCTCGTCGTGCGCCGGCACCCCCATCACCGCTCCCTCGCCGTAGGCTGCGAGCACGTAGTTCCCGACCCACACCTCGAGCTTCTCGCCCGAGATCGGGTGCGTGACGAAGATTCCCGTCGGCACGCCTTTTTTCTCGATCTGCGCGAGCTCGGCCTCGGCGACCGGCGCGCGCCGGCATTCTTCGACGAAGGCAGCGACGCGCGGGTCGGCCTTCGCCGCGTGCACCGCGATCGGATGCTCCGGGGCGACCGCGCAGAAGGTCGCGCCCATCAGCGTGTCGGCGCGCGTCGTGAACACCCACAGCACGCGCCGCTCGCCCTCCAGCTCGTACGGGAAGCCGATCTTCACGCCCTCCGAGCGACCGATCCAGTTTTTCTGCATGCGCTTGACCTGCTCCGGCCAGCCCGAAAGCTCGTCGAGCGCAGCGAGGAGCTCCTCGGCGTACGCGGTGATGCGCAGGAAATACATCGGCACCTCGCGCCGCTCGACCGGCGCGCCGGTGCGCCAGCCGCGACCCTCGATCACCTGCTCGTTCGCGAGCACGGTCTGGTCGACCGGATCCCAGTTGACGATGCCGGTCCTGCGGTAGGCGAGTCCCTTGCGGAAGAGCCGCGTGAACAGCCACTGGTTCCAACGGTAGTACTCCGGCGTGCAGGTCGCGATCTCGCGCTCCCAGTCGAGCGCGAAGCCGAGACTCTTGAGCTGCGCCTTCATGTAAGCGATGTTGTCCCACGTCCACTTCGCCGGCGGCACGCCGTGCGCGATCGCGGCGTTTTCGGCCGGAAGACCGAACGCGTCCCAGCCCATCGGCTGCAGCACGTTGTAGCCGCGCATGCGGTAGTAGCGCGTGAGCACGTCGCCGATGGTGTAGTTGCGCACGTGCCCCATGTGCAGCTTGCCCGACGGGTACGGGAACATCGAAAGGCAGTAGAACTTGGGACGCGCGGCGTCCTCGACGACGCGGAACGACCGGCGCGCTTCCCAGAACGCCTGCGCCTCGCGTTCGATCTGCCGGGGCTCGTAGGTCTCGCGCATGCGGTGCTTCGGGGGCGTTTCGGATCGGACGACGGCGCGCCGATTATACGGGCGCGTGCGCCACCGCCCCTATAATCGGCGCGCCTTGACGCTGCGACTGGACGAACTCAACCCCGAGCAGCTCGCCGCGGTCACCGCGCCCGACGAGCCGATGCTGGTGCTCGCCGGCGCGGGCAGCGGCAAGACGCGCGTGCTCACCACGCGCATCGCCTGGCTCCTGCATGCGGGGCGCGTCGCGCCGGCGGAGGTGCTCGCGGTCACCTTCACCAACAAGGCGGCGCGCGAGATGTACACGCGCCTTGCCGCGATGCTGCCGTTCGCACCGCGCGGCATGTGGATCGGCACCTTCCACGGGCTCGCCCACCGCATGCTGCGCGCGCACCACCGCGAGGCCGGGCTGCCGCGCGAGTTTCGGATCCTGGACGCGCAGGACCAGCTCGCGGCGCTGAAGCGCCTCGTGCGCGAGCTCGGCCTCGACCCGGAGCGCTTCCCGCCGCGCGATCTGCAGGCGTTCGTCAACGCGCGCAAGGAAGAAGGGTTGCGCCCGGGCGATCTCGCGCGCGCGGACGCGCCGGCGCGCTACGCCGAGCTCTACGCCGCCTACGACGCGCAGTGCCGGCGCGAGGGCGTGGCCGACTTCGCCGAGCTCCTGCTCGCGAGCTACGAGCTCCTTGCGCGCAACCAGGCGCTGCGCGAGCACTACGGGGCGCGCTTTCGCCACATCCTGGTGGACGAGTTCCAGGACACGAACCGCCTGCAGTACCGCTGGCTGAAGCTCCTCGCGGCAGGCGGCGCGGCGCTCTGCGCGGTGGGCGACGACGACCAGTCGATTTACCGCTTCCGCGGCGCGCACGTCGGCAACATGGCCGACTTCCAACGCGAATTCCGCGTCTCGCGCGTCGTGCGCCTGGAGCGCAATTACCGCTCCCACGGCAACATCCTCGCCGCCGCGAACGCGCTCATCGCGCACAACCGCAGCCGCCTCGGCAAGAACCTCTGGACCGACGCCGGCGCGGGCGAGCCGATCGCGGTCTTCGAGGCGGATTCGGACGCGGAAGAGGCGGCGTTCGTCGTCAGGGAGGCGCTCGCGCTCGCACGCGCCGGCGTACCGCTTTCCGCGATCGCGGTCCTCTACCGCTCCAACGCACAGTCGCGCGTGCTCGAGCACGCGCTCTTCGGCGCGGGCGTCCCCTACCGGGTCCACGGCGGGCTGCGCTTCTTCGAACGTGCCGAGGTCAAGCACGCGCTCGCCTACCTGCGGCTCCTCGTCCATCCGGGCGACGACAGCGCGTTCCTGCGGGTCGCCAATTTCCCGCCGCG
>Ga0308420_1001310_pt1 | contig 12948 bp, 11 predicted proteins | sample HotsprSampleMS55_FD_203802 | JGI IMG/M metagenome (GOLD analysis project Ga0308420, IMG submission 203802) | Hot spring phototrophic mat microbial communities from Mushroom Spring, Yellowstone National Park, Wyoming, United States - 20090730_MS55 ... | reverse complement strand
CGGGCTCTTCGGCATCGGGTTTCCGGAAGAGTACGGCGGCACGCCCGCCGATCTCTTCTACGGCGTCATCCTCGCCGAGGAATTCGCCCGCGCAGGGGCCGGTGGAATCTCCGCAGGGCTTTTCTCGCACACGATCGGCGCGCCGCCGATCGCCGCCGCAGGCTCCGAAGCGCTGCGGCGCCGGCTCCTTCCGGAGATCCTCTCCGGAGAGAAGATCAGCGCGCTCGCGGTGACCGAGCCCGGCGGCGGCTCCGATGTGGCGAACCTCGCCACACGCGCGCGCCGCGAGGGAGAAGAGTACGTGGTGGACGGCGAGAAAGCGTTCATCACCTCCGGCATGCGCGCCGACTACTACACCGTCGCGGTGCGTACCGGCGGCCCCGGTGCGGCCGGCGTTTCGCTGCTGGTCATCGAGCGCGACCGGCCGGGTGTTTCGCGCACCGCGCTGAAGAAGATGGGCTGGTGGTGCTCGGACACCGCGCTGCTGCGCTTCGAAGCAGTGCGCGTACCGGTCGCGAACCGGCTCGGCGAGGAAAACAGCGGCTTTCGCGTCCTGATGGAGAACTTCAACGCCGAGCGCCTGGCGATCGCCGCCGGCGCGGTCGGCTTCGCGCAGGCGTGCCTGGAGGACGCGCTCGCCTGGGCGAGGAGCCGGCGCACCTTCGGCGCTTCGCTCCTCGCCCACCAGGCGGTGCGCCATCGCCTGGTCGACATGCAGGCGCGCATCGCGCAGGCGCGGGCACTGCTCTACGACACCGCCTGGCGGCTCGTCGAGTCCCCGCGCGAGCCGCGCTGGATCGCGCAGCTCGCGATCCTGAAGAACGTCGCGACCGACGCGATGCAGGCCTGCGCCGACGCCGCGGTGCAGATTCTCGGGGGCGCCGGATTCGTGCGCGGCTCGCGCGCCGAGCGCATCTACCGCGAGGCGAAGGTGATGCAGATCGGTGGCGGAGCGACCGAGATCCTGAAAGATCTCGCCGCCAAACAGCTCGGCTGGATCGCATGACGCCGCTGAAGCTGCGCGCGCTCGAACCGCTGATGCGCAAGGTGATGGAAGAGTACATCGCCTTCAACCGCGTCATCGGCCTGAAGGTGGAGTCCTTCGACCTCCAGGCGCCGAAGCTGCGCTTCGACATGCGCCCGGAGCTCGTCGGCAATCCGGCGCGCCAGATCCTGCACGGGGGCGTCATCTCGGCGACGCTCGACGTCGCCGGCGGGTTCGTCATCATGCTGAACCTCGTCGCCGGAATGGATCGCGTACCCACTTCGTTTCCGAACATGGGCACGATCGACCTGCGCGTGGACTATCTGCGCCCGGGCCGCGGGCGGTATTTCGTCGCCACCGCGCGCATCGTGCGCCGCGGAAGCCGCATCGCGGTCGCGCACATGGAGCTCCACAACGACGCCGGCGATCTCATCGCCACCGGGGCCGCGGCGTACGTCGTCGGCTGAAAACGCGGACGGCGCCCGCGGGCGCCGTCCGGTGCGAGAAGTCGCGCCGCCTCTGGCGCGTCGCCTCAGTCGGAGAAGTAGTCGGTCACGCTCACCCAGCGCCCGTTCTGGATCTGGCAGAGCTTGACGCGGTTGGAGCCGAGGTGCTTCTTCGGCCCGAAGGTCTGGGCATCCGCCCCGAACATGTCGCGCGGAACGGTGAGCCCCTGGATCGCGCGGTCGAGGGTCTCCGGTGTGAGGTTCGGCCCGGCGCGCTCGGCGGCGGCGATGAAGAGGTTCGTCAGCTGGTAGCCGTAGACCGACAGCACCGTCGGGTCCTCCTTGAACTTCTCCTTGTAGCGCCGGAACCACGCGCGCACGTGCGACGAGGGATCGTCCTCGTACGGGTAGTTGATGGTGCAGCCGGAGTAGAAGCCGTTCATCGCCGGACCGCCCAGTCTGTGGATGATGTCGAAGTAGGAGGCGGTCGTGCCGATGAATTCCGGGTTCCAGCCGAGCTTGCGCGCGGTCGCGATGGTGCCGATCGTCTCGCGGATGATGGTGCCCATCACCACCGCGTCGCAGCCGGCGGCGCGCATTTTCTGCACCTGGGAAGTGAAATCGGTCGCGCCGCGCTTGTAGGTGGTGATCTCGACGTACTTCATGCCGAGCTCCTTGAGCGCGGCCTCGCCGCCTTCCTTCACCTCGAGACCGAAGTCGTCGTCCTGGTAGATCGTGCAGACCGCCTTGAGCCCCTTGTCCTTCACCAGCCGCTTGAGCCCGAACTTCATCTGGTCGAAATACGGGGGCGAAAACGAATACTTCAGCGGCCGCGGCGGGTCGTACATCTGGCGCGCGCCGGTGAGCGGAAAGAGGTGCGCCACCTTCTTGTCGAGGTAGAGGTCCATCGCTGCCATCGCGGTCGGCGTGCCGATCGAGCCGATGGCGGCGAAGATCTTGTCCTTCTGGATCAGCTTCTGCGCCGCGAGCACCGCCTTCTTCGGATCGTAACCGTGGTCCTCGACCACCAGGCGCAGCTTGCGGCCGTGGATGCCGCCGAGCTCGTTCACCTCGTCGATGCGCATGCGCATGCCGTTCACCGCCGGCTTGGAGAGCGCGACGATCGGCCCGGAGAGGTCCTGCGCGGTCCCGATCACGATCTCGGTCTTGGTGACCCCCTGCACCTGCGCGTGCGCCGCGCCGGCGAGCGCCGTCGCCAGTGCTGCCAGAACGCTGCGGTTCATGCTGTGCCCTCCTCCGAAAGTGACGCTGTGCCGATTCTACCCTACGCCGCCTCGCGCGTGTACATCGACTCGATGAGGTCGCGGTACTTCTCGTGCACCAGCTTGCGTTTGAGCTTCATCGTCGGGGTGAGCTCCTCGTCTTCGGCGCCGAGCTTCTGCTCGATGAGGCGGAACTTCTTCACCTGCTCGACACGGGCGAACAACCGGTTGACCCGGTCCACCTCGCTCTGGATGAGCGCCTGGATCTCCGGCCGTCGGCACAGGCTCGCGTAGTTCGTGAACGGGATCGCGTGCTCCTGCGCGTAGCGCTCGACGTTCTCGTGGTCAATCATGATGAGCGCGGTGAGATAGGGCCGGCGCTCGCCGATCACCACCGCGTCGGTGATGTACGGCGAGAACTTGAGCTGGTTCTCGATCTCCGAGGGGGTGACGTTCTTGCCGCCCGCGGTGATGATGATGTCCTTCATGCGGTCGGTGATCGTGAAGTAGCCCTCCTCGTCCACCCGGCCGACATCGCCGGTGTGCAGCCAGCCGCCGGCGAGCGTCTCGGCGGTCTTCTCCGGCTGGTGCAGATAGCCCATGAACACCCCCGGCCCGCGCACGAGCAGCTCGCCCTCGGGCGAGACGCGCACCTCGTGCGGCGGCATCGCCGGTCCGATCGTCCCGGGCTTCACCGCGCCCACCGGGTTCGCGGTGACCGCACCGCACGACTCGGTCTGCCCCCAGACCTCGACCATCTCGAGCCCGAGCGCCATGTACCAGCGCACGAGGTCGGCCGAGATCGGCGCGGCCCCGGTGATCAAGAGCCGCGCACGGTGCACGCCGATCGCGCGGCGCACGTTGTCGAGCACGAGCAGGCGCGCCAGCGCGAACGCGGTGCGCAGCCACAGCGGCAGCGGCCTGCGCTCCTCGCGCCGCTTCGCCTGGCGCATGCCGATCGCGATCGCGAGCCGGTACGCCGCCTGCTGCACCGCTCCCGCCTCGCGCAGCGCAATCTGCACCGCGGAGTAGAACTTCTCCCAGACGCGCGGTACCGCGACGAACACCGTCGGCTGGATCTCGCGCACGTTCTCCGGCACGGTGTCCGGGTTCTCGACGAAGTTGAGCACCGCACCGGAGTAGAGCGCGTGGTACTCACCGCCCACACGCTCGGCGATGTGGCACAGCGGCAGGAACGCCACGCGCTCGTCGCGCTCGTCCTGCGGAAACGCGGCCTGGTAGGCGGCGCAGGTGGCGAGGATGTTGCGATGCGAGATCATCGCCCCCTTCGGCTTTCCGGTGGTGCCCGAGGTGTAGACCAGGATCGCGAGCTCCTCGGGGCGGCGCAGCGCGATGCGCCGTTCCCATTCGCCGGGGTGGGCGCGGTCGTGCTCGCGACCGAGCGCGCGCAACGCCTCCAGGCTCAACACCTGCGGGTCGGAGAACCCGTGCAGCCCCTCCATGTCGAAGACGACGATCCTGCGCAGCGCCGGAAGCCGCGCGCGCACCTCAAGCACCTTGTCGAGCTGTTCCTCGTCCTCGACGAAGACGTGCACCGACCCGGAGTCCGCGAGCAGGTACTCGACCTGCACCGGCGCGTCGGTGGGGTAGATGCCGTTCACGACGCCCGCCGCGCCGAGCGCGCCCAGATCCGCGTACACCCACTCCTTGCGGGTGTTGGAAAGGATCGAGACCACTTCGCCCGGCTCGAAGCCGAGCGCGACGAGCCCCATGCCGATCTCGCGCGCGATCTCGCCGAGCTCGGCCCAGCTCACCGCGCGCCAGACGCCGAGCTCCTTCTGCCGGCAGAAGGTCTTCGGTCCGCGCGCGCGCACCGCCTGCCAGAACAGCTTCGGCACGGTGTCCGGGGGAGCGGCCGCTTGCCGCGCTTCTAGCGCCACTGCTTCCTGCGCTTCCATCTGCGCTCGCCCCTCACGCCCTGCGCCTTGATGCCGAGATAGAACTCGCGCACGTCCTCCTTCGCTGCGAGATTCTCGCAGGTGTCCTCCATCACGATGCGTCCCACCTCCAGGATATAGCCGAAGTCGGCGATCTCGAGCGCCATGCGCGCATTCTGCTCCACCAGCAGGATGGTGGTGCCCTGCTCCCGGTTGATGCGCCGGATGATGCCGAAGATCTCGCGCGTCAAGAGCGGCGAGAGCCCGAGGCTCGGCTCGTCCATCAGCATCAGCTTCGGGCGCGCGAGCAGCGCGCGCGCGATCGCGAGCATCTGCTGCTGGCCGCCCGAGAGCAGGCCGGCCTGCTGGCGCGCGCGTGCGCGCAGGATCGGAAAGTAGCCGTACACCGTCTCCAGGTCGCGCGCCACCCCGTCCGGATCGGTGCGCGTGTAGGCACCCATGCGAAGGTTCTCCTCCACCGTGAGGAAGGGAAACACCTCGCGCCCCTCGGGCACGTGGCCGACGCCGCGGCGCACGATCTTCGCCGGATCCTCGCCCTGGATCTCCCGGCCCTCGAACAGGATCTGTCCCTTGCGCGGCTCGAGGATCCCGGAGACCGCCTTCAGGATGGTGCTCTTGCCGGCGCCGTTCGCCCCGAGCACGGTGACGATGCGCCCGCGCCCGACGGCGAGGCTGACACCGCGCAGCGCCTGCACCGGCCCGTAGGCGGCTTCGAGGTTGCGCAGTTCGAGCAGCGCCTCGCTCACGCCCCCGCTCCGAGGTACGCCTCGACCACCGCCCGATCGGCCTGCACCTCGGCCGGCGTGCCGAGCGCGATCGCGCGCCCCTCGTTCATCGCCAGCACGCGGTCGGAGACGCGCGCGACGAGCCCCATGTCGTGCTCGACCATCAGCACCGTGATGCCGAGCTGCTTCTGGATGTCCTCGATCCAGAACGCCATGTCGTCGGTCTCCTCCGGATTGAGGCCGGAGGAGGGCTCGTCGAGAAGCAGCAGCCGCGGTTCGGTCGCGAGCGCACGGCCGAGCTCGACCACCTTGCGCACGCCGTAGGGCAGTCCGGCGACGCGACTGTCGCGGTACTTCGCGAGATCGAGGAAGTCGATCACCTTTTCCACCGCCTCGCGCTGCGCGAGTTCCGATTCGCGCACCGCGCGCGCGAAGAAAAGGTCCCGCCAGAACCCGGTGCGCCGGTGCCGATGCCGTCCGATGAGGAGGTTCTCGAGCACGGTCGCATGCTCGAAGAGCTCGATGTTCTGGAACGTGCGCGCGATGCCGAGCCCGGCGAGGCGGTGCGGCGCGAGCGCTCCGAGGTCGCGGCCCTCGAACTCGATGCGCCCGCGGTCGGCGGGATAGATGCGGCAGACGAGGTTGAACACCGTCGTCTTGCCGGCGCCGTTCGGCCCGATGATCGTGAACACCTCGCCCTTGCGCACTTCGAAGCTCACCCCGTCCACCGCCACCACGCCGCCGAAGCGCACGCCGAGGTTCTCGACGCGCAGAAAGCTCATCGCAGCCGCTCCGTCCTCAGGTACGACCGCTGGCGCCGGAACATGCCGCGGCGGTAGAAGGGAAAGAGCTCGAACCAGGTGCGGATCTTGAGCCAGCGGCCGTAGAGGCCCATCGGCTCGAAGAGGATGACGAGGATCAGGATCGCGCCGAACACCACCGCCTGCAGCCCCGAAGGGGCCATCGTCTCCGGCAGCCAGTCTTTCGCGACCGCGATCGCCTGCGGCAGCACGATGACGAAGGCCGCCCCGAGGACCGCACCGTGGAGAAAGCCGACGCCGCCGAGGATCACGATCGTGATGAGCTCGATCGACACCAGGAGCGAAAACTGCTCGGGCGACAAAAAGCCCACCTTGTGCGCATAGAGCGCGCCCGCGACGCCGGTGAGCGCCGCCGAGAACGCGAACGAGACCGTCTTGTACTTCGCCAGATGCACGCCGAGGCACGCGGCCGAGACTTCGGAGTCGCGGATCGCGACGAACGCGCGCCCGGTCGGCGAGCGCAGCAGGTTGACGCACGCCAGAGCGGCGGCGGTCGCGAGCGCGAGGCAGAGGTAGTAGAAGCCCTCGGTGCCGAGCTCCGAGCCGAAGAGCTTCACCGGCGCGACCGGCATGCCGGCGTTTCCGTGCGTCACGCTCTCCCAGCGCGCCGTGATCTCCTCCACGATGACGTTGAACGCGAGCGTCGCGATCGCGAGATAGATTCCCTTCAGACGCAGCGCCGGGAGCCCGACGACCACCCCCAGCGCGGCGGCGAGCGCCGCCGCCGCCGGAATCGAAACGAAGGGCGGAACCCCGCGCGCGGCGAGCAGCGCCTCGGTGTAGGCGCCCACTGCGAGAAACGCCGCGTGCCCGAGCGAGACCTGCCCGGTGAAGCCGGTGAGCATCATCAGCCCGAAGCCGACGATCGAGTAGATCGCGATGAACACGAGCTGGGTCATCAGGTACTCGCCCGCCCACGCCGGCGCGCTGAGCAGCGCGAGCCCGAGCAGGCCATACCAGAACACCTGTCCTCCGTGCTGGAAGAGCCGCAAGTCGTCGGCGTAGCTCGTCTTGAAGAGGAACCGCACCCGCTAGACCTTCTTGCGCATCGTCTCGCCGAACAGACCCGAGGGCCGGATCATCAGCACCGCGAGCAGCACCCCGTAAGCGGCGACGTCCTTGAAGCCCTCGGGCAGGAAGTAGCCGGCGAACGCCTCCACCACCCCGATGAGGAGTCCACCGACGATCGCACCGGGCACGCTGCCGAAGCCGCCCAGCACCGCTGCCGGGAACGCCTTCAGCCCGATGAAGCCCATGTTCGAGTGCACGAAGGTCACCGGCGCGAGCAGGATCCCGGCGAACGCGGCCACCGCCGCCGAAAGCCCCCAGATCATCATGTTCACCCGGCGCACCGGGATGCCCATGTAGTAGGCGGCGAGCTGGTTCTGCGAGCAGGCCTGCATCGCCACACCGATGCGGGTGAAGCGGAAGAAGAGGTAGAGCGCGGCGCACAGCGCCGCGGTCATCGCGATCACCGCGAGCTGCTGCACCGGCAGCACCACGTCGCCCGCGTGCCACACCGCGTCGGCGAACGGCGTCGGGATCTGGTAGGTCTCGGTGCCCCAGCCCGGCACCATCGTCACCACCCCGCGCATCACGTAGCCCACCCCGATCGTGATCATCACCACCGTGAACGCCGGATGGCCGAGAACCGGGCGGATGACCAGGCGCTCGACCGCCATCCCGACCGCCGCCATCACCGAGACGGCGAACACGATCGTCGCCCAGTAGGGCCAGCCTAGCGTCACGCTCGCGGTGAGCGCGAAGAACGCGCCGAGCATCATCAGGTCGCCCTGCGCGAAGTTGACCGTCTCGGTCGCCTTGTAGATGAGCACGAAGCCGAGCGCGACGAGCGCGTACACGCAGCCGCTCGCCACGCCGGCGACGAAGAGTTGCAAGAAATCGGACACGAGCCCTCCCCGCGCGCCGATTGTACCGACGAACCGCGCGCCGTCCGGTCGCGATTGCCCCGGTGCGGCGAAAGAACCAGAATAACGGGCGATGAAATCGGTTCGCGTCGGCGCCGGACTCGGCTTCTACGGCGATTCCTGGCTGCCGGTGCGCGCCTCGATCGAGCGCGGCGCGGTGCGCTACATCGCTTCCGACCACCTCTCCGAGCTCACGCTCGCGATCCTGCAGAAGGACCGCCAGCGCGATCCGGCCGCGGGCTACACGCGCGACGTGGCGCCGATGCTCGCCGAGCTCTGGCCGCTCGCGGCTCGCCACGGCGTGAAGTTCGTGCTCAACGCCGGAGGGCTCAACCCGGAGGGCGCGCGCGAGGCGATCGCGCGGCTTTTCCGCGAGCGCGGCTGGCGCGCGACGATCGCCACCGTCACCGGCGACTCGGTGCTCGAGCGCCTGGGCGAGTTCGTCGGCGCCGGCGAGTCGCTCGCCCACCTGGAGACCGGCGCCGACCTCGCCGCGGTGCAAGACCGGATGCTCTTCGCGAACGCCTACCTCGGCGCCGCTCCGATCGTCGAAGCGCTCGCGCGCGGCGCCGACATCGTGCTCACCGGGCGTGTCGCGGATGCGGCGCTCGTGCTGGGGCCCCTCGTGCACGAGCTCGGCTGGCGCTGGGAGGACTGGGACCGGCTCGCGGCGGGGCTCGCGGTCGGGCACCTCCTCGAGTGCTCCGGACAGGGCTCGGGCGGAAACTTCGGCTCGGCCGGCGCCTGGGCCGAGATTCCCGACTACGCGCACCTCGGCTACCCGATCGCCGAAGTGCGCGAGGACGGGAGCGCGCTCCTCACCAAGGCGCCGGGCACCGGCGGGCGCGTTTCGTTCGACACCGTGCGCCAGCAGCTCCTCTACGAGGTGCACGACCCCCATGCCTACGTCTCGCCCGACGTGGTGCTCGACATCGGCACGCTGCGCCTGGCGGACGAAGGCGGCGACCGGGTGCGCATCTCGGGGGCGAGCGGCGCCCCGCGTCCTGCGCGGCTCAAGGTGGTCGGCGGCTACCACGACGGCTGGATGGGTTCCGGCATCGTCGGTTTCTCCTGGCCCGAGGCGTACGCCAAGTGCGCGAAGGCGGCCGAGATCATCCGCACGCTCGCCGAAGAGCGCGGCTGGCGCTTCGAGGAGACGTGTGTCGAATACATCGGCTACGACTCCCTTCTCGGCGCGCACGCCGACCCCACCGGGCGCGACGCGCTCAACGAGTGCTTCGTGCGCATCGCGGTGCGCACGCCCGAGCGTAGGCTCGCCGACGCCTTCGGGCGGCTTTTCCCCTGGCTCGGGCTCTCCGGCCCGCCCTACATCGGCACGATGAAGGGGATCGAGCCGGCGAAGGAGCTCCTCGGCATCTGGCCGACGCTGGTGCGCCGCGAGCTCGTCGAGCCGCGGGTCGAGGTCCGCGTGGAACGCGTCGGATGAAGGTGCCGCTCTGGAAGCTCGCGCACGCGCGCTCGGGCGACAAGGGCGATCGTGCCGACATCGGGCTCTTCGCGCGCGACGCGGCGACCTACGCGCTGCTCAAACGCGAAGTCACCGCAGAACGGCTCGCGCAGCACTTCGCCTCGATCGCCCGCGGGCCGGTCGAGGTCTGGCCGCTCGACAACCTGCTCGCGATCAAGATCGTGCTGAACGGGGCACTGCAGGGCGGCGCGGCGCGAAGTCTGCGCATGGACAACCTCGGTAAATGCATCGCCGCGCGGCTGCTGCGCATGGAAATCGAGACCGAATGACTCCCGGCCGATGGCACTACGCCGCGGGTGCGCTCGGCTCGCTCGCGCTCTTGGGCGCGGGCTACTATCTTCAGTACGTCGAAGGGCAGGAGCCCTGCCCGCTCTGCCTGGTGCAGCGGGGCTTCTACCTCCTGCTCGGGCTCGTCTACGCCGCCGCCGCCTTGCACCGCCCGGCCCGCGCCGGCGCCCTCGCCTACGGTGCGGGCGCGGCGCTGCTGGCCGCCGGCGGGGCGGCGGTCGCCGCGCGCCAGGTCTGGCTACAGCATCTTCCGCCCGAAGAGGTCCCGCCTTGCGGGCCGGACCTCTATTACATGCTCGGCCACCTGCCTCTTGGCCGCGTGCTGGAAAAGCTCTTCGCCGGCTCCGGGCAGTGCGCCGAGGTGAACTGGACCCTCCTCGGCCTCTCGATCGCCGAGTGGTCGCTCGTCTGTTTCGCCGCCCTGGCGGCCTACGGCCTTTGGCTCGCCGCAAAAGCCCGTTGAAAACCGGGCGGTTGCCCGATTTCGGCGGCCGCCCTAAAGCTTTCGGCGCCCCAGCCGAAATAGCCCGAACGACAGCCCTTCGAGCGCTCCGAGCGAGCCGATGCAAGAGCCGGAAACGATCCGTATCCTGGTGGTCGAGGACTCCGAAGACGATTTCCTGCTGCTCGTGCGCCAGGTCCGGCGCGCGCTACCGAGGGCCGAGCTCCTGCGCGTGGACAACGCGCCCGACATGCGCGCAGCGCTCGCTGCCCAGCTTCCCGACCTCATCATCTGCGACCACTCGCTGCCGGGATTCGACAGCGAGGGCGCGCTGCGGCTGCTGCGCGAATCGGGGCTCGACATCCCTTTCGTCCTGTACTCCGGATGCCTGGATGCGAACCGCGGCATCGAGGCGATGCGCGTCGGCGCGCAGGACTGGGTCGAGAAGCAGCAGCCGGCGCGGCTCCTGCCGGTGATCGAGCGCGAGCTGCGCAACGCCCGGCTGCGGCGCGAAAAGGAGCGCGCCGAGCGCTCGGCGATGGAACTCGCGAAGTACGACCCGCTCACGCGGCTGCCGAACCGCTCGCTTTTCTGCGACGAGCTCGCGCTGCGGCTGGGCGAGGCCGGCGCCGGGACCTCCGCCGTGCTCTACCTCGATCTCGACCGCTTCATGCGCATCAACGACACGCTCGGCTACGCCGCCGGCGACGGGCTGATGCGCCAGATCGCGAGCCGCCTGCGCGCCGCCGTGCCTCCCGGCGGCGCGCTCGCACGCATGGGACAGGACGAATTCGGCATCTTTTCTGCACTCGCCCCGGGCGGTCGCGGTGGTGCGCCGGCGGCGCTCGCCTTCGCCGAGCGCATCGCGCGCCGCTTCGCGGAGCCTTTCCACGCCGGCGCCCAGGAATTCTTCGTCACCGTTTCGATCGGCATCGCACTCTACCCCGAACACGGCAGCGAGCCGGTGACGCTGCTACGCAACGCCGAGAGCGCGATGCGCGCGGCCAAGCGCCTGGGCGGCAACAACGCGCGGCTCTACCAGGCCGAGCTGCAGGCCGCCTCGAGCGAGAACCTGCGCATCGAGAACGAGCTGCGCCACGCGATCGAGCGCCGCCAGCTCTCGCTCGTCTACCAGCCGATCTACGACCTCGACACCTGCCGCATCGTGGCCGCCGAGGCGTTGCTGCGCTGGTGCCACCCCGAGCTCGGCCTAGTCTCTCCGGACCGTTTCATCGCGATCGCCGACGACACCGGCCAGATCCACCGCATCGGCGAGTGGGTGCTATCGGCGGCCTGCGCGGATGCGTACCGCTGGCAGTCGGGCGGACACCCGGAGGTAGGCGTCGCGGTGAATTTCTCGGCGACGCAGTTCCGCCACGAGCGCTTCGTCGAGCGGCTGCGCGCGATCGTGGACAAGAGCGGACTTGCGCCCGGAGATCTGGAGATCGAGATCACCGAGGGCGCGGCGATGCAGGACGCCGAGAGCACGGTGCAGACGCTGGAAGAGATCAAGCGGGCCGGCGTGCGCATCGCGATCGACGATTTCGGCACCGGCTACTCCTCGCTCGCCTACCTCAAGCGCCTGCCGATCGACATCCTCAAGGTGGACAAGTCGTTCATGCGGGACGTGCCGCACGACGCCGAGAACGTGGCGCTGGTGCGCACCATTCTCGCCCTCGGCAGGACGATGAAGCTCGCCTGCCACGCCGAAGGCCTCGAGACGCGCGAGCAGCTCGATTTCCTGCGCGCCGAAGGCTGCGATCGCGCGCAGGGCTGGCTGCTCGGAAGGCCGGTGCCGTTCGCCGAATTCCTGCGACTGCTCGCCGAGCGCAACGGTGCGCTCCGGCCGCACCCGCCTGCCCCGCGCGCGGCCGCGCTCTCCCTGCCCGCCTCCTGAGCTCCCCTCGAGCAGCGAAGGCCGCGGCCGATAAGAGAGCATGCGCGAGGAAGCCCGCTCGAGGCTCGCCCAGGTGCTCGACGAGCTCCATCCGCTCCCTTCGCCGCGCGGGGCCGCACTCGAGCTTCTGCGGCTCGCCGCCGACGAGAACGTCCCGACGGCCCGCGTCGTGCGGGTGCTCGAGGCCGACCCTGCGCTCGCTGCTCGCCTGATCCGGGCGGCGAACAGCGCCTGCTGGGCTGCGGCCGCACCGGTCGGCTCGATCGCGGCGGCGATCGGGCGGCTCGGCTTCTCGGCGACACGCCAGATCGCGCTCGGCTTCTCGCTCCTGAGCGCGTGGCGCGAGGGGCGGTGCGCGCAGTTCGACTACGGCGCGTTCTGGACCGGCTCCCTCCTGCGCGCGCTCGGCGCGCGCGCTCTCGCCGCGCGGTTCGCATCGGGCGACCCGCACGAAGCGTTCGCCTGCGGGCTGCTTGCCGAGATCGGGCGGCTCGCGTTCGCCACCGCGCAGCCCGACGCCTGGGGCGAGCTCCTCGCGGCGTACGGCGGGCGCGGCGATGCGCTGCGCTCGGCCGAGCGCGAGCGCTTCGGCGCCGACCACGGCGCCCTCGGCGTCGCGCTGCTCGAGCGCTGGGGCATGCCGGCGCACCTTCTCGGCGCACTGGAAGGCTATTTCGATCCCCCGGCGAGCGCAGACGGTCCGGACCGCGCCCTGCGGCGCCTCGCGTGGACCTTGCTCGCTGCCGAAGCGCTCGCGCAAAGCGCCGCTGCGCCCGCCACCCGGC
>Ga0308420_1001301_pt1 | contig 12964 bp, 12 predicted proteins | sample HotsprSampleMS55_FD_203802 | JGI IMG/M metagenome (GOLD analysis project Ga0308420, IMG submission 203802) | Hot spring phototrophic mat microbial communities from Mushroom Spring, Yellowstone National Park, Wyoming, United States - 20090730_MS55 ... | reverse complement strand
GGCGTCCGGCTGTAGGCAAATCCGCAGCCGGGGCAAGTCGAGCCGCGGCGGAGGTCCTACGGGACCGAAGGAAGAGCGATCAGGTGCCGAGAAAAACCTCTAGGGAGCCGCAGAGAGCCCGTACCGCAATCCGACACAGGTAGGCGGGCAGAGGATGCTCAGGTGGGCGAGAGAACCATGGTCAAGGAACTCGGCAAAATGCTCCCGTACGTTCGCAAGAAGGGAGGCCCCGCGTAGGGCCGCAAGGTCCGAGGGGGCCGCAGAGAGCAGGCTGGGGAGACTGTTTAGTAAAAACACAGCACCCTGCTAACTCGAAAGAGGACGTATAGGGTGTGAGACCTGGCCACTGCTGGAAGGTCAAGGGGAGGGGTTCACGCCCCAAACTGAAGCCCTAGCGAAGGCCGGCCGTAAGAAAAGTTGCGGCCTTCAGGGAGCAATCCTTGAAGACAAACCTGGCTATATGCTGGGAACTCCGTGTATCCGGCGGTACTGCATAAGCAGTGACAAACCGTCCGGTGCGGACGATCAGCAGGAAAGGCCAAGTAGCGAGGTGATGATCATGCAAGGCATTTTGTACAGGGGGACGGTTTCACAACGAAACCCTAAAAGGCGTTGCGCCTTGAGGCTCCTCCGTAAACGTAGCTGGCCGATAGGATTTCATAAAGCCAATTTGAGCTACGTCAACCCCAACCAGCATCATCTCGGTAACTTGGAATCCTCAGAGACCATACGCCAGGCCCCTGAAACTCAGGGTGAAGATATGGTCCACCCCTCATGGCGACATGGGGATAAGGTGAACTATAACGGTCCTAAGGTAGCGAAATTCCTTGTCGGGTAAGTCACATTGCCCGTACCGGCTTATAACGGTGAAGCCCAAGCTCGTTGCGGCTACAAGGAGCCGTGCCCAAGAGCGGGTCACACCGTGGGAAGTCGGGCTCGCAAGAGCCTTGACCCCGTAACGACTGAGGTCGCAAGACCGAGATAGCAGCCCTGTCTCGCTGGAGACAAATTTAAGCTGCTATAATACGCCGGCACTGCCTCCGAGTCGTCTTGACCAGCAAGAAGGTGAGATTGTATGGACCTTAATGCTTATCTATCGGGCTACGCTGACGGCGAAGGCTGCTTTTGCGTTGCGCTCAGCAAAAGCAAGAGACATGCCTTCGGCTGGGAGATTCGTCCCAGCTTTTCGGTCTCGCAAAATCGAGATCGAGCTGAAGTGTTACGGCTCTATCAGGACCATTTCGGGTGCGGTAGCATACGGCCCGATAGGTCTGATAAGACTCTCAAATATGAGGTCCGCAGCGTTCGTGATCTCGTAGAGAAGGTGGTCCCACACTTTGAGAAGTATCCGTTGCTCTCAAGCAAGCGGAAAGATTTCGAAAAGTTCGCGCTCGTCTGTCGCAAGATGAGCCGTGGAGAGCACCTGACTCAAAAGGGCTTTAAGGAGATCATTGAGCTCGTCTTCACCATCAATGCTGGCAAGCGCAAATATAATAAGGAAGCAGTGAAGATATAGTCTACGCCTCTGGAAACAGAGGAGCTCCGTGAAGTTCCGACGCGCATGAATGGTATAACTATCCCAGCGCTGTCTTGACCATGGGCTCGGTGAAATTGAAGCACCGGTGAAAACGCCGGTGACTCGCGGCAGGACGGAAAGACCCCGTGGAGCTTTACTGGAACTTGGCATTGGGTCTCGACGTTCGTTGTGTAGGATAGGTGGGAGCCGGAGAAGTCTCCGCGCTAGCGGGGATGGAGGCGTCCTTGAAATACCACCCTTCGTTCGTTGCGACTCTAACCTACGGCTGTACAGCAGTCGGGGGACCGTGCTAGGTGGACAGTTTAACTGGGGCGGTTGCCTCAACAGTGGGGCAACGCAAATCCGGCTATATGCTGGGAAGTCCGTCCCCTCACAGGGGTGCAGAGTTCGGCGCTACCGCCCTCTCCCACGAGAGGGGGGTGAAAATGCGACCGACGCGGGCAATCAGCAGGGAAGTTTTTCGCGCTCCTCAGCAGGAGCGCTGAGAAACCCCTCAACGACTGCACGCCGGACAGCCCGCACGGGCTGATGATACAGTCTGAACTTCCCGGCGACGGGAAGCCGTCTCAAACGGGGTTCGGCCAGAAGGGAGTGAGCAGCGTGCGTTCGCGACAGATTGAGGCGTACAAGCAGCAGCTCGCGCTCACAGCCCCCCAACGAGAGATGCTCGTTGGCCTGCTGCTTGGCGACGCCTGCCTCGAAACACAGAATCGAGGCAGGACCTATAGACTCAAGATCGAGCACAGTATTGCCCAAGCTCAGTATGTGCAGCACCTCTACGAAGCGTTTCTTGAGTGGGTGCTGCGTGAGCCGCAGATCAAGAGCCAGCGGGTCGCGGGCAAGACCTATCAAAAGCTGTGGTTCAACACCGTGAGCCATGGCGCGTTTCGGTTCTACGCGCAGCAGTTCTACCGAAACGGCAAGAAGGTCGTGCCCAAGCTGATCCATCGTCTCTTGACGGCGCGGGGCTTGGCGTACTGGTTCATGGACGATGGCTCGATTAAGTCGAAGCAGTCCAAGGGAGTGCTCTTCAATACTCAGAGCTTTAGCGAGCCAGACGTAGCAAGGCTCATTGGAGTGTTGCAAGAGAAGTTTGGGCTGCAAGCCAAGCGCAGGCGTCAGCCGGAGGGACAGCAGATCTATATATCTGGGAGATCCTACGAGCGCTTTCGTGCGCTGGTGGAGCCGTATTTGATCCCTCAGATGCGCTATAAGCTGCCCTCGGAGCGAAGGCCGAACTTAACAGAATTGCCTAAAGAGTAACGGAGGCGCGCAAAGGTCGGCTCAGCCGGGTTGGCGATCCGGCGGGGAGTGCATGGGCACAAGCCGGCTTGACTGTGACCCCGACAGGGGGAACAGGTGCGAAAGCAGGCCCAAGTGACCCGGTGGCGCTGTGTGGAAGGGCCATCGATCATCGGATAAAAGTTACCCCGGGGATAACAGGCTAGTACCGCCCGAGAGTACACATCGACGGCGGTGTTCGGCACCTCGATGTCGGCTCAACTCATCCTGGGGCTGAAGCAGGTCCCAAGGGTCCGTCTGTTCGCCGGTTAAAGAGTTACGTGAGCTGGGTTTAGACCGTCGCAAGACAGGTCGGTCCATATCCGCCGCGAGCGCAAGAGGCTTGAGGGGCACTCTCCCTAGTACGAGAGGACCGGGAGGGCTGGACCTCTGGTGTACCAGCTGTTCCGCCAGGAGCACCGCTGGGTAGCTAGGTCCGGACAGGATAAGCGCTGAAAGCATCTAAGCGCGAAGCCCACCCCAAGATGAGGCCTCTGAGAGCCCTGGGAGAACACCAGGTTGATAGGCCGCAGGTGTACGCAGAGCAATCTGCTCAGCCGAGCGGTCCTAATCGCTCCGTCGTTTGCGCGACGCACTCTATTCACTTTTGAGGGATCGAGAGATTCCAGGTGGCCCAACAGCGGCGGGGAAACACCCGTTCCCATCCCGAACACGGCCGTTAAGCCCGCCCGCGCCGATGGTAGTGGGCTCGCGAGGGCCCGCAAGAGTAGGTCGCTGCCTGGGTTTCTTCTTTTCTTATGGTGTGCCTCACGGCAGCTGATGAGCAAGCGGGGCGAGTGTATGAACAGTAGAATCTTCAGCTTGCTGGGGAAGCAAATCTCATCTATAATGCAATCACGTGAAGATTTATTTGGACTCGTGCGCGATTCAACGGCCATTGGATACCTACAGTCACACTCGTATTGTCCTTGAGGCAGAAGCCGTGTTGGGAGTTCTGGCTCTTTGTGCGGCAGGAAAAGTCGAATTGGTCTCTTCAGAAGCCCTCGAATATGAAACGGAGCAAAATCCTTGGCCTGTGCGCCAGGAGCATGCCAAAGCGGTCCTCGCCCAGGCTCGCATGAGGGCGACCATAGACGAAGCTGTGGAAACGCGCGCTCGGATATTGATCGAGCTGGGGGTGAAACCGCTGGATGCTTTGCATCTGGCGCTTGCAGAAGCTAGCCATGTGGATTATTTTTGTACGTGTGACGACCGATTGTTGCGTAAAGCCCAACAGCTGCAAGGGTTACAAGTGAAAGTGGTGTCTCCTGTAGATTTGATAAAGGAGCTAGGATGACAGCCGAAACGAAGCCGTTGGCAGAGTTGACTCAAGAAGCGATACGGGTACTGTATCGCGAGCTGGGGGTTGTTAACACTGTGCGCTTTCTGCGGCAGTTCACCGTTGGTTTTGGTAACTATGTAGAGGAGCGCGAGGCGCTCTTTGCCAAGAAGAGCTTCAATGAGATTCTGGAAGAGATCAAGGGGCGCCGCGAGCAGCGATAACTACCCCCAAGCTGCAGTTACAGCTCCCGAACACGGCCGTTAAGCCCGCCCGCGCCGATGGTAGTGGGCTCGCGAGGGCCCGCAAGAGTAGGTCGCTGCCTGGGTTTGTTTTTTGGTACGTTCAGGAACTCCTCTTCGGCACCGCAGGCGGCATCTCTTCCAAGATCACTGCCTCCTGTGGTATGTCCAATCTCTCCAAAGCCGTTTCTACTGCCTCTATTACCCTACGTTTTTTCGCAGCCTTCAAGCCGATATCAATACCAATAGTAATTCGGTTTTTCTTATCGTCAATGTCGGTCATCGTTATGCCTGGGATAGCCAAGATCCACCGGCTCATGCAATCATGCCAGGCCTTGAGCTGCAGATAGCTGTATTGCCCTTGCAGCACACGGATCTCCCGGGGATACATGGGGAGTTCCAACCAGCGAGGCCCCAAGATCTCTATGATCGCCTGCTTCACTGCCTCTTCTTGAGAGAGATCCGTCAAATAGACATAGAGGATTCTGTTACCTTGATCATCAAAGTCAAAGAACATTCCTCCGTAGGCTGGGGCGCGCTGGGCCAATCTCACATCTGCTGAGTCATTGGTGGCCCCCGGAGTTGCTTCGCAAGTCGTCTGAGGCGGCGGCAAGGGCAGTGGGCTCTGGAAGAGATTGCACCCGCTGAGCATCAGCATAGTTCCAAGAAGCATCGTGAATCTTTTGCACATGGATTGGTCCTCCTCCTTCCATGATGGCTCCATTATACGCCCTAGCACGTGAATGGGGAAGGACAAGTATATAGAGACCCCAGCTCATCAAGCCTTTGCACGGCTCCCATATCGCTGAAGATGTAATACTGGGTTCCTGCAGCGTCCCCTCCCCAGAGAATACCGTAGAGTATGACATCATTGGGAGCTGGAGAGTTGATGATCCTAAAGACTGGCGCACCGCTATCTCCTCCAAGAACGCCGACGTTCACGCGATACTGACAAAGCATGGTTATATTTGTACCCACGTTTTCATTTGTGCACACATTAGTGACCCTTCCCTCTTTCCTACCCGATGTTCTTCCAACCATATTAACAATATCCCCTACGCGTACGTCGTATTCAGATTCAGTCACGATCCGGTAGGTATCTGTTCCATTCCACTGTGTCGAGCCCAGGGCAGTTCGCGCTATGTACCCACGGTTGAGCGTGACAGAGGGGCCTGATGGGTGAGGGCTCTGCGCGAAGGCGCTGTCGCTATAGCGGCACCGCCTTCCAGATGGGCATGCACCTCCCGTGAAGTACGTTGGGTCCGCGATCTCGAGACCGACTCTATTGCTCATGTCCCATGGATTTATAGGCCTTATTGGTTGATGATACTCTGTATTTTCGACGCCACCTTGAGTGTGCGTGCAATGCGAGTTGGTCACAAAGCCGTTGACACCCCCTCTGATAGCAATGAACCCCAAGGTGCAATTCGCGCCAGGCCAACCAAACTGTATTTGCAGTCCACCCACCAGTGGTCGGCGGCGTTGCCGGAGCTTAAACTCAACAGGCTCGGTCTTTTCAATACTGACTGCTCCACGGGGAACGCCTAGCTTTCCCAGCAGCCTCTCCACCTCGTGAGCTATCTCCATCGTTTCCACACCGACGGCCAGTTGATTCTTTCCGTCATCAATGTCAGTGAAGACCACTCCTGGGATTGTGAGAACGTCTATCATGCTGTCATGCCATTTCTTAAGCTGCAAGAAGCCGTACTTACCCGGGAGCACAAGGATTGAGCCCGCTAAACGCTCATCGTTGGGGAAAACCATTCGAAGCGCTGCCACCGCCGCTGCTTGTGCTCCCAGTTCGCCTTCTACCAAGTACATGATGAGTTGGTCTTTATCATCGAAAAACAGGCCGCCGAAGGCTGGGACCTGCTGTGCCACCTTTGCAAACAAGTCATCGAGGGTTTCCATACCGCTCCAATCATCGCGCTCTGCAGACTGGAACTGTAGTGCCTTGCTGCCGGCTTGTTAGATGAAATCATTGTTCATGTTGGCTCCGTGGCATTGGGGCGAGGCAAGCAACTCTTTCCGCGCCGTGTCACGAGCCCACCGCTCCGGCTAGTATCAGTGCGGCAAATCAGCTCTAGCATGGCAGAATTGCGCTACGAGGTGCCACACTAACTGCCTCACAACGGTTTGCCCAGGCAAGTCGCTTACGGCGTAAGTGCGGGGTTCTCCCCACGCCACACGTACTGCACGAACGCCTCCCACGTCCAGGGCATCTTCGCTTTGAAGATCTTCGCGATCGCTTCGGCGTACTGGCGAATCTCCCACTGCGCTCCGGCGTCGGCCCGCAGATTGATGAAATTCATCAGCGACCGCGCGTTGATCGTCCAGTAGAACTGCGTATAGAGCGATAAGGGCAAGATCGCGCGCGCCAGCTCCCGCGCCACTCCCGAAGCTAAGAGCTTTTTATAGCGCTCATAGACAAGCTCGTAGGTCTCTTGGATCATCTGTATAAGCTCGGGTTCGTTGGGGATCTCGCCGAACTCGCTCGCTTGTTTATTAGACTTCGCTTGGAGGCGCAATCGGTCTGGGAGATAGAATTCATCCTCGTACTCGACATAGCGTCCCGACCGCTCGTTGTATGAGTTATGGACAACAAAACCATTCGCTATGTAATTATGATACGGGCCGCACACGGCTAGATCATAAGTCATCTCTCGCCCGACATACTCGACTTTTAGCACTTTTACAGGCTTGGCAATGAGCTTTTGTTGGGGGCGGCGCGGTTTCATCAGAGGGATAGGTTGAGGAAGGGGAGCTCCAGTCAGGTGCTCGATATACTCCAATTCATGCCCCTGAACGCGCCGATGGCAGCTCACGCAGAGTGTCACGATGTTGTTGAGATCGCAAGCGCGGCTGGGATCAGCCCACACCGGCACAACATGGTGAGCATGGAGCTGCCCTCCGCACTGCCCACAGAGTCTGCACGTATAGTTGTCACGCTCGTAAATACGATACCGATTGCGATTCAAGAAGACTATGTCTTTTCGGGGGGTGATGCCGCCCTTCCAAAAGTTGGAGTTCGGCCCAGAACGAGCCCGTCGAATTGCTTCCAAGTGCTCTGGGGAGAGCGGGCGAGAGCCTAAGCTATATCTTTTACCTTTGTTCCAAGGGGTCTGACCTCGGACAAAACGGGTCTCCTCAGGGCGAAATTGCAACCCATACTTCTTGAGCCATTTGCGAACAGTATGATAAGAACATCCGGCTTCTTGAGCAATCTCTGCTACCCGAGCGCCTTGAGCGCGCCGCTCTTGCAGCCAGCCAAGGGATCGCCACATTGGCTCGCCGTTCGTATAAACAGAAGCTTCCTTCGACATGGTCACTCGTCCTGAGGAGGTCATCTCAAGCCCGACCATTTGCTCCAGGCTTTGCCAGCCCTCCGTCGTATAAAAGCGATGATCGCGTGAGGCCTTGATTGTTTTGCCATCGGCTAGGGTGACTCGAAAGACATCCTTCTCCCCCGATTGGACGACATCTACAACCTGAGTGGTCTCAATCTCATGGGTGTGCTCATTCAAACAGCGCAGGTGCATCTGTTGCAGGCGTTCCCGAAGCGGAAGATATAACTGAATGCGCGGATCACGCCAGTGGGGAATAGCGCGAGCCCCCTCGTGCCACTTGCGGTAGAATTCAGCGACTGTCATCTTATACACTCGATGGCGGCGCGCTCTCTCCCATAGAGCTGGAGCGTCAAACCACAACTCAGTATCGCCAGTGATGCAAGCAATTCTATGCCTGAACCATTGGCGGGCCACAAAGAGTGGACACGAGATGTGAAACTGAAAGACCGAGTGCTCAAAGGGCGTCTCGTGACGGTGCTTCATCAGATAATGAATCAATTTGCGGTCTTGCTCTTCGCCCTTGAGCCCCTTCCCTGTGGAGACTCGCGCCGCTAGCACCACCGTCTCGTCCCCGCCCATAAAATCAATAAGCCGCACAAAGCCCTTGTCCAACACTTTGATCTCGATGGGCTCCATCGCCATCACCCTCCATAGTGACGGGTCACAGCTGCGATTATAATCTGTTGCGGGGAGCACGGGCAAATACTATAGCCCAAAGACCGGGATGACCACAAGATAGACGAGCAGAGTGATGACAATCGCTGCCAAGATATTCAAGACAATTCCGATACGTGCCATCTGGGAGATCGTCACGTAGCCGCTCCCAAAAACGATGGCGTTCGGTGGGGTGGACACGGGCAAGATGAACGCCGCAGAGACGGCTATCGTCGCTGGGATCATGAGCACAAACGGGTGAATATTCACGGATTGGGCTGTCACCCCTAAGATGGGCACAGCGATCGTAGCGAGAGCGGTGTTGGACGCTATCCCGCTGAGAAGCCCCAGAGAGAGGGCTTCGACAAAGACGAGCAGAAGGAGGGGCATCTGGGCAAACCTCACCAAGCCCTCGGCAGCCCACGCAGCTAACCCCGTCTGCTGAATTCCTTGCGCGAGCGCAAAGCCTCCGCCAAAGATCAGCAAAACTCCCCAAGGGATGCGACCGGCCCACTCCCACGTCAGCAAAAAGCGTCCTGCTTTGAAATCCGTGGGAATGACAAAGAGCAGCAGCGACGCCCCAAGCGCGACGGTCGCATCGCCCACGGATTCGCTCAGGCCAGCGAGCGTGGCCCATCCGGGAATCTTGAGAGACCCGAGCTGCATATCGGCACGAAAGACCCACCCTAAGACAGCAAGCGCGAAGATCGCGAGTACGCCCTTCTCCTCACGGCTCATCGGCTCGAGCTGATGAACCTCACGGTAGACCTCAGCAGGGTCTGCTATCGTGGGATTTCTCATACAGATAAACGCCAAGTACGCCCAAGCTATACCGAGAAAGATTATCACAAAAGGCACGCCCACGAGCATCCACTGCAAGAAGCCGACTTCGCCCAGCTCTGGGAAGAGCAACTTAGCTTGACCGACAAAGATGGCGTTGGGAGGGGTTCCGGTGATCGTCCCCACCCCGCCGATGCTCGCCGCGTAGGCGATGCTCAACATCAAGATCGTGCCAAAGCTGCTCTGTCGTTGATGCTTTCTTACTAAAGCTGCAGGATCGAGCTTGCTGATGAGGGCTAAGCCGATGGGGAAGATCATCATAGTTGTGGCGGTGTTGGAGACCCACATGGAGATAAACGCTGTCGCCACCATGAACCCCAGCAGGAGCCGCCGCGGGCTTGCTCCAACGATCTTGATGATATGCAAAGATATGCGATGGTGCAGACCCCATCGCTGCATGGCCATAGCGAGAAAGAACCCTCCCATAAAGAGGAAGATCGTGGGTTCGGCATAGGATGCTGCGACGTCTTTGATGGGGACTACATTCAAGAGGGGAAAGAGCACTAAGGGAAGCAGGGCCGTCACATAGAGCGAGATCGCTTCGCTTACCCACCAGATGGCCATTACTAACGCGACTATGGCCACGCGCTGCGCCGCGAGGGAGAGGCCGCCGACCGGGGGGAGAAAGATCCCTATAAAAAATATAACCAACCCGAGCACTAGCCCAATCTTCTGGCGCAGGGAGTAGGGGCCTTCAAACTGCTCCCCTATCCATTTGTAAGGAGTCATTTTATTGGAGTATACTCAATGGAACACGCAAAGTCCAGAGAGGAATTCTATGGAAGTCCGTGAGGTCGAGCTTCCCGGCATCGGCATGAAGTTCTCGTTCGAGACCGAAGAGGGCGAAACGATCTGCGTCGTCATTCATAAGACCGGGCGCCGTGAGGTCTATCGCTTTCTCTCCGCTCAAGAGACCCCAGAGTCCGTCATTGAGCTCAGCGACACCGAAGCCCGCGAGCTGGGAGCCATCTTGATCGGCACCCACTTCCAACCCGATGTTCAAGATACTGCGCGACTGGTGATGAAAGAGCTCACTATCGAGTGGCTCAAGGTCCCTGAACGTTCTCCTCTGGCAGGCAAGACGATCCAAGAGAATAGAGTCCGCAAGCTCACCGGCGCGACGATCATCGCTCTCTTTGGGGCGACAAAGAAAATCCTTAATCCCCCGCCCGATACGCAGATTGATGCCGGTGATACAGTAGTCGTCATCGGGGAGCAAGCCCAAGTCCAAGCCTTCAAAGCTCGCTTCGCCCTGCACTGACAATGCTGTTTGAGCTGAGCCTTATACTCTTCGTGCTCTACGTGGGAGCGCTTCTGGCGCATCGCTTGAGACAATCGAGCGTTTCTGTCTTCATCATCGCTGGAATTCTCTTGAAGTTCTTCATCCCTCACTCTGATGTCGTTGGGTTTATGGCGCAGCTTGGGGCGATGCTGTTGCTCTTTACTATTGGACTCGATTTCTCGCCGGAGCGGGTGCGGCACAGCAGTCGAAAGATCTTCGTCGCCACAGCTCTAGATGCCTTGATCAATTTGCCCTTGGGAATTCTCCTTGGGCTGGGGCTTGGCCTCGATGTGATGAGCGCCCTTATTCTTGGGGGAGTGCTCTACAATAACAGCACGTCTATTATGGCGCGCTTTATCATAGACTTTCGGCGCAGCGCCCTGCCGGAGACCGAGTACGCCGTGAGCATCTCCGTCTTTCAGGATCTCATCACCGCGCTCTATCTAGGTATGATCGCCGGAGCAGTTCATGCGGGGGAGCTGGACGCGTGGGGAATGGCGCTCATCTTGGTCAAAGCTTTGGGATTTTTCGCCGCGGCGTTCTGGGCGGCGATGCTGCTGCGCCCGGTGCTGCACCGCCTGATGGCTCATGAATCTATCGAGGTCTTTTTGCTCTTTGTCATTGCATTTCTGATGGTTTTGGCAGGGCTCGCCGACTGGCTGGGGCTCTCGGGGGCGATCGGGGCGTTCTTTGCCGGGTTTATTCTCCCAGAGCGCGAGTTCCGCGAGCGCGTGGATCGCGTGATCTCCCCATTTCGCGATCTCTTCGCCGCGATCTTTTTCGTCTCGTTCGGCTTGCTCATGGAGCTCTCCCAAGCGTCTCACGTTCTCCTGGCAAGCTTTCTTGTGATTCTTGCTGCCGTGTGGGGAAAGTTTGGCACGGGCTGGGCGATTGGACAGCTCATGGGATTGAGCAAGAATGCCTCGTGGCGCTTGGGGGTAGCCCTCATTCCGCGCGGCGAGTTCTCTATAATACTTGCGGGCTTAGCGCCGACGCCTTCGGTCTTAGGGATGACGGTGATTATGGTCTTAGTGCTGGCGTTGCTAACCCCGATCTTGATGAAACGATTCCGTTGACGTGCCTGCCCCACGGACGCTATAATGCTGCTGATGGAAATCACTCTTCTGTTCGTTATTCTTGGCACGGCGCTCGTGCTCTTTCTCAGCGAGCGCATCCGTGCGGATCTCGTCTCGATGTTGGTGCTCTTGGCCTTAGCCCTCACAGGGCTGGTGAGCACGAGTGAGGTTTTCAGCGGCTTCAGCAACCCCGCCGTCATCACCGTTGGGGCGATGTTCGTGATGAGCGCCGCTGCGGCTCGGACGGGGATCGCGTCTTTCATCGGGCGCGCGATGCGAGCTCTTGCCGGACATCGCGAGTGGGCGCTCACTCTCGTGATTATGCTGACGGTTGCGGCTCTGTCGGCGTTCATCAACAACGTTGGGGCTGTCGCGATCCTCTTGCCGGTGGTGATGACGCTCGCTCATGAGAGCGCGATCAGCCCCTCCAAATTGCTCATCCCACTGGCGTACGGCTCGCTGATGGGCGGGCTCTGCACCCTCATCGGAACGCCGCCCAATATTCTCGTGAGCACGATCGCGGTTCAAAACGGCCTGCGCCCGTTTGAGCTGTTCGAGTTTGCTCCCATTGGTCTTGTGGTCGTTGGGACAGGCGTGTTGTATATGGTCTTGATCGGGCGCTGGCTCATTCCTGCCCGCCGCCGCGAAGAAATCACTGACTCCATGCCCAAATATTTTCTGACGGAGTTAGTTATCCCCAAGGGTTCTCAACTCATCAGCAAACGGCTGCATGAGCTGGGTTGGCGCGAGCGAGGGATTGAGATCATCGAGATCCGCCGAGGGAAGAGACAGATCTTCGATATCTGGGGCTGGGCGAGCCTCCACGCCAACGATGTGCTCATTGTTAGCGGCAAAGCCGAAGAGATCTTCAAACTAAAAGACGAATTCGGGGTAGAGATACGCCCCGAAGTCGAGTACACCCATCCCTGGCACAAGTCCGAGGAGATCAAACGCGTAGAGGTGACGCTCGCCCCCCACGCGGCCTTCATCGGAAAGACATTGGCTGAGCTCGATTTTCACAATCGCTACGGTGTGGCAGTGCTGGCGATCGCGCGCCACGGGACGCTCCTGCGGGGGCAGCTTTCGCAAATCCCGTTGCAGTTTGGGGATACGCTGTTGCTTCAGGGGCCAGAGCAGCGTCTTGCCCAGATCCCTAGGGAGAATTTCATCTTGATGAGCCCGTTAGCGTTCCAAGCGTTGCGCATCGAGAAAGCCCCAGTGACGGTGCTAATCTTTGCGGGAGTCCTCGCCCTTGCCGGCTTGGGCGTGTTGCATATCAGCGTTGCGGGGGCTTTAGGGGCTGTGCTCATGGTGCTCACGCGCTGTCTCACGCTCGAAGAGGCGTATGAATCTATAGATTGGATGGTGATCTTTCTCTTGGCGGGGATGATCCCCGCGGGGATCGCCCTGGAGAGGACAGGGGCCG
>Ga0308420_1001299_pt1 | contig 12966 bp, 10 predicted proteins | sample HotsprSampleMS55_FD_203802 | JGI IMG/M metagenome (GOLD analysis project Ga0308420, IMG submission 203802) | Hot spring phototrophic mat microbial communities from Mushroom Spring, Yellowstone National Park, Wyoming, United States - 20090730_MS55 ... | reverse complement strand
AATCTTGTAGGAAATTGCTTTTTGAATGTCTTTTTTCCTTTTGTGAGTTCTGCAAGGATATTTTGAATAAAACCTCCCAAAACTTCACTAACTTGTGAATACTCTATTTCGGAAATAGGTTTAAATCCGTGTGCTAGGATAGAGAGGTTTCTAATGCCCAGCCCTTGATTCAAAATTTTATTTCTTATTTTATTGTATTCCTGTCCGATTTCATCACCAAGTTTATCAAGCAAGTCATAAGTTTGAGTTGCACCGAGCTCGATTCTTCCTTTATTATTTTTCTTTTGGTCATATTCTTTTTTAAGGTTATTGGGTATTTTAGTCAAATCAATGTCACTCGTCTTTAAGTCATATTGAATTATTAGGCGTAATTGACCTAAAAGTTCAAATGCTCTATAAAGGCGCGCAACCGCATCATCATATTTCCCGCTATGAGCTCGGCGTTCCACATTGAGCAATAAATCTTCAACCAATTCATAGCCGTGTGCAATTTGAATGGATTTGAAATTCGGAATGGTATCTAATTTTATTTCCTCATCAAGTTTAGCGCGAGCCTGAATTGATACCGTTAAAAAATGCAAGTATTCTGATTTAAGTGAGGAAAGCAAACGGAAGGCTTCAAGATGATTAAACTTATCCCAAGCATCAAAGGCTTTACAAAATGAAGAAATATGTGTTATTTCATTTGAGTATTGTTCTGGTATGTCAGGCGTATTTGATAATTCTGAAAGTAAATTAGCAGCTGCGGCATAGTCATATTGGGCGATAAACTTTTCAGCAATTGACTTTTGACGGTTGAGATAGCCCAAATTTGTGCGAAGCAATCTTACTGATTGTGTTCCATCAAGTACCTTGATGAGGTCAGTTCGCTCTCCTTTAACAATCGAGATAATCGTCCCTTCTATGTCCATTGCCGCAGCACCGAGACCAACTGACATCGTTTTTGTTCCGCCAGTATAATCTGCAATTATTTCAGCATCTGAATATTCTTGACGCAGTTTATTTAGAAGATTTAAGCAAAACTTATAAACTTCATTGATATTATCAACTGCTTTAAGTTTATGAATTTCGCGCGGCGTATTCTCACATTGTGCTTGAGTTACGATATTAGGTAGGTCGGGCTTTTTGGGGTCGTTCCCACAGACGTTCCCAGTACCTTCAACTGTTATGTAACTTCCTTTGGTGTTACCAATATCGTCAGAGCAAATAAACACTAATCGGTCGGGCTTATTTTGTTTGATAGATGTTATGATTGGGGCACAAGAGCCACCGACAGTGAGAACAAGAATTTTCATTTAAGAACAATTTTTATGGAGATTTCAGCAATAGATTATTCATTTATGGAAAGTTTAACCCAACCGAGTGGCTGAAACGGTTTGTTATTTTTCATTACGGCAGTGCGAGTTTTTGGAAAGACCCCTTTTTTATATTTAGGCATTTTAATTGCTAATAAAAATAGTTCCAAATGTTCTCCCGAATCATCATCATCGAGAGCTAAGCCTATGGAGTTTTCAAAAAAGGTTTTCCCGCCACCTATTCTTAATAAAATTTCTTTATTCTTAATTCTTGTCTCGAGTTCTTCATAGAACTTGAAGATATGAGAGAAATTTTTATTGCCTTCAAGTTCATCAAGCTCTCGCAAAATGGACTCTTTTGAAAAGTCGGATACTTTTTTTATCAAATCTGATATTTCTACGTTATTGAGAAAAGAAAACTTTGTGTTTTGATTACTTTTTTGAATTGTAATTTTCATTTTTACTGTTGAACCTACACCTAAACACTCAGAGGGCTGCGGGATTGATTCGTTTTTCTCATTTACCGTTGAAACCCTACTGATTTCCACAGCCAGAATTTCTTTTATTTCCAAGCAGTTTGAGTCTGTTATTTTCAAAAAACGAAAAGGGTCTTCTGATATTTCGCCAAAACACCTGAACTCCATATCAGTATTGTATATTTTTTTCAATGCTTCATTTTTCTCCTCTTTGTTCTTAGAATCTGTTTTCTCCAAATTTTCAATAAAATCTTCTAACAGTTTTTTCCCATTGTTGTCATTTATGAGCCAATCATATAGCACAGCGGTTCTAAAAGCACCTTTAAGAGTGCTTCCAGGAATAAACGGTCTGCCAGCAGTTGAAATAAACTGCCGAAGTTGCTGTTTGCCGATATTTCCTTGCAAAGGGACTTTGCGGAGCGTTACAGATTCTAATGGCAGTTTTAATCGAGTTGTGATAAAGTCTTTTAATGATGCATCGGATTTTGTATTATTCATTCTTCGCCGTATTTCCTTTACATATTCATCAATTAGTTCAGGCTTATTAGAAATCGCTTCCTCAATTTTCTTTTGATTGAGATAAATCAAATTATTTCCCTCTTGAATAAAATCTGAATAGGGTGAAAGCGTTTTGCCTGAACCGATAAAAAGCGGTGAGAGCGTTGTAAGGGTTACGTTCCAAGTGCGAAGTTTATCTGTATTTGACATCGTTCAAAAAGGGATTGAAAAGTTAATGCCATTACGGAGAATTTTATGTGGAAGTGCGTTTTCGTCAGGCGAAACATCAACTAATTTTCCTTGCACTGCTGAACTGAAAATTACGCCTTCACGAATAAAACAAGCACGTTTGCGGTGTTTTTTATAGTCCCCGTATTCTCCCAAAGAGCCACCGCCACGAATCACAAGGTTGTATTGTATTGCCGCTTTAAATTCCTCATCATTTTTAGGCGAAACCAAAGATAATCCCAAATGTAAATGTCCTTTAGTATCAATATTAATTTGCTCAAATGCTACTTTGTCGATATGTCCGCAACCTGTTGAACGGCTACCGCCAATGCCTTCATCGGCTAAAATTCGAACTGCCGCTTGAAATTCTTGGAGTTCAGACTCACTCAACGAATGTTCAAAGAGAACATAAAAGAAACCTCGTGCAAGTATTTCTCCCTTTTCGGATTGAATGGGCAGAAATTGAAGATTTGATTCGTGATAAAAATTATCTTCCTTAACTTCTTTGCGAACAAATACCTTAGGCGAAGTTTGAATATGAAGGAAAGATTCACTTTTCAGATTATATCCTGCTCTTTCTTTTGAATCAAGCAAAAAGCTTCCGCCAATATCATAAAACGCATCAATGTTAATATTTATTGAGAGGGTTTGTGGGTTCATCATACTTGAAATTATTTTAAGCGCACCAAGCGATACATACTTTACGCGCTTAATTTTCTTGCGGTCATCAGTTTGATAATTTAATTCAGGTTTCGGGACAAAGAATATCTTTTTTTGCTCTTTCACCAATTCAAGCCCAAAGAGACCAGAGGAAAATTTTAATTTACCTGTCTCGACAAACTGAACAAACGTATCGGCTTTCTCAAAAGCAAGCGCGTAGATATTGGCAAGGGCAGAAAAAAGCGTATCACTGTGGAGCAATTCACTCGTTTCATCTAAACTTCCTTCCCCCAAGCGAAATTGGGCGTAGTCTTTTGGATAAAGTAATATCGCGTTCATAATTCACCAAGTAATAGATGTAAGAGCCGTTGCTATATTATTTTCTTTATACACTTCAATCGTTTTTTCAGAAAATTTGACATCTAAAAATCTAACTTTCCCAAACCCACGTGAGCCTTGACCGCCCAAATAATCATCTTCCAAAATTTTCATTGCTTTTTTGATTTCAGTTATGTGTTCTTCTTTTTTATTGTCATCAAAGACATTGTAAACCATCTCAAACTCAAATTCTGCACCCGCAGGCACTCGCTCTAATTGACGTAATGAACCGCCCTTTGCAGAGCCTTTTTTTCGGTCAATCGCGGTTTCCCATTTGGTTTCTGTGTATTCAAGTTCTATTTCAGCAAAATTTTGGCTTTTGAAATGGTTTACATCGAGGTATGCGTCTCGAACAATCAGGCGAGAGAGTTCAGCAGTTGCGCCATCTTTTTCTATGCTTCCGAAAATTTGTCGAATTTTCAGAGAATCCTTTTGAACGTCTTCAGAACCTTCTTCTCGAGCTAAAATAGAGCGGAGTTTGCCTTTAAGTGAACTGCCCGGAATGTAGGGAACACCTGTTGCCGTTTTAATGACGTTCAAGTCGATACCGCCAATATCCAGCGCAGATTTTGAGCCGCCAATGCGCATTCCTGTTTCCAGTTTAATTCTGCCTGTGATGAATACTTTCCCTATAAGTTTCATTATTGTTTTCCTCCGTAAAATTTATGGTAGGCAATTATTGCTTCGAAAAATTTTTGAAAAGCGACAAGTTGGCTTTCACTCTTCACCTCTTTAATTAAATCATCCATTAAAAGCATTATCTCTTTGACATCATCTTTCTCGGCTCTGCCTGCGGCATAAGCTAATTTCGGACGAATTGCATAAAGTTTTTGCACTTCATCTTTTTTTAGTTTTATTACTTCTGTATAGATATTTCGCAACTGAGAAGCAGAAACAGTATCTTTTTTTGGTTCAATATATTTTTTTATAGTATCAATGAAGTTATTGTAATCTTGCTTTTCCTCTCTCAAAATTTCAGGAAAAAGATTATCATTCCATATTTTTTTATAGTCTGCACGTAGAGCCGCTTCATCTTTTTTATGAGATTTATTGCCTTCGCCTTGACTTCTCGGCTGATTCCCATAACCGCCTCCAGTGTTGCGGTTTTGTTGTCCCTGTGGTGTACCTTGTTTTGCCATAATAAGAAGGTTTAAGTTTCTTGTTCTGATTGAATTTTCTTTCGTGTTTCGAATTCCGCCCAGCGCGCTGCGACGCTGACAAGCAGTGGATTTACTTTTTCGCCCTTCAAAACGCCAAAAATAAGTTTTTCATATTGCTTGATAATTTCATCAAAAATTTTTCTTACCTCAGCATCTTTGTTTTCATCTTTAAGTTTCTTTCCTTTTAGGTAGTAAGCTAATCGCCATACACGGGAAATATCAATTTTTTTATTATTTTCAGCCTGCTGAAGAATTTTGTTTAATCCTGCTGTACTTTTTTGAATCTTCTCGATAATAGCTCGGGGTTGGTCAAGTTCGTCAACCAATCGTACTAATTTTGTTTTCAACTCTTTTGCTGTCTTGAAGTCGCTCCAAGAAAGGTTAATGTCAAAAACATTGATACAGTTTTTTCCGCCTTTAATTTTAGCATCGTCTAATCGCTCATCGGCAAGCGGCGCAAATCGTGAGACAGGAAATTTGGCATCAACCACTAACAGCGAACCTGAAATTGTCAAAAGCGGGTGATTGCAGATATAGGTTCTGAATCTCTCTTGTATAAACTCGGCAAATTCAAACATTTTATCCCAAGTTCCGACAAAGAAAAGGTCATCGCCGCCTGAAAAAATCGGATAAATATCCCCGTTGAAATTTTGATTCTTAAGAAAGTTTGTCATTTCACCTTCAAAAAAGAGCGTTAATGAGCGTGAAATAAGCGCAATTTTTTCTGCCGAGCGTTGTGTATCAAGTAATTTATCTTTGAAGAGAGAACCAAGATTATCCACATCCATTTTCAAAACGCCAAGTTTCTCTGTTCCTGTTCGTTCTTTGGATTTGCCCGCCAAGCCATCAAAATCTGTTTGCGGCAAATCCTTCACAACAAACCGGTATGATTTCCATTCTTTACTTGTGTTTTGAGGATTAAATTGTATTGCAGTATTAGAAGGCGTATCAACAAATTCAATTTGATACCCAAGAAGAGACAAGGGCTTTTGCCAATTCTCTGCTTTTTCTTGTGATTTTCTGATAATATATCCTTTTGAGTGAACCAGTTTATCTGTCAGCGTTTCGTAACGGCGGTTATCTTGATTGGTTTGAGGAAAAGGGTTAAAAATATCATCAGCATTTAGAGATGCAAACTTTCGTTTTTTTGCCAACGCCGAGTTACTTTTGGCTTTTTCTAAAACTCCCGAAAAATCTTTATGAACTGCATCTTTATTACACTTTTCCCAGCCCAATGCAAAGTAAAGGCTTTCTTCTTTGAGTGCTGCATCAATCTTTTTCTGGCACTCTTTCAATTTATCCTCTTTATCTGCAGGAGCGATTAAAAGAAAGTTGCCTCCACTATTTGAGATAAGATGACTTTCATTGAGTTGGAGTTCATCACAGAGCAGTTGGAGGCACACCTCTGAAAGCAGTTGAACGAAAAACGACCGTCCTTTCAGTGCGCGAGCGACTTTGTCATCAGTAGCGATGCTGAAAATGAAATCTTGAATCCCCGACATATCGCCAGAGATAAGGAGCATTTCTTCTGCTGTGGCAAGTTGCGTCACAGTTCGGAACGACTTACAAATCGGAAATTCGGATACAGAAAAGTTGAGACCTTCTTTGCTCATATAGGGAATACTGTAAAGTTCTTTGGAACGTCTATGAAAAATTTAAGTTTTCACTTTCACACTTCCAAACCACATTTGATATTTTTGAAGAAAATACTTTAACTTTGTATGGACTTAAAGAATTTAGGAAGTTAAACCCTTAACTGCTTACTTTTTAAGCCCAATGCGACTTAAACTTACACTCATTCAAGAACGCAGGACAGAATCATTGCCTCTGAACACCAACTACTACATTAGCGCGGCCATCTACCGCACCTTAGAACACTCATCGCCCGAATTTTCTGCCTTGATGCACAATTACGGCTACTCCAATCCCGAAGACCGCCGCAAGTTTAAGCTCTTTACATTTTCTAATCTCGATGTGCCTGACCGCAAAATCGATGGCTCACGACTAATTTCCTTCTCTAAAAAAATTTCTTTTATGCTCTCTTCCCCGATGGACGACTTTCTCCAACATCTCGTTACAGGACTTTTTTCCGATGGTTACTTTTTTATTGAACACGCGCGCTTCCAAAAAGGCGACATTCAAACCTTGCCTGACCCTGAATTCCTTGAAACGATGGAATTTTCAATGCTCTCGCCGATGGTTGTTTCCGTAATGCGTCCTGACCGCTCGAAAGAGTTTCTGAAATATCATGATGAACGGCTTTCGGCAGTGGTGCTGCAAAATCTGCTTGGAAAATATGAGGCGGTTCATCGTAAAGCATTTGAAGGAAATATCGATTCTTTTTCTATTCGTTTTAGTGAAAAATATCTTACACAACGGCAAGGCAAAGTTGAAAAATTGATTAAAATCCGCGAAGGACGCGCTGAAGAAACTAATATCAAGGCGATTCTTTGTCCTTTCACCATTACGGCTCCAATAGAACTTATCAAAATTGGCTACGACTGCGGGTTCGGCGAAAAAAACGCCATGGGCTTTGGTATGGTGAAAGTGTAAACCAGAAATATCTTATTTTTTAACAAGATTGATTTTCAAAATTATAGTCAATTTGTAAACCTTCTTCGAAACTGTAAGCAGCAGGATTTGCTACAATAACTGTTCGCTCTTCATCGCGGACACCAATTTGATAGTGTGATAAACTCCCCTTCTTTAACCCCTGATCGACCAAATAAGCCTGAACTGGAACACCATATTCATTTTTAAATTCTTGGAACTCCATGTAATTTTTGAAGTAGGTCTCTGGTATTTCTACAAAAACAGTTACTTGTGGGTCAATATCTCGGCTTTTCCAAGATTTTGTTTCTTCTTTATCTTCCTCCATTTCTTCGGCAGGTAAAATGAGCCAATTTGATACAAAACTCTCTTCTAATTTTCTTGCATTAATTATTGCTTCATTTGAAAACTTGAATGCATCTGAATAGACTTTGTTCACGAGATTTACGAAATCAGAGGCAGAGTAAGTTTTCTCCGATAGCAATTTTATCGTTTGCTCTAATGCTACATTAGGCTTCCACCCTGTGTTTCGAGAGAAAGAACCATATGGTGCTGGGTAAAGAAATCCATTTTTCATCGGAATTAAAATATCAAGTTGTCCAATGTTTTGACTAAACCGAGATAAACGACCAATTCTCTGAACTAACCTGTCAATTGGGCAAATTTCTGAAATCATAAAATCCGCACTGATATTAACACTAATTTCACCAATCTGAGTCAAAATAGCAATTCCTTTTGCACTTTGTTTTTTCCAAGCCTCTAAACCAAGCATTTCAAGCAAAATATCTTCTTTTTTCTTTTTATCTTTTTCAATAAAACGACTATGGTATAAAACTGCACTAATTTCTCTTTTACTGCACCAACGCTTTATCTCGGTTGCTTTTGAAATAGTATTTGCATAAATAATTGTAGTGCGGGATTTACAATTTTCTAAAAGTTCTGCAATTTGCTCAATCTCAGTATATTCACTAATCGAGTTTATTCGGCAGCGAGGTCGTTCTAAATCAGATTTATCTTCTCTGATGACTACATTTTGGTAGCCCGCATCATTGTAAATTTTGAGCGATGTATCTGGCAAGGACGCGCTCATAACCATAACAGGAACTTCCAAAACCCTTGCTGCTATCAACAGTTTTTGGATATTTGCTTGCGTAAAATCGTCATAAAAATCTGCTTCATCAATTACAAGACAAGAGTGGGCAAAATTAAACATAATAGCATGGTGATCTTCACGTGATAATGTCAAAGATGCCAAAAGGTGGTCAATTGTGCAAACAGTTACAGGCGATTCAAGTAAGCGGGCAAATTCGTGAATTAATCTTTCTTTATGTTCGTTTTCTTTGTTTTGACTTGCTTTTTCACTATGGCGTACATACCAAGCACTCGAGTGATATAAGCCCGTTTCTGTAACACGACTACATAAGTTGATAGCAAGTGCATTAGATGTAAATCGTGTTGGCATTGCAATCACCAATCTGTCTGCACGCTTTGCATCAATCTGTTTTTTTGCCCAAAGCAGAGCCGCGTCTGTCTTTCCAGCACCAGTTGGTGCACGAAGCAGAAGGAGAGGTTCATCGGCATATTTTTCTGCTAATTCTTGAACGGGACGTTTCGAATTATATGGAAACTCGTAATAGAATTGAACAATATCTGGAACAAACTGAAACTCATATTCATGATTTTCTTTAATACTTGCACGATGGTCAGCTAATTGGGTGTATGCACGAACTCCTGCATATTCGTAATGCTTCCTTATAGCCATTTCAAATTTTCTCCCATCAAGAATCGGAAAAGCATCTTGACTGATTTTCACAAACTTATCCCAAAATTCTTGTGCTCCTTTTACTTCATTATCTGACCATCGCTTCTCATGCTTAAATGATAGTTTTTGGTGATGAGCCGCTATTGCAACTTGAACAGGCTCGGAAAAGTTTTTATTTTTTGTTAAAACAAGAGATGCGATTTCGTGGCGCATCTTAACTTTTTTGAGATTATGACCATATTTTTCACCCTTCAAAAAAAGTTCATAATCTTTCTGGCAGGCAGATTGCCATCTTTTATCTTTCTTCCCTATGTCGTGGTATTTACCTGCAATTTCCACACGCTTCTTGAAATCCTTACCCACAAACTTTTTATACTTTTCAATTACAAACGGATGTGCGGAAGCCAGTAAGGTGGCTTCCGCTTCCACATCACTTGAATGTTGTGAAAGCGTAATTCCTGTTGGTTTCGCCAATATAGTCATGATTTTTCATAGCTTAAACGCTTCAGCAAAAGTCTCGATATTATTATCACCGCCACAAGGATCATACAGCGTTGCACTTTCCAAAAATGCTAATGCCTCTTTGTAGGCGACAGATACACTTTTTTCCCCCTCAATATCATCTCCAATTATTACCTTTGCACCTCTTTCATTAAGTTCATTAAGAATATTTTTTCTCTCATTTTCACCCGCCTCAAAGTAACGACATGCTTTTCTACTTAATCTGTTATCAAAGACGATTAATACTTTTTGTGGTTCACCACTTGTTGCGTTTCGTGCTTGCTGTGCATAATCAGTAAGCGAGCGGGTCGCTTCCAAAAACAGTTTAACTCTTCTTTTCCTTTCGTCTTCCTTGACATGTTTTACAAACTCAGTCTTCACATGAAATTTTTTTGCATAACTAAATTTTTTAGAAATACTTAGGGAAGTAATATCAAGATGAAAATTCATTAACATCATATCAAATTGGCTAAACTCACGGGTTGCCAATGCCTGCTCATTACTTTTATCATCTTCGTTTACTTTAAGCTTAAGCCGAATCAACAAATCTCGCCCAATACTACTTTCTTTCAAGGCTACTGCTGGTGTTACACTCAAAGGTGACGTTCTTCGACCAGAGTAGTTTCCTGCAGATGGGTGCATAAAGCCGCCTAAATCTGCACGCAAATCAACTTCAATTGCATTACTGATTCCATCTCCATTTGAGACATATGTATTTCCTTTATATGGGTCTTCTAAATTCAGCCTTTCCAATGCACTGAAAAATGCATGTCTTTGCATTTGACCTGAAATATAAACCCGTTCATCAGGTCTGCGCTTAATGGACGAAGCATTTCCCAAAAGCTTTTCTCCACCGTTGGCGATATGATTTTCCATTGGCGCAAGAAGCGAAACTAAAATTCCTTTGATTTCCATGTTGATTTCCTCCGTTTTTAGTTTTGTTTATTCTGTTTCGTCGTTAAATTCGTCAGTTTCATCATCGGCTGATATTTGAGGTTCATCTTCAGATTGCATATTTGAATCTTTTCTATTCACAGTCTTTATCCTTGAGTATGCCACAATCAAATTTTTTGCTTCATTAAGTTCTATTTTTTCTGCTGCAATCTCATCAATGAATGGTATCGCTTCAGAGGGCGCACTTTCAAAAGACAATCTTCCTGCTCGCGTTATGACTTGTGCAATTAAGGCATCATGTGATTTTGCAGAAAAGACTGTGCTCTCCATTTCAGCTAAAAATTTTGCATTGAGTTTTCGTATTGTTTCAGGGTCATTCTTTTCTCTCGATGCCGCTTCATTCTTGGCGGCAAAATATGCTGTGCGATTGAGCCATGCCCCTAATGCGCGAGCCGCTCGGATAATTTTTTCATCTTTTTTCATAATTTTTTCAAAAAAAGTGTTAAAGAGTTTTTCAATTTCTTTTGGATATTCAGCACGAGTCGAAAGAAAATCTTGAAGACTCTTTTCATCAAAAAACTGCAAAAAACGAGATGCAAAGAGTAGAAATAGTTGAAATTTTGGACTGTCAAACTTCTTTTCCTCATCTGATAAAATTTCTACCCGCTCAAGCGCGTCAATAATGTCGCAAAGATTATCGTTTTTAGCAAGGTCAACTACCCATTCGCCATACATCACAGTTGTAGCATTGCCATACTTAACGATGTACATCGGACGATTTTTTAGACTGTCTAATACTTCGTTACCTTCTTTTGAATAATTCGCTCGCTTAGCCCACCGTCCAATCGCTCCCAATAAACCTGCGCTACCCAATAGCGATTGACGTGGCGCATACGGAAAGTTACCATTGCAAATCTTTGGACGTTGAAATGTTAATAAGATTTTATCTTCTTTCTTAGATTCTTTTACTTTTCCAAAAAATAAATTTTGCGTCTCACCTTCCTTCATTTTTTCAAAAAGCGCAATGAATTTTTGTAAATTTTCAAGTTCTAAGTCTGGAAGAATACAAACAGGTTCTGCATTACCAATAAGCATTGCAGGCTTTTTGTCAGTAGTTGTCGTGATTGCACCACAAGCGATTTCAAGAAGGGAACTTCTTGGATTTGACTGAGACATTTTTCCATTGTTTATTTTTCCTGAAATTGGAAATACAGACATTTTAGCCTCTACATTTTCACTAATAATATTTTTGCTTTTCTTCAAAGAGTGAATTATATCAACTATCCCTTTCCAAGTATTTTTTGAACCTTTATTTGATGTAATTATTGTCGGAGAAAGAAAGTAAGAGATTTCAGCAACTCTATTTCCACCTATTTCCTTTAAAAATTTTCCTTGTGAACTAATACTTTTTTGATTGTCTTCAAAAAATGCTTTTTTCAAATATTGAAATTTTACTTTTCCATTTTCAATTTCAAAAGGCAATGGCTCAAAACGAAAGTGATTTTGACCATTTTCCAACTCTCTGATGAGCATTTCTGCTGTAACTTCTTCAGGTGACGCTAAATTGTTGTTCAACATCGTCAAAGCAAGCCCGTAGCGGCTGTAGAAATGCTTAAACATTTTTCACCTCCTGAAAACTGATGGTTACCCAACCTTCGCTTGTGCCTAAATAACCAATATCATTTTCTTTTACTTGCTCTTTCAGTTTTGCAAGCAAATTGGAGTTCATATTGAGTTTCAATCTGTAATCTCCCTGTGCGATGATAAATTCTCGCTTTGGAACATCACGGTAGTATAGTGGAAATTTATCTTGATTTTTTTTGAAATAATCTGAAAAAATATTGTCTCTTTCTCTCTTGCTGCTAAATTTTTGCTTTCTTAATATGGAAAGTTCGTTTTCAAGATTCCATGAATTATGAACTGAACCATCAAGATGTCTTGTATCTGCGCCAATCATGTGTTGAGTCCATAAATCTTCATAATGTTTCAAAACGGGAATCAAGACTTGTGGGGTTACTTCAAAATAATAGCCAAGAAGTAATTGATAGCCTGACTCAGACTCTTCTTTTTCAAGATTCTTGTTATACTGCTTTTTGTGGTGCTTTTGCATTTCTTTGAAGATTTTAATTCTGTCTTCTTCTGAAAAATGCCATCCCAAAAGATTTTCAAATAAGCCACAGAGCATCGGCTTCGTTGGCATGCGTTCTGTTTTGTAGTAAGAGCCTGGTAAGTTGTTCACCATTGAAAGCGGGGCAAGTGGTTTTATTACTAATATCACGTCTTGCTCCAATTTAGGCTCCTCAAAAAGTATAGAAATGTCAGTTAACATATAATTATACAATTTTATTGTTTGACAGCTTTAAATCTTATCTGCCCACAAAAGTTAATTATTTCAAGAAAGTCTTGTCTGCTCCATGTGCAATATCGCTGTGGCTCAATATACCGATGATGTTTCAGCCGCCCAGCTTCCCGAAACGTTTTCCCGATTTGAAGAAGTGTATCCAGCATCGTTGGGTTCAAAGGTTACTTTTTTGTCAATACGCAATTCAGTGACAGCGGGAGAG
>Ga0308420_1001292_pt1 | contig 13009 bp, 9 predicted proteins | sample HotsprSampleMS55_FD_203802 | JGI IMG/M metagenome (GOLD analysis project Ga0308420, IMG submission 203802) | Hot spring phototrophic mat microbial communities from Mushroom Spring, Yellowstone National Park, Wyoming, United States - 20090730_MS55 ... | reverse complement strand
AACAAATGATGATGATGTAGTTACTTTATATTTATATGATAGTGGTGTCCCTTCGTCAGAACCAGGTTCCCCATTGGTTACGCTTGGTCCAACTGGTTCAGGGACTTCTGGAGATCCTGCCAATATTGGCTCTGTTGCAATACGCCAAGGACTTAACACTCCGTACGCCTTTGTAGATGGTATAAGAATAAGCACAAGTTGGGGAGAGTCCCCTCTTCCAGTTGAATTAAATTCTTTTTTTGGAATTAATCTCTCAAATTCTATTAAACTTATATGGCAAACTTCAACCGAAATTAACAACTTTGGCTTTGAAATCGAAAGAAGTGAAAATAATTTTAATTGGGATAAGATTGGATTTGTTGCAGGAAATGGAAATAGTAATTCACCCAAGAAGTATTCTTTTATTGATAATAATTTAAACAAATCTGGTAAATATTATTACAGATTAAAACAGCTTGATATTGAAGGTGGATTTGAGTATTCAAATGTTATTGAGGTTGATTTTGTTTTAGTTAATGAATTTCAGTTACATCAGAATTATCCCAATCCATTTAATCCAATTACTCGTATAAGCTGGTATTCACCTGTCAGCAGTTGGCAAACATTGAAAGTTTATGATGTTTTGAGTAATGAGGTAACAACATTAGTTAATGAATTCAGAGAAGCTGGCAAACACGAAATAAAATTTGACGCATCAAATCTGCCGAGTGGAATTTATTACTATCAGCTTAATTCTGGGGGATTAGTTCAAAGTAAAAAAATGTTACTAGTCAAGTAAGTTTTTATTCATTAAAGAGACTGATATATTTTTTTATCAGTCTCTTTACTTCTTTAATTTTTTTCAATTTTATAGCTATGAGTAATTTCAACTGCTTTTTGTAACATTGCAGTTACACTGCAGTATTTTGTTTGAGAGAGTTCTATTGCTCTTTCTACAGCATCAATTGGAATTTTATTTCCATAGAATACATATTCAATATTAATTTTTGTGTAAACCTGAGGATGTTCTTCTTGTTGTTCTGCAATGATATTTATTTCAAAATCAGTTAATTGAATTTTCTTTTTTTCTAATATTGTAACGACATCGCTCGCTGTGCAGCCTGCTAAAGCAATTAACAAAAGTTCTTTAGGTCGAATTCCAGCATTACTACCTCCAAAATTCTCCGGACCATCAAGAGTTATCCAATGATTGGAGTCCGTTTTTCCAACGAATGTTATCCCTTTAACTCTTTTAAGATAAGCTTTTTTTTCTATCATGATATCTCCTAATTTTTTAATTATTTGATGAATAAAGTCTCAAAAGGTCACTAAATATGATTTAATTATTCATAACTTTTTCAATACACTCATTCAATATTTGTTTAGCCATTTCAATATGTCTTTTTTCTTGCCAATAACTTCCGATGGTCAATCTCAATATAATTTGATTATTCAGCATTGTGTTTGAAATGAAAATCTTTCCAGAGGAGTTAACTAAATCTAAAAGTTTAAGATTAAATTCATTTATTTTATCGTTAGTATACATTTCATTAGTTTTAAGTTGAAAACAAATTGTTGAAAAATGGACTGGGGCAATTAGCTTTAGGTATTTATGATTTTCAATCCATTCAGAAAATTCTTTTGCCCATTTAATATGATTTCTAATTTTTTCTTCAATACCTTTTACACCAAGATTACTAATTACAAACCATAATTTTAATGCTCTAAATCTTCTCCCTAATTGTAATCCGTAATCCATAAGATTATTAACTTGATTTTCTTCTTTTGTTCTCAAATAGTCAGGCACAATGGAAAAGGCATTCTTCAATACAAATTTCTTCTTAGTTAATAGAATACTACAATCTATCGGTGTAAACATCCATTTGTGAGGATTGATGACTATAGATTCAGCATCATTCCAGCCGTTTGTAATCCATTTCATTTCGGGTAAAATAGCAGCCACACCAGCATAAGCAGCATCAATGTGTAACCAAATATTAAAATTATTGCAAATTTCGGAAATACTTTTTATTGGATCATTACTTGCAAAAGATGTGGTGCCAATTGTTGCAACGACGCAAAAAGGTAAGTAACCAGATTTTTTATCATTTTCTATAGCCTTTAACAATTCATCAGGAATCATTTCAAATTTTTTATTAGTTTTAATTTTTCTTACATTTTCAGTGCCAATTCCCAATGCTATAGCTGACTTATCAATTGAGGAATGAGCGTGTTCAGAACAATAAAGAATAATTTTGGGTAAATCATTTCGCCCGAATATACCCTTTCCCCTGATATTTAGATTAAGTTGCTCCCTCGCAGATGCAATTGCGTGAAAAGTACTTATAGAGGCTGTGTCATAAATAATTCCCCAAAAATTCTCGTTTAATCCAATCATTTCTCTAAGCCAATTTACTACTATATTTTCTAATTCAGTTACAACTGGTGAGGTTTTCCATAGCATACCATTTAAGTTCATCGCTGCGATTAAAAATTCAGATAAGATTCCTGCCTCGCTTGATGTAGAATTGAAATATGCCATAAAACCAGGGTGATTCCAGTGTGTTATACCTCTAAAAAAATATTTTTCAAAATCTTCTAACAGATCTTCAATACTTTTTCCATCATAAGGTGGTTTAACATATGGGAAATTATTTTTGATTTCATCAGGAATTGTTTGACTTAAAACAGGAAAGTTTTCTAATTCATTCAGGTAATTTTCTATAAAATTTAGAACTTTTATTGCGTCCGATTGAAATTTTTTTGAGGTCATAAAATTTTTGAACATTAAATATTTATAATTTTTTTTAATTTGTATTTGAAATATAATTTGAGTTACTTTTATAGTTATGTGGAAATTTATTAGAGTATATTACTTTTTTTTTACAATTAAAGTTTTAATTATTTTATCTTGTGTTGAACAATTTCCTTTAAAACAAGATATCAAAAGAACTCAGAATGCTTTTTGGGATCAAGATAGCAATTATGTTAAATTTCCAGAATGCATTATCGGAAAAGTTACTTTATTTTCTATGATTTATACTCATTGTCCTGATATATGTCCAATGACAACTCATAATATGAATTTGGTTTATGAGAATTTACCAAATGAATTCAAGGATAAGATCAAACTTGTTGTAATTACTTTTGATCCAGAGCGAGATAGTCCTTTTATTCTTAAAGAATATGCCAGGGTTAGGAATTATGACCTTTCTCATTGGAAATTATTATCAGGTGAAGACAAAGAAACAAAAGAAGTAATGCTTAAATTTGGCATAAAAGCGGTAAAAACAGATACTACATATGATAATTCAGGAAATTTGAATTACTATATTACTCATACTGATAGAATAACTTTGATTGATAATGAAGGATTTATCAGAAAAAATTATCAGGGCAGTGTGATTGATGTTGAAGAAATAAAAAATGATATAATTTATATTTTGAATTGATATTAGTAAAAAATTACTATCTTTGCTCTTGAAATAAATTTTTATTTAAGAAATGGCAATAATATTTAGACCTTGTCCATCTTGCAAAGAGGTTGGAAAATTACATTTATCTCGTTCTCGAAATATTTTCGAGAAGATTTTGTCCTCGACAAAGTTACTTCATTATTATAGGTGTCATAGTTGCAATTGGAGGGGTATATTATTTCGAAGGAAAAAATTTAAGTTTAGTTTTGTAGGTGTATTAAAAACGGTTTTATTGCTGTTTGTTATCTATTATTTCGTTATATATGTTCTTAAAAGTTATACTAACTAATAAATATTAAAAGGTTTTTATGAAATATTTTCTCCATTTAATCTATTTAGTAATTATTTTTTCTAATAGTTTATTTCCTCAAGATATTAGAATTGGCTCTCCACTAGATAATCGGTACAATCCTCAAGGAGGTTTTTATGATTATAGTGATCCAAGATATGTGAACATAATGGTAAATATTTGGGGTTATGTTAGATTTCCTGGAAAATATTATGTTCCCGAAAATTCAAGAGTATTAGATTTGTTGTCTTATGCTGGTGGTCCAACTCCAGATGCATTCTTAAATGATATTAGAATTTATAGAGGTTCAACTCAAGAAGAGTCCATGATAAAGAAATTAAATTTTGATGATATAATGAATAAGGAAAATCCTGATGTTAAAAACTTAGATATTCCACTTTTAACACCAGGTGATATAATTTTAGTACCTGGTGAACCAAAGTTATATTTTAGAGATTATGTATCTATATATACTTCTATAACTTCAGTTTTAATTTCGTTAACTATTTTAATATTAAACATTGTTAAATAATTAGGTGAACTTAAATGAATAACAATAATAACTATAATTATTCAACTAATAGTTATGCTAATCCAGAGACAAAGAAAAATGAACTTAAAGATTATATAATAATTTTTTTTCAAAAGAAGTATACAGTTTTTGCGATTTTCCTCGTTTCTGTTTTAACTGCAATATTATATTCTTTTCTTTCAATTGATATTTATACGGCCTCAGGTTCTATTAAAGTATCAATTCCTAAATCAAATCCTATCTCAGGACCCTTATTTGAACAATTTCAAGAATTTGGTAGTGATAGATATATTGCTAATGAAATAGAAGTATTAAAGAGTTATTCAATTGCTGAAATTGCTGCTAAAGCAATGATAGATACTTTTAATTCGAATAGACATCAGGAAAATAAATTCTATATCATTTATCGTAATCCCGAAAAACCAGATTCTGGTGTTCTGACTGTTGAAAGATTAGCCAAAAAATTACAAAAAACGATTGATATTGAGCAAAAAAGAGGGCTTGATATTATAATCTTTAAAGCTGATTCTCCCTCACCATTTGAAGCATCTCTAATAGTTAATGCCTATATAAATGCTTACTATCTTTACAATTTAAAAGTTAATCGTGAAAGATACACATTAGCAAAAGAATTTTTGGAAAAACAAAGAGAAGACAAATCAAATAAATTAAAACAAGCAGAAACAGCTGTAAGTGAGTTCCAACAAAAAAATAATGTAGTTGTCCTAGACGAGCAAGCTAGAACTTTAGTTGAACAAATATCACAATTGGAAGCACAGATGAATGCTGCTGAAATAGATGCAAAGTCAAAACAACAAGCCTTAACAGAGTTCAAAGTTAGACTTCAGCAAAAGGATAAAGATGTCGCAAGGTATATAGATAAATTAACAGCAGAACCTTATATAAAAGCCCTTCAAGAGCAAATTGCTAAATTGGAAGTTCAAAAAGAATTAGTCGTTTCTTCTTTAGGTTTAGCTAACCCTAACAATGACCTTTCAGTTCAGAATTATAATAGAACTATTAAGGATTTAAAGTCGAAATTAGATGAACAATTAAATACATTAGAAGCAGGATTAGTTGCCTACACACCTGATGACATTAGGCAACTCTCAATTGATGTTCTTAAGCTTGACTTAGAAATAAGTTCCGCGAAGGCAAGAGCGGAAGAATTAAGAAAAGCAGTCAAAAACTATGAATCCAAATTTGGCAGATTACCTGTTCAATCAATAGAATTTGCTCGACTTGAAAGAGATAGATTAAGTAACGAAAAACTTTTTACACTCTTGGAAGAAAAGTATCAAGAGGCAATGATTGCTGAACAATCAGTTCCTTCTAATGTTATCATTATAGATGATGCAAAAATTCCTGTCTCCCCGTCAAAACCTAATCGAAATTTAATAATAGTAATAGGATTTATTCTAGGTATAGGATTTGCAGTAGGATATATTTTCTTGAAAAAATATTTTGATGTTACAATTAGAACTCCAGAGGATGTTCGTAATAGAGGAGCAAATGTTATATCTTGGATACCAAAAGCTGAAGATTTTATTGATACTCATGACTCAAAGCATGAGATAATTGTAAGTGATTATCCAGATTCGGTGCCTGCAGAATCATTTCTTAGTACAAAAGTAAAGCTTCAATATTCGAAGTTATCTGAAACAACTGCCAAGGTTATTTTAATTACAAGTCCTACACCTAAAGACGGTAAAACATTTGTATGCGCTAATTTATCAGCAACATATGGATTAGCTGGTGAAAAAGTACTAGCTTTAGATTTAGATTTAAGAAAACCTAGGTTACATAGAACATTTAATTTAGACAAAAATAAGGGTGTAACAGATTATCTATTTAATCTTGCAGCTTTGGAAGATATAATTCAGAAAACGAACTTTAAAGGATTAGATTTCATCTCTGCTGGAACAAATATTCCTAACCCAGCCGAGGTCGTATCATCTACATTCCTTAAAGATCTAGTGAATAAACTTAAATCTTTTTATGATTACATAATAATTGATTCTCCTCCTATTATTGCTGTTTCTGATGCAGGTGTTATTTCTCAGTTGAGTGATATAACTTTGTTAGTTGCTTCTGTTAATCAGACAAGACTTGATTTACTCGAAGAATCTATTAAAACTTTGTCCACTATTAAAGCCAACTTTGCGGGAGTTATATTAAACAGATTTGAATCTACAAATGGTTACGGTTCTTACTACAAGTATTATTATTATTACTACTCCTCCTCTCAACCAAAGAAAAAGAAAAAATCCAAGGAAATGATATCAAGCAATTAGAGATTTTTCTATTTAATGTAATTGCTTAAATCAGAAAAAATATTTGATGAATTGGGAAAATTTTCTAAGCATTATGAAAATTTTCCTGTTGCTTCGATATTTATTCCCAAGGATAAAAAGAACATTGTTAGATTAATTTACTGGTTTGCCCGCACTGCAGATGATTTTGCAGATGAAGGTTGTATTTCAATTGAAAAAAGATTTGAATTGTTAAATGAATTTGAAAAAGAGTTTATATATTCTTTAAATAGTAATTCAAAAATTGAATATTTAAACCTTTTGGCAAATGAAATTAAAGGAAAAAAATTAGATTCAAATCTTTTTATTCAACTTTTAAGTGCCTTCAAACAAGATATTACAAAATTAAGATATAGTAATTTTCTTGAAATTTTGGATTATTGCTCGAGGTCAGCTAACCCTATTGGAAGATTACTACTACAATTGTTTGATTACAGATTTGATGAAGTTTATAAATTATCAGATAATATCTGTACATCTCTACAAATAATAAATTTTATACAAGATACCAAAATTGATGTTATAAAAAATCGTTTATATTATCCGATTGATGAATTAAAAGAATTTAATGTTTCTGAATCGGATTTTTTCAGTCATAAAATGACTCTAAAATTAAAAAACCTTATAAGATTTAATGTGAACAGAGCAAATAATATTTTACAAGATGGTAAAAAAATATTAAAATATTTGAAAGGTAGATTTGCAGTTGAAATTAAATGGACAATTTTAGGAGGTGAAGAAATATTAAGAAAAATAGAAAGAGTTGATTATGATGTATTAAATTTTAGACCAACATTATCAAGATACGACTTCTTTAAAATTTTGAATAAAAGTTTATTTAAAGTATGATAAGCTCTGCTAAAGAAATATCTAAAAAAAGTAAAAGCAGTTTTTACTATGCTTTTAATTTATTACCAAAGAAAAAAGCCGAAGCTATGAATATTTTTTATGCTTTTTGCAGAAGAACAGATGATTTAGTTGATAATAACAATCCAAAAGAAAAAAAAATTGAAAATCTCGAAAACTGGAGAAATGATTTTGAAAAATCCTTATCTGGTAGAAGTGATAATCAACTCCTTCAACAACTATCAGAAGTTATTGTTAATTTCAGAATACCTAAAGAACATTTTTTCGAATTGATTAAAGGAATGGAGATGGATATTTACTTCTCAAGATATAAAAATTTTGAAGCATTAAAAGTATATTGTTATCGTGTTGCATCTACAGTGGGTTTAATAAGTATAGAAATATTTGGATATAAAAATGATAGAACTAAAGATTTTGCTGTTAATCTTGGAATCGCTTTACAACTTACCAATATACTTCGAGATATAAAAAAAGATTTAGAACACTCCAGAATTTATATTCCTTTAGATGAAATGGAATACTTTAAATATTCAGAAAATGAATTAATTGAAAATATTTATAATAACAATTTCATTAATCTAATGAAGTTTCAGGTTAGTAGAATTAAAAAATACTTTGAGTTATCAGATAAATATTTGACAAAGGATGACAAAAGTAATTTATTTCCTGCAATTGCTATGCGGTCTATATATTTCAGGTTGCTTCAAAAAATAATTAAGAATAATTTCAATATCTTTTATAATAATATAAAATTATCTTCTCTGGAAAAATTTTTTGTAGCTTTAAATATATGGTTCAGTAATAAATTCATTAATGTATGAAAAATGTCCTAATAATTGGTGGAGGGCTTGCAGGTTTATCAGCAGCAGTTTATTTGTCAAAAAACAATATGAACGTAACTCTTGTCGAAGCCACTCACAAATTAGGTGGAAAAACATATTCTTTTATTGATGAAAATTCTAAATATGAAATTGATAATGGTCAACATATTATTCTTGGATGTTATCAGGAAACAATAAAATATTTAAGAGTAATTTCAGCTTTTGATAAATTAAAAATACCGAAAGAATTCTCACTTAATTACTTACTTCCAAACTTCAAAATTCATAGATTAAAAGTATCTGGTTACTTTTATCCTTTTAATTTATTTTGTGGTTTTACTAAACTTGAACTGATGGATTTAGATGATAAAAAAAATCTTCTATGGTTCTTATTAAAAATTAGGTTTTTAGATACTGAAAAGATAGATAATCTTAATGTAAAAGAATGGCTCGAATTAGAAAAACAAACTAATAAATCCGTTGAAATATTTTGGTCAGTATTATGTGTTGGAGCATTAAATACCTCAATTGAAAATGCTTCAGCTAAACTATTTTGTGAAGTACTAAAAAAGATTTTCTGGTCTAACAATAATGGTTATAAATTTCTTTTGACAGAAAATTCATTAAATGATACTTTTATTAGGCCTGCAGAAACTTTTTTATTGCAGCATAATGTAAGAATATATAAATCTGAAAAAGTTGAAAATGTTTTATTATCAGGTTATGAAGTTAAGAGTGTTTTTACAAATAAAAGAAAATTTGACGATTACGATTTTTACATAATTGCAATTCCATATCATTCAATTGAAAGCTTAAATCTTCCATCTTTAAAAAACCTTTATTTTAGACACTCATCAATATTAAATGTATATTTTTGGTTAGATAACAATCCATTTGTTGAACCATACTATGCATTAGTTAATTCAGAAGTGCATTGGATTTTTAATAAAGGCAATTACATCAATATTACTATAAGTAATGCTGGTAAATTTATTGCAATGTCTAAGCCAGAAATAGAAGAAGTGATAAAATTAGAACTCGAAAAATTTATCCCAGGATTTTCAAAAAGAGTTATCAAATCAATTATAGTTAAAGAAAAAAAAGCAACATTTATTCCAGATAATCAAACAATAAATAAAAGACCTTCTACACGAACAAGTATAAAAAATTTATTTCTGGCAGGTGATTGGACAGATACAAAATTACCTGCAACTATTGAAGGCGCTATAAAAAGTGGAAGAATGGCAGCTGAAAGTGTAATTAATTTTCAACATTATTAAATAGAAATAAGATGCATCCTATTGCTAAATATTACATAGAAAAACTTGACTTAAAAAAACATCCAGAAGGAGGATATTACAAAGAGGTTTATCGCTCAGCCGAATATTTTATTCTACCTGATTATTCGTATAAAAATAAAAGACAACGAAATTTTTCAACTTCTATTTATTTCCTTTTAGAAGGGAACGACAAATCTCATTTTCACAAATTAAAGTCTGATGAAATATGGCATTTTTATGATGGTAGTGATGTAAGGATAATTATAATTGATCATATTGGTAAATTAAATGAAGTTTTTATTGGTAGAGAAGCAGGCATTTATCAATATACTATTTTGAAAGAGAACTGGTTTGCTGCTGAAGTTATTCGTAAAGATTCTTTTGCGCTTGTAGGTTGCACAGTTTCTCCAGGTTTTGAATTTGATGATTTTATAATTGGTAAAAGAAATGATTTAATAAAACTTTTCCCTCAGCACGAAAAAATAATTAAGAGTTTTACTATATTTGAATAAAATTATGTAGAAAAATTTACCTTAAAAGAAGTTAGTCTAAATTTTATGTTTACATTATATTTTTGCAAATTATAACCTAAATTTTTCTCAAAAATAATTTGGTGACATATCGAATAAACATCTACATTTGGTTTAATATATCGTTAGGTGTTCCTTATCAAAAATAATAATAATAACTTCTCATTTCGAGATTCTTTAAAGATAGTAATTGGCTCTATTTTCACCTTTTTTATTGGAGTCCATTATGGTTTTACGCCCAGTAATTTCACAAAACCAGATAAGGAATTCTGGACTGATTTGCTATTTCTATTTATTAGCAAGCAAAATGAATTATTAGAAGAAGTTAATTTTCCTAAAAATGTTGAGCCAATCTTTGAAGAAGTTAATTATGGTAAGAGTTCTAGATTTAATTCTCTTAACCTAAGTGAAACAAATCTATTTCAAAGTGACACTAATGAGACTGAAAAAAATATAAAATTACTGGAAAATACATCCTCAGATCCTACATTAGATACAATACCTAAAATAACTGATAAAGACTCTTTAAGATTGATCGAGTGGTCTAAAGACTCAACTGCAAGATTGGAACATTTTCGTTATCAAAGAACGGATTTTCCCGTAGTCCGATTAAAACAGAAAAAACTATCAAAGTTTTTTGTTGAACCTTCTCCATCAATTAAGCAAAGAAAAATTAACATTGACTCCACCGGAAAATATGTTGAAATCAGAGAGCTTATTGGAAATAATGACAGCAAAATTCTATTGAGAATGCCGATTGAAGAGTATATTCAAGAGAGATTAAGAATAGAGGAAAGGAGATTATGGGAAGCGCTTGGTTATGAATATCAACTTAAAGAGTCTAAAATTGGGCTGCAAGAGTTTATGAAAAGTTTTACCGATTTTGAAATTCCTCTTCCGAAAGTTGGAGTGTTAAGTATTTTTGGAGAACCTAAGATTAGTTTAAAAATTGGTGGTGCAGTTCAAATTCACGGTGCTTGGCGAAGTGAAACAACTGAAGGTGTTACTGCTTCAAGATTGGGTAATACTCGTAATGAGCCTGACTTCAAACAACAAGTTCAAATTAATGTTAATGGAACTATTGGAGATAAATTAAACATCACTGCTGATTGGAATACTGAGAGAATGTTTGAATATGAAAATCAATTAAAAATAAAATATACTGGTTATGAAGACGAAATCATTCAATCTATAGAAGCTGGTAATGTATCACTTCAAACTGCTCCTTTAGTTGGTGGAAGCGAAGCTTTATTTGGTATCAAAGCATTACTTAAAATGGGTCCATTTTCTCTAACAACATTGGCAAGTCAAAAGAAAGGTGAAACAAAAGAAGTAGCAGTAACTGGTGGAACTACTGCCAGTGAGTTTCAAAAAAGAGCTTATGACTATTCTACTAATCATTATTTCTTAGATACAGTCTATGCAAGTAAAGATTTGAATATCTTCAATAGATATTTTGGCAGTCCAACTCCAATTGTAAACAATACATTTTTGGTTACTGAAGTTCAAGTCTGGAAATCTATAAATGTCATCTCAACTGATAAATCAAGAGAGAGAGAAGCTAATGCTTATATTGAACTTCCTTCTATAAGTAGAAGTCAATCATATCCGGATGATTTACGTGAGCCATTAAACAATCCTATCCCTGGAATTCAAGAAGCAGGAAGATTCTTACTTTTACAAGAAGGAGTTGATTATATCCTTCATAGAGAAACAGGGTTTATTACTTTTAAAACACCTATAAATGACAATGATGTAATTGCAGTCTCTTATGCTAGAGAAAACGGCCCAGGAACAGCAGATGATGAATATTTCGGGGAATGGCTTGCTGCTGGTGATACAAATACAACTCGTAGAATGGTTCTTAAACTTGTTAAACCGAGAAATCTGCAACCACAATATAAAATAGCTTGGAAGCTACAATTAAAAAATATTTATCCAACTGGAATGCAAAGGATTAAAGAGGAAGGATTTGAATTTGAAATTAGATATGAAGTTCCAGGTGCTGAACCAATTAGAGAAATTGGAAATGTAAAATTCCTAAATGCTTTTGGTTTAGATTTGCTTGACCCAAGTAAACAACCAAATCCTGATAATAAATTCGATTTTAGACCAAATATTACAGTATTTACAGAAACTGGAGAAATTATTTTCCCTACTCTTGAACCTTTCGGTTCAGATTTACCAAATGGTATTCCTGCTGATTATAAATATCAGGCAATTTATGATACACTTAAAGCTATTGCTCAACAAGATAAGTCAAAAGATAGATGGTTATTGGTAGGTAAAAGTACAGGAACATCCTCAGCTAATTATCAATTAGGTTTTAATGTTGTTGAAAATTCTGTTAAAGTAACTTTAGAAGGTAGACCCCTAAAAGAAGGAATTGATTATAGAGTTGATTATAATAGCGGACAACTTACTATTACAAATAGTGCGGCTCTTGTCCCTGGCGCAAATCTTAGAATTACTTACGAACAAAATGATTTGTTTCAATTAGCTTCTAAAACTCTCTTAGGTGTAAGAGGAATTTATGAATTTTCGAAAAGAACTAATTTAGGATTTTCTATTCTTAACTTAAACCAACAAACTTTATCTGATAAAGTAAGAATTGGAGAGGAACCAATTAGTAATACAATTTATGGCTTGGATTTTAATACTAATTTAGATTTACCATTTTTAACTCGCGCAGTAGATAAAATATTTTCTACTCGTGAGATGTCTAATTTTAGTTTCTCTGGAGAATTAGCTTACATAAATCCCGATCCTAACACAAAGAAAAGTACGATTGCCTCAGATGGAGGTAAAAGTATTGCATATATTGACGATTTTGAAGGTGCAAAACGCACTATTCCAATTGGTGTTTCTTATACTTCTTGGAGAGACTTAAGTGCTCCTGACTCTTTAGATAATTTACCCAATC
>Ga0308420_1001290_pt1 | contig 13019 bp, 8 predicted proteins | sample HotsprSampleMS55_FD_203802 | JGI IMG/M metagenome (GOLD analysis project Ga0308420, IMG submission 203802) | Hot spring phototrophic mat microbial communities from Mushroom Spring, Yellowstone National Park, Wyoming, United States - 20090730_MS55 ... | reverse complement strand
TTCTTTGTTGATAAACTATTACAATAAGGACATCTGATTGGCGTTTTTTCTTCGGTTGTTTGTTCATTTTTACACCGTTAATGAAAGTACAACTTAATTGTTCGGTGTAAATTATTTTTTTTTAATTTTTTATAGCTAATTAAACAACCTAAATTTATAACGCTTATCAAAATGGGGGAATATTTTACCTAAATTTATTAAAGACTTAAAATGACTTTTTAATGATAAATTCTTATAAATCTTTATTAAAGAAAGATAGATTCATAATAAATTTAATCAGTCATATAAAAGATTCTATCAAACGAATTTCCAGTTCAAAATTAACCTTATTGGTGTAAGATTTCTAATAAGAAGTTCCCTGAATATTTATGACATTTGTTCCACTTATTCCACTTACTTCTATTTTAACATAGACACGAGAAAATTCAGTTCTCGTAGGATCTGAATCTTCTAAAGAGAAGCTAAACATTGTCCAGTTTCTACTTTGAGTATCTGGCATATTGATATTTATATCCCCCCTAGCCCTAACATTTCCTTCAACCGTGACAGTTATCTTATTACCAGAATAAATTGGATTGTTATTTTCGTCAGCAACAATGTAATTAAATGTTTGGACTCCACCATTAGGAATATTAAAGGTAGTAGGCGACACACTGAAATTTATAGGAAAGCCTGAAAACAAAACAACAGTGCTTTTTGAAATATTTTGATTATATTCATTAGCAGTAGTGGCAGTAACCCTTGCGAAACCAGGACCTAAATCAGGATCGATAGGATAAGGTGCTGCTGTTATTAGTTTCACACTTACTCTTGGATCATTACCTGTCGAAACCGAAGAGCCTTGTATTATACTACCAGTAGTGTTAAAATAAACAACTGTATTCGGTTTGACAGGATTTGAATACTTATCTCCAACAAATGCAGTTATTGTATTTTCAAAACCATATACCACTAAACCTGGAATATTAGCAAATTCAGAGATAATACTAAAATGGTTCAAATCTGGCAATCAATCGTGAATAGCAACATTAACTGGATTGGAACGAATTGTCCTATTTTGATAAGTAACTTCAGCATTTATTTTATAACACCTGCTTTAGTTCCGCTAGTAAGTCCAACTGATGCTCTCCCCTCACTATTTGTTTTTCTTATATTAGGATAAATAAATTCTCCTCCACCGGGACTTGCACCCAATAAGAATCTTACATCAACTGAATTTGAAATATCTAACGGCCTTCCACTTGAATCCCTTACTTCAAAAGTTAATGTAGTAGTTTCATTATCTCCACTTTCTCTAACACCTATTTGATAGTGAGTTTGTGAGATTAGAACTATACTTGCAGGAGATGTTGTAGCTACTAAGGAGGAGTCTTTTTTCAATTTTAAAGTTGGAACTTCAATTGTTCTACCAGGGACTGCAAAAACTGTTGTTGAATCACTACGGTATTTTTCTTTAATAGCTATTACTCTTATATCAACATTCTTTTTTAAATTGAAAGTTTTGGTATATTTTCCTTCAGTATTAGTAATAGCACCGAATTGAACACTATCAACTATTATTTTAATTGCGGCATTTACAATTCAACTTCCATCATCAAAGTCAATAACTTTTCCTGATAAAGTAACTTGCTCGTTACTTGAATTATCTGGTTCAGTTGGGGTTTTACCGCAAAAAGTAATTATTATACTAAAAATTATAATTAAAAAAAGATGAAGTAAAATTATGGAATTTTTCATCCTGTTTTGCCTTAATTTTTTTTATACACACCTCAATTTTAAGTTAAATTAAAACTAATGTCAAGAATACATACAAATATTTAATAAAAGCTTATTCATAATATGCAAGTAATTTAGGTCTTTTAGGAGGAGTTTGTTCACCAGTTTGAGGCCAAAATGGATGTGTTAGTTGCAGAGTTGGCTCTCTGTAAAAAATTGAAACATTTCCATTAAAATTTATTGTCCCTTTTGCAGTAATTCCACCATATACTTTAGAATTACCACCAAGATTCACATTTTGATTTGTAAAAACCTGTGCGCGCAAAGTAACATTTCCATTAACATTAAGATTTTGCCTTGTGTATAATCCTAAATTATTTCCAGTAGGATCTTGAGAAGTAATTGAAACATTACCATTTATATTAATATTCCCTCTAACAATAAAAGCTGCATAACCTGTAATATTACCACTAATAGTAAGATCGCCCCCAACATAAATTATTTGTGGTTGTTCTTTAGTACCTAATGTTCTATTCCCAGATAGCGAAAGATTCCCTAAATGGATCTGTGTTGCTTTACAAATATAATTATCTGGATCAAATGGAGGGATATTGATAGTACTTACTTTTCTATGAACAGGTAGATTGTCAAGATTTACATTTGGAATGAAAGAAGTGTTTAATCTCCAAGAAGGGTTAGAATGAGCGTTTCCAACATAGGTTAAAAACCCTCTAATTGTATTAACACCATTCATTTGAAAATTACTATTAGTATGTACATTTGCATTTAATAATGGGTTATTATCATCACGAATTAAAATATTACCATTCATAGTAATTGACTGGTCACTGATTATTCCATACTTTAGAAATGGTGGTGCAGCTATTGATTGACTTCCCGAACCATGCTGAAGAAGAATTGTTGATTTTATACTTACAACTTTATTATTGACAATCCCGGTAGCGTTTATCTGCCGTACTGATGACATCCCCATATTAGGTCCATCGGGCATTTTTGAATTTGAGTTCATAACTCTCACTGAACCATAACCATTACCCAAAGATATAGCATTTTGACCGAAAAAGTTTGAATCTATTGTTAAATTTTTAACAGCCAATTCAAATAAACTATCAGCATTAAGACGTGCTTGAGTTAAATTGTGTTCTACAATGGCTTTTTCTAACATCTGATTACTACTCTGAAGAATATTATGAGTAGTTAATGTTGATATTACACCTGTTCCAATTAACAAAATTAAAAGCATTTTACCCATATATCACCTCAATTATTAGTTAAATTTTTAGGATAAAATACTATTTGCCATTGAACTCCTACAGATAATTTATCTCCATATAAATCTTTTCTTGAATGTTCAAGATTAACTAAAATTGATGAAATGTTATTGATATTATAAGTAGTATCATAATTTTTTGTAAGTCCAAAAATCTCAAATGAATTAATGGGTTGAGTCCAGGAATTATTTTCATTAAAGTTTATTATCCGTTTTATAAATTTTTCATTATTGTTAGTAACTAAAGAATATCTAACATTTTCAATTGTTCCGTTGTTATCCAAATCAGCTTTGAAAGTTATTGAGTTTCTATTTATTGAAACAATACTTGTATCCACTTGATTACCGTACCCTATTTTTTTAAAGTCATTCTCAATAATCTGTCCGATATTAGATGATGAACTCAATGTAATTTCAGCCAATTTCATTTCGTGGAATTTAGATGTAAATTGCATATTCAGCCCTATAATTGCTAATAAAATTATGCCACCAATCAAAAACGAAGATAATATATCAAGTATCTGATTCATTTTAAAAACTCTTATATAATCTTAATCTTAAGGTATCTAAAAGATATTTATTAGTAACTTTAACTAAAATTTCCTTTGTACGAGTTTGTGTTATTGATGTTCTGGTAAAATCATTGTCTCTTACATAAGAAATATTTACTATAATATTAAAGTTTCCTAGGCGCTTTGTATTTATAGTTCTTCGATGATTGTGATATTCTTCTATACCAGTATACTGTGATACTGGTTTATTTGGAGGAGCACCAAATTGCGAAGTTGGAGTTAAATTAGCAACATTAACATTTACTTCATCTTCCACATTCTTATCGAACTTTTTTTGTTTAATCTCATTAATAATTGATTGAGCAATACTATTAGCCGTAATTATACTTTCTGAATAAATTTTTATTTGTTCAGCATTTGAGATAGTTTTATTTAGGCTGACACCTAAAAAACCAAGTAATACAATAGAGCCTATAGTTAAAAAAGTTTGAATGTTCATAGATAAAGTTTTATTTAACTATCGAAATTTTATATTTGAAATTAAGTTAATTATTTTTAGAATATCAAATTATGTGCCTAATAGAAATAAAATTGTCGATTAGAAAAAATGAAATTCAAGTAAAAAATGCCTTATTTTGAGATATTTTTACTTAAATTTTACTAAATTAAGACAAGTTAAAATATCTGAATTGTAATTTTTACACTTCTTGGAAAAAATTACATCCTTTGTAAAATTTGATTTTAATGTTTTGAACTATGTGCTACAAGCTTATTGTAAATCACTAATCCAATTATTGTTGCTACACCAATTAAACTGAAAACAATCCAGAGTGTGGATGGTTGATTTAGTTTATCAACAAAATGGACATAAAGGTTTGCTCCTAAAATTCCACCTATAAAGCTCCCAATTACTCCATATAGAAACGCATAACCGAGATATAATGCTTTTTTATCTTCCGGAGCAATAAGTCCAACATAACTTATAAATTTGGGATGTGCTGTCATTTCTCCGATTGAGAAAATTATTATACCAATCATAAATACCCAGATGTTTGTGTTAATAGCCAGAATTGCCATTCCTGCTGTTCCCATTGCTATACCAGTAATCATTGTCGGTAACGCTTTTGTATTTTTCACAATGCTCGATACAACTATTTGTAACAAAATAATTGTTCCCGCATTTATAACAGTTACATGTTCAACATCAAATCTCCAATTTAGGTTTATTCCAACCGAATAGAAGACTCCATTGATAAAATTATTGAGAGAAGTTGCATCAACATATTTTTGAACATACCATAAAACCGAATCAAACATCTGGAAATACAAAATCCAGAAACCAGAATAAATCACTATAAGTCCAATAAATTTAAAATCAGTTAAAACAAGGGCAGCTCCTTTTAGTACCTCTGCAAATGACTTTGTGCTTTTGGGCTTTTGTGGTTCTTTATAAATGAATAAAGTGGGAATAAGCATTGCACTTGTTCCGATTGCAGAGGCAACCATTACATATTCCCAGCCGAGAGTATTTTTTATATAAGGCACCAAAATCAGAGGGAATAAAAATGCACCAAGATTTATTGACCAATAGAAAATACCAAATCCAACTGTGCTATTTGTTTCGTCTGTTTCTCTTGCAATAGTTCCGGAAATCATTGGCTTGAATGCTCCAGCTCCAATACCCATAATAATCAAACTTGCGAAAACCATTGCATATTCGGTTGTTTGACTTGTAAGGAAATAACCAATCCCTAAAAAAATGAATGCAAAAGTGAGAGTCCTTTTATAACCAAATCTATCTCCAATAGCACCAGCAAGAATTGGAAGTATATAAAGTAAAGGTTGAATTGTACTTTTAATTATACCAACACTTTCTTTAGAAAATTGAAGTTGATCTGTCATATAAACAGAAAGGATACTCATCATTCCATAATAAGAACCCCTTTCAAAAAATTCCATTACAATTACAACCCAGTAATTGAGTGAAAAAGATGAAATAACGCTTTTCTTTTTTGTTGTTTCCATTTTTACCCTTTAATTTATAAAATGATTAAAGCTCACCTGTTTAACTTATTTTACAACAATATTATAAATTTTATTCTTTACAAAAATCTCTTTGATAATTGATTTATCAGTAACGAACTTCATTACTCTGTTATCTTTTTCAATAAGAGATTTAACAAACGATTGTTCGCTATCAATGGGTACTGATATCGTGGCTCTAAGTTTACCATTAACTTGAACTGCAATATTAACATTATCTTCTGACAATGCTTGGGAATCAATCTGGAAAGAAGGAGTATTCAGATAAATGGATTTCTCATTTCCTAATAACTGCCAGCATTCTTCTCCTAAATGCGGAGCAACAGAGGAAAGCATAAAAGCAAAACGTGATAAAACATAAGATTGAATTTCTTTACGACAATTTTCTAAAATTTTCAGTTCATTTAATAATTCCATCAAGGATGCAACTGCTGTATTAAATCTGAAATTTTCAATCTCTTCATTAAATTTTTTAAAAGTTTGATTCACTTTCCTATACAACTTCTTTTCTTCGTCAGAAAGAGAACCCAACTCATATTTTTCGTTGAAGGATACATCTTTCAATTTTCCTTCAAACTGTTTGAAGAGATCATAGGAACGATTGACAAATCTATCAACGCCTGATATTCCTTTATCACTCCAATCTCCGCCCTGATCATAAGGACCCATAAACATCAAATACATTCTGAAAACATCTGTTCCGTATTTATCAATAAACTCATCGGGATTAACAACATTGCCTTTTGACTTGGACATTTTAGCGCCTTGATTAGTAATTGTGCCTTGATGAACTAAAGTTTGAAACGGTTCATCGCTATTGATTAATCCAATATCTCGTAAAAACTTGTGAATAAACCTTGCATATAAAAGATGCATTGTTGCGTGTTCAGCTCCACCAACATACATATCAACAGGTGTCCATTGATTAGCCAACTTCACATCAAAAGGACCATCGGAATAATGAGGATTAAGATATCGCAAGTAATACCAACTTGAATCAACAAAAGTGTCCATTGTATCGGGATCTCTTTTAGCATCAGCATTACATTTGGGGCACTTAACATTTATGAATTTTTCATTTCTTGCAAGTGGAGACTCTCCGCCTAGTCTGAAATCTACATCGTAAGGAAGTTCAATAGGTAATTGATTTTCATCAACAGGAACTTCACCGCAATTAGGACAATGAATGATTGGAATGGGTGTTCCCCAATATCTTTGACGAGAAATTAACCAATCTCTTAATCTGTAATTTGTTTTTCTTTTACCTACTCCTTTTTTTTCGAGATACTCTATTACTTTTTGAATTCCTAAATCCGATCTCATACCGTCGAAAATATCAGAATTTATCATTGTTCCAACTTCAGTAAATGCTGAAGTTAATTCATCATCTATATTGGTTCCATCTTGAAGAATGACTTTTTTTATGGGAAGATTAAACTTTTTAGCGAATTCAAAATCTCTTTCATCGTGAGCTGGAACAGCCATAACACAGCCAGTTCCGTATGTAATTAAAACGTAATCTGCAATCCAGATTGGAATCCGTTCATTATTAACGGGATTAATAGCATAAGAGCCAGTAAAGACACCTGTTTTTTCCTTTACAGTAGAAGTTCTTTCTATTTCCGTTAAAGTCTGAACGAAAAGTCGATATTCATCAACGGATTTTTTATGTTCATCAGTTGTTATTTTATCAACTAATGGATGTTCGGGCGCAAGTACGACATAGGTTACTCCGAACAAAGTATCCGGTCGAGTTGTAAAAACTTTTATTTCATCATCTGAATTTTCTACTTTGAATGTAACCTCTGCACCTTCGCTTTTACCAATCCAATTCCGTTGCATCAATTTAGTTTTTTCAGGCCAGCTGATTTTGTTTAGACCATCTAAAAGCTCTTCTGCGTAATCTGTTATTTTGAAAAACCATTGATAAAGATTTTTTTGAATGACTACTGAACCGCATCTTTCACATTCGCCATCAACAACTTGTTCATTAGCTAAAACTGTTTGACAGCTATTACACCAATTCACTGGAGCAAATTTCCTATAAGCCAAACCTCTCTTATACATTTGAAGAAAAATCCACTGATTCCATTTGTAATATTCAGGGACACAAGTCATAAGTTCTGTATTCCAATCATACATACAACCTATCTTTTTCAGTTGCTGACGAATATCATTGATATTTTGCATTGTTGAATCATAAGGATGTATTCCTGTTTTAATTGCATAGTTTTCTGCGGGAAGTCCGAAAGCATCATAGCCCATTGGTTCGAAAACATTATAACCCTGAAGTTTTTTGAAACGAGCCCAGCTATCTGTTGGACCATAATTATACCAATGTCCAATGTGAAGTTTTGCTCCCGATGGATATAAAAACATGACAAGAACATATAATTTGTTTTTAACACTTGTGAAATCTGTTTTAAAAACCTGGTTTTCTTCCCAGTATTTTAACCATTTGTTTTCTATTTCTTTGAATGGATATCTCATAAGTTTTTGATTTAATGTTTTTAGTGATTTTATTCTTCTGGGTTCATATTAAAGTTTTGCCATTTTTCTATTGTGCGGTACAAAATTTTATCCAACTCTTAAATAGCCCCGCCATTTAGAGAGTGTTGCAGAACTATAAATTGCCCCGCTATTTATGGCGAGGTTTTAAGATTAACATTCTCCATTGGTTTTAGACTCATTTATTTATGTGGCTAAAGCCAAATAATTTTTCTTCTTTTTTTTAACCCCGACTTAAAAGTCGGGGCAATGCACAGTAAAAATTTAGTTTTGCAACAGACCCTAAAGACATGAGCTATTCAATTAAGATTCTCTAAAATCTCTTTTAACTTAATCAAATTTTCAGCCCAGTCTTTTTGTTTTGCTCTTTCTTTTTCTACAACTTCAGCCGGTGCATTATTTACAAACTTTTCGTTACTTAATTTTTTCTCAACAGATGTGATTAAATTTTCAAGTCGCTGAATTTCTTTTTGTATTCTTTGTCTTTCAACTTCAAGATCAATCAACCCTTCAAGAGGAATAAAAATCTCCGCATCTTTCAATACTGCTGATGCACTTGCTTTTGGCTTTTGAATATTTGAATCAATAATAATATCTTCGACCTTTGCAAGTTTTTTAATGTACTCAATCTGATGTGATTTAACTTCAGATGATTTTATCAGCGCATTTACTTTTTTTGAAGGAGCAATGTTCATTTCACCACGAATGTTTCGTATTGCAGTGATAATATCTTTTACAAAATCCATTTCAACTTCTGCGGATTCTTTTATCAAGTTCTCATTCACTTCAGGAAATTGCGAAACAGAAATGCTGTCTCCCTCTTTTCTCTCATCGATAAGATGCCAAAGTTCTTCTGTAATGAAAGGCATAAAAGGATGAAGCATTTTCAAAGCATCTTCAAAAATTGAAATTGCTCTTGTCAATACTGCCGATTTAACCTCTTCATCGTTGCCATAAAGTCGCCCTTTAATCATTTCGACATACCAATCGCAGTAATCATTCCAAATAAAAGAATAAACAATTTTAATTGCATTGTTTACTTCAAAATCATCCATTGCTTTATTAAACTGCTGGAGTGTTTTATGCAAGCGAGAGATTATCCATTCATCAGCAAAATCTTTGTGCGAGTTTTGAAGTGACTTATCTAACTTAATTGTCTCTTTGTTCAACAGCAGAAATCTGCCAGCATTCCAGATTTTGTTTGCAAAGTTTCTCCCGAGTTCGCATTTGTCAGTGCTGAATAAAACATCCTGTCCGAGTGGAGCGAGATAAATTACTGTGAATCTCAATGCATCAGCTCCATATTCCTGAATTACTTCAAGGGGGTCAGGTGAGTTGCCAAGAGATTTACTCATTTTTCTTCCTTGAGCATCGCGGATAATGCTTGTAAAGTAAACATCACGGAAAGGAATATCTTTCATAAAATGCATTCCAGCCATAATCATTCGTGCAACCCAGAAGAAAATTATATCTGGTCCGGTAACAAGCGTACTTGTTGGATAATAATATTTTCTTTCCTCATCAGTTCTGAAAATAGCGTGAGCCCAAAGCCAGCTTGATGCCCAAGTGTCAAGAACATCTTCATCCTGTTTCCAGTTGTCAATATCTTTCGGTGGATTAACATCGCAATAAACTTCATCTGTTTGCTTGTGATACCAAACAGGAATTCTATGCCCCCACCAAAGCTGACGTGATATGCACCAGTCTTTTATGTTTTCCATCCAGTGGAAATAAGTTTTTTCCCAATGCTTTGGATAGAACTTTATTTTACATTGCTTAACAACTTCAATAGCGGGTTTGGCAAGTTCGTCCATTTTCATAAACCATTGTTCAGAAAGATATGGTTCGATTGGGACATTGCCTCTTTCAGAATATCCGATTTTGGTTAGATAATCTTCTATCTTGTAAAGCAATCCAATCTCTTCAAATTTTGCAACTACTTTTTTTCTTACTTCAAATCTATCCTGATGCCGAAGCCAAGGGGGAACATTTTCGTTTGTTGTGGCATCGTCATTAAAAATATTAATGAACTGTAGTTTGTGACGCATTCCCATTTCATAATCATTTACATCGTGAGCAGGAGTTACTTTAACTGCGCCAGTGCCAAAATCTTTATCAACATATTCATCTGCAATAATCGGAATCTCTCTATCAACGATAGGAAGTTTTACTTTCTTTCCGATAAGATGTTTGTATCTTTCATCCTCCGGATTAACAGCAACGGCAGTATCACCGAGCATTGTTTCAGGTCGTGTGGTTGCAACGACAATAAATTCATCACTGCCAACAACAGGGTATTTGAAGTACCACAGTTTGCCATTTACTGTTTTATAAATTACTTCCTCATCAGAGATAGCAGATTTATTTGCAGGGTCCCAATTAACCATTCTGTAACCGCGATAAATTTTACCTTCATTATATAAATCAACAAAAGCTTTTATCACTTCGTGGTAATATTCATCATCCATTGTAAAACGTTCGCGACGCCAGTCGCAACTGACACCAAGTTTTTTCAACTGCTGAATTATTATCCCGCCATATTGTTCTTTCCACTCCCAGCAGTGTTTAAGAAATTCATCTCGCCCGATTTCTTTTTTCTTTATTCCTTGTTCTTCTAAAAATTTTGTTACTTTTGTTTCTGTAGCAATTGAAGCGTGATCAGTTCCCGGAACCCAGCAGGCGTTATATCCTTGCATTCTTTTTAATCTAATAAAAATATCCTGCAAAGTGTTATTGAGGATATGACCCATCGTAAGCATTCCAGTTATGTTCGGCGGCGGGATTGGAATTACATAAGGTTTTTTTGAGTAGTCAACTTCGGAATGATAAAGTTCGTAATCATACCAGTATTTGTACCATTTATCTTCAACATCAGAAGGATTATATGCTTTGGGGATATCAGAAAAATTTTTAGCGGACATTTATTACTCATTTAGTGAAAATTTGAGTGCAAATATAAGGAAAATCGCTGAGTAAGATTAAGAGTAGGAGTATGAGTAGGATTGTTTAGGATGAGACAAAAAATTAATTACTTTTTTTTCTATTCCACGGTAAACCTAACAAAATTCGCGATAGTTTATTACTTAGGTAAATGCAGAAAATGATAATCAAATATGACTCGAAAAAAGATAAATCCACTTAAATAATCCTTTACTTAAAACGAAAATAACTGAGATTAAATTTTCTAGGGATATCATTTAGTTAATTGCAAATATAAAATAATTGTGATTAAATTAAAAATCAATTATCTATAATTACTGACCTTCAGTTGCCCCGTGGCGTTAACTGCAGGCAGTTCCCTCCAGAGCACGGGATCTGAAAACAGAGGGAGATAGTATTTTTAATTAAATTCTCGTCAATAATTGCTCTTAGAAAAATCAAAGGATGTTCAATGAGTTGAATATGCTTGCATCCAAACATAACTGTAAACATTATCGCCAATTTGTGGAATATATCCCGGTTCAATTATTCTCTTTGCTGCATAAATTATTAATTTAATAGGTTTCTCATATGACCCTATCGAAAGGTGTATTTGATAAATAGTTTCTCCCTCAAGTATAAACTCCGACACTTCTTCTATAAATGATTGAACGAAACAAGTATCTAGATCGTAATCATAAGGTAAATTTTTAAGTTGAGATAAATTATAAAATGCTCTTCCTTTATCTGCATCAAGTTCTATACGATATTGAAATGACTCGTTTTGATTATCTGATTCGATTTTAGCAGATGATTTTTCTAACAAAGTGATTTTTTCAGATTTGGTCTTGAATAATGAATAAGCCAAACCTGAAAGTCGAAAAATTCTAAAAGTATCTTTCATATAAATGTCCATATTCATAAAGAATAAGGGATCATAAAAATTAATTAGAACTCCGTCCACCGTAGAACTTTCAATTATTGCTTCATAAGTATTTCTATCAACATTAACTTCGTTAATTTTTAAGAAAACATCTGTACCGTGAGCACAAAATGGAATCGAGTTAATTATTTCGTATGCACCTTGTTGAGTATTTAACACCCCAACAGATAAAAATTTAAGATTTGTATTTGGGTAAGTAAAATACTTAAATGTCTTCTCGCCATCTCTGAATGAATATTTTTTTGTTGAGGAAGGTTTTCCCTCTTGTAAAATTTTTTTATATAGTTTAGCCAAAGAGGAAACATCATTTATGTCTATAACCGATTCCCAGTGATCTCCGTGAATTATATATTACCTCAAAATTTTTTCAATTAATTTATCTATTTCTTGCATCTCTTTTGCAAGATGCTTTTTAATTTCCATTCGTAATCTGCCGAGTCGTGTGGCAGATAATTCTTTTTGCGGTGGATTTTTTTCTAAAAACTCTTTTGCTCTTTGATGTGCTTCTCTTCCTAATTCTGCAAGTTGTCTGTGCGTTTCGTTTGTATCATCGTATCGTGGAAAGTAAATGTCAAGGATTTTTTTTGACACGTGCCTAGCTCCAAACAGACCTTTTGCTTGGAAATCTTTCATTAATAAATTTGGGGCAGTAGAATTAAGAATTGATTCTAAATAATAAGCTTCTTTCTCATTAAATAATTCTATCCTAAAAGTTGTATAATCAACAATAAAATCGAAGTCTATTTCTGACCTTTTAATAACAGTTGCGTATGCATCTTTCCCTGACATATTATATGTGACCAAATATTTTGCTTCAAGTTTCTGACTTGTTAATTTATTCTGCCAATTAAGATAATTAACACTTGAAATGTTTTGATTCTTCTCTGTTCTCAACAACTGCCAGGTATTTTCAACATTCTTAAACCAACGAGCAGCATTTAAGTAACCTTCTCTTCGGAGTTCATCGCTTTCAAGTAATTTTATCTTTTTGTTGTTTGAGTGGTCTGTTTCAATTAAAACCGGCAGAACAACCAAATCAGGATTGTATAAAACAAATGGCAGAATACTTTTTGCAAGTGCAGTCCGG
>Ga0308420_1001280_pt1 | contig 13085 bp, 8 predicted proteins | sample HotsprSampleMS55_FD_203802 | JGI IMG/M metagenome (GOLD analysis project Ga0308420, IMG submission 203802) | Hot spring phototrophic mat microbial communities from Mushroom Spring, Yellowstone National Park, Wyoming, United States - 20090730_MS55 ... | reverse complement strand
CAATCACGACAAAAGCGGTTATAATCCACGTGGCGTCCATCGGCTCCTCCTGGCGATGATGTTGGTTCAGCAACCGCGATCATGCCTGAGGTGTCGATGGTCGTCAACTAGCAATCAAGGTATGTGTGTGTCTATAAGCCACGCTTGCCGTCGGCCCAGTAGGCGCGGCAGCGGATCTGTTTGCGATCAAGGCCGCGCTAAAGGAGCGCTTAACGCAGCTGTTGAATGTTCCAGCGGCATGCCTTGCTGGCGCATGATCGTCGGCAGCGCGATGAAAAAGCCAACAAGAGATATTTCGACGAGCGTGTCCGGGCGAATAGAGAAGGAAGGATTGTCAATTGCGCACCTCACGCGTTGGCTCGTTCGCTGAGTGGGCATCGAGCGGCGGAGCATCCTCAGCGACCGTGTTCCTTGTACCAGCGAGGCGCTCGTGGAGCCACTCATGCGCCAATGCGATTGTGGCAAAGGTGCGCAGCGGGCAGCCATACACCTTCTCGCCCTGCTGCTCAGCGATCTGCGCATAGGCGGTGCGTTGGGCGTCGTCGGCGATCACAGTAGCAATGCCAACACACTGGGCGCTCAGTCGCGGCTTATGCTCCTTCAGCCATTTCATGCTCTTGTTGGCGACTTCGTTGTTGCGCCCGCTCGCCAGGTAGGCGGGCGCTACGACCATTGCCGTACCGAAGGCGTCGCCCCGCTCTAGGGCCCGTTCCAGCGCACTAGTATACACATCCACATCGGCAAGCGTGAGCTCGCCACCAAATGTCAGCACCAGTATTGGCCAGCCTGTCTCATCAACCTCTACTATTGATGGGATTGTCATTACCCCTCCTTTGAAACATGAATGTTCTCTCTCGATATTCTCGTTCGTGCGCCATCTCCATGGCGTCAGTCGGCACGGCCTGGCGTTGCCACACCTGCGCCCAGCTTCCAGTGCTTGGCCCGTTCGCGCTCGTGCCAGAAGCGTCGGTAGAGGCCCTCCTGGGCGATCAGGTCGGCGTGCTTGCCCTGCTGCACCAGCCTGCCGCCATCGAGCACCAGGATCTGGTCGGCGCGCTGGAGCGTGGCCAGGCGGTGGGCGATCACAATCACGGTCTTGTCGGCAGCGAGCGCGTCGAAGGCCTGCTGGATCAGCCACTCGTTCTCCGGGTCAACACTGGCTGTTGCTTCGTCGAGCATGACAATCGGCGCGTCCTTGAGCAACGCACGCGCGATGCTGATCCGCTGCTTCTCGCCGCCCGATAGCGTGGCCCCCCCTTCGCCAACCATGGTCTGATAGCCGTCAGGTAACGCCGTGATGAACTCATGGCAACGCGCTGCTCGTGCTGCGGCTTCGATCTCGGTGTCGCTCGCATCGGGTTTGCCGAGGGCAATATTGGCGCGGATGGTGTCGTTAAAGAGGTAGACATCCTGAAAGACTATGGTCAGTTGCTCTTGCAGGGTTGCACTGCTTAGCTCACGCACATCTACCCCACCAACCTGAATGCTCCCGCTATTGATGTCCCAGAAGCGGGCGATCAGGCTCGTGATGGTCGTTTTGCCGCTGCCACTCGGCCCGACCAGCGCTGTGATGCCGCGCTCGGGAATGTGGAAACTGACGTCTTTAAGCACCGGCCGCTCGTCGTAATGAAAGCTCACCTGCTCAAAGGTGACCATCGTACCCTCTGGCTGCTGGGGCTGCTCGGCCTCGGGTAGGGTCGGTGTTTTCAGGAACTCGTTCAGGTTGCGCACTGCGTTTTCGATGATGCGCTGGAAGGCCTGGAGTTCCCCAAGGAGCATGAGCGGCTGGTAGAAGGCCAGACCCAGGAAGAGGAAGAGCAGGAAAGTAACGCCGTCGAGGCTACCGCCAAGAAAGAGCCAGACACCCAGGACGATCAATGCGGCAAAGCCTGCTTCTAGCACACTCATAAAGCCGATCATCGCCGGCGTGATCCGCGTCGTCGTTGCGGTACTTGCATCGCGATAGACGGCCATTGCCTGGGCAAACGGTTGCATGCGTGCCCCGGTCAGATTAAAGGCGCGGATCACACCGATGCCCTGGATGTACTCGACCATCCGACTATTGGCGCTGGTACGAGCTATGCGTTGCTCGGCCCAGATGTTGGCAAAGACGCGGCTGGTAGCACGCAGGATGAGGAAGGCAACAGGCATGCCAATCCCGGCAGCCAGGGCCATGCGCCAGTCGATCACCAACATCGTAATGAAAAGGATGCTCGGTGCTACGACGCCGCTAATGAACATATCGGTAGGGAACCGTACGTCGAGGAACGAGATATTGGTGGTGAAGAGCGAGTCGATCGTGCCAGTATCCCGGCGGGTAAAGAAGCCGAGCGGCAGGCGGCGCAAATAGTCGGCCAGAAAAAGCCGCAGGTCGTAATGCATGTCAGCGACGACACGGAGCATCGCACGTTGGGCCAGCCAGTTAAAAAAGATCTGAGCCAGAAAGAGCGTGACCAGTCCGCCAACATAGGCCCAGATCCGTCCGGTATTGACCGGCTGCTGGAACAACTCAACCATGATCAGAAAGACGATCAACGCCGGCCAGGCCGAGACAACCCCATCAAGGAACTTCCAGCCGATCCCTTGCAGATATTGCTTGCGCTGCCCCGGCACCAGTTTGAGCATCGTCTGCATCAAGTGCTCGTTCGGGTCGAGAGCGGTGTAGGGGTTGGTGAAGGATGAAGGATGCGGGATGCAAGATGTAGAGGTAGCTTTGCGCGGTTCGGCCTCATCCTTCATCCTTCTGCCTTCATCCTTGCGCAATTGCCACTCCTGCGAGGCAATATGCGCATCCCACAGTTCTCGATAGAGCGGACTCTGTTGGAGCAACTCCGTGTGCGTACCACGAGCGACGATCTGACCGTGATCCACCACCAGGATCTGATCGACGTCGGTGATCGTGCTCAGGCGATGGGCGATGATTACCACCGTTTTACCAGCTGCGACCAGGGCCGCAAGCGCTTCTTGTACCAGGGCTTCATTCTCGGGATCGAGAAACGCCGTGGCTTCGTCGAGGACGATAATCGGCGCAGCTTTGAGGATGGCGCGGGCGATGCTCAGGCGCTGGCGCTGCCCACCTGACAGCCGGTTGCCATTCTCGCCCACCGGTGTAGCATAGCCGTGCGGCAACTCCATCACAAACTCGTGGCAACGCGCGGCACGGGCGGCAGCCTCAACCTCCGCATCAGTCGCGTCCGGCTTGCCAATCCGAATATTTGCTGCAACCGTATCGTTGAAGAGAAAGACATCCTGAAAGACGAAGGCGACATGTTCCATCAGGCGCTTCGTGCCGATCTGGCGCACGTCCACGCCGCCAATCAGGATCTGCCCGGCATGCACATCCCAGAAGCGCGGGATAAGCTTGGCAATCGTACTCTTGCCAGCCCCGCTTGGCCCGACCAGCGCGGTAACACTGCCAGCTGCGATGCCGAAACTCACGCTACGCAGCACCGTCGTCTCCGTACGCAGCGGCGCATCTTTGGCCTGCTGGGTTGGTGTCGCAGCATAGCTGAAGCTGACGTTATCAAAGACGATGCTGGCATCACGTGGTGCGAGTGGCTGAACTGGTTCGCTAAGCGGCGGCGTATTGAGGATGGCACTGATCGTGATACTTGCCTGATTGACCTGCCAGGCTGCGGTGCTGTAGCTCGTGAAAAGTGTCCAGATCGGACGGTTGAAACCTATGCCTAATACCAGGAACAGGACGAAGGTCGCGCTGTCCAGGCTTCCGCCCATGAACAACAAGACGCCAAGGGGCACGATCAAGAGCAAGTTGGCCCGTACGACAGCAAAAATGATCGCTAGGGTTGGCGCTGACGCAGCGTATGGTCCTGTATAGTAGGCGCGCATCTCTTCGGCCACATGGCGCAGCTTGTCGAATGAGACGTCGGCGCGTAGGAACATCTTCAGCACTTTCATGCCGTTGATGTACTGAATGATCGCACTGTTGATCCGCCCATTGATCGCGTTGTAATGAGCCATGTTGGAATGCACTGTAACCCAGCCATATATCGCGATGGCCAGGGGCAGGAGCGCAATGGTTGCCAGGGCTAGCCGCCAATCGACAATAAAGAGCACGATTGCGGTCAAGATTGGTGTCGTCAACCCACCGATCAGGTCGGGGATCATGTGGGCTAGGCCCTCTTCCATATTCTCGACATCTTCGTGAATAACCTTCTTGATCTGGCCGGTGGTGCGGGCGCTGAAGTAGCCCAGCGGGAGGCGACCTAGATGCTCGGCCAGCGCGAGGCGCAGATCGTAGAGGATGTGGTAGGCGGCGATATGCGAAACATAGAGTGCCATGCCGGTGCCGACAGCTTTAACAACGACCGCGCCCAGCGCGATGGCGGCGAGTGTCCAGAGCCAGGTGGCGTCGATCTCGGCCAGCGGTGTGCCAAGAACCTCGACCGCGATGAAGTAGATCATCAGGAAGGGGACGATCCCCGCGGCATTACCAATAGCGCTGAGCAGGCCAGCGAGCGCGAGCTGGCCGCGCCGGCGGTTGATCGTCGAGCGCACCGTTGGGCCTTGGGCGGATGGCGCCTGTGACGAAGCCGCTGCGGACGGTTGGGAGCGATCGTGTGGAACAGAAGCAGCCATTGTGGCAACCTTTCACTTAGGCAGGAGGCTCAGTCATCTAGGCAGGAGGCTCAGTCATCTAGGCAGGAGGCTCAGTCATCCAGCGCACCTCAAGCAACGGCACGCCGAGATCGCGTACCCTGGCGAGGACGCCGTGCAGTGCCGCCTGGTCGGCCACAATGCCGGTCAGCACGGTGGTTTCGTCGGCGACAATAAGTTCCAGATCGGCAAACCATTCCAGCCGCTCGGCAGCAGAATGCTGCGGCATAGGCGTCTCCGTGGATGCGGATGGGCCGTGGGTCAGGACGCAGGAAGCACGCAGCGGGATGCGGATTGTCCACCGTGTGCCGGTGCTGTGCGTCTCCACTCCAGGCCCAACGCAGTGGCTCGTTTCTACACTGGCGATCAGATGAAGGTAGTCTATCCAGAACCGCAACGCGGGAGATCACCCATTTGCGGTATTTGTTGTTTTACACCATCGCCAACGCCCGCGCGCGCTCGATGGCCTGGACGCGATTTTGCACCTGGAGTTTGCCGTAAATATTTTTGATGTGCGTCCGCGCCGTGTCCGGAGCGATCATCAGCCGTGCGGCGATCTCGCGGTGTGAGTACCCGGCGACAAGGAGCGGCAGCACATCGATCTCACGCGGCGTCAGCGGTTCGATCAAGATCGGTTGGGGTGACGGGGTGACGGGGTGATGGGGTACCATCGTTGCGAAGATGGTGAGCAGGTTATGTAGGCACGCAGTGTGCGCTGGTCGGTGCGTTCGCTGCGTCAGGGCGGCCTGACAAAGATCGTGCATCGGTAGGCCGCGATTGAGGAAGGGACGAATGAAGTCTTCCGAAGCCGCGAGCGCAAGCGCTTGATCCAGCGCGGCGAATGCCAGATCCAGCTTACCCAACTGCCAGTGCAACGCCGCAGCCAGCGTTTCGAGTTCGATCACCACTGCGTTCAGTCCCCACGCGCCGAAGCGTTGGCGGCAACTGGCAATCAGGTGATCGGCCAGCGTTGCGATGGACGCATTGGCACGCTGCGCCAGCGATTCGAGGCGCTCGGCGTGCTCCAGGCAGGCCACCAGCGCGGCGGCCAGGGCGAACTGGCGGATCAGCGACCCAACAGCGGCATCAGGATCGGGCGGCGTCCAATGTTCCAACGCCCAGCGCGTCAGCGCCACTGTATCGCCCAGGTTGATCCAGATCTCTACCTGACGTAAACGCAGGGTATCAAACCAAACCGGCAGTTCGCGCTCGGCGGTGCCGGCCATGCGCTGCATACCCTGCTGCATTGCCAGGAGCGCTCGTCGCGCCGTTAGCGGATCGCCCTGAGCAGCGCTGATCCGCGCCAGTTCGATCTGCACGAACGGCTCATACGCGCTCAAGCCGCAGCGCGCCGCCCAGACCAGCCCAAGTTCCGCCGCTGCGCGCGCCGCCGCAAGATCGTAGCGCTCGTAGAGTATCCCGGCCCGGCTCAAAGCGAGCAGTTCGCGGAACGGCTGCGCTGCTGCGCCGCGCTCGGACAAGAGGTGATCGCCATGAGCATAGGCGGCTTCGGCTGCCGATAGTCGGCCCTGGAGCAATTCGAACTGCGCCAGGCTGTGGGTGGCGTCCACGAGTTGCACCAGATCGCCGCAGCGACACGCATATGCTAGGGCATAGCGATGACACTCCAGCGCCTGGGTCACATCCTCGGCGAACCAGGCCATGTCGCCCATCCCGGCATGCAGAAAGCCGTGCAGCCACGGGTCGTCGCCGGCCAGTGCCAAAGCTTGCTTCGCCAGGCGCAGCGCTGCGGGCTGATCGGCGCGGTCGCGGGCGAGGAACGCATGGAGCGCCAGCACCTCGGCGGAAAGTTCGGCGGGCAGCGCATCCGGTTGTTGGTCTAACTTTGCCAGCGCTGCCGCAACCGCCTCGGGTTGATACGCCCAGACCTGCGTCCAGGCTTCCAACAGCAGCAACCGCGGTCGGGCGCGGCGATGTTTCACCGGCAACGCATCGAGCCATGTACGCAGAGTCACGAGTTCACCGCGCGCAAGCCGGTTGCGCCCTTCAACCACAATGAGATCGATCACCAGTTCGGTATCACCGGCGGCCAATGCGTGATGGATGGCCTCGTCGACCAACCCTGCATCGGCGAACCACTGCGCCGCCCGGCGGTGCAGCAGCGGAATACGCTCGGGAAAGCGCTGCTGCAAGCGATAGCGCAGCAAATCGGCAAACAGGTGGTGGTAGCGATACCAGCGCCGCTCGTCGTCGAGGGGAATGAGAAAGAGATTGGCCTGTTCGAGCGCTTCGAGCAGGATTGAAGGATGAGGACTGAAGGCTGAGGGCTGAGGGCTGAGGGCTGTCTGCGGCCCGTCGTCTGTTCCCGACCTCAACAACGCCTCAATTAACGGTCCACACATCCGCTCCAGAATTGCCGTCATGAGCAGGAATTCCTGAATCTCCGGCGACTGTTGGGCAAGTACTTCATCGGCGAGGTAGTCGAGGATGAAGCGATGGCGGTTGATAGGAGCGGCACCGAGTGGTGCTGCCTGCTGTCGGTGGGCCAGGGCCGCTAGTTGTATGCCGGCGGGCCAACCCTCGGTGCGCTCGGCCAGGTGGGTTGCTTGCGTATCAGTGAGCGTGATCTGCATAGTCGTACGCAAAAACGCTTCCACTTCGGTAGGCGTGAAGCGCAGATCGGCGGCGCGCAGTTCGTTGAGATGGCCGCGTGCACGCAGCCGCGCCAGTGGAAGCGGCGGATCGGCGCGCCCGACGAGAATCAGCCGTAACTGCGGCGGCTGGCGCTCAACCAGATCGGCCAGCAGCGCCGTGGCGCGTCGATCCGTCAGCAGATGGATCTCGTCGAGTACCAGAATGATCGGCTGATCGTGCGCAATGACGTTACCGATGATGATCGCGAGCGCAGTGTGATGCTCCGGCGTCGGGCCGGCGTTGAGGAGCGGAAGCGCGGCCGCGCCAAGGCGTGGATTGACCGTTTGGAGCGCCGCAACGATGCCGGCGAGCAGGCGCGTTGGGTCGTTGTCGGCGTCATCAAGCGATAGCCATGCGAAGCGTGCGCGTTGCGCTGCAAAGAGCCAGCCGGCGAGGAGGGTGGTTTTACCGTAGCCGGCCGGGGCGGCGACAAGTGTAAGCGGCGTATCCAGCGCAGCATCGAGGCGCTGGAGCAGGTGTGGGCGAGCGATGGCACGCACGCGCAGCAGCGGCGGATTGAGTTTTGTCGGTGAAACCATAAACCTGATCCCTGCGCTCCCCTAACCCCCAAATCAGCGGCGGACGCGCTTATACCGGGCCCAACCAAATGCGCCGATGCAGACGATGAACAGCGTACTACAGAGCAACAGCATCGCCCCATTGATAACGAGGGCTGCCAGACTACCGCTGAGTGGTTGACCGAACAGCAACGCGTTCACTGTCGGCAGCACATGCAACGTGATCAGCACGCCAACCAGGCCCAGCGCGGTTACGCCCCGCATCGCGCCGCGCGCATATTCCGGCTCTAAGGCCATAAACCCCAGTAGCGCAATCGGCATCCCAAAAAACGTCGGATTCAGCGAACTGACACCGCGTATGCCGATCACGTAACGGCCCACCAGACCAATCAGAATGAGCAGGATGCCGATCCAAAGCACGATGCGCGGAGCCTGGCCGTAGGTTGGGTAGCGCTTGATACGCATTATTTGATAGATTATATCATTACGCGCCATGGGGTGTTGCAGCGGGTGTCTGCTTGATTCGTGCGCGTTTGTGCATGTATTCCGCAAGCACATAACTGCCGATTACAAAGCCGGCGGCAGCGGCCTGAAACAGGATGCCCTCCCAGGTGGCGTACAACCCGAACCAGAACCCGGTCCAGTAGGGCAGTTCGAGCCAGCGGATCGGGTGGATCGACATCCAGCCGACGACTTGCATGACATGGACAGTATTGCCGACCATCTGGAGCAGAACGGCGCCGATTAACACGCCGGTGACGATCAGCATCTTTTTGTGCGGCAGTTTGGCCTGCAAGCCGAATACTGCCAACCCGACCAGGAGAGTCAGCGCCAGCCCAATGCCCACGCCAAGCAGGACAACCTGCGCGCCGCCCTCCAGCACCAGCGCTTGCAAGAAAAGCACCGTTTCAAAGCCTTCGCGATAGATGCTGGTGAAGCCCAGCAGCATCAGGCCGATCCACTGGCCGGCGCTGCCGCCCAGAATGCGCCGTTTCTGCTGGTGGAAGTTGCTCATCCAGCCTTTCCAGTAGACATCGTGAAAGAACCAGTTCGTGATCAGCAGCAAGACGGCGATGGCGATCAGTGAGACGATCGCCTCGAGCCGTTCGCCGAAACGCGCCATCGCGAGCAGGGCGCCGCGAGCTAACACCCAGGTAAGTACGGTCGCCGCGAGCGCCACTGCGGCGCCGATCCAGAGCGGGCGGCGGAAGCGGCGCTGGGCGCCAATCTTCAGGCTGCCGAGCAGTGAGGCCAGGATCAGCACCGCTTCCAGCCCTTCGCGAAACACGATCACGCTGGCATTGAAGGTGATCGCGGCCGGTGCGTTGTTACCCGAAAGCACCTGTTCGGCTTCGGCCAGCGCTTTATCAAGTTCGGCGCGCGTTGCGGCGATCTCGCTCGGCGGCGCGTTCCGGGCGATCAAATAGGCCAGCCCTTTCTGTTCCGCCTGGCCGTACCAGAAGTACCCCTCGATCACCGGCGTGAGTTGCGGCGCAAAGGCGATCAGCTTTACCTCCGGGCCGATCTCCATAATTGCGTACGCCTCCAGGCGCGCCGACTCGGCCAGGGCGTATTCGCCGGCGCGTACGGCCTGCTCCATTTGATCGAGCGCCGTCCGCACCACATCGAAGTCGGCGCCGCCGTCCTGCAATTGCCATTCCGGTGGCAGCAGTGTGCGCAATTCGTTCAACAGCGCTTCGATGCCTTGCGTCACTTCAGCAGGGTCGGCCACGGCAGTGCGCGCCCCGGCGGCAGCCAGGATCGCGTCAATCGCAGCGAACTGATCGGCAAGCCGTTCGGTCGCCGCCTGATCGCGCTGTTCAAGCTGATCGCGCAGATCGGCAAAGGCGGCGCTCGCTCCAGCGTGGAAGGTGATCGCCTCCCGAATCTCCAGGTCGATAGTCACCTGCCCGTTGCGCACGCCGCGAGCGTACTCGATCGGCACCAGGCTCAGAAAGCGCAGCATCTGTCCGGTGCGTCGGGTAAGTTCCGCCGGGCTGAGCGGCGCGGCGCGAAAGCCGCTAAGGCGAGATTCGACCTGCGCCAGCACTGGAGCAATGTCGGCGCCATCGACTGCGGACGTCTGCAGGGAAGTAAGCGCCGCTTCAAGCTCGGCCAGCGCAGCGGCGCCGCGTTGTTCCGCGTAGGCCGGGGCGAGCATGGCGCCGTAGCCTTTAGCCAGGGCTGCGGCTTCGGCGCGCCGCTGCGCAAAGCCCTGCGCGTCGGCGCTGCGGAGCGTTGCCAGCGCTTCCGTAAGGCGAGCCTGGTACGTATCGAGCAGATCGGCATGCACGGCCTGCAGCGCTGTTGCGGCGTCGCTTTCGCCGCGCAATGCACGCTGCACAGCGCGGGTTGCATCGGCATTAGGACGCGAAAAACGTGTTGCATGACGGAACTCGCGCACCGACAGCCAACGCTGCGCTGTTGCTGTATCGCCGGTAGTCAGCGCGGCGGCAACGACCTGATACCCCCCGGCGAGCAATGCAGTCCAGACCTGGGCGCGCGCCGCCGCGAATGCGGGGCCGCCGCCTGCGGCCAATGATTGTTCCGCCTGGGCCAGGCCCGCACGAATCCGCGCGTCGGCAGCGGCGGCATCGCGGCGGAGCGTTTCCGCCAGCGCCGCAGCATAGACCGTCTGCGCTGTCGTCAGATGCGCCGCCGCGACTTGCGGGTCGTCGTCCAGGGTGAGTTGGGCTTGCACCAGTGCGGTGCGTATGGTTTCAGCGGCCTGCGCCGGGGCCGGTTGCTGGGCGTGCAACTGCGGCGCGTCGATCAGCAGCACGGCCGACAACACCAGCATGATCCAGGAAGTACGCATAGGGAATCGGTTCATTTCCAGGTTATTCAACAATCGTTACACCGAGCGCTCCGGCGACCTGGATGATCTGTCCGGTGATTGCCGTAGCGCGGTTCTGCGCTTCAGCGCCCAGTGTATCGGCCTCTTCCGGCGTGAAGCGCTTACCGCCTTGCTCTTGCGCATATACATCGGCGACAAACGCCTTGAGCGCGCTCAGATCGGTCGCGATCTGCGCCGCTTGATCGGCATCGACGCGCTCCGCCCGCGGGCGCACCTGAGCATAAACCAGTTCCAGCCCGCTGAGGATATCGACAATATCGGCGAGGCGCGAGATGACGGCGAAATCACGTTGGGTCGACGCATCACCCAGCACAAAGCGCGAGTCGCGCCAGGAGCCGAAATACTCATTCATTGTCGGCACCATCACCACCAGCGCGGTGAAGGCGTCCGATTCGCTGGGCGTCCAGGCCTGGCCGGCGGCCTCCAGATCGCGCGCCATCGCCGCCAGCAGATCGGCGCTGCCCTTGAGCACATTGGCGTCGGGCAGATTTTCGCCGAAGGCGACGGTACCGTCGGCGTTCCAATCGGCGGCGACTCCCGCGTCGTAATCCGGCTCGGTGCCCCAGAGCGTACTTTCGATAACGCCGAAGAGATTGCCGGGCTGGGCCAGAACGCGTCCATCGGGGAGGGTTATGTCGAACGAGACGGCGCCTTCAGGATCGTCAGCGGCGGCCGCGCCGGCGTCGAGGTCAACGTCGAACTGGGCCAGGCTGGGCGTGCCGGCGACAATACCTTCCATCTTTTCGTAAGCCGGGCTGGCTGCCATCCAGGCCGCGCGCGCCGCTTCGAGTTCGCTGATCACCGCATCGCTCCGGCTCGACCAGAGGGCGACGTAGTCGAAGCCGGCGGCTTCGGCCAGAGCATAATAGCGATCGGCGGCGGCTTGCAGGTCGCTTGCTGCAGTTGTAAGTTCTTGCGATTGACTGAGGAGAAAATCTTTGATCCCGCTGAGATCGACGGAGTCATTCGCCGACTGGATCTGCGGCGCTGGTGCGGGCGCCACGCCGCAGGCTGCGAACAGGAATGCGAACACGACCAGGATCGTCACTGTAATCCGTTGCATGGATTTGTCCTTCAATTGATTCTATTACAAAACATATCAAGGAAGCGCCTCGGCGGGTTGCTGTACAAGCGCAGCGAGATCGGCTACGAGCGCCCGCTGCCCACGCATGCCGGGGTAGCCGAGCCGGTCGAGGGTGAACACCAACCCATTCTGCACCGCCGGGATCTGCTTCCAAAGTGGTTGGGCCTGAAACTCGGTTACGGCCGCCGCTTCGCCGTCAACCGTATCGCTCTGAAGCAGGATCAGCAGTTCGCCGTCGAGGAGCGCGATCTGTTCATTACTGAGGAAGGCCCGCCCGTTGCGCACGCCGCGCAGATCTGCCGCTGCCAGACGTACATTAAAACCTAGCTCACGGATCAGCAGCGGCGCACTCGTTGGCCCGTCAACCCAAACAGCGAGTGTTGCGCCGGGGTAGATCGTAGCGAGCGAGATGCTGCGTTGTTCAGCGCGGAGGTGCGCACCGGCTGTCGCTACCGCCTGTTCCAGCGCAACCACATCGGCTGTAGCACGCTCCGCCAGACCAAAAACGGTGAGCGCTTCCACATAGCTCTGGCGCGGATCGCTTGCGCCGAGGGCAACAGTCGGCGCAATCCGGCTCAATTCGGCATAGCCGGCCTCCTCAAGAAAAAAGCGCCCGCCGATAATCAGGTCGGGTTGGAGGGCCGCGATGCGTTCCAGGCTCGGCTGCGCGGCAGAAGGAAATAGCTCGATGCCGGCGAGTTCGGCGGCGGTGAGCAGCGGCACAGCCTCCGGCACATTCACGCTGGCGGCAATCGGCTGAATCCCGGCGTCGAGCAGATCGGCCAGCAAACCCTCTTCGCCCAGGGCAACAACACGTTGCGGGTTGCGTGGGACATGTGTTTCGCCCAGGGCGTGGCGAATCACCCGCGCATCCAGCGTCGTTTCTTGCACCATAAGCGACACGACGGGTTCAGCCCCGAAGCTACAGGCAGTGAGCAGCGCCAAGCTGACGAGAATAGACCAATGCCGGATCACTACGCTCCAGAGAGAGCGTCGAACGAACTGCATGCGTATACGTCGCTTTCCCTTACCGCCCCACATATATTTGTAAATCCTAATGAACGTGATTAGTATACACTAAGTCTTCGGGTTTGTCAACTCTTTTCTTTGAAAACTCCGGTCAGATCCGCCGTAACTCGACTACCTTTTCTAGAAGTTCGGCGAGCGTACCCTGCCCCATAACGCACCCTTCGTCCAGCACGACGATCCGGTCGGCGCGGCGCAACACCTCACGCCGATGCGAGACGGCCAGGATCGTCGGGCGATCAGCACCGGCGCGCAACCCATCCCAGAGCGCACGCTCGGTGGCGACATCCAGTGCACTCGACAGATCATCGACGATCAGCAGGGCTGG
>Ga0308420_1001274_pt1 | contig 13105 bp, 12 predicted proteins | sample HotsprSampleMS55_FD_203802 | JGI IMG/M metagenome (GOLD analysis project Ga0308420, IMG submission 203802) | Hot spring phototrophic mat microbial communities from Mushroom Spring, Yellowstone National Park, Wyoming, United States - 20090730_MS55 ... | reverse complement strand
AGCACAACAATTCTTGCCAGAACTATGACAGGTGAGTTTGTATGGCACTGGTGAGGTAGTCTGTCCAGTGGTGAGCCAGAGCGTGGGTTTCCGCTTCTACCATCACTCGGATTACTGGTTCTGTGCCAGAAGCGCGCACTAGTACCCTGCCCCGATCGCCTAGACTGGTTTCCGCCTGTTTGATACTGGACAGCAAAGGTTGGCAATTGTGCCAATGCTGGCGTTTTTGCCTATCTGCCACAGGGACATTGCGCAAAATCTGGGGATAGGGTATAAAACTCTCTGCTAGCAAGACGGGTAGGGTGTGCTTTTTGATCAATTCGGCAAAATGAATGGCGGTAAGTAAGCCATCCCCACTAATCCCGTAGTGGCGACATAGGATATGCCCCGATTGTTCACCGCCTAGCATGGCTCCTTCAGCCAGCATAGTACTGTGGACATACTGATCGCCTACAGGGGTACGGATGAACTTGCCTCCCAGTTTTTGCCATGCCCGCTCAAAGCCCAAGTTTGCCATTACGGTAGTTACAATCAGGTGGTGGGGCAGGCGGTCTTGTTGCCACAAATCCTTGCCCCACAAAAACAGGATGTGGTCGCCGTCAACTACCCTACCTTGGGGGTCTACTGCCAGTACTCGATCCGCATCCCCGTCAAAGGCAAAGCCCACATCTGCCCCAGTTTCAATGACGAAGCGCTGTAGTTTGTCTAGATGGGTGGAGCCACAGTTGACATTGATGCGATCGCCGTGGGGTTGATCGTGGATACAGGTGACTTTTGCTCCCAAGTTGCGAAACACCTGAGCAGAAAGCCGTACGGCAGAACCCCACGCCAAGTCAAGGGCAATGTGCAAACCGCTGAGATCGGTGTTGACGGAACACTGTAGCGCCTTTTGGTAGTGCTCCAATAACTCATGAGCTGTATCGCTGGCAGGGGACAACTCGGGTGTAGAGGTGTTTGTTATTGCATCTACTAATTCCTCAATCTGCTGTTGCCATGCTTCAGAAATTTTATTGCCGTTTTGATCAAAGAATTTTATCCCGTTGTCTTGGGGGGGGTTGTGGCTGGCGGAGATCATGATCCCACCGCAGAGGTTGGGGAAGTGATAGGTGAGATAGGGCACAGCAGGGGTGGGGCACAGACCCAGATGCCAAACCGTACAGTTTTGAGCTTGCAGACCCGCAGTGATTTGCTGGGCGATCACAGGGCTGGAGTTGCGGCTGTCCTGTCCCAGCAGTATGGTTCCTCCTTGCCATAGTTGTCCTAGAGCTAAACCTATGCGAAAAGCAAGGTGATCCTGCAGAAAGTACTGAGCCTGTGCTCTAATGCCATCTGTACCAAATAATTTCATTGTCTGTCCTACTCCACACCGTAAACCAGATTACCCTACTAGGAATATGGCGGCTGATTATGACTTGATAATTTTGGGCAGTAGCACTGCCGCAGAGCAGTTGGCGCTGGAAGCTAGTGCGCGCAAGGCTAGGGTGGCATGGATTACCTTTCCCGCCATAGTTAGCGATTGGCATATCCAGCAATTATTGCATCCCCAGCTCGATTGGCAGTGGCAGTTGGTTAGCAGAGGGATCGATGTGTTGGAGACAGGGGCACAGTTGGTTGCCCCTCATACCTTACAGGTAGGGAGACGCACCCTGACAGGTAGACACTTTGTAGTTTGCAATCCGTCTCAGCTAAACCTGCGGCAGTGGGTTCAAGGTTGGACTTGGCAAGATTTCTACCATGGGCATCCCCCTCTGGCAGAGCTAGCGGTTGTAGGTGCTTCTGCTCTCAGTGTGGCAGTGGCGCAGTGGTTGAATCGTCGGGGGGTGGCTGTCAGTTTGCTATTGCCGACAACGAGCTTGTTTCCATCCGTGGATAGGGAAACTACAGGGTTTTTGCAGGCACAGTTGGAAGGGCAGGGGATCAAGGTATTTACAGGACACAAGGTTACAGCTACTAGAAAAAGTGGGGATGGACAAGCGCTGGAAGTGTGGGCGGGTGATCGCCATTTTACTGTCAGTCATCTGCTTCTGCCCCAGTTTAATTCCGTAGTCTCCCAGTTGCGCTTGGAGTTTATCTCTAGTAAAAGATTGCATTTTCTTACCAGCAGGAATGATATAGCAAGTATCCTCAAGCGCACTCTGTTTTGGTTTGAGGAAGTTAGGGATGCTCTCTCTCTTATCTATTACCCTACCGATCCTGTGATCGCTCAAGTGTCCCATGCAGGAAAACCCCAGGGAAAACAATTGGTTTTGCGCTCCATTGGCTCTGCGCACTTTGCTAAGGTGGTTACTTCTCCAAAAGGAGAAATTCTCTCCGCTAGTATGGTAGGGGAATCGGCAGTGTTTTGGATTGAGGCGATCGCTCAGGTGATGCGTGCTGGCAAGTGCATTGGCAGTTTGAGTACCCACAATCCCATCTCTGCTGAATTGGTTGCCCAGTTCTCTGAGCAACAGCGCCATCCCCTGCGGGAGCTGTGGCTAAACATATGTCGGGATTTCCATCTTTGAAGTATCTGTCTTCCTGCCAGAGAAACTAGACCCACTCGTCGTCATCGTCATCATCTATACGGATAGTAGGTCGTTTGGGCCGTTCTCTACTCAGGCTGTCGCTCTTTCTGCCAGCAATTTTGCCCACCCGCTCTAGCAACCCACCAATGAAGTCATCCTCTTCTCCTCCTTCTTCCTCTTCTTCGTATAGACGGCGGGAGAGAGCATAGATGGCTTCTTGGAGTTGAGTCTGCAGTTTGTCCATGCGGGCGTCATCTTCTCTGGCGATCGCCTCTTTGAGAGATTTGACCAATCCTTCAATCTGTTTCCGTTCATCATAGCTCAGTTTGTAGCCATAGCTGAGGGACAGTTCCTTCAGTTGGCGTTCTGCATTGATAGCCATGTTTTCCGCTCGGTTGTAGCGTTCTATGCGTTCCTTCTTGGCACGATCCTGTTCTCTGTACTGCGCCGCCTCAGCCACCATGCGTTCCACTTCCTTGCTGTCTAGGGTAGAAGCTCCCTTGATGGTTACTCGGCGTTCTACTCCCGTGCGGCGATCGCAGGCTGTTACAGAGAGAATGCCATCAGCGTTGAGATCAAAGGTCACATCCACTTGCGCCACACCGCGGGGCAGGGGAGTTAGCCCACTCAATTTGAATCTGCCCAAGGATTTATTGTGTTCTGCCAATTCTCGCTCCCCTTGGACGATGTGAATTTCCACGGAAGTTTGATTATCTTCTGCAGTGGTAAACAGTTCCGTTTTCCGTGTGGGAATGGTGGTATTGCGGGGAATCAATCGTTTCACTAAGCCACCCACTGTTTCCACTCCCAAAGACAGAGGGGTAACATCCAACAGCAAAATATCCTTCATTTCCCCTGCCAAAATCGCCCCTTGGATCGCCGCTCCCACCGCCACCACTTCGTCGGGGTTCACCCCCTGATTGGGTTTCTTGCCAATGAATCGCTCCACCAACTGCTGAACGGCAGGAATGCGGGATGAGCCACCCACTAGCACCACTTCGTCGATCTGGCGAGGGCTGAGTTTGGCATCTTGGAGAACTTGTTCCAGAGGGGCGTACAGTCGTTCTAGCAGGTCGGCACAGAGACTCTCAAACTGAGTACGGCGTAGTTGGGTTTCAATGTGCAGGGGAGCTTCCGCTGTGGCTGTAATGAATGGCAAGTTGATTTCCGTAGATGCCATGGTGGAGAGTTCTATTTTAGCTTTCTCTGCGGCTTCAGTGAGCCTTTGCAGAGCTTGGCGTTCACGGCGCAAATCAATGCCATGTTCCTGCAGAAAAGACTCTGCTAGCCAGTCCACAATTTTCTTATCAAAATCATCGCCCCCCAGTTGGGAATCCCCAGCGGTGGCGCGCACTTCAAACACCCCATCCCCTGTCTCCAGTATCGACACATCAAAGGTGCCGCCCCCTAGGTCAAATACCAGAATTTTTTGCTGGCGTTTTTTATCCAAACCGTAGGCAAGGGAAGCGGCAGTGGGTTCGTTGATGATGCGCTTCACTTCAATACCTGCAATTTTCCCTGCATCTTTGGTGGCTTGGCGCTGGGAATCATTGAAATAGGCGGGAACGGCAATCACTGCCCCCGTAATGGGAGTATCCAAGTAGCGACTGGCATCATCTATGAGTTTGCGAATCACCATCGCTGAGATTTCTTCGGGAGCGAAGTCTTTGTCTAGACGGGGGCAACGGATGCGAATGTTATCTTCTGCATCTCGTCTGATGGTGTAGGCAACTCGCTTTGCTTCGGGGGTGAGTTCGCTATACTTGCGCCCGATAAATCGCTTTACTGAATAGAAGGTATTTTCTGGATTCATTACCGCCTGACGGCGTGCCATATGCCCCACTAGGCGATCGCCATCTTTAGTAAAACTGACTACTGAGGGGGTCAGGTGGGTACCTTCTGCATTGCTGATTACCATGGGTCTGCCCCCTTCCATGACAGCTATCACCGAATTGGTAGTTCCCAGATCAATGCCAACTATTTTGCCCATGCTGTCGCCAGTAACCAAGTTTTACAAAGCCAGAAAGCTAATAAGTATTCTACACCTAAGAACCCTGCAGATTTTGGCAGGTTCAAGTGAGACGCCACAGTTGGATACGATAGCGATTTTTTTTGGTGATGCTAATGTTGCCGATTTCCAGTCTTCCCTTGCCCCGCACGGCAACTAAATCTCCTGAGCGTAGCTGGTAGCTGGGGCTGGACACCTGACGCCAGTTGACCCGCACTTCTTCATTGTTAATCAACTCCACCATCTTGGCGCGAGACATGGCAAAGCCTGCAGAGGCAACGGCATCCAAGCGCAGGGACGCTTCAATGGTAACGATTTCTTTCTTTTGGGGTGGACGAATTTTCAGTTCTGACAGGGAAATAATTTGAGTTTTGACAGGGACGGTGCGTACTTGGGTGAGTTGGCACACCAGGTATTCTGCTATCTGGGGTGAGACGATCGCCTGTGCCCCTGTGTCTCCCAAAACTATCACATCTCCCACCTGATCTCGCTCAATGCCTGTGCCGAGAATGGCTCCCAAAAAGTCCCGATGGCTGGCGGGGTCAAACAGGAAGTTACCCCTGATGTCCAGAGCGCTCAAGGGAATGCTATCAGTGGTGAGTTCTAGGGCGGTAGGGGCAATGGCCAGTTTTTGTCTCTCAGCTTGGGGATAGCCCCCCCATGCCAGAAACTGCACATCCGTTAGTTTGCTCAGGTAAGCAGTGGCTTCAGCTGTTTCAGGGGGAGCTAAAAAATTGGTGCACTGTGTCTGCCATGTTCGCAGAGAGCGATCGCACAGGTCAGAGAGCCGTTCCTTCATATTTCATATTGTCTCAACTGTTCCACATTGAGACGATAGCCAACGCGCCGCACTGTCTGAATCAGGGTGGGGTGTCGCGGCTGGGATTCTATTTTCTTGCGCAGAGATTGAATGTGGGAATCTACAGTGCGCTGGTTGGTGGTAGCACTGCCCCACGCCCTGCGCAGTAGTTCCCTGCGGGTTAGGGGTTTGCCGTCAGCGTGGGCAAGGGCATAGAGCAGGCTAAATTCTTGGGGGGCTAGGTTTAACCACTGTCCTTTCAATCTTGCTTGGCGTTGCACTAAGTCAAGGTGCAAACTGCCGAGGTTGAGGTAGGCGGGGGCACTGGCGCTCAGGCGCTGACGGCGGGTAAGGGCTTCAACGCGGGCGAGAAATTCCTGAATGCCAAAGGGTTTGGTGAGATAGTCGTCTGCTCCTGCCTTGAGACCTGCCACAATGTCCAGTTCGTGCGGACGGGTGCCTGTCAACAAAATCATACTCTGGCGATCGCTGAAGATGGTGGCGCACAACTCCAGATAGCCCTGCCCTAGTTCTGTACTTAATACCACCAAGTGGGGGCGGTAGCGCTGATAGGTGAGATACCCTTGGGACAAATCCACCGCTTGACACACCTGATAGCCCACTTGGTACAGGTGCCAGCCCAGTAGGGAAGATAGGTTTGGGTTATTTTCTATAATTTCCACTACTATAGGTGCACTGACCTGCATTTATCTGTATGACCTATCGTAGCCCTGCCACCGCTGTCGACATTATTATTCGGCTCATAGATCGCCCCCATCAACCCCTAGTACTTATTGAACGGCGCAATTCTCCCTACGGTTGGGCACTGCCAGGGGGGTTTGTGGACTATGGGGAGAGTTTGGAAGAGGCGGCACGGCGAGAAGCTAGGGAAGAAACAGGGTTAGACATCCTGCTAATCAGCCTGTTCCATGCCTATTCTAATCCTAAACGGGACAGCCGCCAGCACACCATCAGTATAGTTTTTTTGGCAGAGGCAGTGGGCACTCCTCAAGCCAGTAGTGATGCCAAAAATATCGCTGTCTTCCATCTGTGGGAACTACCAGCTCCCCTTTGCTTCGACCATGCCCAGATTTTGGCAGACTATCGCCGCTATTGTCTGTATGGAGTGAAACCACCCCTAGGTTAGGGAGCGCAGTGCCGTCAAAAACTGTTTTACTTTATCTAAATCCTTGTCTCCTGGCTTGCGCTCTACGCCGCTAGAGACATCCACCCCTTGGGGTTTGAGCAGAGTGATCGCCTGTGCCACATTGCCTGGGTGTAAGCCCCCCGCCAACCACCAAGCAGTGGGGGAACTATGCCACTGTTGCAGTATGTCCCAGTCAATGGTTTTGCCTGTGCCCCCTGCCAACTGGGGATGGTAGGCATCAAACAGTAGGACATCTACAAAGGGGCTGTAGGAGAGAGCTAAGGCTAGGTCAGCGGCAGATTTAACGGCGATCGCCTTAATTAACTTGGCGGTGGGGAGGCGCTGGCGCAGTTGGCAACAGAACTCTGGGGTTTCCTGTCCGTGGAGTTGTACCCCACTGAGCTGGCAATCTTGCCACAGCTCGGCAATGGCACTGAGATTAGCATTGACAAACACCCCTATCTGCTCTACGGTGCTAGGCAGGGAGTAAGTAATCGCCCTGAGCTGTTTGGGGTTGATGTAGCGCTGGGATTGAGGAACGCAAATGAAACCCAGAGCGTTTACTCCCAAACTAGCGATCGCTTGGGCTTGGTCAAGGTTGGTAATGCCACAGACTTTCACATACATTCTGCTGGGGGGCGCCAGTTTGCTATTTAACCCTCAGAGAGCCAGCCCCCTCTGCTGGATCAAAAACAAAGTGGCACTGTAGATTTCGAAGCAGTTGTCCACTAGCTGGGGTTTGGGGCGACACAGCTCAATGCGGGGGGTGATCTCTTTGACAAAATCTGGATACATCATCAGCATATCTTGGAAGTGAGAGAAATGGTCGTATATACGGCTGTGGGGCATGGCACTGGCAAACCATGTCATCAGTGCCTGCCATCGCTGGTGAACCGTCGGTTTCAGGTTAGGTAGAGGCTGGCTCACGGGCACTTGTACTCCTTGACTGAACTGGTAGTTGCTGTCGTGAAATCTCAGGATCAACTGCCGTTGGGGCAGGTGAAAATCACAGATGCGCACCCGATCCAGCATCTGTTCACGGCGAATGATCTGGTATTTGGCATTGAGGTCAAACACATTCCCATAGGTGGGCAAAACTCCTTCCACCCTAGCTGACACTTCAGCAAGAGCAAATCGGGTGTCCCCTTGGTGGTGGATGGCGCGCACTTCCCCTAAGCCCAGAACTTCGAAGTAGCGCACCTGTTTTAGGGGAATTTGCTCGATTGCCTGTTTGCTAATCCAGACGGCGGGGATTTGTGCCTGTTGCAGTTCTTCGCCGTGGGCTTGAAGCTCAGCGATCGCCCCTAGGCGGATAATTTTCAGATGGCGGGTGGGCAGTTTGAATTTGGCAGTGTAGAGATCAGTGCGCAAAATCCGAGCTAGCCGCTCCACTGCCCTACTGCGCAATGACACATTCTCAGGAGGCACAGGGAGCAGGGCTAAAAAACCCAGCCCCTGCTCTGCGCTGGATTCAGCAATTTCCTTGGCTCTCTGCTGGCGGCGCTTGAACTCGTCTTCTTCGATCTGCCTTAAGCCTTGGCGCGCCTCTGCCCAGACACTGGCTGGGGCTTGGGACTTGAGAATTTCCCGAAACATAGCTTCTGCTTCGCTGACATTGCCCATGGCATAAGCTAAGTGCGCCTCCAGCAGTTTTAGTTGCGGTTCGTCGGGATACTGCGATCGCCAGTGGGCTAGAAGAGATTTTGCCTCTTGCCACTGGCACTGTTGAATTAGCTGGGCAATTTCAGACAGGGGCAGGGACAACATGGTCTAAACTGCCGAGTTCTGGGTAGAGGGGGAAGTGATCGCACAGTGCCTTGACCCGTGCTAAACAATCCTGCTGTACTAATTCATTATCGGGTTGCAACAGGCGATCGGCAATGATGTCGGCAATTTCTTTGAATTCCTCTGTCCCTAGACCACGGGTAGTCATGGCAGGGGAGCCAAAACGCAACCCGCTAGCTACCGCAGGAGGAGCGGGATCGAAGGGAATAGTGTTTTTGTTAGCGGTGATATTCACCTCACTGATCAGCAGGTCAGCTACCTTGCCCGTCAATCCCACCGAGCGCAAATCCACCAACAGCAGATGATTGTCTGTGCCTCCACTGACAATGCGCAAACCCCTGCTCTGCAATTGCTGTGCCATGGCTTGCGCGTTGGCCACTACCTGTCGAGCGTAGGTTCTAAACTCTGGTTGGAGCGCCTCTGCAAAAGCGACAGCCTTGGCGGCAATCACATGTTCCAAAGGACCACCTTGGGTACCAGGGAATACCGCCTTGTCTAGTTTTTTGCCCAGTTCTGCATCACGGCTCAAAATCAGCCCCCCTCGCGGTCCGCGCAGGGTCTTGTGGGTGGTGGTGGTTACCACATCGCAGTAAGGAATAGGACTGGGGTGTACGCCCCCTGCCACCAGACCCGCAATGTGCGCCATGTCTGCCCATAGATAGCAACCCACCGCATCGGCAATGGCGCGCAGTTTGTCAAAGTGAATAGTGCGCGGGTAGGCGGAATAGCCACAGATGAGCACTTTGGGACGGTACTGCTTAGCTAGCTCCCACACCTGATCGTAGTCAATCTGCTCTGTGGCCTGGCTCACGCCGTAGTGTACCACTTGGAACCACTTGCCCGACACATTTGCAGGGGAGCCATGGGTGAGGTGTCCACCGTGGCTTAAGTCCATGCCCATAATCGTATCCCCTGGCTGGAGCAGGGTAAGCATCACGGCAAAATTTGCCTGTGCCCCCGAGTGGGGTTGCACATTGGCATAGTCACACTGAAATAGCTGTTTGGCCCGCTCAATGGCGATCGCCTCAATTTCATCCACAAACTCACAGCCGCCGTAGTAGCGTTTCGCAGGCAGGCCTTCGGCATACTTGTTAGTCAAAACCGAGCCTTGCGCCGCCTGTACCGCTAGGGAAGCAAAATTTTCACTGGCAATTAGTTCAATATTGGTGCGCTGGCGCTCCAGCTCTTTGGCGATCCATGTCGCCACCACTGGATCAGTGTTACGCAGTAGTCTAAACAGGTCTAGCACAGAGATTTAGTTTTGTAAAATGCCAACCTCCAGATTATACAGTGGAAACTTCCCCTTTACTCCATAACTAAGTCTCAAAAAATTAAATCCACCCCCAACTCCCCTAGATTCAAGAGATGCAGATGGCATCCTTCTGCCACAGCCAGTTGATCTAACTGCCATGCAGTCACCGCAGAGATAGTCTGGGAAAAGGCAAGGTTGCCTACGTTCTGCCCCATCAGGTCAAACAGCATCAGTACCTGGTTGCTGGCAATGGCATAACCCCAAGGGGTGGCAGTGACAAACTGGGGTACAAAGGGCAGGGGTAGGCGTCTGGTGCGGTAGGGGAGTAAGTCAACTAACAGCAGAGCGGGGTGAGGTTCTGCCAGTAAAACCAGCAGGCGGTAAGGGGTAGTACTCTTGACAATCTGCTTGGCAGGATAGGGCACTGCCACCCTGCCCAAGACCTGTCCTCGTCGGGAGAGAAATACTAACCTGTTCTCTGGAGCATTGCGCTTACGCACCAAACAGACTAGGTAGTGAGCGTCAAGGGCTTGCACGGCTAGAATTTCTCGCTGTTGCAAAATGAGCTGGTAGGATTTGCGATACCTAAGCGACCTGATCTCCAGAGTTTCCCCTCTACCGATGGCAAACCAAGAGCCACAGGGGGCGATCGCCGCAGTGTAGGGCTGTTTCGTCTGGTAGAGCAACACCCCACCGCTGGGATTGGCAAGGGGGTATCTGAGCAGAGCCTGATCGGTTTTGACAAACAGGTAATCCCCCACCTGTTCCACCTGCTGGATGGGGTGGTGGGTGGTCAACAGGGGCTGAGGACTGTCCTGCTGAGGCATCACTAGCACTTGATTGGCGATCGCCAGCAGTAATTTCTCCTTTCGCCAAGAGGTCATGGCACTGATTGTCCCTTGCCTCTGTCCCCAGGAAGAAGGCACAGTGAGCACTGGGAAAGAAGGTGTAGAATCAACAGGCAAATCAGCGATCGCCTGTTCTAGAGCAGAAATCATTGCCCCTGCTGAGCTGTACCGCTGGGCAGGTAGTTTAGCTAGGGCTTTTTGCACAATACCTTGTAGAGGTGCTGGTAGTCGCTCCAAATCAGGAGGGCGCTGGTGTAGGTGGGCGGTCATCAACTCCTCTGCCGTTCCTGTAAAGGGACGATTGCCTGTAAATAGCTCATAGAGAATGATCCCCACTGCGTAGAGATCAGAGCTACAGGAAAACTGTCCATAGAACCGCTCGGGAGCCATGTAGGCAGGGGAACCAGTGCAACTGCCTAGGTGTTGTTCGCTCTCTTCCAGTAGGTGGGCAATGCCAAAGTCAGACACTTTGACCCTCCAGCCCTCATTACTCAACTGCAGTAGCACATTTTCGGGTTTGATGTCGCAGTGTACGATCTGCAAGTTGTGGGCGTACTCCAGCCCTTTTAGCAAATCAATCACCAACCTAACCCGCTGTCTGGGGGTGAGACAATCACTGCACCTCATCAAATCCCGCAGAGTACCCGCCTCACAGTATTCCAGCACCAAATAGCGATGCTGATCGGTGTAGAGCAGGGTAAAACATTTGGCAATGTTGGGGTGGTTCAAGTCAATCAAAAAGCGCAGTTCCCGCAGGAGTTTGTGGGTAGGAAAACGATGTTTATCCAGTTCCTTCAGGGCAACCAAACAGCGCCATGCCACGTGATAGGCGCACAACACCCGCCCAAACTGCCCTCGGCCTGCTACCCCTAGCAGATAGTAACCTGGGATTTTGGGAAGTGGCGATCGCCACATATCAATTCAGCCCTAAATTGTGCTGATACTAGCAGTTAGTTTGCCCTTCTAAATACTATTGCCGAGTAATGTTACGGGATCGAAAACTACTTAATATTTTGTTGCAATAAACCCTGCCAGACATAGGAACATTCTCGTTATCATGGACTGGGGATATACAAAATGTAATAAAATAAACCTCCCCAATCACATTCAGCTAACTTTTTCTGATCTTCGTTTTTTCATTTTTGTTATGAGTCAAGCCGCAATACCCAATCCTAGTGATGTACCCAGTATGGGTCGCCGCCAGTTGATGAGTCTGCTCACCGCAAGTTCCGCAGGGGTGGTAGTGTTAGGAGCACTCTACCCCTTTGTCAGCTATTTCATTCCTCCCAAAAAAAGCGGTGCTGGTGGGGGAGTCAGTGCCAAAGATTCTCTGGGCAATGACATCAAAGCCTCAGAATTGTTGGCTACCCATCAGGCAGGCGATCGCATCTTGGCACAAGGGCTAAAAGGTGATCCCACCTACATTGTGATCACAGAAAACAAAGAAATTGCCAGCTACGGACTAAATGCCGTCTGTACCCATTTAGGCTGTGTGGTACCGTGGAATGTCGCCGAAAATAAGTTCGTCTGCCCCTGCCACGGTTCCCAGTACGATCCCACAGGCAAGGTGGTGCGCGGTCCTGCTCCCTTCTCCCTAGCCCTAGTGCACACCACCGTCAATGACGACATCGTGCAGTTTTTACCTTGGCAAGAAACTGACTTCCGCACCAATGAAGCTCCTTGGTGGACATAACCCGAAACTATACTGATTTGAATTAGCAAACTATGTGGCGTTTTCTCTCTGTTGTATTACTCCTAGTGGGGGTATGGCTCTATGCTCCCGCCCCCGCTCAAGCCTATCCCTACTACGCTCAAGAAGCCTATACCAGTCCTCGCGAAGCCACGGGTAGGATTGTCTGTGCCAACTGTCATCTAGCCCACAAGCCAATCCAGTTGGAACTCCCCCAAGCAGTACTACCCGATACGGTATTTGAAGCAGTGATAAAACTCCCCTACGATCACAGCCAACAGCAGGTGTTAGCGGATGGCTCCAAGGGGGGGCTGAATGTGGGAGCAGTGCTCATGCTTCCTGAAGGGTTTAAAATTGCTCCCGAAGAGCGCATTCCCCCAGAGCTGAAGGAAAAGGTCAAAGATATTTACTACCAACCCTACAGCGACACTCAAGAAAACATAGTGCTAGTGGGGCCCCTATCGGGGGATGAATACTCTGAAATCGTGTTTCCTGTGCTGTCCCCCGATCCCAACAAAGACAAAAATGTCAAGTTCTTGAAATATGCTGTGCATGCGGGGGGCAATCGCGGCAGAGGGCAGGTTTATCCCACGGGGGAAAAGAGCAACAACAATCAGTACACAGCTAGCAAGGCGGGCAAGATCACAGCTATTAGCGAACTTCCTGCTAATGAAGAGGAAAACTTCTACGGGGGCTATGCAGTGACAATCCAGAATGAATCGGGAGAAACGGTGACTGAGACCATTCCCCTAGGTCCCGAACTAATTGTCAAAGTGGGAGATACGGTGTCTGCAGGCGATCCCTTGACTACCAATCCCAATGTGGGGGGCTTTGGGCAGATGGACGGAGAAATCGTTTTACAAGATCCTCGCCGTATTCAGTGGTTGCTGGCTTTCTTTGCCGCAGTGGTCTTGATGCAGGTCATGCTAGTACTCAAGAAAAAGCAGGTGGAGAAAGTACAAGCCGCTGAAGGGATTTTCTAGGTTTTCCTATTTCCTTATCCCTGACCTCTCTCCTTTGGGGAGAGAGGTTTTATTGTTTTTCAGGGGGTGTAGCAAAACTGAGTTCTTCT
>Ga0308420_1001269_pt1 | contig 13116 bp, 12 predicted proteins | sample HotsprSampleMS55_FD_203802 | JGI IMG/M metagenome (GOLD analysis project Ga0308420, IMG submission 203802) | Hot spring phototrophic mat microbial communities from Mushroom Spring, Yellowstone National Park, Wyoming, United States - 20090730_MS55 ... | reverse complement strand
TGACTTGCCAAATCGTTATGTCGTGGCTCAAGCTGGCGTCGTCAACCTGTGGGTCAGTAATGCGGTCAAGGGTCAGGGGTGGCAGTATGCGCCCGATCCGTCAAGTCAGCAAGCCTGTACGATTGGGGGCAATATCGCTGAGAACTCCGGCGGTCCACACACCCTGAAGTATGGTGTGACTACCAACCACGTGCTCGGTCTAGAAATGGTGCTGCCGGATGGAGAGGTGGTGACATTGGGTGGGATGGTGGAAGACGTGCCAGGGTACGACCTGCGTGGGATTACCATCGGTGCAGAGGGGACCTTCGGCCTGGTGACGCAGGCAACCTTGCGTCTTACGCGACAGCCGCATGCCTACCGCACCTTTCTGGTGGTATTTGAGTCGGTCCAGGAGGCCACGCAAACGGTCTCCGATATCATCGCGGCGGGGATTGTCCCAGCAGCACTCGAGATGATGGATCGATTGATCATTCAGGCTGTGGAGGCCGCCTTTCACTTCGGATTTCCGACCGATGCGGGTGCCGTCCTGATCATTGAACTGGATGGCCTCGCCGCGGGCCTCGACCCACAAACAACCAGAATTGTGGAAGTTTGTCGGCGCCATCAGGCCAGGGAAGTGCGGGTGGCGCGCGACGACGCTGAGCGGCTGGCCTTATGGCAGAGCCGCAAGCGCGCGTTCGGGGCGATGGGACGTCTCGCCCCCAACTACTGTACACAAGATGGTGTAGTGCCACGCACTAAGGTGCCAGAGATCCTGCGTATCATCGCCGCGGTGGCAGAGAAGTATCAGTTACGGATTGCCAATGTCTTCCACGCCGGTGACGGCAACATTCACCCTATCTTGCTCTATGATGAGCGCAATGCTGGTGAGACTGCACGAGTGATTCAAGCCGGACAGGAAATTCTCAAAGCCTGTGTGGATCTCGGTGGCAGCTTAACCGGCGAACACGGCATCGGCGTCGAGAAGATGGGGCAGATGCCGTTGCTGTTCAGCCCTGAAGACTTATTGCTGATGAGTCAGCTCCGCTCGGTTTTCAATCCAGAGAATCTCTGCAATCCTCACAAGATCCTTCCAACCCCGCGCGGCTGCATCGACGTCCGGGCGCCGCGGCGGCAAGCCCCTTTGTAAGGGGGTAGATATCTCAGGGAGTAAAAAGAAACAGTGGATGGGCCGTTGACAGCAGGAATTGGGGGCGCGATACCGTTAGGCTTTGCACGCCTCGGTGAGCGCTGTTTTGGGTCGGCAGAGGATCGGAAGCGATTCGCCATCGATGGACGGGAGCCACAACAGGTCATTTTCCCTGAGACGGTTGAACAGGTATCAGAAGTACTGCGAGAAGCGCACGAGCGACGTCTCGCCGTTGCCCCTATTGGTTGTGGTGCTTTTCTGCACCTCGGCGGGATTCCGCGGCGGTACCAGCTCGCGCTCTCGTTGAGCAGACTAAATAAGTTGGTTGACTACCAACCGACGGACATGACGGTAACTGCTGAGGCTGGGATGACTTTAGGGCAGTTGCAGAGGATATTAGGAGAGCACGGACAATGGCTCCCTCTTGATCCGCCGCTGCCAGACCGGGTGACGCTTGGGGGGATGATTGCAGCGAATCTCAGCGGCCCGGCGCGCGTGTCGCAGGGAATAATGCGTGACTTCTTGCTCGGATTGCGGGCTGTACGAGCTGATGGGACGGTGGTGAAGGGCGGCGGGCGCGTAGTGAAAAATGTTGCCGGATATGACCTGCCGAAACTCTACTGCGGCTCCTTCGGCACCTTGGGAGTTATTGTTGAGGCGACCTGTAAGGTCCGCCCGCGGCCAGCGGCGCAAACCGTGCTGTCGCTCACGCTCCCCGCACCTGCTGCCGCGATAGCATGGGTGCTGCGCATCCTCAGCTCTGAACTGCAGCCGTTCAGTCTGGTACTGACCAACTTTCACCCCCTGGAGGAACGCCGGGAGGGGACCGGTTCGTATCATCTCTTTATTGGATTTGCAGGGATACCCGAAGAGGTGTCATACCAGCGACACCGCCTCCAAGAACTTGCCTGGCGTCAAGCAGTGGACCTGCAGGAGTGGCAAGGAGAGAGCATGCACCTGCTCGGAGCTGCGCTGCGCGACTTTCCTGTGGCTGGGGATGCGTCGCTTCGCTGTAAACTGAGCATCCTACCCGCGCAGCTGGCGAGTGTCTGTCAAGAGCTTGAAGAGGAGGCTTCCTTGCGCGCCCTCCCTATCCAGCTCCTTGCCCATGCGGGCAATGGTATCGTGTACGTCCGCTTTGCCGGATCTGCGGAGATCCCTGCGCAGAAACTGCTGTCGGCGGTAGACTGGTTGCGCATCGTGGCAAAGCAACGAGGCGGGTATATGACAGTCGAGTCGATCGCCCCACTGCTCAAAGAGCGCATAGACGTCTGGGGATACGTCGGCAATGCATTTCCTCTGATGAAGAAATTGAAAGAGACCCTTGATCCGCACGGTATCCTTAACCCTGGTCGGTTTATCGGGGGGATGTAGCACGGCTCACTCGACGCGCATGCGCCCGCTACTGATTGTTGTCGCTTATGACACCTACACATAACGCATTTGTTGCTTACGAGAAATTCTTCGACTGTGTGCATTGCGGGCTGTGCCTCCCGTTTTGTCCGACCTATGTGGAACTGGGGACAGAGATGGACTCACCGCGGGGTCGTATCGCCACCATGCGTGCCCTCCATGAAGGTCGCTTCCCTCTGGACTCCGAGACGGTACGACACCTGGATCTGTGTCTGGGATGCCGTGCCTGTGAGACCGCCTGTCCTTCCGGGGTTCGCTATGGGGAATTGATCGAGGGCGCCAGACCGTTCATCGAACAGCGTTACCGGCGGCCCCTCTTTGAGCGCATCAAGCGTCGCATGATCGATACGGTGTTTCCTAGCCCGCTTGGAACGTACATGTTTGCGTTCATGCTGCGAGTTGGAGCTGTTTTGTCCTTGTCTCGTTTGGCTCGCTCACGATGGGTACCGCAACCGCTACGCTATTGGTGCGGGTTCGTGCCGGAGAGAGGCGCGCTTTCCGCTGCGCCGCTAGCCTCGCGCTATGCTGCTGTTGGAGAGAGGCGGTACACAGTGGCGTTGCTTTCTGGCTGCGTGACGTCAGCCGTGTTTGGAGGGATCAACCAAGCGACAGTCAAAGTCCTCCGTCACAACGGCTGTGAGGTGCTCGTCCCAAAGGCGCAGGTCTGCTGCGGGGCCTTACTGCTCCACAACGGCAATCAGGCCGCCGCTCTGGCGTTCGCGCGCCGCAATATCGAGGTGTTCGGCAGTCTACCGGTCGAGGCGGTCATCATTAATGCCGCGGGCTGCGGGGCCATGATGAAAGAGTATGGCAAACTGTGCAGAGCAGACGTGCGCTATCGGGACCGGGCCGCGCAGCTCGCGGCCAAGGTCAAAGATGTTGCTGAATTCCTCAGCACTATCCCCTTTACGGCACCAAATCGGGAGGTGCGAGCGCACGTGACGTATCATGATGCGTGTCATCTGGCCCACGGCCAAGGCGTTCGTGAGCAGCCCCGTACACTCCTGCGGGCGATCCCCGGTATACGGCTAACAGAACTTGCCGAAGCTGATTGGTGCTGCGGTAGCGCTGGGACCTATAACCTGACAGAGCCGGAGATGGCATGGCGACTACTTGCACGCAAAGTGCGTCACATCCGAGAGACCAGGGCTGATATTGTCGTCATGGGTAATCCCGGCTGTCTTATGCAGATCCGTGCTGGGTTACGGCAGCAGGGAATACCGGTCAGAGCGCTGCACACGGTGGAGTTACTCGCAGAGGCGTACGGCGCATAGGACGTCGAATGGAATCATAAACGAACACGTTGCCTGGTGTCCCGACGCTCGTTTGTCTTCCATGATCGCAGAAAGCAGGTCAAGACTTCTACAAATGCCTACGTCACAGGCTGGCGGCTCAGGAGCACTGGAAGGGTGATGTCCCTGCCTGCGCTGCTCCGCGACATGCTAGAAACCCAATGGCGAGACCATCTTGCCCGCTGCCCTGACTGCCCCTACGTGTGCCATCGCCACGGCCAGCACATCCTGCTGTCTCCTGGCGCCGGGCTTGCCAGGAGGCTGGCCTTGGCGGTAAGATCCCCCACGACTTTCGACGGACGGCGGTCCGGAATATGGTACGAGCAAGCAGTCCCGAGTGGATGGGGATGGAGCTCAGTGGACACAAGACCCGCTCCATCTTTGACCGCTCCCACCTTGTGTCCGAGGGAGACTTGCAGGAGGCCGCCAAATGATTAGATCATGTGGTTCTCTCGAATGACAAAAACAATGACAGTCGCCCTCTTCGCACAGGCGCAACCCAGCCTAAGTCATTGATTTTCTTGATATGCCCCCGTAGCTCAGGAGGAGAGAGCACAGGATTCCTAATCCTGGGGCCGTGCGTTCGAATCGCGCCGGGGGCATGACATTTTTCTAAGCACTCCCTGCCATAGAGAGATCGACTGGCAGGCGTGCCAATTGCCAGAGGGTCTCTTCGGCAAGGCTGCAGCGCTGTTACCCATTTGATCGTGCGCTTGACTTCTCAGGTGTCGTCGATCAGGCTTAGGGAGATGTCAAAGTGCCGTCAAGGCTGAGGCCGCAGAGTCGGGAACGTAAAGAGGGCTGCGTATGAAAGTCATCGATGGTGACAGCCACTTTGCCGAACCTCTAGACCTGTTTGAGCGTTATATCGATCCTGCGTACCGGGACCAAGCCATGCGGGTCGCGAAAGATTCTGTTACGGGTGCGCCACAACTGTTTGTCGAGGGGCGTCCGCTGCGCCTCCTCAACGTCGAGGAACTGTTGGCCGCGGTAGTCGGCTATGGCCAGAAGGAAGCAGGTCGGGACCTCAGCACCTTCGACCGCTACTTGATCTCCAACCCTGAATGGCAGGACATGGATAAACGCGTCCGCTTCCTTGACGAGGAGGGGATTGACTGCCAAGTCATTTACCCCACCTTGGGGTTGCTTTGGGAAGGGGGCGTAGACAATCCCTACGTGGCCGATGCACTCTGTCGTGCGTACAATACGTGGGCGTTCGAGCTGACCGCCACGCACAATGATCGTCTTTTTCCGGCGGCCCATATCTCACTGCGGGACCCCTACCTGGCCGTGCGTGAGATGGAACGGGTGGCTAAGCTAGGCTGCCGTACCATCTTTGTCGCTGCCAAGCCAATCAATGGCAAGAGCTTCGGGCACCCGGACTTGGATCCAGTGTGGGCGGCGGCTCAGGACCTGGACCTTAGTATTGGTATCCACCTGGTTGGGCATGCTGAGTACACCGGCAGTCAATGGTATCGCGACCGGGATCCAGGGTTCATGTTCGTTACCATGAATATTATTCAGGACCCCCGCATGGCGCTGACGACTATGGTGTACGACGGCGTGTTTGAGCGCTTCCCCAAGTTACGCGTCGCGACCATTGAGGCCATGGCTGGCTGGGTGGGGGAATGGCTGGAGCGGTTGAATTACCGCTATGCGTACATGAAGCATACCTCGCAGATGAAACGCTCTGCCACAGAATATTTCCAGCGTAATATCTGGATCAATGGAGATCCCGAGGAGAAATTGTTCCCTCTTATGGTACAGTTTGCCGGGGATGACCGCTTCTTCACCGGCTCAGACTATCCCCATGCCGAGGGGTTTGTCCATCCGATGCAAAAGGCGCGAGACCTCCTCTCCGCTTCCCTACCGCAGACCTCGGTGGAGAAGATCCTGGGTGACAATGCCAGGATCTTCTACGGTATCTGAGAAGGAGCGCGACTCAACCTCGCCTGGCGATCTTGGGATGGTCAACCGGTCCAGGCGACCGAAAACAGGGGTCGGTAGGTAAGATTGAGCTGGGAGGCTGTTCTGCACTTGCTCTCCTCTTCGAGGACACTGTACTTTTCCTCGGGGGCCTGTAACGAGAGAGCATGCATTATAGTCATCACCATTATGGCCCAGTGGTGTGGTGAGTTTAGCGAACTTCATCGATGGGAGACCTTGCCCTATCGTTGCTCATACCTCCCGACTGAGATAGCGGTGCTACGCTATCGGGTCATTGTCGCTCTGAGTTCACGAGCGTACGACGCACTGCTGGCGCGGGGCTGGCGGCGCTTTGGGTGCGAGTTCTTCCGTCCGGTGTGTCTGCGTTGTAGTCAGTGTCGGAGCTTACGAGTCAAAGTGAGAGAGTTTACCCCTTCGCGTAGCCAGCGGCGCACGTTGCGGCAGAACACAGGGATTAGAGTGACCGTGCAACCTCCTACTGTGAGCCCTGATCATATCCGCTTGTTCAACGCGTACCATGCCGATATGCACCGGCGCCGGGGTTGGCCGTTTCACCCTATCGATGAGGTGGCGTACTGGAAGGGTTTTATCGGCGGAGAATGGGAGTTCGCCCGCGAATTTCTATATTATGAAAACGATCGGCTCGTTGGTGTGGGACTAGCCGATGTCACCTCAGAATCGCTGTCCAGTGTCTATTTCTTCCACGATCCCGCCTGGCGGCCTAGGGCTCCTGGCGTGTTTTCGATCTTGCAACAGCTAGCCTACGCCCGGCAGCACTGCGTGCGGTACCATTATCTGGGGTATTGGGTGCCCGGGAGCCCATCAATGGCCTACAAGGCCCGCTACCGGCCCCATGAGCTACTCCTACGTTTCCCCACGGATGCTGAAGAGCCAGAATGGGTAGAGCCGGATGGCTACGACCTCAGTGGGTAGATTCACTCCGTGTCGCACGCCAAACATCTGCAGCACCGCTAAGATTCATACTCGAGGGAGCAGTTGAAACAAGAATCCTTTTTCTGGCTCGGGGAGAAGGCCCCCCATCAGCCAGAGGTAGACGAAAAAGCCGTAGAAGAGCGCCATGCAAACCAGTGCTGCCCGGCGCCACAGTGGTGGCTGAATTTCCTTGGGAAGGAAGTGGGTATTGATATAGAGAGTGTGGAGCGCACTCACAACGAAGACGACACCAGCCATATTTGCGCCGAGCTGTAACAGAATAATGGGCTGCGCTAGCCGTAGGGCGAGAATGCCCCAGACCACCATCGTCCCAAGCACGGCGTAATATACGAGCCGGACATCACCATCGCTCCACTGACGAATTCGTTGGCTCCCGGTCCATAGAATGTCAGTCACTGCGCGCACCATCCCTTCTAACAGGTCGAGCTGTGTTTTGAACAACATCCATGCGCCCATCAACGCGACCAGGAAGCCTAGCAGCGTCCCCCCGCGTGCGGCCATAGCGTTGGCCAGCTCTACTGCAACTGCTAAGCCACGGATATCCTGGCCGTGCGGGATAAACGACGTGTACAGGATGGCTGGCAGGCCCATGCCAAGAAAAGCTCCGGTAAAGAACACACCCCACTGATCGGCCTGGACGATGCGCCACCACCCCCGCCAGCGGGTGATACTTTCTGGAGTAATCCTGAAGACGCTGCCCACGTGGGCCAAGAACACCTGCTGCCCTCCCACCGCGGCGGGGATGAAGCCAACCACCTGCCCCATACCAAAGCCTTTGTCGCGCGCCCAGTTCGATAGTGTGAGATTACCGACACCGCCAGCTCCTGAGTACGCCGCGAACGCCCCAATCAAGAACCAATCTGCCCCAGGCGGGAAGAGCTGGAATCTCCCGGAAGGGACATCGAAGCCCAAAAACCCCACAGCCGTGCCGAGCCAGCGCTCGGAGGGGGCGAAGAACAGGGCCAGAAGCATCAGCCCGCCCAAAATAAAGACGATTAAGATCCAGTTGAGAATCTCTAAGGTGCGCTCGATGCGAGTCCCGCAGAGGAGGATGAGCACGCACACCAGGAAGGTCCCCACGCCGATCCAGTACACGCTGGCGGCCTCTGCCGTACCGGCCATTGTGCCGCTGAAAAGATAGAACAGTGCACCGGCCGCTGCTCCGGCCCACGCCGGCCATCCGACTTGCAAGAAGTAGAAGAGAGAGTAGGACCACGCCCAGAAGGTAGAGTGTGGCTTGGTACGCATGAATCCTGTAAATACAGGCTCGCCGGTATAGAGGGTGTAGCGGATAACCTCTGTATTGAACACGGTCTGTAGAAAGATCGCGATGCTCGTTACCCAGAGGAGGGACGTGCCGTACTTGACAAAAGCGGCTGGACCCAGGAGCCACTCGCCACTACCGATTGAAGTGCCTAAGATGATCGCCCCTGGACCAATAATACCCAGGATGTTCATGCCTGCCATTGTGGGTGGTTCCGGCAGCTCGGCTACGTGCCACGGGGCGAGCCCGGACTGCGCCTCTATAGGAGTGGTGGTCGGTGTGGATGGTGCGGTTGTTTGCGTGTGGACTCGCTCCCCGTGCATCGTTGCCTTGCCCCCTGGGTTTCTCTGGGAATGGTAAGCAACGCTACCTGGGCAAGTCGCAGGGGTCAAGCGGAAAGACAACGCATGGTCAGGCGCGGCAGTTCTGCAGCGGAGCCTTGTCTCCGCGCTCAGGAGGCTATACACTTGCTTCTGTGGAAACTGTGATTCTCTCCATCCAAAAAATTTTGCTGTGGGCTATTCCTATCCTGGTTGCTGTCGTGCTGCATGAGCTGGCCCATGGGTATGTGGCCTTCCGCCTCGGGGACCCGACGGCGGCCCGTGCGGGGCGGCTGACGTTAAACCCGATTGCACACCTCGATCTGTTTGGCTCGATCTTATTACCTGTAATGCTGCTCCTTGCCGGTGCTCCCTTTTTGTTCGGCTATGCCAAACCGGTGCCAGTAGACTGTCGCAACCTGCGCAACCCGCGCCGGGATATGGTATTCGTTGCTGCCGCGGGACCACTGACGAACATCCTCTTGGCAGCTCTTTCTGCCCTGGGGTTCAAGTGGATATTGTCGCTCCCCGCACCGGGTGGTGGGGTTGTTCCTATCGGCCTGGCTATGTTGGCACTCATGTTACAGTACAGTGTGCTCATGAATGTGGGATTGGCCGTTTTTAATCTGCTCCCTGTACCTCCGCTCGACGGCGGTCGGGTCGCCACAGGCCTGTTGCCGCGGTTGCCAGCCCTGGCCCTGGCCCGACTCGAACCCTATGGTCTGCTTATCGTTATGGCACTGTTAATGACTGGGGTTCTGAACCACTTCCTCCGACCGGTCACGGTTTTGTTGCTGCATACGCTCTTATAAGGATGATTGCATGACCGCACTTGATCTTCCCCCCCAACCAGCGCCTTCGCCCTCGAGCAAAACAATCGATATCATCGTGAGCGGGTTTCGCCCGACTGGGAAACTGCACCTCGGCCACCTGCACGGCACATTGACGAATTGGGTGCGGCTGCAGGATCAGTATCGTTGCTTTTTCTTCGTGGCGGACTGGCATGCCCTCACCACGGGTAATGTCACGGCAGAGACAATCCGGGAAAGCACAGAAGAGATGGTGATCGACTGGCTGAGTATAGGGCTTGATCCGGACAAGGCGGTGATCTTTCGTCAGTCGGACATCAAAGAGCACGCCGAGTTGCATTTGCTCTTCTCGATGATCACGCCCACTCCGTGGTTGTTACGCAATCCAACGGTCAAGGAGCAAGCGCGCGAACTCGGGTTTATTCAATCTGATGATGAGGCCGAGGTCGCGAAGATCCACTACGGCCTGCTCGGCTACCCGGTGCTCCAATCTGCCGATATCCTGATGTATAAGGCCAAGTGGGTCCCGGTTGGGGTGGATCAGGTACCGCATATCGAGTTAACTCGTGAGATCGCTCGGCGATTCAATGCCCTCTATCGCCCCATCTTTCCTGAGCCGCAGGCGTTGCTGACCGAGGTACCCAAAGTCCCTGGCACTGATGGTCGAAAAATGAGCAAAAGCTACGGCAATGCTGTCCTGCTGTCTGACCCACCTGAGGAAGTAGATGCCAAGCTCTCGCGTATGATGACCGACCCGCGCCGGGTGCGCCGCCGTGATCCAGGAGAGCCTGCCGACTGTCCTGCGTTCAACCTGCACCGTTTGTACTGCACACCGGAAGAGATCGAGTATGTCAGCCACGGCTGCCGCACGGCAGGGATCGGCTGCCTCGAATGCAAGAAAGTCATGATCCGCCATGTCCTGGAGGGCTTAGAGGTGTTCCGTGAAAAACGCGCTTATTGGGAAACCCACCGTGGCGATGTACATGATATACTCCGTTGCGGCGAGCGCCAGGCGAGAGAAGTCGCCCGTCAAACGATGGCCGAGGTGCGAGCAGCAATGGGAGTGTGAGGGAAATCAGAGAGCCCTGCACGGAGGAGTCCGCAAGGGGGCTGCTGGTCGGTTGTAAAGAGTAGGGCTGATGTTGTACCGCGTCAAGTTAGACGTTTTTGAAGGGCCGCTCGATCTCCTGCTTCACTTAGTGAAGAAGAATGAGGTAGACCTGTCCGATATCCCTATGGCGACAATCACCGATCAATATTTGGAGTACCTCGAGGTGTTGCAGCAGCTCGACCTTGACGTGGCGGGCGAGTATTTGGTCATGGCGGCGACCCTTTTGCATATCAAGTCACGCCTGCTCCTCCCTGGCGATGAGACAGATGAGGAAGAGGAAGGTGAAGATCCCCGTGCCGAACTTGCTCGGCAGTTACTGGAGTACCGTCGGTTCAAGGAGGCGGCAGAGCTCCTCAACCGTCGGGTGCTCTTGGAACGCGATGTCTTTGCCCGTGACCCTTTGCGTGACGAAACCGACGCTGAATATGATGTCGTGTACGACGTCTCACTCGGTGATTTGCTCGATGCACTACAAGAAGTCCTCAAGCGGGCGACCCCGGGGACGGTCCATCAAGTCATACGCGAGCACGTCTCCTTGCGAGAGCGGTTGTGTTTCATTCTCGACACGTTGCGAGAGCGGACGATATTGTACTTTACCGACCTCTTCCCGGTAGGGACGACGCGGTTGCAGATCCTCGTGACTTTCCTCGCCCTGCTCGAGTTGGTGCGTATGCGGATGGTGTCTGTCCACCAGGAGGAAAGGTTTGGCCCTATTCTTGTGGCCTTGGCGGTGAGGGCCGATACACCTTTGCCGGAGGCGACGAGCAGCGATGACCATCGAGGAGATTAAAGCCATTGCGGAAAGCCTGCTCTTCGCCTCGGGCGCGCCACTCTCTTTGCGCCGCCTTGCAGAGGTAATCGGTGTAGCGCAGGCAGAGGTAAAGCTGGCGATTGCGCGCTTGCGGGAAGAATATACAGTTCCTGGTCGCGGCATCTTCCTGGCCGAAGTGGCAGGGGGATACCAGTTCCGCACGGTGCCGGAGCACGCGGACTATGTGAAGACTCTCATTCGTGAGAAACCCAACCGTCTCAGCCGGGCAGCTCTTGAGACTCTGGCGATCATTGCCTATCGTCAACCAATTACGAAAGTCGAGATCGAAGCGGTGCGAGGGGTTGACGTTGACGGTGTACTCAATTCCTTAATCGCGAGGAAACTTGTGCGAGTAATGGGGCGTAAGGATGTGCCTGGTCGTCCTTGGGTGTATGGCACGACGCCCCAGTTTCTTGAACTCTTCGGCCTCGCCGACTTAGCGAGTTTACCGCCTTTGCCGGATACGCATGAACCAACGGTCAATCCGTATGACGAAACCACGCCAGGCGCAACGCTTACAGAAAATCCTGAGCCGAGCGGGCGTTGCCTCGCGCCGGGCAGCAGAGACCCTGATCCTAGAGGGGCGGGTACGGGTGAATGGGGAGACGGTCACACGTCTGGGGGCGACAGCGGACCCACGATATGACCGTATCCTTGTCGATGACCGCCTCGTTGACGTTACCTCAAGGCCGCAGCTGTACTTCTTGCTCTATAAGCCCGTCGGCGTGGTCAGTACGCTGAAAGACCCCCAAGGACGTCCAACGGTCCGCGAGTTACTCAAGGGAGTGCGTGAGCGTGTCTTCCCCGTTGGGCGGCTCGATTATCATTCTGCCGGATTGTTGTTGTTGACCAATGACGGGGAACTTGCTGAGCGTCTCTTACATCCCCGTTCTCAGGTGCCACGCACCTATCACGTCAAGATCACTGGCCACCCTGCTCCGCAGGCGTTGCGGGCACTGCGAAGCGGGGTACAGTTGAAGGATGGGACGGTCGCTGCGCCGGTGCAGGTGCGGGTCTTGCGCACGAGCGAGAAGAAAACCTGGCTCGAGATGACTTTGCGAGAGGGGCGCAACCGTGAGGTACGGCGCATGTGGGAGGCAATGGGGTACGAGGTCGAGAAGTTGATACGTGTGCGGTTTGGCCCGCTCGTGCTTGCTGGTCTTCCGCCTGGTGGGTACCGCCCTTTACAGCCGGCGGAAATCCGGGCGCTGAAACGGGCTGTGGCATAGCATCTTCTTTCTCTCTCTTGACTTTGTGAGTTCTTGGGTATACATAATACCCAACGACACACTTTCTGTGTGTCGTTTTCTTTTCCTCTTGCGCGGGGTGGAGCAGCTCGGTAGCTCGCGAGGCTCATAACCTCGAGGTCCTAGGTTCAAATCCTAGCCCCGCAACCTGCGAAAGCCCTGGGGGGAAAATCCTTCAGGGCTTTCACCCTGTAATGCTTCTGAGCAATGAACATTACCGGGCAGATCAGGTTGCCTCTTTATCCGAGTGAAGCTCTATGCCGTCTGCGACACAGTGCCGCCATCGTTCCCCGGCCTCAAATAAGCGTTTTGCCCGGCGTTCTGCCTCTTCACACAGATCTTGGCCGAGCAGGCCAAGGTGTCCGAGCACTTCCACCAGCTGTGTGTGACCCTGTTGACCGGTCAGAGTGGTTAGAGCTTGAAACAGCGCTGCGGTGTGTCCCAGGATACGAAGGAGATCATCGTAGTGCCCTTGTACATCATCTACAGCAGGCGGCTCTTTGTGGGATTGGGCAAAGTAGCGCGGGTGTGCTGAGACGGGGCGATTACAGGTAATACAGTTCATAACATCATCTCTCCCTGGGGAGCTATGGCTCGGCGGTCCGTGCCGTTCTCCCTCCCTGCTGTGGTGATAAAGAAGGCAGGCGCAGGTTGCGGATTACCTGTCCTGACCTGCCAAGAGGGGGTAATTGTTGCCCGTCCAGCATTAAATCGACTCCTCCGGCGTTGCCAACTGTCAGCGTGAATTGGCGTTGTGCCAACCACTCGATCCGTTCCCCCGGTTGGAGGAGAATATCTTTTATCTTCTTCTCATCAATA
>Ga0308420_1001267_pt1 | contig 13127 bp, 15 predicted proteins | sample HotsprSampleMS55_FD_203802 | JGI IMG/M metagenome (GOLD analysis project Ga0308420, IMG submission 203802) | Hot spring phototrophic mat microbial communities from Mushroom Spring, Yellowstone National Park, Wyoming, United States - 20090730_MS55 ... | reverse complement strand
CGGTTTCGACTCTCTGTTGTTCACGAAGGTAGACGAGTGCAGCCACTTTGGACCCATGATCACTATTGCTCTGACCTGCGGCCGACCACTCTCTTATATCACCACAGGACAGCAACTGACGAGCGACTTGGAAGTGGCCAGAGCGGAAGTGCTCGCTTGTCTGCTCCTGCCATAGGAAGGGTTTGTAGGCTGGATATGATCCCCTCGATGACCTCTTCTCATCGTGTCTTGCGGACAATGACTGCATATGTGGATAGCGATGATCACCGTCAGCACTTACACTGCCATCCCGCAAGCCTCGCTCCTGCGCATGTCTTTGCGATCACCAGCGGCAAGGGAGGAGTAGGCAAAACCAACGTCGTGGCCAACCTCGCTGCCGCCCTTACCCTGGCCCGGAAGCGAATCATGGTCATGGATGCGGACTTGGGACTTGCGAACCTGGACCTCTTTCTGGGCGTGACTCCCCAGTATACCCTGGCAGATTTCTTCGCCGGCACCAAGCCGCTTGCCGATATCATTACCTCTGGTCGCCTCGGGATTGCACTTCTTCCCGCCGCCAGTGGGGTACAGGAAATGACGGCTTTAAGTGATGCGCAGAAGATTTCCTTCCTCACCGAGCTCGATGCTCTCGCTTATGACGTAGATCTTATGCTGGTGGATACCGGCAGTGGCATATCCGATACCGTCACTTACTTTGCCGCGGCAGCTCAACAGATCGTTGTCGTTGTCACTCCTGAGCCGTCCTCCTTAACCGATGCGTATGCACTGGTCAAAGTCCTGGCTTCTACTCATCAAGAGAAACACTTTTGGATCCTGGCTAATAACGTAGAGAGCGAACGGGAAGCGAGGTGCCTCTACGATACGTTGTCTCGCACGACCTTGCGTTTCTTGAACACTTCTCTTGACCTCCTCGGCTGGATTCCCCGAGATCGGGAGCTGATGCGAGCAGTAGCACGCTGCCAGATGGTGGTGACGACCTCTCCAGCATGTCCTGCTGCCAGAGCGTTTGTCACAATCGCCCAGCGGCTCATTCAGTTAGCTGCTGAGGAGACTAAAGTGAAAGGGAGTCTGCAATTCTTTTTTCGCCGCATCCTAGCTGCGGCAGGGAGGCAGAGGTGAGAGAGGCTGCTCTATCTGCGTCGTCGCGTCAATCCCGGCTATCTGGTCACAACGAGAAAGATCGGCCGGACAGCCTAGACCAGACCGACCCGCGGGCGGACCTGATTGAGGCATACCTCCCCCAGGTCCGCTTGGTAGCGGAAAGAACCCACCGTCGTCTCCCTCCGGGGGTAGACCTCGAATCGCTCGTGCACTCTGGTGTTATGGGTCTTTTGGATGCCTTGCAGCGTTATGATCCCCACCGCGGAGTCGCGTTTCACACCTACGCCCGCTACCGCATCTACGGGGAGATGGTGGAATATCTGCGCTCGCTTGATTGGGTGAGCCGCTCGGTGCGGGCGTGGGGACGCAAAGTGGCTGCGGCCCGCCGCCATCTCATCCAACGCCTCGGACGGGAAGCGACCGCTCAAGAGATGGCCGCGGAGCTCGGTATCCCTCTCGAGGAGTATTACCGCATCGACCAGAAAGTGAGCGAGACTACGGTCCTGAGCCTGGAGGACCTCTCTATTACTTCGGAAGAGGAACGCCTGGAAGCACGGCGGAAATTCTTCCAGCAGCCCTTTCAGGATCCACTCACCTGGCTGGAAGACAATCAGGATCCCCTGACCCGGATAGAAGGCAAGGATTTGCTGGAGAAATTGGCCGCCGCCATAGAGGAGCTGCCTGAACGAGAGCGGTTGGTCGTGACCCTCTATTACCGCGAGGAACTCACCTTCAGAGAGATTGGTGAGGTTCTAGACCTGAGCGAAGGACGCATCTGCCAGATCCACACCCAGGCCGTCTCCCGCCTGCGACAGGCTCTAGTAGAGAGCGACCGGCGACAGGAAAACGCAGTGCCAGAGTGGCCGCTAAGGACCGTTAGAAAGGAGAGGCGTATGAGTGCAGAGACTGCGGTAACTTCCAAAGCACGCACTTCCTCCCCTCCGAACTCATAGCTGCGTGCTACAATGGCAAGCTTGATTGACAGAGTGGCGACCCCTCGCTCTCCCGCAGAACAGGTGACCGTGCGCAGGAGAGAGAGGAACAGCCCTGGCAACAGCTTCCCCAAGGAGCGCGATTCTCGTACCACGTTAAAGACACCTCCTTCCTCTTCTCCACAGGGAGGCAGAGGGGAGCGCGGAACACTGCTAGACATAAGAGTATAAAGAGGGTGCTAGGATGCATGACATGTGGACATGGGTAGGGAGCTACGACATGCAGGCAGTCTGGGTGTTGGGAACAGGACTCCTCCTGCTACTCTGGATAAAGGAACAGCGCAAAAAGAAAGACAAACAGAGCGAACACTCGGCTCGTTTGGAAGAAGCGGTCCGCAGTGCCGCCCTCGTCAACAGTAGCTTTTTCCAGTCGCTGGAAATGATACAAAAACGTCTAGAATCCCTACTCACGCGGGCCGATGCAGCCGAGCAGAGGCTGCGTCGCCTGCTCTCCCAGGCAGAGGTGGGACGGGTCGATCAGTATGCCACGGCTTCTCTGCTCCTCTCCGAGGGAGAGGAAGTGGAGCAGGTAGCTCGCGTGCTGAGGTTGCCTGTGGCTCAGGTGCGCCTCGTCCACGAACTCCGTCGAGAGGTGGAAAAGAATAGGCAGCAGGCTCCTGTAGGAAAGGAGGCGAAGGAGACGAACGCAGACTGGCGAGTGAGGAGGGACAGGGAAAAACCTCAACCCGCGCTAGGGAAAGAGAGCGAGAACGATCTCCCGTATTGCTGACGCCATCTTCAGGGTGGGGCGAGTAGGAGAACCGAGCCCGATCGGGGTCATGATGCTACGTCGTAAGCAGCTTACGGCAAAGCAGAGCAAGCAGTCTTGGTAGGGACGAAACGCCGGCCGAGGGAAAAAATTACCGAGGGGAAAATAGGACCGGTGGACTCTGTCTAGCAAGCTGTAGGTGGCAGGGGAGGGGGAGTAGGAAGCCAGAAGTGTGGAAGATCTCTAGCCCAAGACCACTCTCTGTCACCGGCGACTCAATCCACTCCCGAGGGATCGGCGGCGAAAACGGCATGCTTGTTGCTTTGCATAATGGAGAGAGACATGAATGCAGCCATGTATAAAGCCCTCTCCGGGGCTATTGTCCAAATGCGCCGGCTTGAAGTGATCGCTCAGAACTTAGCCAATGTAAACACCTCTGGTTACAAGGGAGAGCATCTGGCTTTTGGTGAAGTCCTCGTTGGCGCCTTCGGGCAGAAGGAGCAGATGGGGGGGATGGTAGTGGTGGGCGAGCAGCGTGTGGATTTTTCCCAGGGGGAGCTCCAGCAGACCGGCAATCCCCTGGACCTGGCCATTGAAGGAGAAGGCTTTTTCGTGCTCGATACCCCGCGGGGAGTACGCTACACCCGTCAGGGGACCTTCACCCTTTCCTCTGATGGGACTGTGGTGACTCCCTTAGGAGACCCCCTCCTTGGCGCGGCTGGACCCATCCGTGTAGAAGGTAAAGAGGTGAAGGTGACCCCTGAAGGGACGGTGCTCTCGGATGGTGTCGAGATAGAGCGCATCCGCGTAGTGCGCTTCGCGAACCCGCTCCAGCTCGCCAAAGAAGGGCACAGCCTCTTTCGTGCTCCTGAGAGTGACGCTCAGGCCGCTTCGGCTTTCCGTGTTCTCCAAGGCAACTTAGAGCAGGCTAACGTCGACTCCATTGGAGCTCTGGTCGCCCTCATTACTGTCCAGCGGCAATTCGAGGCGTACGAGCGGGCCCTGCGGAGCATGGATGCCGCGACGGAAAAGATGCTGACAGAGGGAGCGCGGATTTAGTCAAGAGAGGATCGAGGCGGAGGATGAGCAAGATGGACTTGTCCTACACGCTGAAGCCCGACGCGTAAGCTTGATAGGAGAGAACGATGCGAGCCCTGTGGACAGCCGCAACCGGCATGCACTCTCAGCAGCTCACCCTGGATGTGATTGCCAACAATTTGGCTAACGTACAGACCGCCGGCTTTAAGCGGAGCCGGGTGGACTTTCAGGACCTCGTGTATGAGACCGCTCCGGTTCCTGGAACCGTCTCGGCTCAGGGGCGCGAAATTCCGTCCGGCTTTCAGATTGGACATGGCGCACGTGCAGTGGCTACGCAAAGGCTTTTTATCGAGGGAGACCTACAACAAACAGGTAACCCTTTCGATCTGGCTATCGAAGGGGACGGATTCTTTCAGGTCGTGCAACCCAACGGCGATATTGCCTATACCCGGGCTGGGACTTTCAAGAAAGATAGCCAAGGTCGATTAGTGACGACGGAGGGGTTTCCCCTGGAGCCGGAGATTACCATTCCTCAGGATGCGCTCTCTGTCACCATCGGGATGGACGGGACCGTATCTGTCTCTCAGCCTGGGGTATTGCAGCCGCAAGAGATTGGGACGATCGAGCTAGTGCGTTTCGTGAACCCAGCAGGACTGCAAAGCATTGGCCGTAACCTGTTTCTCCCTACCCAGGCTTCGGGGGATCCTACTCCTGGTACCCCCGGACAGGAAGGACTTGGTACTCTGCTCCAGGGGTTTGTCGAGATGTCCAATGTCAACGTGGTGGAAGAGATGGTGAATCTCATTGTCGGGCAAAGGGCGTATGAGATCAACTCCCGAGCTATCCGCACTGCTGATGAGATGATGCAGACGGCAAATAATCTGGTGCGGATGTAAGAGTGTATGCGAGGCAGACAATCTACGGCAGGGTGGGTGATGCCCATCTGTACTCTTTTTCTCTTTCTCCCGCTCCCTGCCCGAGCAGGCGCAGGGCAAATACTGACGAAAGACACAGTAGAGGCGGCCATCCGCTCCTACGTCCTGCAACAGGGGCCCTGGCAGCCAACGCAGCTGGAGGTGAAGGTGCATGCTTTTACCCCGCTCTTTCTGCCGGCCGGAAGGATGGCGGTGCGTGTTGTTCATCGTCGGGAGGTGACTCCTGGCTCCCGGACTTTTCTCCTGGCGGTGGAGGTGGAAGGACAAGAAGTCACTAGGGTGTGGGTGCGGGCAGCAATACGGATCTTCGGTGAGGTAGTGGTGACCTCGCGCCCTCTTGCCCACTATGAGGTGATTGTCCCCGATGCCGTGCGTCTGGAGCGACGGGATATCAGCGCGCTCTCCACCCGAGCATTCACTCAGATAGAAGAAGTAGTGGGACAACTAGCTGCTCGTGCCATAGAGGTGAACACAATCCTTACTCCTTCTATGGTAGAGCAGCCCCGAGTCTTGCGCCGCGGCAGCGAGGTGCGCCTTCTGTATGAAACCTCCAGTCTGCGAGTGGAAACCCCAGGGCAGGCACTGGAGGGAGGCAAAGTGGGGGATCGCGTCCGCGTCAAAAATTCTTCCTCGGGCAAAGTGCTCGAGGGACAGATTCTCGACGCACGGACAGTGAGGGTGAACTGATGCACCAGAGAGGGAGAAACAATATCGCTGCCAGCCATAGGCTACTACGGGCTCTGAGGTCCTCTTGCCTGCTGGCTGGGCTGCTGACTGGATGTGGTGCGCAGATACAAACGCGCTTTGCTCCCAGGCCTTCTGCCGAAGCACTCGTGAAGGAGGTAGAGCAGGTGAGCAAGGTACGGGTGCTTGCACCTGCTGCGTTACCAGCTTCTCCTGGCTCTCTATGGCCGGCGGATGACCGGGTCTTCTTTTACGGGGACAAGAAGGCTCTGCGGGTGGGGGATAGCTTGACGATCCGTATTGTTGAGACTGCCCAAGCAAGCAATGCGGCTAACACCAAATTAGACCGCAAATCTTCCATCAACGCCACTGTCAATGCCTTCTTTGGGCTGCAGAGTGCGCTTGCACGCTCTGACTTGATAAACCTTTTGGATGTGACTGCTGACAATGCACACGCCGGCTCTGGCGCCACCTCGCGAGCGGGGAAGCTTGTTGCCAGCATGACTGCTGTGGTGCGGGAGGTGCTCCCCAATGGGAACCTCGTTGTCCAGGGAAGCCGGGCGGTGGTGGTGAACAACGAAGAACAATATATGACGCTCACTGGCATTGTACGACCGCAAGACATCGGCCGGGACAATGTGGTTCTCTCCACCCAGGTGGCCGACGCCCGTATTACTTTTGGTGGGGTCGGACTGGTGGCCGATAAGCAGAGATCAGGCTGGGGAACTTGGATTTTCGATTGGGTGTGGCCGTTCTGAGGTTGCAAGCATGGGGTCGAGACCAACAATGAAGCAACTCTGTCTACCTTTTCCCTTTGCCGTCCTTGGGGCTTTGGGGCTGTTGGCCTTGTACCTGCCCACCGTCCAGGCGGCACGGATCAAAGACGTGGCACAGGTAGAAGGATTTCGTACAAATCAGCTCTTTGGTTATGGGCTAGTGATAGGCCTGGATGGTACCGGGGATCGACAAAACACTGAGTTTACCGTGCAGACGCTCACGAATCTCCTACAAGAATATCATATCCGGGTGGACCCAGGGAGTGTGCGGGTAAAAAATGTCGCGGCGGTGATGGTGACAACGGAGGTCCCACCCTACGTGCAACCAGGAACACGCCTAGACGCCCTGGTGTCTTCGATGGGGGACGCACGCAGTCTCTCGGGTGGCACCCTCCTGCTCACCCCTCTTAGGGGACCTGACGGCCGTGTGTACGCTGTGGCGCAAGGACCCATCAGTCTTGGCGGTGGATACACCGCTCTGGGTGTTGGCGCCCGTATCAGCAAAAATCACCAGACGGTCGGGCGCGTGACTGCAGGAGCGCTCGTCGAGCGGCCGATTCCCGCGGAGATGCTGACCACAGAGGGCACGATACGGATCAATATCAGGCAGCCCGACTTTACCACAGCGCGCAGGATCTCCGAAGCGATCAACTCGTCTCTCCCTGAAGCTTCTGCCCAACCCCTCTCTCCGGGAGTGGTCACAGCCACTCTCCCTCTGGCATATCGTCAGGACCCGGTTTCCTTTATTGCTGCTCTTGAGCTCCTCGAGGTCTCCCCGGATGCTCCCGCCCGGGTAGTGGTCAATGAGCGGACCGGCACTGTGATCATGGGGCATGATGTGCGCATTGCTCCGGTCGCCGTGGCTCACGCGGGCCTCCATATTACGGTGAAGACTGAGCTAGGGGTTTCTCAACCGCCGCCTTTGAGCCGAGGCGAAACAGTTGTGGTGCCGGATACCTCCATCGTTATCGAGGAACCTGAGCGCCGGCAACTGGTGGAACTCCCGGGCGGGCCGGGAGTAGCGCTCAAAGAAATCGTGCTCGCTCTGAACGCTTTGGGAGTAACCCCACGCGATCTGATCGCCATATTTGAGGCGCTCAAAGAAGCAGGGGCCCTGCAAGCTGAGCTGGTAATCATGTAAACGGAGGAACTGGCAGCGATGGTGGGAAACATTGGCAGCTTTGCAGTGCAGGAAAGAGGAATCTACAGAAGAGTAGAGGAGGCCTTGAGGATCGGTGCTAGTGGCAAAGGAACAGCCGAAGAGGAAAAGCAGCGTGATAGAGTCGCTGAGGAGTTTGCCTCCCTGCTGTTCTTCGAAGTGATAAAAGCTATGCGCGCGACCATTCCCTCTGGAGGGCTGTTTGCGGAAGATTCGCTACCGCGCGATATCTACACCACTCTGGCCGATATAGAGGTGGCGCGAGCTATGGCCAAACGAGAGAAGCTGGGTCTGGTCGGGTTTGTCGAAAGAGCATTGACGGCATACAGCCCTGCTTTTGTACACCCGCTTGATGGTATCGTTTCGTCTTCTTTTGGGCTACGTGCCAACCCTCTGGGCGGAGGGGAGCACTTTCATAGGGGGGTGGATATTGCCGCTCCGGCGGGCAGTCCCATCCGTGCGGTGGCTGCGGGAAGAGTCATTTTTAGTGGCTGGACAGCGGGGTACGGCAACCTTGTAGCGATTGCGCATCAGGATGGAGTGGTGACCCGGTATGCGCATAATAGCGTCAATCTCGTCTCTGTCGGTGAACAGGTAGTCGCTGGACAGGAGATCGCCCTGGTAGGGACAAGCGGACGCACGACAGGCCCTCACCTCCATTTTGAGATACTCAAAGATGGACACGCTATAGATCCTCAACCGTTCCTCACCTTCGCCCACTCCTCCCTTGCTAAAAAAAGATAGTAGACTGACCGATAAAGGAGACAGAGAATGAGAGTGACCAATAACGAATCTCTTCATATCGGCCTCTCGCAACTCGTCAAAGGTGACAAGGCGGTTGCTACGGTGCCGGACAAGGGGGAAAGAGAGGTAGAGCGCTCAGGCGAGGCGGCGCGGGTGACGATTTCTTCCGAGGCGCGTCACCTCCGGAAGGTGATCGACCTGGCCAAACAGGGAGATGAGATGCGGGCAGAGAAAGTGAGCAAGCTCAAGGAGCAGATCCTGCAGGGGCAATATCATGTCGAGGCCATAGAGGTAGCGAAAGAAATTGTCCGCAGCGAGATCTCCCAATTGCTAAGTCACCGGTGAAACGGCCTGCTGTCACTCCAGGGGGCTGCTCGTCTCAGGGATGCAGAAGTCGTACAGGCGCAAAACTGAGCGACTGCCTGGCTGACTAACTGGCCGACGGCATGAATATGCACACCTTAAAAGACTTGGTGACAGTTCTGGCAGAGGAGGTCCGGGTAGCAGAGGCCCTGCTCCACAACCTGGCCGCTCAAAGGGAGGCGGTGCTCTCTTGGGACTCTGTTACCCTCCTCGAGAAGGTGGAGGAAAGAGAAGTAGCGATCCGTAAACTCGGTGCACTAGAAGAGAGGCGACAGGAAATTCTGGCGTACCTTCCTGGTGCCTGTGAGGGGACCCGCCCCTCATGCACCGTGCTTCTCGCGCAGCTACCCCCGAGACCAGAGGTTGCTGTCCTCGACCAGCTCCGGCGACGAGCCCTGGAGGTCTATGGCCGCCTTCGTGCAGAAGAGAAAAGATTCGTAGCTTTGATGGAAAATCTTTTGGGCCATGTGCGGGAAGTACTGGCTCCCTTAGCCCACCCTCCGCTTCACCTCTACGGAAAGATGGGGGACTCTAGGCCCTTGCATCCCGCATCTGGACTGATCGAGGGGAAAGCTTAGGAAGACAGAATGTTTCCCCCACATTCGTTTCCTGCGGCGAGAAAAACGAGAGTGGGGGCCCAGTACTGAGGTCATCACGATGTCTATCCTTTCCACTCTACTCATCGGTGCCCAGGCAATGGGGGTACAGCAACGAGCCATCCAGACCACCGGCCACAATATTGCTAACGTCAACACCCCGGGATTTTCGCGCCAGCGCGTAGAGCTTTCGTCGGCCTCGCCCTCGTTTGCAGGACAGTTGCTCTTAGGACAGGGGGTGATGATAGGAGGGATAAAGAGTGTGGTAAATGGCTTCATAGAAGCCCAGCTGCTCAGCCTCAGTGGTGCGCTCGGTTTTACGGAGGCCGAGAATCGGGCCTTGACGGAAGTAGAGAATGCCTTCCCGGTAACAGCGGGAAGTGGGATAGGCGCGGCCTTGGACGCCTTTTTCGGTGCCCTCTCCGATCTGGCGAACAACCCGGCTGGTCAAGCTGAGCGGGTCAATCTGATTGGTAAGGCCCAAACCCTGGGAGACACCCTGCGCCAGACCCGCAGCGTACTGACGCTCTTACAGGAGAACCTGGACAAGGACCTCGACGGCGCGGTACACCGGGTCAACGCCCTACTGCCACAGATTGCCGCCCTCAACAAGCAGATTGCCATGAGCGAAGCCGGAGGAGAACGGGCCAACGATTTTCGCGACCAACGCCAAGTCCTCTTGCAGGAGATTGCCCGGCTCACCGGAGCTATGGTCCTTGAGGAGCCGGATGGACAGGTAACCGTGTTGGCCGGCGGCCTCCTTTTGGTCGGTGGAGATCGCGCTGCTTCTCTAAGCGCTACTACCCTTAACCCTTCTGGCTTCCGACTTGTCACCTACACCAGTCCCGGTGGAGTGAGCTTTGATGCAACTGCCTTGTTGACCCAAGGAGAGATCGGCGGTCTCTTGGCCATGCGGGACACCACGGTGGCAGGTATTATCGACAGGCTCGACCAATTGGCCAAAAGCCTCGTTGATACGGTGAACGCCCAGCATGCTCTCGGGTTTGACCTGAACGGCACAGCCGGAGGGGACTTCTTCGTCCCTCTGGTGACAGTCGCCGGCGCGGCGGCCCTCGTGCAGGTGAACAGCGCCGTAGTTGCGAATCCTAACCTGATTGCTGCTGCTCAGGATGCCGCTGGGGTACCTGGAGACAACCGCAACGCCCTCGCCCTAGTCAATTTACAGACAACCGCGATCGCTTCCCTAGGGAACGAAACGTTCAAAGACTACTTCCTCTCGTTGATGGGTGATGTCGGCGCGCAGGCACAGGCCAGCAATAGTACTCTGGACTTTCAGCAATCACTCCTCACCCAAACCCGGGCCCGGCGCGAGTCGATCTCGGGCGTCAACCTGGATGAGGAGATGACAAACCTTATCCAGTTCCAGCGGGCGTTTGAGGCAGCCTCCCTGCTTGTCCGCACCGGCGATGAGATGTACCAGGCGATCTTAGAGATGGTGAGGTGAGCATGCGTGTCACGACTCAGTCGATCTCCTACCAGGTTACTGCAGGGCTCCAGCAGGCCTTCCGTCGCCTGGCCGAGGTGCAAGAACAAGTGACCTCGGGGAAGCGCATCAACCGTCTCTCCGACGATCCGATCGGCGCAACCCAGGTCTTTGATCTACGCAGCTTTGCTGCCTCCTTGGACCAGTATGATAAAAACATCAACAGCGCTCTTCCCTTCCTAGAGCGGACCGAGACGGTTCTGGCAGATGTGGAGGAAGTAGTGGGGCGGGCCAAGGAGCTTGCTCTCGCCATGGCCAATGACAGCAACTCGGGCCAAGAGCGCTCGCTGGCTGCAGTCGAAATACGGCAGCTCTTCCTCCACCTCCTCTCTTTGGCCAATACAAAGGTGGAGAACCGTTATCTCTTTGGTGGCTTCAAGAATGGGACTGCACCATTTGCGGAGGGGGGAGGGGCGGTCACATACAGTGGGGACAGTGGCGAAATCGCTATCCAGCTCGATTCGTCCGCCACCCTGACGCTCAACTTGGTCGGCAGCAAAGTCTTTCAGGGGGTAGGGGTGACAGGGGGGGTTGATCTGTTTGACGTTTTCCTGGACCTGGAGACCGCGTTGCAGGCTAATGACGTTACCGGTCCTGAGGGGATCAACACCCAGATCGGCCGTCTTGACGCTGCTCTTGACCAGATCCTGAGCTTTCGCGCGGAAGTGGGAGCGCGGCTGAACACCGCCAGGACAGCACAGGAAGGTCTGGCGGTGATGAAAATTCAGAGCACGAGCCTGCGCGCGAAGCTTGAGGATGCCGATGTGTTGCAAATCTACTCCGACTTTGCCCGCTTGCAGCACGCATTTGAGGCTGCACTCCAGTCGGCTTCGCAGGTGATCCGACCAACTCTGCTCGACTTTCTCCGCTAGGTGCCCATGCTTGTTCTGAGCCGCCGACTCGGAGAGAGTATTACCATTGGTGACGAGGTTGTGGTCACCGTGCTAGAGGTGAGCGGCAATCAGGTGCGGGTAGGCATTACTGCTCCACGCAGCGTACGAATTCTCCGCACGGAGATTTATCAGGCGATGCAGACAGAGAACCGGGCAGCGGCCTGTGGCCTCCGCCATCCGCGGCTCCTTGAGAAAGTGGTTGCCCGCTTGCGGGGGGAAAGGCAGGGGGGCTAAGGTGAATAGTGCGGCAACCAGGGGTATGCAGGAAAGCATCCTGGCCATGCTCCTTCAGGGGCAGCAAGCAGAGTTTTGCTTCCCCGAGGGACTTCTCGGGTTTCCCTCCTACCGGCGCTTTGTGCTCAGCCGCTACCAACCCCCTGATGGCAGCGAATCACCTTTTCTCCTCTTGCAAACCAAGGAGACAGAAGCGGACGCTGGAGATTCCCATATCTCCGTCTCGTTTCCCCTCATTTCTCCATATTGGCTCGTGCCCGATTACCACGTTGCCCCGCCTCCGGAGGTGCTTGCTAAGCTGGACGTCGGTGCAGCAGCTGAGTGCGTAATCCTCGTCATTGTCACCCTACGAGAACGGCTGGAGGAAATCACTGTCAACTTGCAGGGCCCCCTGCTCTTTAACCCGCTTGCCCGTTTGGGGTGCCAGCTCGTGGTGGAGGAGTATCCCGTCCGTTATCCCTTACTCGGCAGCGAGAAAAGGACATGAGCCTGTTTCCAGTGCGGTAACGCAAGGAGCGCAGTGCCGCATGCTACTCCCACCGACACTGCCTGTCGAGATGCCACCCCCTGACGCCTTTCGGCTCCCAGGAGTGTCCTCCACCTGAGGGAATCATGCGTGCCACCGCATGCCCTGCATGTCGGCTCATCTCTGAGGGAGGGAGCTGAGGTTTCTATCTACTCTGCGGTAGAGCCGGATCTCTACCCGGCGGTTAGCCGCCCGGTTCTCGGCACTTGTGTTAGGCAGGAGGGGGCGGAAAGAGGCATAGCCCTGGGTGGAGACCCGTGTCGGGTCTATGCCCCGCTCGACAAGATACCGTGCTACCCGGCTTGCCCGGGCAGCGGAGAGTTCCCAATTAGAAGGAAACTCGGGAGTCGTAATCGGAATGTCGTCCGTATGGCCCAGGATCTCTACGGCGAGATCAGGGTGACTGTGCACGAGGGCTGCCACCTTTTCTAAGACTGGCAAGGTCTCCTGGCGTAACTCGGCACTGCCGGAAGCGAAGGGAACGGTATCTTTCAGCGAGACGAGAAGTTCATGCTGGGTAGAGACGACCCCCACCCCCTGGTCCAGGCCGGTTTCTTTCACGTACCTCTCCACTTCTCCTCGCAACTCTTCCCACAGCTGCCCAGGTGAGAGAGTATCTTTTGCTCCTGGGTCGGCTATGGCGGATGAAGGAGAGGGAGGCACTGTAGTCGCCACTGGCTCGGGGGGGAGGAGAGGATCCGGCAGTGGGAGTACTGCTGTTGGTTGGGGAGGGGCAGCGTACACGGGGATCTGGGTCAGGTCTATCTCGAGATCAGCCGAAGAAGGAGGAGGTTCCTGTAACTCCGATGGCTCTGGCTGCACTGCCTGTACGACAGAGGCGGCAGCGGAAGACCCCCCTTGCGTCACGTCTTC
>Ga0308420_1001265_pt1 | contig 13143 bp, 11 predicted proteins | sample HotsprSampleMS55_FD_203802 | JGI IMG/M metagenome (GOLD analysis project Ga0308420, IMG submission 203802) | Hot spring phototrophic mat microbial communities from Mushroom Spring, Yellowstone National Park, Wyoming, United States - 20090730_MS55 ... | reverse complement strand
GAAGGATGCAGAAACAGGGTGGGAACGAGTACAGCCAGAGATCGAAACTACCTTTGTCCAGATAGCGAGGGAATGCTTCGGGGGTGACCTCCATGCCATCCTTCTATACGGAAGCGCGGCCCGGGGAATGTACCGGGAAAGTGTCTCCGATATCAACCTGTTGATCCTTTACCACCATGCTACTCCCCTACAATTGGCTCAATTCGGGAAAAAAGCAGGACCCTTGATCCACAATCGCCAGATCACTCCCCTTCTGATGAGCAGGGAAGAGTTCCTCCGCTCCGCAGATGTGTTTCCCCTGGAATATATCGATATACGCAACGCACATAGGGTCCTGTTTGGCCCCGACGATACCGCTTCCCTAGAACTAACGTTGAAGAACCTCCGGCACCAGGCAGAGGAAAGGCTGCGGGGAAACCTGAACCAGCTTCGCCAGCTCCTCGTTGCTTCCGGGGGCAACTCCAAACTCCTCGCTTCGTACCTTCGGTCCTGGTCTGGGATAACTAGCGCCCTTTCCCGGGCTCTCCTCCTCCTGCGGGGAAAGGATCCCAACATCCCCAATCCCGAACTCCTCGTGCAGGCAGTGGAGAGAGAGTACGAACTCCCTCTCGGGGTGTTCAGCGCCTTCCAGCGATTCCGTTGGGGGGAGAAGCAGGATCCCATGGAACTGGCAGGAAAACTCATGCATTCCCTCGAACTTCTTTCCCAGGCTGTGGACAGCCTGCCGGAGGAACCTTCCCAGGGGGGCGTATGAGCCGCCGGCAACTCAGGTTTCCCTGTTCCAGGAGAAGGATTTCCCTCTTCCTTCTATTCCTCCTTCTCGGCGTAGGATTCCTCTCCGCCCAGATTCCCTACAAGCCTACTGGTTTTGTAAACGACTTCGCCGGTGTGATCGATCCGGAGTCGGCTCAACTTATGGAACAGATTTCCCGCTCGATCCAGGAAAAAACGGGCGCGCAGGTGGCTGTGGTAACGGTGGACTCCATCGCTCCCTTTCCCACCATCGAGGAGTTTTCCATCGAACTGGCTCAGAGTTGGGGGATCGGCCGGAAAGGAAGGGATGATGGTGTCCTCATTGTCCTGGCCATGAAGGAGCGAAAGGTCAGGATCGAGGTGGGCTATGGACTGGAAGGAGCCATTCCCGACTCCGTTGCGGGAAGAATCCTGGATGAACGGGTGATTCCCTTCCTGAGACAGCAGCAGTGGGGGAAAGGGCTTCTCCAGGGACTTGTGGGAGTGGGGATACGAATCGCGGAGGAAAAGAAAATCGATCCCAAAGAACTCATGATCCCTTCCGCCCAAATTGCAGCCCGTCCTAAAAGAAGTAAAGAAGGAATCGATCTGGGTCCCTTGATTTTCATCCTGATCTTCCTGTTCATCGGGGGCGGACGGTTCTTCTGGCCCCTTCTTTTCCTCGGCAGCGTACGGCCTAGAAGAGGGCGGTTCGGCGGCGGGTTTGGATCTGGAGGCTTTGGAGGAGGCGGATTTGGGGGAGGAGGCAGTTTCGGGGGGTTCGGAGGGGGTTCCTTCGGGGGAGGCGGATCCTCCCGGGGGTTCTAATAAGGCTTTTTCAAGTGAACGAATACTTGTACAAGCATTCTTGGTGAATGCTTAAGATAACATTATCTTTCAAGAGGAGAGCAGAAACGCACCATGGACACACGGAAAACAAACTTACTGATCGGACTGGCAATCCTTGTTCTCGTTTTCGTAGGGTACGGGATTTTCTCCGTATCGGTAAAGAACGATCTGGTCCGACTGGATGAAAGTGTCAGCGCCGCCTGGTCAGAGATAGACAACCAGTTGAAGCGGCGCTCCGATCTGATTCCCAACCTCGTAGCCACGGTAAAAGGATACGCTAGCCACGAGGAAGAAGTACTGACGAAGATCGCCGATGCCCGATCCCGACTTTCGGGGGCGCGAACGGTGGAAGAGAAGGCGGCGGGATACAACGAACTTCAGTCTGCCCTGGCCCGGCTCCTTGTGGTTGTGGAAAACTATCCTGCTCTGAAAGCCAACGAGAACTTCACTCGACTGATGGACGAACTGGCAGGGACGGAGAACCGGATCGCCGTAGCGAGGAAGAGGTACAACGATGGGGTTCGGGAGTTCAACACCCGCATCCGCACCTTCCCCGGTTCCCTCTTCGCCAAAGGGATGGGATTTTCACCCCGGCCCTACTTCGAAATCGATGCAGCTTCCCGGGAAGCCCCCAAAGTGAAGTTCTAAACTTGAGCCTCCTCTGCTGCGACATGTTTTAGAAAAGCCACAGCAGCACCGGCGGTACCGCTCCTAGAAGGTTCACCCACAGGCTGGGGACCAACTGCAGGGCCCCAGCCGCAAGCAGGAGGCCGGAACGCACGGTTCCCAGCTCCCTCCGCCAATACTTCAGGAGCCCAGCCGATAGGAACACGGTAGCCGCGCCTGTTCGAGCCACCACATACAAGATCTCCCCCACCCCGCCGCGCAGGAGCAGGGCTTGGTCATACACGAACACGAAGGGGATGAAGAAGGCCGCAAAGCAGAGCCGCATGGACAAAAGAGCCGTCTTGAACCAGTCGGATCCCGCCATCCCGGCCGCGATAAACACGGCCCCACAGATGGGGGGGGTGATGGCCGAAAGGATGGCGAAGTAGAACACGAAGAGGTGAGCCACAAGAGGTGGAATCCCCAGGTTCACCAGAACGGGTCCCCCGATTACCACCGCCATGATGTAGGCGGCAGTGGTGGGAACCTGCATCCCCAGGACAATGCTGGTGAGGGCGATCAGTACAAGGGACAGGAACAGTTTCCCCTGACTCACCGACACGATGAAGGAACTGATTTTCACACCCAATCCCGTGAGAGAGATCACGGCGATGATGATCTGCGCACAGGCCGAGATGGAGGCAATGACGGCAGCTTGCCGCGCTCCATCGAGTACCGCTTTCTTCAATTGACTCAGAGCTTCCCGGCCTTTCCCGCGAAAATCCTCGGTGATAAAGGCGAATAGTACTGTTACAAGACTCGCCCAGAAGGCCGCGTACTGGGGGGTGTACCCACCGATCATCCAGGCCAACAGTACCCCGAAGGGAATGAGGAAAAAGAGGCTGGATCGTACAGTCTCACCCCAGGCGGGGAGTTCCTCCTGGGGCAAGCCCACATATCCCTTCCGTTTCGCATAGAAGTGAATCCCCACACCCACGGAAAGGAAATAGAACAGAGCCGGCAACAGGGATCGGAAGGCCACCTGCAGATACGGGGTCTCGGTGAGTTCCGCCAGGACGAAAGCCCCAGCACCCATGATGGGCGGCATGATCTGCCCCCCCGTACTGGCAGCCGCCTCTACCGCTGCCGCTACTTCGGGTGAGTACTTGAGGCGTTTCATCATGGGAATGGTGAAGGCCCCGGTGGTGGCGACGTTGGCGCTGGCACTCCCCGATATGGATCCGAACAGCGCGCTGGCCACTGTGGCCACTTTTGCCGGCCCCCCTGAGAACTTACCCGCCAATCGGATGGAAAGACGCATGAAGCCGGTGCCCCCACCGGTAGCGAACATAAGGGCTCCAAAGAACACGAATATGGCGATTACATCGGCGCTGACACCTACCAAAAGCCCCCAGATCCCTCCGGTGGTGAGGAACATCTGGCCAGCCAGGGTGGGTAGGTCATACTGAGGATGACCGAAGGTACCGGGAATCAGATGCCCGAAGAGGGCATACAGGAGAAACAGGAAGGCCAGGATCGGAAGAGCGGGCTGGATTTCCCTGCGGGTAGCCTCGATCACGAGGAGGAGAAAGAGGAAGGCTAGAACCGTCTGCCCCCAGCCCGTGGGCACCCCGTACTGTTCGTTGATCCCTTCCGCAGAGAGGAACACGTATAGGGAGATCCCCACCCCCGCGAGAAACAGGAAAAGATCCCAGAGGAACCCGATTTTGGGCAACAAGCGAGTACTTACAGGAGCCCTGCCACTGTTCTGTGAAGGTAGAACCTCATTCCCCGATCCCCTCCTTTCCGCACCACCTGTAACCTTTCCCACCAACCCTCCCCCGAAGATGATCCAGAACATGAAGAGGAGATGAAGCGCTCTAGCCTGTAGGGCGGGGAGGAACGCATAGACGGGAAGGAGAAGCTGGAACAGAGCGAACAGGAGGGACCCCAGCAGGATCCCTCCATGCAGCCATTTCACCATAGTAAGAATCTATATAAATAGCTTGTTATGCGGTGCGCGCGTCGCGAAACACATCGCCCGCCAAATCCCTTATTGGAGGGACGGAGAAACCTTGAAACCGATTTCTCGATAGTAGCGAAGGGCTCCCGGATGGAGTTTCGCCTCCATGAAGTTCACATCATCCATGGTGATGAGTTTCATGGCAGGATGGACCGTTTCCCACTTGGAGCGGCTTTCCCAGAAGGTCTTTGTCAGTTTGTAGGCGAGGTCTTCCGAGACGGTATCTACGGTATAGAGAGCTACCGGCTCGCTTAAGGTTTTCACGGCAGTATCCATTCCCGCATACATTCCCGCGGGAATTACGGCTCGCGCGTACTTGGTTTTTACCCGTTCGTAGTCCTGATCGGAAAGTTCTAGCAACCGTATGGGTACCGTTGCGGCAATTTCCTGGATCATGGAGGCTGGGGGAGTGCTGGAAGTGGCAAACCCCACGGCCCGTTTGTTCCTCACTGCTTGAACCCCTTCGCTCAAATCCACCCGCACGATGTCTACCTTATCGAGAATCCCCATGGCGGCCAGTACATCCCGGGTGATTCGCTCCCCCGCGGACCCTGCCCCCCCGGGCACGAACTTCTTCCCAGCCAGATCGGACAGGCTCTGTACCCCACTATCCTGTCGAACCACCCAGTGCATCACCAGCCCCGGGATCGGCCACAGGGACCGAATCCTTTCATATCCCCCTTCCTTAAACTGCTCCCCGCCCCCCTGGGCTGCCTTCACGAGGGAGGGTGGGGAGGTAAACAGGTACTCGTTCCGGGTACGGGAAAGCTTCACGTTTTCCACGGAACCGGCACTGGTTTCCACAGTAATCTTTACTCCCGGCACCCCGTCCATCAACGCTTTCGCGATCCCCACGGCAAAGGCATAGTAAGTAGAGGTTTCCCGCGCCGATTTCAGGGCGATCTGCATCTGCGCTGTAGCGAAGACGGAAACATAAAAAATCGCGATAAGTGCACAAAATCCCCTTTTACCCCTAGTCATACCCCACTCCTCGATTCTTATGGATGTTTTTCCAGAAGTTTCCATGTTTCCATCCTTCTGTCAAGGGGAAAATACGACCGATAAGTCGGTGCCTACCATAGGATCAATCCTGAGTAGCGGCCGTTTAAAGTTAAGCATTGGTTTGAAGGCGTTGGATTTTTATTTAATTCTTTCGATTGACAACCCTGGTAGGTCATATTTAAATGGTTCCATGGAAAAGGAGCAAACCCTATCCGATCGGGAACGGGAACTCCTGGAAGAAATCCAAGAGTTCAACCGGGAGCGGGACAGGATCCGAAAAGTCATCGGCGAAATCGGGGGAACCCGGTACTCCCGCAGGGACACTATCATCAATATTGCCTTTCTTACCGTTATTTTACTCTTGTTCATTAGTGAAGTACTCACCATGTGGCTCCCCACCTTCATTTCCATCGAAGTGGGGATTCTATTGGTATCCATCAAGATCGTCTGGATGATCCACGCGCAACAGAAGTACAACCATTTCGTCTTCTGGGTACTGAACTCCATCGAGTTCCGGCAGAACGATATGGCGATGAAACTCCGTAGCATCGAAAAGAGGTTGGAAACGATTACAGCACAATCGCAGGAACTTACACCATCCTCCCACTCCCCCCTGGGGAACACACCCCCATGAAAGGACCTCGCGGAAACATTCCGGAACTGGAATACTTACGCACCCTTCCCCTCCGCTCCGACCGAGTGATCGGCCGCCACAAGTATCCCCATTTCGCGGTGTTCGTCCCTTTCCTTTCTGTTGAGGGAGCGACCCACTGGCTCTTCGAAAAACGCTCTGTAAAAATCCGGCAGGGTGGAGAGATCTGTTTCCCCGGGGGGGCCGTAGAAGTGGAAAATGGGGAAAACCCCGAGGAGGCAGCCCGGCGAGAAACTTCAGAGGAGCTGGGGATTCCCCTAGAGGCTGTAGAGCTAAAGGGATATCTAGGGCACCTCTTTACCCGCTGGGGAGGCTTGATCGATGTGTTTTATGGCACACTGGCTCCCCTGCACAACACCGTACCGCAGGGCGACAAGTCCGCTGGGGAGGAACCTGCTAGACAGGTCGACGGATCCCTAACCCTTGACCTACACCCCAAAAAGGATGAAGTGGATGTGGTGTTCACCGTCCCTATCTCCTTCTTTCAGACTACCAAACCTGAGGTTCACCTCTTCCGGCAGGTGATTCAACCCCGATTCAAGGACTCCAAGGGAAAGCTCCATGATCTTCCCTGGAAGCAGTTGGGCCTACCCCCCCGCTATGGACGAAGCTTCAGCTTTCATACTTACCCGGTGTATTTCTACCGCTACCAGGGCGAGACGATCTGGGGAATCACTGCCGATATCATAAACGAGTTTCTGGAACTATTGAATTTTCCCCAAAGCGCGGTACACTATCAAACAGGAGGAAAACAATCATGAAAAAGAAAAGTCTGTTAGTGTTTATGTTAGCAATCCTTATCGGACAGGGGGGTCTGGTATTCGCCCAAACCCCCTCGGTAGACCTCATTAATGATTTCAAGAAGGGATTCCAGCAGTTCTCCGATGACGTGGCCTCGGTACTCCCCATGAACTCTACCATCGGCCTCAACTGGTCCGATGCCTACATCGGGCAGTTGATCGCTCTTCCCCCGAGCCTGGGGGTGGGGATCACTGCGGGGGTTACCGGCATTCCCTACGATTCGGTAAAGAAGATTCTGGTGGATACCCTCAAGGGGGACGACAACGAAATCCCCTCGCTCATCAAAGACTACGGGTTACCCCTTCCCGCCATGGCGATCGACGCACGCTTAGGGGGTTTCATCCTTCCCTTCGACATCGGGTTCAAGTTCGGCTTTGTTCCCAAGACCCTGGCGGACCAGGTGGGGGACAATATCAAGATCGACTTTCTTCTAGTGGGGGGAGACATCCGCTACCTCTTGATGAAACAGCGCTTCGTGGTGATTCCCGAAGTGTCCGTGGGAGTGGGGTACAACTACCTGAAGGGGTCTGTGGAGTTTGGTGGGGTACTGCCGAACCTATTTGAAATAACCTTGCCAGAGCCACCTCCAGGCATCGCTCCTACGCCTTGGGCATCGGGGAACAAGCTTTCCCTCTCCTCCCCGGACTTCTTCATCGAGTGGGAAACCAAGGTGGTGGACCTGAAAGCCCAGGCCAGCTGGAGCCTCCTGATCCTCCAGCCCAGCGTGGGATTTGGGGCAAGCTATGGTTCTTCCCATGTGGGGGGAGGGGCTAAGTCGCAAATACAGTTGAACGGTAGTTCACTTACACCAACCCAGAAGACTGCCCTAAGCACCCTCGGCTTCGATGTGGACGATGCCAGTATCGCCGTGTTCTCCGATGTTACGGGCTGGTCCTTCCGGGTCTTCGGCGGGGTTTCCGTCAACATCCTGATTCTTCGGCTCGACCTCGGTATCCAGTACAACCTGATCGGCGGAAACATGGGGGCCAGCCTCGGAGCCCGGATCCAGCTCTAAACGCACATAGCAGCTTGCATAAGACATCGTGTCTTCGTAAGGGGGGGATAGGGCAAATTCCCCCCTTTGTTTTTGCGTAAGAGACTTTAGAGCGACACAGGGGCAGAGGAGCGGTTCAAGTTGAGGACCTGGGTTTGGGTTAGTCAGGTGCCCTTAGATTTGGTGCACCCTCCGAGAGGTGGCACAATTGCTGGTATAGCATGGAGCCGTAGATGAGGGGGAATTCAAGGAAGCCAAAGGCCCTGCGAGCCTGGGGCATCAAAGAGCACCGCCAAAGTAAAAAGCCCCTTGCCCTTTTAGGTAAAAACTCACTATCCTTAATCCATGAAGAAACAAGTGATTCACACAGAAAAAGCTCCTAAGGCAATCGGGCCCTATTCCCAGGCGATCCGGTGGGGACACCTCCTGTTTCTCTCCGGCCAGTTGGGGATCGATCCCGCCTCGGGGAACCTGGTAAACGGCGGATTCGAAGCGGAGGCCCGTCAGGTGCTGGCGAACATTCAAGCCATTCTGGAAAGCCAGAAATCCGGAATGGATAAAATCTTGAAAACCACTGTATTCCTCACGAACATGGAGGATTTTGCAGTTCTCAACGGTATCTACGGGACCTTCATACCAGAACCCTACCCCGCCCGCACCACCATTCAGGTAGCGGCTCTTCCCAAAGGTGCACGGATCGAGATGGAAGTGATCGCGGAAGTGTAGTGGTTCCAAACACTTATCTACCAGCGCTACGGTTGTCGCGGGGGGGCGTGCCGTTCGCTCGCTTGAATCCGATACAAGTGAATCTGCTGAAACTAGACGCGGGTTGGGTTTCCCAGTGGGCGTGCCGCCTGACTGTGACGGGTGGGTTCAATCCGACGCGAGTCCGCCGATCCACTCTTCCTCCACGCACACGAGGTACCGTTCCAGTTCTCCATCTGGCACATCCGCCAATTCCCCTAAGGTAAGGGTGATGTAGGTGTTGAGGTCCGTGGCACCCTGCACAAAGGTACTGGAATAGAACCCAAGCCGCTTCTCCCGTTTTATCCCCATACGGAGTAGTGACCGCGCCCCTTCCCGCATCAGGGCGACTTTCCTCCGGGCATCCTCTTCCCCCAGCACCGACCATACCCCTAACATGAGGGGACGTTTGGGGTCGCTCACATCTCCGGAAAACTCCCCTCGCAAAAGGTCCTCCCGGCTCTTTTTTAGGTAGGGAACGAAATCGAGATGCTCCGCCAGTTTGCGATCGGTGGCCATGAAGCGTCCCGTGGGAGGATCCATCGTGAATATCACTGTCCGATCTGTTGCCTGGCCATAACTTTTGAATAGAATTCCGCCATACTCCTCGAAGGGTGCGTGTGTTTCGATATATTCCTGGTCGTTCCGTACCCTCACCGCGATCTCGAAGAGCCACTGTCGAAACTCAAGGCGGTCCGCCCGCAACCCCTCCACATACTCCCGTAACCCTTCTTCCGTCAGGTACCCCTGTTGGAAAGAAAGGAAGGTTCGGAAAATCTCCCGGATATTATGGTACCGGGAAAAATGAAGGATCAAATCCCACAGAAACACCTCCATTTTCCGGAGTCTCCAGATGAAGGGTCCCAGCACCTTTCGACTGGGAACCAGTTCCCGATCCAGTTGTTCCGTCAGCTCCGTGAACTCCCGGTAGCGGAGTTCGTACTCCTTCAGGAAGGTGGCATCCCCCGGGGGGTTCTTAGGCAACCGGATCTTCCAGCGAGTTCCTTTCCCGAGCCGGCTTTCCACCCGAATGTTTTCCTTCCCGAAGACCGCAAAAATCTGCCGGGTCCCGATCCCCTGGCCGGGGGATGGCTTTCCAAATTCTCCACTCTTAATCGATTCTCCACTCTTCCCCGCGGAAGGCGTCCCCAGAACCTCGCTCCCTTTTTTGGGAAAGGTTACGGGCTCTGTGACGGGAACAGGGGAAGACTTCCCCTTTGTTGTCCTTCCCACAAACCTGGGAAGTCCGTCTTCCCCTGGGGTCAACCGCTCTGGTTCGATACCCACTCCATTGTCGGCAAAGGTAAGGAGGATATGATCCTTCTCCTCTTTCAGTTCGATGGTGATCTTCCCCCGCCTTCCTGCCTCTTTGATGGCATCCAGGGCGTTGGATGCGAGATTGATCAATGCCCTCCCATAATCGAGGTAGGGTCCGTATGCTTCGGGTATCCGACCCTTCACGATAAGTTTCACCTCACAGGGCACAGGGGACAGTTCGATGAAGGGAAGGATCCGTTCGAGGAGAAGAGCCTTGATGTTGACCTCATGGAATCTCTCCACGGAATCCCGGTACGCGTTCAGCATGTTGATGAGGGCGGTGGTCTCCCGGTTGATGTCCTCGATGATCTTATGGCAGTTGTCAACCGAAAGTCGGTCCACCATGTCGGAAAGCAGGCGGATGGTTTTCCGAGCATCGTGCCGGGTTTTCCCCAACTCCTCGGCAAAGGAAGCGGAGGTCTCCTCCCCTCCCTCGGACTCCTTCAGGTCGGAAGCTCTGCACACCATGTGGATGAACACCAGCCCCCGGTACACGATCCGATCCAGAACGGAAAACCCTTTTTTAGCAAAGAAGAGCACCGCCTCCTGCTGCTTTTCCCACACGAAGAGGTACAAAAGAGCATCGGACCTAACCTCAGAGGCGAGTCTTCGTATGAAGGCCGAACCGATCCCCTTCCCCCGGCCAAAGGGACTGGTGACTTGCTTGTACAGGTGAAATCGGCTTCTCTCGGGGTTCGAGTACACCAACAGGTAGCCCAGGATTTCCCCTTCCTCCTCCCACACATAGCTATGCTCGTAATCCTTTTCCAGTTCCTCATCCTTGATGTAGGGGGAGGGGATGATGAAGGTATCGATGTTCAACGAGTGGTTCCGCTGGATCCGCTCTTCCAGAGCCGGGGTAAGTCTACGGATGAAATCTGCCATACGCTACCCACTAATATAGCGAATCCCCCATATTATTGGATAGGGATATTACTGGATAGGGTTCCTAAAGGGCTGGACGCCCTCCCGAAGCATCGATGGGTTTCCGGCCAAGCACCGTGTGGAGAATCGGCGCCCTCCAACTTTTCAAGGGAAAGGCCTGGGTTTCTATAAAGCCTACCTTTTCCAGTAGGAACCGAGCTTGTGCAGGGTTAAGAAATCGAAGTACACTTTTTACAAGGTACCTGTACAAGGTAGAACTTCCTGTCAGCATCGTCGAAAGGGGCACGATGATCCCATACCCCAGTACCCACCAAAAAAATCGAGCCGCCCAATGATCGGCTAAAAAATAATCGTGGAGACAGAGGACACCGCCAGGCTTTAAGATTCGATACAGCCTCCGAAGGCAAGCCTCGTAATCGGGCATATTCCGCAGCCCATAGGCCATGAAGATCGCATCGAAAGTTTCATCCGGGAACCCTAGGTTCATCGCATCCCCCTGGATAAACTCCACCCGGCCTTCCTGTTGCTCCCTTGTGAACTTTGCTCGGGCCACAGCAAGCATCTCCTCCGCATAATCCACTCCAATTACCTGACCCAGGGGAACCATCACGAGGCAAGCCGCTGTGGATTTACCCGTTCCGCAGCACAGATCCAACACCCGTTCATCACCCTTGAGGTGCATCCGTTGGGCGCTTACGTGCAGATCCTCCTGATATCCCTGACTCAACGAGGTGGCGAGATCGTACCCATGGGCTATACGATTGAACTCATCCGGAACATCCTCCTTGTGATTCAACAGAAAAGAGATTCTTCCTTTTGTTTTTTCTCGGCTGCTCATGCACTTTAATATAACACATGCACCTTCAGACCTGGAAACCGCAGGAAGTCCCGGTCGCAGGTGACGAGGATGGCGTCGTTTTCCAAAGCCAAAGCAGCCAAATGGGCGTCACTTCCGTTGTTCACCGTTTCTTCTAACCAGGCTTTGGCTTTTCTATGATAGATCGAAGATTTGTCTATGGCATAAAGCAGAATATTCAAATCCGGGATGATCATTTGCGAAGCTCCAGTTTATCAGCCACTGCCTCTCCCTCCAATAGATCTATTTCTTCCCATGCTCGTTCGAAGGGAAAAGAACCACCCCCCAAATCGTAGGAGGTACATTTCCACCGTTGTAATTCTTGCATCAAATCATCACGAATATCGATTGTTGTGCGCATAAAATCATATTAGATTCTTTGACCCACGGCGTCAACCCTTTAATCGTGACATGAAAATCCAGACGCAAAGACCAAATCCAAATAAATTGAAAGATAGAGTAGACAGCGGGTGAATGGGGCAGCTGGGGTTTGGAATCTGCACCGCGGGCTCTTGATCAATCCAAACCTTTGTAGTATCTTTTAGTCAAAGAGCGGGAGCTCGGACAAACCGGGCTGAGAGGTTCCCTTGCAGTTTGCTGTGGGAATGACCGATGGACCTGATCCGGATAATGCCGGCGTAGGGAAGCAACAAGAAACGTAAGCCGCCCAAGCCGGGCGGCTTTTTTTGTGGCCTGCATGCTCTCCCCTCGTCCATCCTTCACCCGCCCTTACTATACTTACCTACCTGAAGGAGGGATACATGGAGACGGGAAAAATCGGAAAGATCGATTTAAAGACCTTTGAACAGTTCCTGCTCCAGAGGCTAGGAAAGCCGGATAGCAGACTGATCGTGCCGCCCCTTACCGGTGTGGATGCGGCGGTGATCAAAGTGAATGCCGATCAGGTGCTGATCCTGGCAGAGGATCCCATCTTCCCCATGCCGGGGAAGGGGTACGAGGACTTTGGGTACTACACCGTACATATCGGGGCTTCCGATGTGGCCGTGATGGGGGTGAAGCCCGAGTTCATTTCCTACACCCTGCTGATGCCGCCCAACACGAAAGACTCGGAGTTTCAGCAGATCGTGGATTCCATCCACACTGCCGCTCTGGAGCTGGGAATGACCATCGTGGGCGGACACACAGGATATTACCCCGCTGTCACCGTACCTACCATCGGGGGAATCACGGTGTTTTCCTTTGCCCGAGAAGGAGAGTACGTGACTCCCCGGGGAGCCAAAGTAGGGGATGCGGTGATCGTAACCAAAGGTCCTGCCGTGGAAACGGTGGGTATTCTCGCTACCCTGTACGAGGAAGAACTTTCCCATACCTTTACACCCGATTTTATTGAACGGGCAAAGGGGTACATGAAAAAGATGTCTGTCGTTACCGACGCCCTCACCGCGATGGAGGCGGGAGGAGTGCACGGAATGCACGACGCTACCGAGGGAGGGGTATTGGGAGGCTTGTTCGAGGTAGCCAATGCCTCCGGTGTAGGCATGTGGATCGAAGAATCCAGCTTCGTCTGGACGGAAGAGATCGAAGGGTTCTGCCGATACTTCCAGATCGATCCTCTCCTTGCCATTGCCGAGGGAACCCTCATCATCGTCTGCGAATCCCGTGCAGCTTCCGAAATCCTCGAAGCCCTGAAACAGAAGGAGATTCCTGCCAGTATCGTGGGT
>Ga0308420_1001260_pt1 | contig 13168 bp, 12 predicted proteins | sample HotsprSampleMS55_FD_203802 | JGI IMG/M metagenome (GOLD analysis project Ga0308420, IMG submission 203802) | Hot spring phototrophic mat microbial communities from Mushroom Spring, Yellowstone National Park, Wyoming, United States - 20090730_MS55 ... | reverse complement strand
CACCCGCCCGCCGCGCGCAAGGCGCACCGTCACCTCGCCCTGGCTTTCGGTGCCGGTGGTCACCGCGTTCACCGAATAGAGCAGTAGCTCGGCGCCGCTCTGCACGATCTTCTCGATCGCCTTGAACGTGGCGTCCACCGGCCCGTCGCCGTCGGACTCCGCGCGGCGCTCGGCTCCGTTTTCCGCCAGCACCACCGCGGCGTGCGGCCGCTCGCCCATGCCGCTCGCCTGGTTCATGGTGACCAGCCGCCAGCGCTCCTCCTGCAACGCCTTGTCGCCCTCGGCCACCAGCGCCACCAGATCCTCGTCGAAGATCTCGCTCTTCTTGTCGGCGAGGTCCTTGAAACGCTGGAAGGCGCGGTTCACCGCCTCCTCGCTCTCGAGCTCGATGCCGATCTCGCGCAGCCGCTGCCGGAATGCGGTCCGCCCGGAGAGCTTGCCGAGCACGATGCGGTTGGTGCTCCAGCCGACGTCCTCCGCGGTCATGATCTCGTAGGTCTCGCGCGCTTTCAGCACGCCGTCCTGGTGGATCCCGGAGGCATGCGCGAAGGCGTTCGCGCCGACCACCGCCTTGTTCGGCTGCACGACGAAGCCGGTGATCTGCGACACCAGGCGCGAGGTGGGCACGATCTGCGTGGTGTCGATGCGCGTCTCCAGGCCGAAGAAGTCGCGCCGCGTCTTCACCGCCATCACCACCTCCTCGAGCGCGGTATTGCCGGCACGCTCGCCGAGTCCGTTGACCGTGCACTCGATCTGGCGCGCGCCGCCCACGCGCACCGCCGCGAGCGAATTCGCGACCGCCAACCCGAGATCGTTGTGGCAGTGCACGCTCCAGATCGCGCGGTCGGAGTTCGGGATGCGCGTGCGCAGCGTGCGGATCATCTCGCCGAACTGCTCCGGCACCGCGTAGCCGACGGTGTCCGGGATGTTGATCGTCGTCGCGCCCTCGCGAATCACCGCCTCCAGCACGCGGCACAGAAAATCGGGATCCGAGCGGCTGCCGTCCTCCGGCGAGAACTCGACGTCCGGACAGGCGTTGCGGGCGTAGCGCACCGCGAGCACCGCCGCCTCCAGCACCTGCTCCGGCGTCATGCGCAGCTTCTTCTCCATGTGCAGCGGGCTGGTGGCGATGAACGTATGGATGCGCCACGATTTCGCTCCCCGCAGCGCCTCGATCCCGCGCTGGATGTCGCGGTCGTTCGCGCGACACAGGCCGCAGACGGTCGAGTCCTTGATGGTGTTCGCGATCGCGCGCACCGCCTCGAAGTCTCCGTTCGAGGCGGCCGGGAAGCCCGCCTCGATCACGTCCACGCGCATGCGCTCGAGCGCGCGCGCGATGCGCAGCTTCTCCTCGCGCGTCATCGAGGCCCCCGGCGACTGCTCGCCGTCGCGCATCGTGGTGTCGAAGATGATCAGCCTTTCCATGCTCATGTCCCGCTCCTCGGAAAATGATGCGAACTCTCGCCGCCGCCGGGCGGGGCGGCCTGGGGGTAATGCCGGATGAAGGTGGGGTTACTGGCTGCGCGCGAGGCGCAGCAGCAGAAGACCGGTCCCGCGCCGCAGGCGTGCCAGCGTCGCGTCGGGGCGTGCGATCGTGCCGGTCATGCCGGCACTATAGCGGCAAAGCGCCCGCGCCGGCAACTCCCCCGGGCGGGCGAACTGATTCGGGTGGCGCCGGCGCTTGGCGTGCGCCGCCGGCACTGCTACTTTCCGCCTCCGGACGTCATGCCCGCCGCCGAATTCGTTCCGCTGCGCAGTTTTCTTTTCTCCCCGGCGAACCATGCACGGCGCGTCGCGAAGGCGCTCGGGTCGGCGGCCGACGCGGTGATCCTCGACCTGGAGGACGCGGTGGCGGCGGCCGAGAAGAGCGCGGCGCGAGCGGCAGCGGCCGCCGCGCTCGCGCAGCCTCGGCGCGCCCGCTGCTACGTGCGGGTGAACGCGATCGCGACCCCCTGGTGTTTCGGCGATCTCGCCGCGGTGGTGCGTGCGGGGCTCGACGGGATCGTGCTGCCGAAGATCGAGTCGGCGGCCGACCTGCGCGCGGTGGACTGGGCGATCTCGAACCTCGAACGCGAGCAGGGCCTCGCCCCCGGCGCGGTGGACCTGATGCCGATCGTCGAGACCGCAGCCGGACTCGCGCGCCTGGACCGCATTCTCGCCGCGCGCTCGCTGAAGGATTCTCCCGGCCCCTGGCGCGTGCGTCGCATCGCCTTCGGCGCAGCCGACTTCACCCGCGACCTCGGCATGAGCTGGACCGCGCAAGAGGACGAGCTCCTGCCCGCACGCGTGCAGCTCGTCCTCGCCTCGCGCGCCGCCGGGCTCGAGGCTCCGGTGGACACGGTCTGGCCGTGGCTCGCGGACGCCGACGGGCTGCGTCGCTCGGCCGAGACGAGCCTGCGGCTCGGATTCCAGGGGCGGCTGTGCATCCATCCCGACCAGCTCGCGGTGGTGAACGAGGTGTTCACGCCGCAGGCGCAGGAGCTCGCGCGCGCGCGGCGCATCGTCGAAGCGTTCGAAAAGGCCGAAGCCGCCGGGCTCGCCGCGATCGAGGTGGACGGCAGCTTCGTGGACTATCCGATCGCCGAGCGCGCGCGGCGCACGCTCGCGCTCGCCGCCGCGCTCTCCGCCCGCGCCCTCAATTCGCGCGGATGACGCCGCAGGCGATGCGCGCGCCGGAAGCCCCGGTCGGCTGCGTCTTGTAGTCGTCCGGATCGGCGTGGATGATGAGCGAGCGGCCGAGGATGTTCGCCGGTCCCGGCCGCAGCGTGATCACGTCCAGGGTCACGTCGAGCTTCGCTCTGCCGCCCTTGTCCGCCTTGAGATTCGGCAGATCGCCGGCGTGGCGCTCCGGCGAGCCGTGGTGCCCGTGCGGCTTGCCGAAGGGGTTGAAATGGCCGCCCGCGCTCATCCCGTCATCGGCGCTGCAGTCGCCTTTCTCGTGGATGTGAAAACCGTGCTCGCGCTCGGGCCGCAGCCCCTGGGCGAAGACGACGACGCGCACCTTGTCGCCCACCTGCTCGAAGGTCGCCTCACCGAACGCCTGGTGCCCCTTGAGCGGCTTGAGCGCGGCGCTCGCCCAGAGCTCTTCCTGGTAGGGGGCCGTCGGACAGCCGGCGAGGAGCACCGCGCCGGCGCTGGCAGCTAGAACGCGTCTCATGGGGTTCCTCCTGTAGGCTACAATCTATATGCTTTTGCGCGGGTCGCAAAGTCGGCCGGCGGAAACGAAGCGCGCCGAGGGGGATCCCCGACCGCGCGACACCTCGAGGAGGAGGACAGACGATGAACCAGACACGCATGCGGCATGTTTCCATGCGAGCAGCGCTCGCTGCGCTCGCCGCGGGCATTGTCGCCGCGGCCGCGGCGCCTCTGCCGGCGATCGCGCAAGGGCAGAAACCGGTGGTGCTGCGTTTCGTCGCGGACTTCCCGCCGCCACCCCATCCGGCGGGGCTCGCGATGAAGCACTTCGCCGACCGGTTGCCACAGCTCATCCCGGGCAGCGAGGCGCGTCTCTACTACGCCGGCGCGCTCTACACCATCCCGGAAGCGTTCGAGGCGATGCGCCAAGGCAACCTCGAAATGACCTGGATGCAGATGGGCAAGGCGGCACCGGTGGACCCCTACATGATGACAGTGGTCGGTCCGGGGATCCTCACGACCGTCGGCGCGGTCGACGCGCTGGAGAAGACGAAGACCTACCGCTTCCTCGTCGAGCGCCTGGAAAAGCAGCAGCTCATCAAGGTGTTCGGCGCCGCGCACATGAGCTTCGGCATGGGCGTCGGCGGCAAGCGCCGCTTCCTGAAGGTGGACGACTTCGCGGGCCGCAAGATCCGCAGTATGGGGCCGGCGGAGAATCCGGTGCTGGAGGCGTGGAAGGCGAGTCCGGTGGTGATGGCTTTCGGCGAGGTGCCGAGTGCGATCGAGTCGGGCGTGATCGACGGGCTGATGACGAGCATCGGTGGCTGGCTCGGCGTACGCGAACAAGCGCCCTTCTACACCACCGGTGGCGCGGGCGTGTTCACCGGCGACTACTACATCGTGAGCGCGAGCCGGCGCTGGTGGGACCGTCTTCCGAAACCGAGCCAGGAGACGCTGGAAAAACTCGTCGCCGAGACGATCCAGCTCCAGAAGGAGCTCAACTGGTGCGTGGACAAGATGACCTACGAGAAGTACGGCACCAAGGATCCGGCGCGACCCGGCGTGTACTGGATGACGCCGCAGGAAGTCGCGAGCCTCACCGCGGCACTCGGCGACGGGCCGACGAAGTGGAAGAAGAGCAAGATGCCGCCCGCGGCGCACGCCTGGGTGGACACCTTCCTGGAGGAAGGACGCGCGCTGTCGCAGATGCACCCGGTCGGCAGCTCCTGGATCGAGAAGGTGGACTGCGCGAAGCACGCGAGCCGGATCGTGATCCGCTGAGGCGCGCGCGGCCCGCGTGGAAAGAGCGTACGCGGCCTGGCGCGCGTTCCAGGACAGGGTACTCGGCCCGGTCGCGGCGCTCGTGCTCGTCGGTGCGACCCTGCTCGCGCTCCTCGAGGTGGTGCGCCGCTACGTCTTCGGGGTCTCCTTCGACTGGTACCAAGACGCCGCGACGCTGTTCACCCTCTCGGCGGTGTTCCTCTACTTTTCCGTCTCGCAGCGTCACGACGAGCACCTGAGCGTCACCGTAGTGCCCGAGGGGCTGCAGGCGCTCGGCGCCGTGCGCGCCGCCGAGGCACTGCGGCTCCTCGCGCGCGCCTTCTCGATGCTCTTCATGATCGCGGTATGCGTGTGGGGCATTCCCGAGGTGAGCGAGAGCCTGCACTACGAGGTCCGCACCGAGAGCCTCGCGTTCGCGCTCTGGCCCTTCCTCGCGGTGCTGCTCTTCGGCTTCGCGCTGATGGCGGTCTCGATGGCCTTCCAGGTCTGGTTCGGTATGCAGCGCCTGCGCGGGCGCGCAGTCCCCGAGGAGCCGCGCGCGCACGCGGGCCAGCCGGACTGAGTACGCGCGCATGAGCCTCGTCGGCCTCGTCGGCTTCGCGCTGCTGCTCGCGAGCGTTCCGATCGGCATCGCGCTTTCGGCCGCCGCCGCTGCCTACATCCTGGTCGACCCCCTGCTCGAGACCAATGCGATCTTCCGGCAGTTCTTCAGCTTCATCGCGCGCTACCAGCTGATGGCGATTCCGCTCTTCATCTTCGCCGGCTTCCTGATGGAGCGCACCGGTCTCGTCGCGCAGCTCTTCCGTTTCGCCGACGCGATGGTCGGATGGCTTCCCGGCGGCTTCGGCGTCGCGACCGTGGTCGCGTGCGTGCTGTTCGGCGCCATCTCCGGCTCTTCGGTCGCGATGGCGGCGGCGATGAGCGTGATCGCGATTCCGGAGATGAAAAAGCGCGGCTATCCGGACTGGCTCGCCGCGGGGCTGGTCGCTACCGCGGGCGGGATCGCGATGTTGATTCCGCCCTCGATCATCCTCCTCGTCTACGGCATCGTCACCGAGACCTCGGTGACGCGGCTCTTCTTCGCCGGAATCATTCCGGGACTGATGCTGGCCGCCGGCAACATCCTGTGTGTCATCGCCATCGCGCTCTACCTGAAGCTCCCGCGCACCGGGCGCTTCGAGCCGCGGCGCCTGTGGATCGAGTTCAAGGGTGCGGCCCCGGCGCTCGGTATGCCGGTGGTCATCCTCGGCGGACTCTACGGCGGGCTTTTCACGCCCACCGAGGCGGCTGCCGCGGCCTGCGGCTACGCGCTCCTCTACGGCCTTCTCACCGGCCGCGGCGAGTTCCTGCGCCAGATCCTGCCGGTCGCCGCGCGCTCGCTCAACCTGACGGCGGTGATCCTCTTTCTCATCGGCAGTGTCGGGGTGTTCCAGTTCCTCGCCGCCAACATGTACTGGCCGCAGCGTATCACCGAGGCGGTGACGAGCTGGGGGCTCACCCCGCTCGGCTTCATCTTCGCCTACATGTTCGTGCTCCTCGTCCTCGGCACCTTCGTGGACGGCGTCGCGATGGTGCTGTTGACGGTGCCGGTGGTGTTCCCGATCGCCTACGCGATGAAGATCGATCCGGTGCACCTCGGGATCATGCTGACGATCAACATCGAGACCGGCGTGGTGACGCCGCCGGTGGGGCTCAACCTCTTCGCGGTGAGCGGAACCTCCCGAATCGCGTTGCCCTCGGTGATCAAGGGGACGATCCCGTTCTTCGTCGGCGACCTGACGGTGCTGCTGCTCGTCATCTTCAACCCGGAGCTCGCCACCTGGCTGCCGAACCTGCTGATCAAGGACGTCTTCCAGTAGAGCGCGCGCGGCGCGCCCCGCGCATGCAAAGCCAGTATCCGAGAAAACCGCTCGCGCGCCTCGCGCGCGGGCTGCCGGCATCCTGGTTTCGCGATCCGGCGCACCACGCGCGCGAACTCGAGGCGATCTGGTACCGGAATTGGATCGCGCTCGCGCGAGAGGAGGAGCTCGCCGGGCCCGGCGCCTGGCGCACCGCGACGGTGGGAACGCAGCCCGTCCTGCTCGTGCGCGGCGAGGACGGCGTGCCGCGCGCGTTCTACAACACCTGCCGGCATCGCGGTTCGATCCTGTGCCCGGGCACCGAGGGCCGATTCGAGCACGCTCGCATCGTCTGCCCCTACCACGCCTGGACCTATGACCTCGCGGGCCGGCTCGTCGCGACGCCGCGCCGCATGCCGACACCCGATTTCGACCCGGTGCGGCTCGCGCTCCACGAGATCGGCTGCGCGACCTGGGGCGGGTTCGTATTCGTCAACCTCGCCGGGCGCAAGGCGGAGCCGCTCGCACGCGCCCTCGGCCAGGCACCGCAGCGCTTCGCCCACCATCGCCTCGAGCGCCTGCGCATCGGCAAGCGCATCGTCGCCGAGGTGGCGGCGAACTGGAAGATCGTGTGCGAGAACTTTTCCGAGTGCTACCACTGCCCGACGGTGCATCCGGAGCTGGTGCGCGTGGTCCGCGCCTACCGCGAGGCCGGGGCCTGGGGACTGCGCGGCGAGGAACGCCTGCCGGAATACGCCCCTGGCGCGAGGACACTCACCCTCGACGGCAGCGCACGCATCCCGCCGTTCGCGGACCTCGACGAGACCGAGCGCGCGACGCTGTACGTGCCCTGGATGGTCCTGCCGAGCCTCTTCCTCAACGTCCACCCCGATTACGTCCACACGCACAGGATGCTGCCGCTCGGCCCCGCGCGCGTGCGCATCGTGTACGACTGGCTGTTCGAGCCCCAGCACCTGCCGCAGGGCGAAGACCTCGCGCACTACACCGCGCTCTGGGAGTGCACCAACGCGCAGGACGCGCGCAACTGCGAGTGGCAGCAGGAGGGCGTCGCGGCGCGCGCCTTCCGCCACGGATGGTTCGTACCCCAGGAGTTCGACTGCGAGCGCTTCGCGCGGTGGGTGCGCCGCGCGCTGCGCTCCGGGCGGGCTACGCGCCGCCCGGCGCCGCGCGCAGGCTCGCGCCGTGCTCGTCGAGCGCGGGCTCGTTGAGATCGGGTGCCGCCGGCTCGCGCAGAAAGCGGATCGGGGTGTTGACGTGCCGGCGCCCGAGCCGGTCGGCGAGCACCATGCCGCGAGCGAGAAGATGCGGGTCGTCGAGCGCCTCCGGAAGCGTCTTCAGCTCGCCGAAGCAGACGTCGAGTGCCGACAGGAACGCTACCCATTCGGCCTGCGTCTTGGTGCGGAAGGTCTCGCGCAGGAACGCTTCCACCGGCTGCTGGTGCGGGCCGGGCCCGCGCTCGCACAGCGCCGCGAGCTCCGGCCGGCCGAGCGCGCCGAGGAGGTTGCGCACGAACTTCATCTCCTGGCCTGCGAGCGCGATGTGCCGGCCGTCGGCGGTGTCGTAGATCTGGTAGAAGGCGGCTCCTCCGGTGGTGCGCTCCTCGCGCGCGACCGGCTGACGGCCCTCGGCGAGTGCAGGACCGAGGATCACCTGCGCCGCCGACACGATCGCATCGTGCATCGAGAGGTCGAGATAATCCCCCTGGCCGGTTTTTTGGCGCCGCAGCAGCGCCATCAGCACGCCGGCCAGCGCGGCGAGCGCTGCCGTCAGGTCGGCAGCCGGGATCGCTGGGATCGCCGGCGCGCCGTCGCGTCCGAGCGAAAGCGAGAGCACACCCGCTACCGCCTCGACCCCGAGATCGTGGCATGGGCGATCCCGGTAGGGTCCGTCTTGCCCGAAGGCGCTGATCGAGCAGTAGACGAGTCCCGGGTTGCGTGCCGCGAGCGCCGGGTAGCCGAAGCCGAGCCGCTCCGCCACTCCTGGCCGGAAGCTCTCGACAAAGACGTCGGCCGCATCGCACAGGCGCAGCAGCGCCTCGCGCCCGGCGGGCTCCTTCAAGTCGAGGACCACGCTCTTCTTGCCGCGGTTGAGACCGCGGAAGTAGACCGTGCTCGGGCCGTCCGCGGCACCGAGCTGCCGCGTCGGGTCGCCTCCGCCGGGAGGCTCGACCTTGATCACTTCCGCGCCGTGATCGGCCATCAGGCGCGTCAGATAGGGCCCCGGCAGGAAAAGGGAGAGATCCACCACCCGCAGGCCGGCGAGTTTCACCGGGCGTGCCTAGGCGACCGTGCGCACCCGCCGGCCGAGCGCGTAGAGCACGTAGCCCGACACGCCATAGGCGAACACGAGCAGGAACAGCACCACCGCCGGGCGGATCGAGACCACCGCGATCGTCGCCACCGCGCTGAGGATGACCCAGAACGGTACCGCCTTCTTCAGATTGATCTCCTTGAAGCTGTAGAACGGCACGTTCGTGACCATCGTGATCCCGGCGTACATGGTGCACACCCACGCGATCCAGGAGATCCACTCCGCGCGCTCGACGCCGAAATCAGCGATCACCCACACCAGACCCGCGACGAACGCCGCGGCCATCGGGCTCGGCAGCCCCTGGAAGTAGCGCCGGTCCACCACCTCGAGGTTGGTGTTGAAGCGCGCAAGGCGCAGCGCCGCGCCGGCGCAGTAGACGAACGCGGCGACCCAGCCGAGCTTGCCGAGGTCCTTCATCGCCCATTCGTACATCACCAGCGCCGGTGCCACGCCGAAGGACACCATGTCGGAGAGGCTGTCGTACTCGGCGCCGAACTCGCTCTGCGTGTGGGTGAGCCGCGCCAGGCGGCCGTCGAGGCCGTCGAGCACCATCGCGACGTAGATCGCGATCGCCGCGACCTCGAAGCGCCCGTTCATCGCCTGCACGATGGCGAAGAACCCGGCGAACAGCGCCGCGGTGGTGAGAAGGTTCGGAATGAGGTAGATGCCGCGGCGGCGCAGCGCGCCGAAGGGCCGCGGCCGCTGCGGCACCTCGCCGGCGACCGCGGCGCGCCGCGGCGCGAGCCCTTCCTCGTCGATGTCGCCCATCTCAGGCCCGCGCTGGCAGCCGGGCGAGGATGGACTCGCTCGCGCGTACCTTGTCGCCGAGCGCCACCACCGGTTCGGCGCCCTCCGGCAGATACACGTCCACCCGCGATCCGAAGCGGATGAAGCCGTAGCGCTCGCCGCGCGCGAGCACCGCCCCTGCGTCGGCGTAGCAGAGGATGCGCCGCGCGAGCAGACCTGCGATCTGCACGCAGGTGACGTCCGCGCCTTCGGGCGTGCGCAGCCAGAGCGCGTTGCGCTCGTTCGCGCTCGAAGCCTTGTCGAGCGCTGCGTTGAAGAACGATCCTGGGTGGTACCAGCGCGCGCGCACCGTGCCGTCCACCGGCGAGCGGTTGGAGTGCACGTTGAAGACGTTCATGAACACCGAGATCTTGAGCGCCCGGCGCGCGAGCCACGGATCGTGCGCACGCTCGACGGCGACGATGCGCCCGTCGGCCGGCGAGAGGACCGCGTGCGGATCCTGCGGCGCCGTGCGCGCCGGGTCGCGGAAGAACTGCAGCACGAACGCCGCCGCGAGCCAGAACGGAGCGGCCCAGCCCCAGCCCGCGAGCGCGGTGAGTGCGCCGGCGAGCGCGAGCGCGCCGCCGAGCAACGGCCAGCCCTCGCGCGCGATGATCGGGTGGGGAGAAGGGACCGCGCGCCGCCCTGCGCTCAGTTCTTCGACGTGTCCACCAGGCGATTGCGCTTGATCCACGGCATCATCTCCCGCAGCCGCGCGCCGACCTTCTCGATCGGGTGCTCGGCCGTCTGGCGGCGCCGCGAAAGCAGCGTCGGCGCACCGGCCCGGTTCTCCAGCACGAACTCCTTCGCGTATTCGCCCGACTGGATGCGGGCGAGCGCCTCCCGCATCCTGCGCCGCACCCCCTCGTCGATGATCTTCGGGCCGGTGACGTACTCCCCGTACTCGGCGTTGTTCGAGATCGAGTAGTTCATCGTTCCGATGCCGCCCTCGTACATCAGGTCCACGATCAGCTTGAGCTCGTGCAGGCATTCGAAGTACGCCATCTCCGGCGCGTAGCCCGCTTCCACCAGCGTCTCGAAGCCTGCCTTGACGAGCTCGACGCAGCCGCCGCAGAGCACCGTCTGCTCGCCGAATAGATCGGTCTCGGTCTCCTCGCGAAACGTGGTCTCGATGATGCCGGCCTTGCCGCCGCCGATCGCGGCGGCGTAGGACAGCGCCATGTCGCGCGCCTTGCGCGAGGGGTTCTGGTGCACCGCGACCAGCATCGGCGTGCCCCCGCCGGCGGCGTAGGTCGAGCGCACGGTGTGCCCCGGCGCTTTCGGCGCGACCATCCAGACGTCGAGGTCGGCGCGCGGCTGCACGAACCCGTAGTGGATGTTGAAGCCGTGCGCGAAGGCGAGCGTGCCGCCCTTGCGCAAGTTCGGCTCGATCCACTCGCGGTAGACCTGCGGGTGGTGCTCGTCCGGGAGCAGGAGCATCGCGATGTCGGCGCCGGCGACCGCGTCGGGCACCTCGGCGACTTTCAGCCCGGCCTTCTTCGCCTTGTCCCAGGAAGCGCCGCCTTTGCGCAGGCCGACGGTCACTTTCACGCCCGAATCCTTCAGGTTGAGCGCATGCGCATGGCCCTGCGAGCCGTAGCCGATGATCGCGACGCGCTTGCCCCTCACCAGCGAGAGGTCGGCATCCTTTTCGTAGTAGACCTTCATGTCGCTCTCCCTATGCCCGCAGCACGCGGTTGCCGCGGCCGATGCCGCTGGTGCCGGTGCGCACCGTCTCCAGGATCACCCCGGGATCGAGTGCGCGGATGAACGCGTCGAGTTTCGCGCCGTCGCCGGTGAGCTCGATCGTGTAGGAGTTGTCCGAGACGTCGATCACCCGGCCGCGGAAGATGTCGGCCATGCGCTTCATCTCCTCGCGCTCGCGCGGCCCCGCGCGCACCTTGATCAGCATCAGCTCGCGCTCGATGTGCTCCGCCTCCGAGAGATCCACCACCTTGACCACCTCGATCAGCTTGTTGAGCTGCTTGGTGATCTGCTCGATCACGTCGTCCGAACCCGAGGTGACGATCGTCATGCGCGACAGCGACGCATCCTCGGTCGGCGCCACCGTGAGCGATTCGATGTTGTAGCCGCGCGCCGAAAACAGCCCGGCGATGCGCGACAGCGCGCCGGCCTCGTTTTCGACCAGGATGGAAATGATGTGACGCACGCCCTAGAGGTCTTCGGCGAGGATCATCTCGGTGATCCCCTTGCCGCCCGGCACCATCGGGTAGACGTTCTCCGCCGGGTCGGTGATGAAATCGAGGAACACCAGCTCGTTTCTGCGCGCAAGCGCCGCCCGGAGCGTCGGTTCGACGTCCTCCGGGCGCTCGACCTTGACGCCCGAGTGGCCGTAGCCCTCGGCGAGCTTGACGAAGTCGGGCAGCGCGTCCATGTAGGACTCGGAGTAGCGGTTGCCGTGGAAGAACTGCTGCCACTGGCGCACCATGCCCATGTATTTGTTGTTCAGGTTCACGATCTTGATCGGGAGCCGGTACTGCTTGCAGGTCGACAGCTCCTGCAGGCACATCTGGATCGAGGACTCTCCGGTGACGCACACCACCGTCGCGCCCGGGTTCGCGAGCTGGGCGCCCATCGCCGCCGGCAGCCCGAAGCCCATCGTGCCGAGCCCGCCGGAGTTGATCCAGCGCCGCGGCCGGTCGAAGCGGTAGAACTGCGCCGCCCACATCTGATGCTGGCCGACATCCGAGGTGACGATCGCGTCGCCGCCCGTCACCTCGTAGAGCTTCTCGATCACGAACTGCGGCTTGATGATCCTGGAAGAGCGGTCGTAGCGCAGGCAGTCCTTCGCGCGCCATTCCCCGATCTGCCGCCACCAATCGGCGAGCGCGCCGGCGTCGGGCCGGCGACCTTCGGCCAACGCCGCGCGCAGGAGCTTCAGCATGTCGTCGAGCACGTCCGGGATGTTGCCGACGATCGGCACGTCCACCCGCACCCGCTTGGAGATCGACGACGGGTCGATGTCGATGTGCACGATCTTGCGCGGGTTCTGCGCGAAGTGCGCCGGGTTGCCGATCACCCGGTCGTCGAAGCGCGCGCCGATCGCGAGCAGCACGTCGCAATGCTGCATCGCCATGTTCGCCTCGTAGGTGCCGTGCATGCCGAGCATGCCGAGAAACTGCCGATCGGTGCCGGGATAGGCGCCGAGCCCCATCAGGGTGTGGGTGCACGGAAACCCGAGCATCTTCACCAGTTCGCGCAGCTGCTCCGAGGCGCCGGACAGGATCACGCCGCCTCCGGTGTACACCATCGGGCGCTTCGCCTCGAACAGGAGTTGCACCGCCTTGCGGATCTGTCCGGGGTGACCGCGGCGCACCGGGTTGTACGAGCGCATCGCGATCGACGCGGGATAGTGGAACTCGCAGCGCTGCGTGGTGACGTCCTTCGGAATGTCCACCAGCACCGGACCCGGCCGGCCGGTGGTCGCGATGTGGAACGCCTTCTTGATCGTGACCGCGAGATCGCGCACGTCCTTCACCAGGAAGTTGTGCTTGACGCAGGGGCGGGTGATGCCGACGGTGTCGCACTCCTGGAAGGCATCCTGGCCGATCGCGTGGGTGGGCACCTGCCCGGTGAGGATCACCATCGGAATCGAATCCATGTACGCGGTCGCGATGCCGGTCACCGCGTTGGTCACCCCGGGTCCGGAGGTGACCAGACACACGCCCACCTTGTTCGACGAGCGCGAGTAGCCGTCGGCGGCGTGCGCCGCACCCTGCTCGTGGCGCACCAGCACGTGGCGCACCTTGTCCTGCTTGAAAAGCTCGTCGTAGATC
>Ga0308420_1001254_pt1 | contig 13182 bp, 10 predicted proteins | sample HotsprSampleMS55_FD_203802 | JGI IMG/M metagenome (GOLD analysis project Ga0308420, IMG submission 203802) | Hot spring phototrophic mat microbial communities from Mushroom Spring, Yellowstone National Park, Wyoming, United States - 20090730_MS55 ... | reverse complement strand
TGGGTACTGGGTGGGGGTGATCGTCTTAGGGCTGGGGAGCCGTAACTATCTGCAGCAGACAGCCCAGGCCCTTTTGATCAGCGATCTCATTACCGGTATGGTAAAAAGTGGCGTGTTTGCTTTGCTGATCGGACTTGTCGCCTGTTACCGTGGATTCTATGTACGCGGGGGAGCAGAAGGGGTTGGCATCAACACCACTGCCTCAGTCGTGACCTCGATCGTTCTGTGCATCCTGGCTGACGCGGTGTTTACTACAATCTTCTTTTACCTCGCATAGAGAACCATGAGATCGCGGCACGCTACCCCTTACGTCCAAGTCGAATCCCTGGTGGCTCGCTATGGTGACCGCACTGTGCTGGACGGCGTCTCCATCCAAGCCTATCGCGGTGAAATTACCGTCATTCTCGGGAGTAGCGGCTGTGGAAAAACGACCCTGTTACGCCACATTGTCGGGCTGCTCACCCCGGTCTCCGGGCGTGTTCTGATCGACGGCCGTGACATACACCGGGCCTCAGAAGAAGAGCAGGAGGCGATCCTGCGGAACATCGGGATGTCATTCCAAGGCGGTGCGCTGTTCAACTCAATGACCCTGGAGGAGAACATCGCCCTCCCGTTAATAGAACATACCAAAGCCGACCCCGAGACCGCGCGCATGCTGGCACGCATGAAGCTGGCGCTGGTCGGACTGGAGCGGGCGGCGCACTTACTCCCCTCCGAGATTAGTGGCGGGATGAAAAAGCGTGCCGCCGTCGCACGCGCCCTCGCTCTCGATCCCGCCCTCTTGCTCTTCGATGAGCTGTCCGCGGGACTTGACCCGATTACCGCTCGTGGGCTAGATGAATTAGTCCTCAGTCTACGCGACCAATTCGACGTCACGATTCTCGTTGTGACACACGAGCTGAGCAGTATTCAGATGATCGCCGACCGGGCAGTCATGCTGGATGCCGGCAAAGTCCTCGCTGCCGGCACGCTGGAAGAAGTCCAAAACACCGACCACCCACAGATTCGCGCGTTCTTTGACCGGAGGCCAAAGCCGGTTGCGTGGCAGCGCGGCCTACTCGACGCGCTTCTCATCGACGGAGCCTAGTGATGCGGAAAACCCGGTTGAAGGTCGGCCTGTTTGTCACGCTGAGCTTCTTCTTGTTGACCGGTGCTATCTTATGGCTGGCGGGTTCACGTTTTTTGCGGCCGGTGGATACCTATCAGATCATCTTCGATAAATCGGTGAGCGGACTGTTACCCGGAGCGGCAGTCGAGTACCAAGGCGTGACGGTGGGAAAAGTTGAATCGTTGCGCTTGACAGAAGCAGTCCCCCCCAAGGCGGAGGTCACCATCGCGGTAGAGCCAGGGACGCCGATCCGACAGGATACAACCGCCCATTTGATCGGGTCGTTTGTCACTGGCATCCGTTTCATTGAGCTGGAAGGGGGCTCAAGCAACGCCCCCCCCCTAGAGCCGGGGGGAACTATCCCGGTGAAAGAGGGAGGGTTAGAAGAGTTCCGTGACCGGGCGAGTGAAATCGGCGAGCATCTCTTGGCTGTGCTCACTCGTCTCGAAGGGCTGCTGAACGAACAGAACCAGACAGCGGTGTCGTCCTTCCTGCAGAACATCGCAGTTCTGGCCGAGAACTTACGGGTGTCACTCGACGAAATTTCCACCCCGGAGACGCGTACTGCACTGAAAGCGATGGTCGATAACCTGGCGCAGGCAGCAGCCGGGATCAAAAGCGCCACGGACGCTATCAACGAGATTCGCGAAGAGACGTTTAAAGATTTCAAAGCGACGCTGATCCAATTGCGCCAAACGGCAGGCGTCACTGCTAATTTGGCGAGGGACTTGCGACAACTGACCACGCACCTCGATCAAGTGATCATCGATAACCAGGATGAGCTCAATCGACTCCTAGCCAATCTGGCCGACGCTTCCCGCTCTCTACAGGAGACGGCAGCGGCGGTACGGCACAACCCCTCGGAATTGATTTGGGGCCCAAACCTACCGGAGAGAGAGATTCCCGATCAATGAGCACAGGTGCACGGTTGGCGTGGAGTGTGGTGGTCATCTGGAGCATGATGACACACGGCTGCAGCCTGGCGAGGGAGCGCCCTGCGGTCCGGTACTATGCCCTCTCACTGACTCTCCCTACGCCTCCTTCCGCAGGGGGAAAGCTATCGCTGGTCGTCCGCCCTTTCACAGCGCGCGACCCATACGACCAGAACTATATGGTGTACCGCCAGTCTCCATACCAGCTCGATTTCTATCACTACCATCGTTGGGCCGCCACTCCAGCACAACAGGTGACAGACTGGACCCGGCGCTATCTGCACTCCGCCGGAGTGTTCGCCAAAGTGTTCCCCACGGCGGACGCACGCGCAGATCTCGCCTTAGGCGGTGTCGTTCGGCAGTTTGAAGAAATCGATCAGGGGCACACGTGGGAGGCAGCTCTCAGTATCGACTTCTGGCTCACCCGCGGCGATCAACGCACGCCACTGTGGTTTCAGTCTTATGCGGCTACCCAGCAGGCCGCCAAACGCAATCCCGCGGCAATCGCCGAAGCCATGAGCCGTAACCTCGAAATAATCCTGCGCCAGTTAACTGCCGATCTGGCTCCGGTGGTGGCCTCCCTCCCTCTCGCGTGATGCAGCATAGGTGAACGTCAACTCTGCCCATTGACGCGCACGCGCGTGAAATACGTCTGCTCCTCTAGATGTGGATGGTAGGTGATCGTACAATCCTTCCCCAGGCGGGCTTCTGCCTCGTGTAACGCAGCCTCGATCGTGGGGAAGGGTTCAAAGCCCATCCGCCTCGCCACTTCCTCGTTCTCCCGGGGCACTCCCGCCGCGAAAACGGCACTGAGATGATTCAGCGCGTATAACCCCTGGCCGTACAGAATGCACGGGTGCGCGCCGTGGAAAGCAAAACCGTTGCGATACTTATGGACAAACTCCGGCCGGTGCGCATACTCCTCCGCATACGTGTCCCACACCTCCACCGGGTCCTTCGTTGTCGGCAACACTTCGTGGTACAAGGCGTGGTACGAAGGGTGGTGCAGGAGGCTAAACTTCGGCTCGAACGGATTTGCCACGATGAAAATCCCGCCTTTCCGCACAAGCGGGTTGTCATGATAAGCATTAAACAGCCCTGAGAGCGCCTTGTTACGGCAGTGGATAGGATTGAAGATCGACAACCGCGAGTAGCTGTCACCGTCGGTCATACCTATGAGCAACACGTCGGTCTGCCCCTCGACGTCGGTCACGAGCTCGGACATCAGCAAGTCGAGGTGCATCTCGCGCACGGGCGTAATCAGCCCGGCGTCGATCGCCGCGAATCGCTGCGGCTTGGTCGTAGTCAGTACTCCCTCGATCTTCATGATCGGCGGGTGCCCACGCCGCGCTAACTCCGCATCGACCAACTCTCCCATTTCATTTAACAATTTGTGAAACGAGCTATTCCTGGGATCTTGCACCGAGTGCCCCGAGGCAAAGGGCCAAGGTCGGTGATGGTAGCGGATCGACTGCCAATGACTCATGCCAACCAAGATCGATTTCCATCCCCCCTGGAAGAACCCCTGCGGCGTAGACATGAAGAGAAACAGATCTGACTCCACCACCGAGCGGTGGACCATCACCTCCATGCCGCGTTTGGTCATGCCGAGGTGGACAAACTGCGACATGTCGGTGGCGTCGATACAGGACAGCCTGCCGCCTAAGGTATAAGGCAATTTCGGGCCGAGGATATGGGTCATCTCCTTCCGCGTCCACATGCGGTGAAGCGCGTTGGCGACCTTGATCTGAATATCTTCGGGCTTCACCCCGTATTGCTCCAGGAGGTCGAGGAGAATCGGCAAACCGTGGATCCGTAAATCCTGATCTTCGGGATGGTAGTGCGGCGAGCGCCCGTCCTGAATACCAATCGTTACTTTTGCCCCTTTCCCTACCAGCTTCTCTAGCGGCGGCATCCCGACCGGGTTAGCCAGCGCATGCCGGAAGGCAGCAGCAAAATCAGGCAAGGGAGCAGCCGACGGTGGCGGCCCAGGCGCGATCCGGGTTCGCTCCACCGGTAGATGGACGGGAATTTTGCCAGTCCCGCAGCTCACCAGATACTCTCGCATCTGCGTCATAGCCGTCCCTCCTTGCAGGACTCTTGCATCTGCCGACGGCACCATACTCCCGGTGTCTCCGTGTTGTCAACGCTTCCTCTTCTCCACAGAGGTTCAGCAACACCGCCTCACCCTCGTCAACACAGACGACGTACACCATTACAACAGGGCAGACGTCGCGCACGAAACACATCATCAAAGCTTTGGGAACGGCAGGAGTCAGCCAGGCATTCCCCCACAAGCTCCTTTCAGCGCGAGAAACCTCTGACACAGATGCCTCATGAGCGCAGGCGAAGGGAAGCACCCCCCCATTTCTTGTTACGCGAACGGCTGGCCCCACGAGTCAACAAACGCCATCTCCTCGACCGGGCGACGCGAGATTGGACCGTGCCCGCGGAGCTGAGGATAACCGATCGGAACCATAGCCGCTGTGCCCCAGGGCTGTGGGATCGCCAACAATTCCCGCACTTCGGGCTCAACCATACACAGCAGGGTCGTCAACACGCACCCCAATCCTTCAGCACGACAGGCGAGTAGCAGATTCTGTACCGCCGGGTAAATCGACCCTCCGCCCACAACAGACACACGATTGAGCTTAGCATCGGTCACCGCCAGACCGTCAGGGTGAAAGCAAAAGATACACAGAACCGGAGCCTCGCCCAAGTGCTCAGCCAAGTAGAGGCCGGATCGAAGCATTTTCTCGGCTTTGACCCGCTCGCCCTCGGGGAGAGAGGCCAGTTTCTCCGCGTACGATTGTAGAAAGGGGACTGCAACCTGCTTGTATAATTCCCCCAGGCGCCCCTTGCGTGCCGGGTCTTTGACCACGATAACACGCCAAGCTTGGCGATTACCACCGGTGGGCGCCCAAGTGGCAGCTTCTAGGATACGACGGAGCACATCGTCCGGAATAGGGTCGGGACGGAGCCGCCGCACCGCACGTAAGGTGCGCATCGCTTCATAGAGTTCGATCGCCGCCATGATACCCTCCTCTCTCTTCAGCCAACGGGATCGCGAGTGGTCCTGCTCTCACCAATCAGACGCTCGCAGGGAAATTCTACGCCAAGTTCTCGAGCGCGCACCAGGGTGTCTAATATCACGCCGCTGTTGTCAAGAGGCAAAGGGGGCACGTCACGGGGACGCGGCCGCGAGGCAAACGACGCAACGTCGGGGCAGGTGAGAGTTGACTGACTTGATGGCGGGTAGCCTGGAAACGGGAGGCTCGATGTCTCCGCAACGAGAGGACTTCTTGGCGATTGCAGAACCAGCCATGCCGCTCATTCTTTATGCGCCTTCGCCAGACAAGAAGAAGCCGCAGCACCATCTTCCCCACTCGCCCCGACGTATAACATCGGGGGCGCTTCTGCTGTAGGCGGAGGCATGAACACAACGCTGCCACCGTCTCAACGAGGTCCAGAATCTTCGGCGGCCAATGCGGGTCTTGCGCCGCCCGCACACGCATAGCGGTGCGCCGGTGGAAATCTCATACGGCCACACCTGAATACTTCACCGGGCCGATCTCCGTATACCAAAGGCCTCCAGGGGGAATACTTCTCGCGGTGTGGCAGCGCCTCGGCAACCCGTTTCTCACACTCGGCAACTATCCTAGGTTTAAGCCTATACGATACACACCCTCCTTGCGCCCACAAACTCTCCTCATCGACCACGGAACTGGGGAGGGCGTTTCTCCAAGAAGGCGTGCACCCCTTCTTGATGATCCATGGTCTGCCCGCACCGCAGATGGGTCTCGGCCTCCCGGTCGAGCATGGTGCGGAAATCGACCGTGGTTGCCATATTGACGTTTGCCTTCATATAGCGATAGCTGATCAACGGGCCAGCGGCAATGCGCTCCGCAACCGCCATCGCCTCCTCCCACAACCGCTCATGCGGAACAACACGGTTGACCAACCCGATGCGCAGCGCCTCAGCAGCCGTGATCATATCCGGAAGGAAGAAGAGCTCTTTCGCTTTCGCCGGCCCCACTAAATGGGTGAGCTGCCAGGTCACACCGAAATCCCCGCCATAGCCAACTCGCGCATAGGCCGTACCAAAGGTCGCTTGGTCGGAGGCTATGCGCAGGTCACAGGAGAGTGCCAACCCCAACCCCGCACCAGCCACCGGTCCGTTCACTACAGCAATGGTGACCTTGGGCATCGTATAAAGAAGCCAGGGCCATTCGTGCCGCTCCCGCAAGGCGTCGATCCGCTGCTCTAACGTTGTCTCTCCCGCCCCTCCGGCATTACTACGCTGCATGGCGGAGATGTCCCCGCCGGCGCAGAAGCCCCTCCCTGCACCGGTGAGGATTACCGCACCGATGTTGGGATCGGCCGCCATCTCACGCAACGCAGTTACAGCAGCCACTCCCATCTCCGGCGTCAGGGCATTGAGCTTATCGGGACGGTTAAGGGTGAGAATGCCCACTCGCTTTTTCACTTCCACCAGCAAGTCTGCCATCGATCCCTCCTCTCCTTATTATGAGGACTCTGTCAGCTGGACAGTTGCACTCTACCGCGTTTGGCAGATAAGAAAAGAGAGTTCTTAGGAAAGACAGGGTAGAAGACTATGGAGGACAGGCTGATGCTGAGCGTGGTTGACCAATCCCCTCTTTGCGCCCGAGGACATTTGCCGGCGCGGGCTGAATGAGAGTGACGCATGCAACCGAAAGACATCTCTCGTTTGCAGGGGACAGAGATGGCCGAGCAAAGTCAACAGTACGCAGTACACGCAAGTGCAATGCCCGACCACATTCGACTTAACGAAGAATACTACGTCCTCACCTCTGCACTGGTGTCCCGCCAGCCCCAGGTGCTGCTCAACCATGCAGACAGTTTCGCTATTTTTGATCTCGCCGGCGATATTCCGATCGCCCACCGTGAAGCTTACGGGCTCTTCCACCGTGGCACACGGTTCTTGAACCGGTTTGAGCTCCGTTTGAACGGCCAGTTTCCTATCCTTTTAAGTACCTTCCCCACCCACGAAGGCAGTGCACTTGTTACCTACCTGTCGAACGCTGATGAATTGAGTGACGGCAAAGTCACCTTACGGCGCGACACCCTCGCGCTGCGACGTAACAAGACACTACTCCAGAATACTCTGTACGAAGCGCTGCATCTGCACAATTACGGCGGGCAACCGCTGCGCTTGGAAGTGGAACTTCTCTTTGCGGCAGACTTTGCCGACGTGTTCGAGCTGCGAGGAACCAAGCGTGCGCGACGTGGCCTTCTTGTTGCCCCTGTCGTTGAACGCGGTTGCCTTCGCCTGCCGTACCAGGGGTTGGACGGGGTGCGGCGCGAGACCGTGTTGCAGTTCTCCCCACCCCCACGGCATCTGGGGGCAACCAGCGCCTACTTTGAGGTCGACCTCGGCCCCGGAGAGGAAACCTCCCTAGAGATCCACATTGCCTGTCACGCCGGCTCCTCCACCGCCGCAGCGCACACGTTCTCTTCCGCCCTCGCCACCGTTTGCCACGAGCGGAACACTTGGCGCCAGCACTTCCCCACCATATCCTCTGATAATGAAGATTTTAACGCCTGGCTGAACCGCTCCTTACAGGACCTCTCCATATTGCGGACCAGCGGCCCGCACGGTTCCTATGTGTATGCTGGGATTCCCTGGTTTGCCACTATCTTTGGGCGCGACGGGCTGATTACCGCGCTCGAAACGCTGGCCTTCTCTCCGGATCTCGCTGCGGGCACGTTGCGCACTTTGGCCAGCCTGCAAGGACAGCAATCCAACAGCGAACGTGATGAGGAACCGGGCAAGATTCTCCATGAAATGCGGTACGGCGAGATGGCAGTGACCGGGGAAATCCCGTTCGGCCGGTATTACGGGAGTGTCGATGCCACCCCTCTCTTTCTCCTCCTGCTGGCTGAGTATGGCGACCGCACCGCGGACCTCGCCTTGGTGCACGAATTATGGCCGGCTGCGGTCGCGGCTATGCGGTGGATCGATATCACCGCGGACGAAGTTGGTTATGTTAACTACGCGCGCCAAACACAGCGGGGACTTGTCAATCAAGGCTGGAAAGATTCTCACGACGCAATCTCACACGAGGACGGCACCCTGGCAGAGCCCCCCATCGCTCTGGCGGAAGTCCAGGCCTACGTCTATGCGGCCCGCCGTGGTCTCGCGCGGTTAGCACGCCGGCTTGGATATTTCGCGGACAGTGCTACCTGGGATTCTCAGGCTGCACGATTGCAGGAAAACTTTCACCGAGACTTCTGGCTGGCCGACGAAGGGACTTTCGCACTTGCGCTCGACGGCCAGCGGCGTCCGTGCCGAGTCGTCAGCTCGAATGCTGGCCATTGCCTGTTCGGCGGTATCGCGGAAGAGGGAAAAGCACGCCGCGTTGCCCATTGCCTCATGCGCGATGACATGTTCTGCGGCTGGGGCATCCGTACGCTCTCGACGCGGGCCCGTCGCTATAACCCGATGAGCTACCATAACGGATCAGTATGGCCACATGATAATGCCCTTATTGCCGCAGGCTTTGCCCGCTACGGAATGAGCGAGCAGGTCCAACAGCTCCTCACTGCCCTCTTCGATGCTAGCCTGGGAATAGAGAACCGCCGCCTACCGGAACTCTTCTGTGGCTTCGCCCGCCACCAACACCCTAGTCCGGTCCCTTACCCGGTTGCTTGTAAGCCGCAAGCCTGGGCCGCAGGGAGCGTATTTCTGCTATTGCAGGCCGCGCTCGGGCTACGTATTGACGCCTGGGAACGACGCGTCTCTTTCGAGCGAGCGGCACTGCCTCGTTGGCTGAACCGGCTCACCATCCAGGGGCTGCAAGTTTGCGATGCCCGCCTGGACCTGAGCATCACCCGCGGTCATCTGTACGTCGCCGTGGAAGTCCTCAAAAGAGAGGGGGAGGTAGAAGTTGTCGTGCGGACGTGAACAGCCTCAGGCCGCCAAGCATCGTCCCCTTCCTTTTTCCGCCCCCACATATTCACATATAGTTACACGTCACAGCTCGAACCCCAGCCACACCCGATAGCAACTACCAGGGAAAGGGGCGAGCGAAGAGTGTAGCGAGCAAACGTTTTGAATGAGCTCCCCGCTCGCTCGAAGGAGAAGGCAGCCTTAGTGCAGGGAAGTGAAAAGCAAGAGATAGGCCGTCCCTAAGAGAAAGAAAGAGATGGCAGTATCAAAGAAATCCATTCGTCCCTCCTATCACGAGTGCTCGGCACCCTCTCTGAGACCTCAGGCACCTATATCGACTGGACGATGCGTTTCTTTATTCTCTAGAAGGTCTCTGAGGGAGTGAGCAGCGAGGAGGCTGTTGCAGGCCTGTGAGAGCTGGGCTACAGCCCGCTCTTTGCCAGCACCTGGACAAGCGATTTCTTCACCATTTCCTTGCTAAACGCGCAGAGGAACCGCCCAGCAGCGCGGGCTTGCCGGCCTACCAGTTCCCATTGCTCGCGATCGCGCAGTGTTTTCAAGGTACGGAGCAACAGCGTGCACTTCCCCTCAGGCAGCATGTTCACCAGCAGCGGGACCAGAGTCTCTTCGACATTGTATATGCGGTCAGGCCGCAGGCAGACCGGAACGATCACCTCCGGGGAAAGACTCAGCTCCGCTGCCGCCGCGTCGAGGGCGTCGCGGATCGATCGCGCTTTCGGCAAGGCCGGGGTAATGATGTCGTACGGCGGTGTCCACTCCAGAGGGGGACGCAGCAAGTCGATATGCGTTAGCGCCACTATCACCGGTGGGGGGCGTAACTGTGGCTGGCGGGCGAACCGCTCGCGCAGTTGCGCGAGCAGACGGCAATCCGGCTCGCGAGCAGTATTCACCGCCGAAAGGACGAGGATAAGCACGTCGGAGCGGACCGCTTCGGCCAGCACCTCGTCAGTCCGTCCCCTCGTTGCGGAGGGGTCTTCATACCCCCCTAAGTCGGCCAAGATCACTTTCCCTCCAAGAGCCGGGCGCTCGAGCACATAAGTGGTTAACTGCGTTGTCGTGGGCACCACATCGGTTGCAGCACGAACTTCGCCAAAGAGGGCGTTGACTAAGCTCGATTTCCCCGCCTTCACCTGGCCGAGCACGAGGATGCGGAGCGGCTCGGTCTGGAGAGTGTGCTCCTCGCCAAGGATCTTAGCCGTCTCAGAGGAAAGCGGCGGAGCGTCGTCGATGCGCTTTGTCAGCAACAACCTGCCGCTGTACAGCTCGATCGCGTGGTATCCCACACGATCGACATACCAGCGCAATAACCACTGGTTCAACGTTTCTCGGGTGAGAGCAAAGAGCCGGTCGGTAACCAGCATGCGGACAAGGGCATGTTGCCAGCTCCACAAGGGGGACAACACCCGGTAGACGTTATACGCAGGCCTCAGCTTTTGACTGAGGTGATACCCGCGGATGACATCGCCTATGGTGATACGATGGGCGAGTGGCAAATCGGCGGTGATCGTGGCCAAGTCCCGAGCGGTCTCCTCCATAGCCCGCAGGAGCAGCGGCATTGGCACTGCCAGAAGCGGGTCCCTTTCTCCTGGGCGGTAGAACGTCGCGACACGCTCGAGGATCTCCCGCCCCAGCGATAAGAGCTGCTCAAATGAGGTCGGCATGATCTCGCCACGCTCGATGCGACCTTCGTACTCCCGCACCACTTGCCACGCCTCTTGCTCCCGCGGGGAAAACTCAGCAGGCGGAACCTGGGGCGGTTGTGGCAACAACCGGTCGCCGCGACGAGACCAGCGCCGAAACAGAAGATACGCGATCGTCTCACCGCCTAAGAACAACAGTCCTGCCCATCCCAACCACCTGCGTTCGTAGAGCCATAGAGCACCGGCCACCCCCAACCCGAGCAGCGGTGTGCTGAAGCAAGCGACCAGAACCCAAAAACGCCACCGGCGCGAGCGGGAGTGGCGGGAGGCGGAAGGCGGGCCTGATGGTGCCGGGGGCGCCTTACTGCTGCGCACTGCAGACCGGTTCATCTCCCATTGTCCTGCCCATATTCTGCAAGATCTTCATCCCCTCGGCAAATTTCTCTTCGTAGAAGACCTTGAGCTGGGCCGGACGAGGAACGTGACCATCAAAGATCACCTGATAATAAAAGCACAGCGCACAGCCTAACGCATAGGTCGCCGCCCCGGCATATACACCGGAGATCGCGTTGCCAAGGCCAGGGACGATTTTCAAGAGACTGCGGGCCCCCTGGCGGAAGAGCAACCCTAACCCCACCGTCCCCAGCAGTTCGAGAAAGGTTTTTACGCCCAGCGGCTGGCGGTAAATGGAGGCGATAGTGTGCAGCATTTTCAGTTGTAGGGCACTGATAATCGGCAGGTCGGCGACCGGCAGGGGCATCGCCCCTGCGGCACCAGCGGCGAAGGCATAAGCCACAATATGCGGCTGCGCTTCGTGGAAATGCAGGTCCTTTAGCTCCTGGGTGAGGTGCGGCAGCTGCCGGAGCGTCTCGTAGACCCCGTGCGGGTGCGTCTCGGCTAACGCGTCGAGCAAGGCGTCACGACCGTAGACGGGATCGGCAAAGCCATCTTCGGGCAAGGTGAAGTCAAGCGGGACAAAGCGGCGTACCGGGACGCGGGCGAAAAGGGTGCGCTGAAACGCCAGCGCCCGAGAGAGGGCTACCGGGATTGTCGTCGCGAGGGCTGGCGACGCGAAGGGATACGGATACACATGATCGCGCCAGTCAGGCGGGTAGCCTTCGTGTAGCGCTGTCTGCACCACGACAACGGGCAGGGAGGGCCGTGCGTGGACAATTGCTTCCAGCGCGGCGAGCAGTTGCTCGAGGGCTATATCCATAGCCTTCACTACCACGAGCAGCATATGGGCCTCGGCTTGGAACGACGCGAGGTCTTCCCGCGGATCGTACCCAGCTTCGCCCAAGCCGCGCGTATCGAGGAAGACGGCAAGGGGAACGCTCGCGTCAGGGAAATCGTAGCGGGCGGCCCAGCGCGTACACGCTTTACACCCGTCCCCGATTTGTGCCCGTTCCGCCCCGGTCAGGCCGCGGATAATCGACGTCTTGCCCGACTGCACCTTGCCCAAGAGCCACACGACTGGAGGAGGTACCCCCTGACAGAGACGGCGGAGTGCGACGTGCAGCGTCTCGTCGTCAATGCGCGGGGCGACAAGATGCCGGAGTCGCTCCCACATCAGCCTCATACGTCCTGGAGATGAAGTAGCGCTCCGGTTTATGCGGTGCCCCACCGCCAAAGGCATATGTTACCCGTAATAACGAAAGACCCCCTCGGCCACACACACCGGCTTCTCACCCCCCTCGACCTCGAACGTGATCCCCAGCGTGACCTGAATCGCATTTGGTACGTCTTTGATGTCTTCGACACCGTTTAACGTCGCACGGGCGCGGACCCGCTTGCCCACGAGGACGGGTGCCGGGAAGCGGAGCCGGTTGAGCCCGTAGTTGACCCCCATCCGCACTCCCTCTACTTGCCACACCTGGCTCAGCAGGTACGGGGCGAGCGAAAGGGTGTAGTATCCATGCGCCACCGGCCCGCCAAACGGCGACTCCTTTTTTGCCCGCTCCACATCTACATGAATCCACTGGTGGTCATGTGTAGCATCAGCAAACGCGTTGATTTCCTCCTGCGTCACCAGATGCCAGTCCGACACGCCCAGCTCTTGCCCGATCAGTGATTTGACCTCTGTGAGCGCAACTCTGCGCGGTGCCATGAGTCCTCCTCCTTGTATCCAGGGGACCGACAGGTCGCCCCTTCACCGCCACTAAATTTATAGCAACTCCGCACACGCTTAGCGATAGGCATCCCCGTGTCTGAGGGCGAACCGCTGAATTTTGCCGGTCGCGGTCTTGGGTAACGCATCGACAAACTCGATCCAGCGGGGCACCTTATACCGGGGCAGCTTCATGCGCAGATGCTCCTCAAGCGCGGCGAGCACCTCCGTGCCGTACCCGGCCCTGAGTACCACAACGGCACGCACCTTATCGAGCCCATCACTATCACGCCTGGGCACGACGGCACACTCGTAGACGGCGGGGTGCTCCATCAAGACACTCTCGATTTCCAACGGTGACACCCACATCCCGGCGGTCTTCAGCATATCGTCGGCGCGGCCGCAGAACCAGAAATACCCGTCCTCATCCTGTCTATACAGAT
>Ga0308420_1001253_pt1 | contig 13183 bp, 14 predicted proteins | sample HotsprSampleMS55_FD_203802 | JGI IMG/M metagenome (GOLD analysis project Ga0308420, IMG submission 203802) | Hot spring phototrophic mat microbial communities from Mushroom Spring, Yellowstone National Park, Wyoming, United States - 20090730_MS55 ... | reverse complement strand
TCGTTCATCGCCCTTGCGCGGACAGCGGGACTCCGGCTCGTTGGTCCTGACTCACTTGCCCCCGCCTACACGGCAGCACTACGGAAAGCTGATCCTCCCTATCTCCTACCCGTGCGACACGAGAACCTGGCGGCAATCGAAGATCGCATTTTTCAAGCCTCGTACAAAGGGGTGACCGACCTCGTCACGAAGTGGGTGTGGCCCCTGCCTGCGCGGGCTGTCACGCGCTGCCTGGCGCGCGCGGGAGTGCACCCGAATGTCGTGACGGTGTTGAGTTGGGTGCTCGTCATTATTACGACGTTGCTGTTCGGCGCTGGTTGGTTCGGCGTCGGGCTTGTTACCGCATGGCTCATGACTTTCCTTGACACCGTAGATGGGAAGCTGGCCCGTGTGACACTCACCTCAAGCCGGGTCGGACATGTGCTCGACCATAGCCTTGACATCCTTCATCCACCGTTTTGGTATCTTGCCTGGGCCATGGGGCTGCCAGCGCAGGCCGTGTGGCTTGGACCTGCGACTGTTCTCACCTGCGGCGGCTATTTGGTTGGGCGCATCCTTGAAGGCCTCTTTTTACTTGTCTTCAACATGGAGATCCATAGCTGGCAGCCGATCGACTCTGCATTTCGTACGATCACAGCAAGGCGGAACCCCAACCTCATTCTCCTGACAGCTGGAACCCTCGCGGGCAGGCCCGATCTCGGCTTGGTCCTGGTGGCGCTGTGGACGGTGTGTTCCAACGGATTTCATACCGTGCGGCTCGTCCAAGCGCTTGTGCACCGCTGGCGCGGGAGCGCGGTGACGAGCTGGCAAGAATCGAGGACCTTAGTGTGAGCCGGCTCCCGTACCCTAGCCCCGTGCAGCCACTGCACGGCGGTGCCATAGGTGCTTTCGTCTATTCTGGGCTCGGTCTTGTCTGCGCGGCGGGGCTTTTTCTGCTCAGTCCCCCTGGGGAAGGACAGGCTCGGCGGCTGCTGTCCCTGCTACCAGCAGGATCGGTTCCGGGTGTTGCGGTGCAGGGACCAGGGGCAGAGGAGCGTGGTAATCCTGCTGCGCGTCTGCTCTCGGGTGAGCTCGCCGCTGAACACTGGGAACTCACCGCCCGATTCGCGTCCGGGCATTTCTTATTTGTTGGGTTCCTCATGACTAATATCGGTTTTGGAGATCGCAACGCGGCGGTGAGCGGATATGTGATCGAGCCAAACGGGAAGAAACACCGCTTCCACAACGGTCGCCGTGAGGGGGAGTGGATCCTGTCTCCCGACCGCCTCCATATCACCGTGGGGGCAAGCCAGCTTGACCTCAGTCACATGCCGTATCGGCTCCAGGTTGATAAACAGGGGCTTCGCCTGCATATGCGCTTTCGTCCGCAGCATCGCGCGGTCTGGGCAGAGGAACTCGCCCCACCCGGCTATATGCTCGATGTGCTGGACGTGGCTGCTCCTATTGAAGGGACTTTCTGGGTCAGAGGGATGGACCAAGCAGTCCAACTATCTGGGATAGCGACTTTTACCCATAGCTGGACGAATGACCTAGGAGCAAAGCCGCTATGGCGCCGGATTGAGTTTTTTTCGCTACACGACGAGTGTCCCTTCTATGCTGTGGACATCACGGCGCCAAACGGGGCGAGAACCCACTGGACTGTCAGGCGACTAAAAGGCAAGGAGGGCGATATCGACGAGAGCGGCGCATTGACACTTTCTCTGACGAACGAAGCAATGCGAAGCGCTGATTCGCGGTACCCAGTACCAGGCCTGCTCTCTTTTGACGCTGCTGGTACGAAAGGGCAAGTAGCACTCGAATCCCTCGTGCTGCGCGACGACCCCTTGGGTAGGCTCCCACGATTATTTCGCGTATTCGTATCGCTTTTGCTCAATCTGCGGCCTCTCCGCATCTGGGTCTCGTCTCCTTTTACACTGTCCCTATGGTCCGCAGGGCAGGGAACGGCACACGATAGCGTCTCTTGCCAAGGCACGGGAGTAACCGCGATCACTTTTCTGAATCCGATGCCGCTCCCCCAGATGGAACGGCCTGTGCGGGCGTCCGAGGTGTGCGGTGCGCATTGGGGTGTTGACCAACCTGCGTGCTGGCCATAACAGCGCCAAGATTGCGCGGATGCGTAGCGTGCTACAGAGGTATCCGCATGTTGCTGCTATTGAGACGGCGGATGCTCAGCAGGTACCTGAGGCGCTGGCACGGTTGCTGCGGCAGGATATCGGTCTTCTCGTCGTCCACGGAGGGGATGGGACCCTGCAGCGGGTGCTCACCGTCTTGCTTGGCGATCCAGTCTCTGAGCCCCTACCGTTGATCGCGCCATTGCGAGGCGGGCGGACGAACATGATTGCCCGCGATATCGGCAGCCACCGCGACCCGGGCACCGCGCTGTCGTCGCTTGTCGTCGCCGCGCAGCAGGGGGCAATCCAGCAGAAAATTGTCGAACGTCCGGTGTTACGTATCGTGCTCGGTCCCGAGGGGCCCGTGCAGTACGGGATGTTCTTTGGCCTTGGGGTGCTTCATCGCGCAATCGCGCTGAAGCACAAAATCCTACCCCCGAAACACTTCCAAGGCATGTTAGGTTCCGCAGCGTTCGTAGGCATATTGGTGGCCCGTGCCGCATTCGGCTCTTTGCGAGGCTTATTGACCCCGGATACACTCGAGATCACTTGCGATGGTCAACCGCTAGAGGCGACAGATTTCATGCTGGTCATGGTGACCACTCTTGAACGGCTCTTTTTGCGCATGCGGCCCTTTTGGGGACAAGAGCAGGCGCCGATTCGCTTGACCGCTATCGCTGCCAACGCCCCCCGCAGTCTGTGGGGAGCGCTCGGCATTGTGAGCGGATGTCCTCCGGCTGCTGTCTTGCGGGAGAAAGGGTATATCAGCCGTAATATTCATCAGGCCGTGTTGCGCTTGCAGTGTGGAGTGACCGTAGACGGAGAACTATTTGCCCCACAACCAGACCGCATCGTACAGATCACCGCGGAGCGGCGGGTACGGTTCGTGTGTAGTCGACCAGCAGGGGTGGTGTCTTTGCGCGGTCGCTTGCTGCGGTGACGACACGGGCGTCACGCTTTTCCTAATTGTCGGAGCGCCTCGTACAGGACGATGGCCGCCGCGTTCGCGAGGTTCAGACTACGGACGTGTGTCCCCTGCATGGGGATCGTATAGAGCGAATCCGCAAGGGTCGTGCGAATCTCCTGCGGCAGTCCGCGCGTCTCGCTGCCAAAGATGAGCAGGTCGTCGGGCCGGTAGCGTATTTGCGTGTACGAAATGGTCGCCCGGGCGGAGAACGCCAGCAGCCGACCGGGGGGCCGGCGTGCAAGAAAGTCACTCCAGTCGTGATAGTAATGCACGTCGACGTACGGCCAATAATCCAAGCCGGCGCGCTTGAGGTAGCGATCTGCGAGCGAAAAGCCGAGTGGGCCAACAAGGTGAAAACTCGTGTTGGTCGCCGCACACAGCCGGGCGGTAGTTCCGGTATTGGGCGGGATCTCGGGCTCGACAAACACAATGTGCATGGGACAAGGGTTAGTCACCAATACGCAGAGGTCGATCGCCGTCGGTCGGCATAATAGGTGCTTTATCTAGAGCCGTTGGCAGGTGGTTCCTGCCCATCTACGGGTGTGGAGATCTGATATAGGGTACCGCCCAGGGGCAGGAAAAAAGTGCCACTGACTGACCCTTCGTGAATGTACGTTGCCAGTTGATAATACGCCGGGCGCAGGAAACGAGCCGGACACCTGCCATTTTTGACCCGACAGTACAGTACTTGATTAGGGCCGACATATAAAGTGGTGGGTGTCAGCGTTTCCTCACTGTCATCGTTTAACCGCACTACAAAGCCCCGCTCTGGATCGCCGGTTACGTGGGTGACGACATAGGGGGTATCTTCGATCTCCACCACAACTCGATCCCCCCCGATCGCGATCTCATACCTGCCCTCTGAGTTCTGGTGCAGGTGCCGGCTAAATAACACGTTGATGCGGCGGTTCTCGATGCGTTCATCGTTAGCGTACCACCAACCATCCTTACGAAAACTGATCTTGCGCGTCGTCTCGATCGCCCAAAACCCCGCTTTCGGCATAGAGATTACCCCTGGCTTTTGTGTGGACTCTCTAGGATCAATGTCACCGGTCCGTCGTTCACTAATGACACTGCCATAATGGTCTGAAAACGACCAGTGGCAACAGGGATATGGTGGCGTTTGAGCTGTGCCACAAAGCACTCGTAGAGCGGCAGCGCGCGCTCTGCCCCGGCTGCATCGGTAAAGGAGGGGCGGCGGCCTTTGCGGCAGTCTCCGTATAACGTGAATTGTGAAACAACCAAAATCGCGCCTTTGACCTCTTGGACAGAGTACGCGAATCTGCCAGCTGCGTCAGGAAAAATGCGCAGCCCGGCAATTTTCGTGCTCAGATATACGGCGTCAGCCTCGGTATCGGCGGTGGCAATGCCAAGGAGTACGACCAGTCCACGGCCGATTTGCGCGATGCATTCTCCGTCGACATCAACCCTGGCTTCGCTCACCCGTTGAATCACAGCACGCATCAAGACGATAAAGTAGCGAGAACCACAGGAGGAGAAAAGGTCTCCATTCCCCTGAGGGGGTAGGGAAACGCACCTGGTATCGCCTGACGTGCTAGAGTATGATGCTCCCATGTATCCAGTATTGTTCCGGCTCGGACCGATTACTATCTATAGCTATGGTGTCATGATGGCGCTGGGATTTTTCGCCGCTGGTTGGGCCTTAAATCGGGAATTGCAACGCCAGGGGAGAGACCCGTCTCTGGCTTCGACTCTAGTGCTATGGGCTGCGGTGGGCGGCCTCGTCGGTGCTCGCCTGCTCTTTGTAATAGAGCAGTGGCAGGCATTTCTTGCTGACCCGTGGTCGCTGATTTTCACCGGAGCGGGATTTACGTGGTACGGCGGGCTCATTGGAGGGATTATGGCGGTGACGTGGTGCCTCCGCTCTTATGGGCTCCCCTGGCGGGAGACGATGGATGCCGTTGCTCCAGCTATTGCTCTCGGCCATGGTATTGGCCGGATCGGCTGCCACTTGGCGGGTGACGGGGACTGGGGACCGCCCACGACACTCCCTTGGGGGGTCGCGTATACCGAAGCGATTGTGGGATGGGAGTATCCGCCTGGGGTACGAGTACATCCCACCGCGCTTTACGAGACCGCTGCCTATTTGCTGATCTGTGCCGTGTTATGGAGTCGCCGGACTGCTCCGCATCAACCCGGGGCGTTGTTTTGGGGATATTTGCTGCTGGCGGGCGTGGCACGTTTCCTCCTCGAATTTGTCCGTCTGAATCCCCCTTTGCTCTGGGGACTCTCCCTTGCCCAGGTGATCAGCCTACTGTTGGCTGGCCTTGGGGGTATTATGCTGCTCCGCCGGTAGAAGGCTAAGGAGGAGGTAGCGGTACGGTGACTCACGCGCGCGCGACGACGATGAGAAGGTGGTTCCTCTTTTTCGGCGCGATCGTTGTAGCTTTTGCTTTTTTTGTGACGTGGACGGGGGGGCCGAGTAGAAAACCGATACCTGCCCAGGACTTTCTCCTCCCTGATCTCCAGGGTCGGGCGGTGCGTCTCTCACAGCTCAGGGGCAAAGTCGTGATGCTCAATATCTGGACCACATGGTGTCCGCCCTGTCGGAAAGAGATGCCCACGATGGAAGCACTCTACCGCCGTCTGCAGGACGCTGACTTCGTGATGTTGGCTGTCAGCCAGGATGTGGACGGCCACAAGACGGTGCTCCCGTACTTGAAAGAGGGGGGGTATACCTTTCCTGTGCTGCTCGATGTAGGCGGGGAGGTCGGCAAACGCTATGGGGTGACCGGCTACCCAGAGACGTTCATTATCGATCGCCAGGGCAACATCGTGTATCACCATATCGGGTACAATGACTGGTCCCGGCCAGCGGTGGAAGACGCTCTACGTCGCTTAATCACTCAGGGAGTGTGGAGACTGGAAACCGACCAGGAGATGCCCGGTGAACACAGCCGGCTGACACCAACTGCGGCGCAATAGCCGGGCGGGCGCGGTGCACGCTTTGATAGCGTCGTCAGATATAGTCGTCCGCACGGTTGCGGTTGTGCGGACACGAACGACAGCCGCTCTGCCTTGTCCGCGTGGGCCATAACAAATGGCCAACGTACCATGCCGCCGCGGCGATGATGACAGTAACAAGAAGCGTTTGGCCGTCCATGGGGTAACCTCTGCAAAGTCTCTCGTTGGGGTGGTGTCGATGCCTCAACTGCCGATCAGTCTATTGCCGATCTGGTACACTGCCAAGGCACTCAGATAGGCGAAGGCGGTCATATACGTAAAGGTAAAGGCTGCGTACCACCACGAGCCGGTCTCGCGTTTGATGGTTGCCAAGGTGGCTCCGCATTGGCAACACAGGGCGAAAAATACCATCAGCGAGAGCGCCACGGCGGGTGTATAGACGGGGCGACCGTCCGGCCAGCGCTCGGTGCGCATGGCCTCGCGCAGTTCAACGCTGCCCTCATCCTGCCCGCTTCCCAAGTTATAAATCGTGCCGAGGGCAGCAATCACCACCTCCCGAGCCGGGAAGCTTGCCAGGGTTGCCATGCCAATTTTCCAATCCCATCCCAAGGGGTGCACGATGGGTGCGATCGCTCGTCCGGCCTGCCCGAGGAAACTCGCGCGCAAGCGCGCTCCGGCTTCTTCGGCCTGAAGACGCTCCTGTTCTTCTGGTGAAGCAAGCGCACGCCGGGCACGATACTCCTCAGCGATATGTGCCTGGTTGGGGTAATACGATACAGCCCAGACTAAGACGGTAGTCGCGAGAATAATGGTCCCAGCCCGTCGGATGAACGCCCAGCTGCGGTCGTACATGCGGAAGAGCACGACACGCCACGCCGGGATTTTGAAGGGGGGGAGTTCGAGAAGAAAGGGGACCGGCTCGCCGCGAAAGACCGTCCGTTTCAGCGTCAGCGCCACAAGCGGAGCGACAGCGAGGCCGACCATGTACAGCGCGAATAGTGTCAATCCTTGAAGCCCGACGATGCCCCATAGGGTCTGCGCAGGGATGAAGGCAGAGATAAACAGGACATACACCGGCAATCGAGCGCTGCAACTCATCAAGGGGGCAATGAGGATCGTCGTGATGCGGTCACGCCGATCCTCAATAGTCCGGGTGGCCATAATACCGGGCACGGCACAAGCAAAGGACGACAACAGGGGAATGAAACTGCGCCCAGAGAGGCCAAAGCTGGCCATCACTCGATCCATGAGAAATGCCGCTCGGGCCATGTACCCCGAGTCTTCCAGAATTGCGATGAGACCGAACAGCACCGCGATCTGCGGGACAAACACGATCACGGCACCAACCCCGCCGATGACCCCGTCAACGACGAGACTCCGAACCGGCCCTTCAGGGACCACATGAGCAATGTACCTCCCAAGCGACTGGAAAAGGACATCAATAGCGTCCATTACCGGCACGGCCCAGGAAAAGATCGACTGAAAAGTAATCGCCATGACGCCGAGGAAGATCGCCATGCCCCACAGCTTGTGGGTGACAATACGGTCAATCCGATCGCTCCAGGTCGGTGTACCAACAGAGGACCGCCGAACCGTTCGGGCTACGACTTCGCTAATCCACTGATACCGGCTCTCGACCTCAATTTGTGGCGCGGAGGTTCCTGTAGCCGCAAGCTGCCTACGGGCAGCGTACAGCAGAGAAGCGGCTGTCGCGCCCCACCTGTCTGTGAATGCGCGTTCGATCGGCCCGCCCGCGTCGATCAACAGGCGTTGGACGAGAAAGTGCGAAAGCGGAGGGTGGCCATCGTGTTGCTCGAGCGCCTGACTGAGGTCTGTAACTGCTTGGGTGAAAGATGGCGGAAAATGCACACACGGCCGCGGGGCTAAGGCCGTACGCGCAGCGCGCGACACAGCCTGCTTCAGCGCCGGCACCCCGATCCGTCGGTTCGCCTGCACCGGAACCACTGGGACCCCAAGAGTGTCAGCGAGTGCGGGGATGTCGATCTCGATCCCCTGTTTGTGGGCGAGATCGACCATAGTTAGCGCGACCACCACAGGCCGTCCGAGCTCGACAAGCTGCGTGAAGAGGTAGAGGTTGCGGTCGAGGTTCGTCGCATCGAGCACGCAGAGCACGACATCCGGTGGGGTATGCGTGGGGTTATGCCCGAGCAGGATACTGACCGCGACCATTTCATCTGGCGCTCGCGGAGAAAGGGAGTAGGTCCCGGGGAGATCAACCGCGAGAAAGAGCTGCCCATCAACTGTAAACTCCCCTAAAGCGCTTTCAACGGTGACGCCCGGATAATTCCCAGTATGTTGCGTCAACCCGGTCAGGGCGTTAAAGAGCGTCGTTTTGCCAGTGTTGGGATTGCCAACAACGGCCACTGTGTACTGCTGGCGTACTGTCCGAGGCGATGCCGAGGAGGTATGAGAAAAGGGAGGAGCGGCTGGAGCCACGGCAGGCATAGGGGCCTATGAACCCCTCAGGTGGGTTGAAGAACAATACGTTGGGCTTCGCTGCGGCGCAGGGCTATACTAAACCCCCGGATGCGGATTTGCATGGGATCGCCCAACGGGGCAAAACGGATTAGACGAACGGTCTGGCCAGGGGTGAAACCAATCTCAGAGAGGCGTTGGGCGAGGGTATCGGTCCCGATCACGGCCTGGATCCGCCCTTCTTCCTGAGGGGTAAGATCCGCCAGGGTACGCTGGAGAGACATGAGCAAATGATAATGATTTTCAATTTCATTGTCAATAAAGCTGTTGCCCCTGGTGACGTAGTGGTGTGGGCAGGCGGGCCGGAAGCTCCTCTTTGTCAAGGGGGGACTGGGCACAAATTCGTTGAATGGACGCGAATGACATGGTAGATAAGAGACGCACTGCTTTTGTGGAGCGTTCAAACAGGACAAGAGCGGCCTCCAGATTATCGCCCCGTGCCAAGAAGGATCGCAATTATGCCGAAAGGGATGAGTGTCATAAAAACAGGGCGGCAGAAGATAGTCGTTGGCTTTATGGTGTGCATGATAGGGGTGGGGATAATTTCTTTAGGGGGACAGGGCCTCAACCGCGTGTCCGCGGTTGGCAATGAGAACCCCTACGAGGGCTTAGAGGCGTTTACCAACGTGCTCGCTATCGTGCAGAAAAACTATGTCGAGGAAGTAGGAACGCAAAAGTTGATGGAGGGGGCGATCAACGGCATGCTCAATGCTTTAGACCCCCATAGTGCCTATCTCACCCCCGATCTGTACAAAGAATTGCAAGTCGATACAGAGGGGAGCTTTGGCGGCCTCGGCATCGAAATTACCTTGCGAGATGGAGTGCTCACCGTTGTATCTCCCATCGAAGACACTCCAGCCGCCCGCGCTGGCATAAAAGCAGGCGATCAAATTATTAAGATTGAAGGTGAACTCACTAAGGATATGAGTCTCGTCGAGGCAGTGAAAAAGATGCGCGGTCCCAAAGGGAGCAAAGTGCAGATCTCCATCCGCCGTGAGGGCGTCCCCCGCTTACTCGATCTCACGTTGACGCGTGAGGTCATCAAGGTTCAGAGCGTGAAAGCCCGCACCCTGGAGAAGGGGTATGGCTATATTCGTCTGGCTCAGTTTCAAGATCGCACAAGCACCGATCTAGAGGCCGCTTTGCACCGCTTAGTCCAAGAAAATGGCAAGCTGGAAGGACTCGTTTTAGACCTCCGCAACAACCCCGGTGGGCTCCTCAATCAGGCGGTCAAAGTTAGCGATCTCTTCCTCGATTCAGGGCTGATCGTCTATACAGAAGGGCGGCTCGATAACCAGAAGCAGAAATACTTTGCGCATCCTGGTGGATACACCGATGTCCCCATGGTGGTTTTAGTCAACGGTGGCAGCGCCAGCGCGTCGGAAATCGTGGCCGGAGCTCTGCAAGATCACGGCCGTGCCGTGGTCTTAGGCACGCAGACCTTTGGCAAAGGGTCGGTACAAACGATTTTGCCGCTTGAGAACGGCGCCGCGCTACGACTCACCACAGCCATGTACTACACGCCCAGTGGGCGTTCAATCCAAGTGACGGGGATCTCGCCCGATATCACGCTGGATAATGTGACGCCCAGCCACGTGGCGGCGCGTGAGCGGCGCGAAATTCGCGAGGGCAACTTGCGCAGGCATTTCAACAACAAGACCCAGGAGATACCGAAAGAGGGGACGCTGCCTGAAGAGATAACTGCTCCTGCAGAAGAAGGGCAGCTGAAGCAGGAGGAGGATCAGGTAAAAGAAGGAGAGCTCGGCAAAGATCCCCAACTCGACCGTGCTTTGCAACTGCTAAAGTCGTGGCGGGTGTTCAAAACCACCGTCGCCGCGGCGCCAGATAGCAGGAAATAGGGTCGAGCATAGAGTAGCTGGAGCACGGTGCCCGACAGCCGCTCTACCCCAAGTTTGTTTGTCCTTTTCCTGCTCTCTCTTGCGTGAGTCTTTTTGCCTCTGTTACAAGTTTTGTCATGGCAGCCCCGGCATCGTGGAGTGCGTATCCACAAGCCCTATCGGTCACCGCGCTGACCACCCAGATTCAGGCCGCCCTCGCAGTAGATTTCGACGATGTCTGGGTGGGGGGGGAAATTTCGGGGCTGCGTGCTCCCTCCTCTGGTCATCTCTATTTCACGCTAAAGGACGACCGTAGCCAGCTACGCGCCGTTATGTTCCGTGGATACGCCGGGCTCCTCCGTTTTCGTCCGGAGGATGGTTTGGCGGTCCTAGTGCGGGGACGGGTCAGTCTTTATGCGGCGCGGGGTGATCTCCAGCTGTACGTCTCCCTCATGGAGCCGCAGGGAGTCGGTGCCCAGCAGCTTGCGCTCGAGCAGCTCAAGGCCACTTTAGCAGCGGAAGGCCTGTTCGCCCCTGAGCGCAAGCGGCCTTTGCCATTCTTCCCCCGCTGTATCGGTGTGGTGACCGCTCTGCATGGGGCTGCTATTCACGATATCCTGACTATTCTTTACCAGCGCTGTCCTTACACGCGGGTGATCATTCGTCCGGCGAAGGTACAAGGAGTCGGGGCCGGTGTGGATATTGCTGCCGGTATACGCGACCTGAACGATCATGGAGAGGTAGAGGTCATCATTGTTGGCCGTGGTGGGGGGTCACGGGAAGACCTGAGTGCGTTCAATGAGGAAGTAGTGGCGCGTGCCATCGCTTCCTCAGCCGTCCCAGTGGTGGCTGCGGTCGGCCACGAGATTGATCTGAGCATTGCGGATTTGGTTGCGGACCGACGCGCTCCCACGCCGACTGCGGCTGCAGAAATGGTCGTTCCCCGCTGGGACGAGCTGAGGCGGCAGGTTGTGGCAACGCAAGATGCGCTCTGTACAGCCATGGCACGGCTGGTGTGCGATCGCCGGGTTGCAGTGGCGAACCTCGGCAAACGCTTACGTGACCCACGGCAGCGAGCGGCTACGCTACACAACCAACTCCACGCTGCCACGGCCCGGCTGCTGGCCGCCTTCCACCGGCACAGGGAGCGGGCCCACGCTCGTCTGCAAAAGTTGACTGCCATGTTACATAGCTTGAGTCCGCTTGCAGTACTGAGCCGTGGCTATAGCCTCGCCCGCACCTTGCCTGAAGGGAAAGTGGTGACCGACGCGGCGATGCTCCAACCGGGGGACTCCCTGCGCCTGACGTTCGCCACAGGCGAAGCACGAGTCCGCGTAGAGGAGGTCAAAGTATAGATGAGCACGCGACCGAACAAAAAGTTTGAGGACGCGCTGCGCGACCTCGAGGGGCTGGTGGAGAAGTTGGAGATGGGTGACCTCCCTTTGGAGGACGCGCTCAGCACCTTTGAGGAAGGGGTGACGCTGGTGCGCTATCTGAACGAACAGCTGACCGAAGTGGACAAGCGTGTTGAGGTGTTGACGCGCGACTTGAGCGGGGCCTTTCAATTACAGGCGATCCCAGAGGATGAAGAGGACGCGTGAATCTCTCGCGATATTTGGCAGAGCGCCGTCGCTTGATTGATCGAGCACTCAGACAAGCGCTGAGACAACACCAAAGGCCGCCACGCACGCTCGCCAGAGCGATGCGTTACAGCCTCTTTGCCGGTGGGAAGCGCATCCGTCCTATCTTGGCACTGGCGAGTGGTGAGGTCGTAGGGGCGACGATTGAGTGTGTTCTCCCCTTTGCCTGCGCCATCGAGATGATCCACACCTATTCGCTCATCCACGATGACCTGCCGGCGATGGATGACGATGACCTGCGCCGTGGGAAGCCGACCAGTCATGTCGTTTTCGGCGAAGGGATGGCCATCTTGGCCGGGGACGGACTTCTGACGGAAGCGTTCCGTGTGATGGCTGAGGGTGGGTTGCGCGACGGGCACGACCGTACTGCGGCATTACGTGCCATACGCGAAGTGGCGGCCGGGGCAGGAGCCATCGGTATGGTTGGTGGGCAGGTTGCCGACCTTGAAGCGGAGAGCCGCAAACCGACGCGGGCTTTGGTCGAGTATATCCACACCCGCAAGACCGCTGCTTTGATCCGTGCCTCGGTGCGAGTCGGGGCCGTGCTCGGTGCAGCCCGGCCTGCACAGTTCGCTCGGCTTGATCGCTACGGGATGGCGCTTGGGCTGGCTTTTCAAGTGGCGGATGATATTCTGGATGTGGAAGGTGCGACGGAGAAAACCGGCAAGCGCACTGGGCGTGATGAAGAGTTGAAGAAAGTGACATATCCGGCCGCAGTGGGGATGACAGGGGCGAAGCAGCGCGCACAAGAGTTGCTCGACGACGCGTTGGCGGCGCTGAGGCCGTTCGGGGTAGCGGCTGAGCCCCTCCGCCAGATCGCGACCTTCGTCGTCGGGCGAGCACTCCATCCCTGAGCATGACGAAGCGCAAACGTTTGGATGTGTTATTAGTAGAGCGCGGGCTGGTCCCGAGCCGGGAGCAAGCGAGGCGCCTGATTATGGCCGGTGCGGTCATGGCGGACGAGCGGCGGATCGATAAGCCGGGAACCGCGGTCGGTGAGTCGGCTACGGTGCGTATCAAAGAAGAGGCCCGTGCTCGCTATGTCAGTCGTGGGGGCTACAAGCTCGAAGCGGCACTGCGCACTTTTGGGGTTGACGTCACTGGGATGGTGGTGCTCGACGTCGGAGCTTCCACCGGGGGGTTCACTGACTGTTTGCTGCAGCACGACGCGGCCAGAGTCTTTGCTGTCGATGTCGGTTATGGCCA
>Ga0308420_1001251_pt1 | contig 13185 bp, 12 predicted proteins | sample HotsprSampleMS55_FD_203802 | JGI IMG/M metagenome (GOLD analysis project Ga0308420, IMG submission 203802) | Hot spring phototrophic mat microbial communities from Mushroom Spring, Yellowstone National Park, Wyoming, United States - 20090730_MS55 ... | reverse complement strand
GCGCGCTACCTGCAGGAGACGCGCGCCTTCGACGGCACCGTGGTCCTGATCTTCCAGCCCGCCGAGGAAGGCGGAGGGGGTGCCCGCGTGATGCTCGAAGAGGGGCTCTTCGAGCGCTTTCCGGTGGACGCGGTCTACGCGCTGCACAACTGGCCGCAACTGCCGCCCGGGAAGATCGCGGTTCGCGCCGGCCCGGTGATGGCGGCGACCGACCAGATCCGGATCACGGTGCGCGGGCGCGGCGGGCACGGCGCGATGCCGCATCTCGCGGTGGACCCGGTCCTCGCGAGCGCGCAGCTCGTCTCGGCACTGCAGACGATCGCCAGCCGCGAGACGAACCCGCTCGATTCGATCGTGGTGTCCGTCTGCTCGATGGAGACCAGCCAGACCGGGGTCTACAACGTGATTCCGGACTGTGTGCGCCTCGCGGGCACCGTGCGTACCTTCCGTGCCGACACGCGCGAGCGGGCCGAGCGCAGAATCGGCGAGATCGTCGCGGGCATCGCCCGCGCCTTCGGTGCGAGCGCCGAGCTCGAGTACGAGCGTGGCTATCCGGCGACCGTGAACAGCGCGCGCGAGGCGGCGTTCGCGGCGCAGGTCGGCGAGCGCGTCTTCGGCGCCGGCAATGTCGTCACCGACCTCGAGCCGACGATGGGCGGCGAGGATTTCTCCTATCTTCTGCAGGCACGCCCGGGGGCGTATGTCTTCCTCGGCCAGGGCGGTGCCGAAGGAGGTTGCCTGCTGCACAATCCGGACTACGACTTCAACGACGAAGTGATCCCGTTCGGCGCGGCCTACCTCGCCGCGCTCGCCGAGGCGTCGCTGCCGCTGCGTTAGCCCGATGCCCGTGCGCACCGTCCTCGTCCGCCTCTGGGACCACGACCTCGCCTGGAGCTTCCGGCGCTCGCCGGTGACCGTCGCCGCGGCGCTCGCGACGCTCCTGTCGGTCGGCGCGGCGCTCGGCGCGCCGTGGCTCGCGCCCTACGACCCCTTCGACGCCGCCTCGCTCGACCTCGACCGCGCGTTCCTGCCTCCGGCGTGGTCACCGGGAGGGCGCGCGGAGTTTCTGCTCGGCACCGACGACCAGGGCCGCGACGTGCTCTCCACCATCCTCTACGGCGCGCGCATCTCGCTCGGCGTGGGAATCGCGGCGGTGCTCTTCGCGCTCGTGCTCGGCGTCTCGCTCGGTCTTCTCGCCGGCTACGTCGGCGGGCGCACCGACGCGCTCATCATGCGCATCGCCGACGTCCAGCTCTCGTTTCCTGCGATTCTGATCGCGCTGCTGATCGACGGCGTGGCGCGCGTCGTGCTGCCGGGAGAGCGCCACGGCGAGCTCGCGATCCCGGTGTTGATCCTCTCGATCGGGGTCTCCGGATGGGTGCAGTACGCGCGCACGGTGCGCGGCTCGACGCTGGTCGAACGCAACAAGGAGTACGTGCAGGCCGCGCGCGTGATCGGCCGCCACCCGTTCGCGATCATGCTCCATCACGTGCTGCCGAACGTGATGGGCCCGGTGCTGGTGATCGGCACGATCCACATCGCCACCGCCATCATCACCGAGGCGACGCTTTCCTTCCTCGGCGTGGGCGTACCGCCCACCCAGCCCTCGCTCGGCACGCTCATCCGCGTCGGCAACGATTTCCTCTTCTCCGGCGAGTGGTGGATCACGGTCTTCCCCGGCGTCGCGCTCGTCCTCCTCGTGCTTTCGGTCAATTTGCTCGGCGACTGGCTGCGCGACGCGCTCAACCCCAAGCTGCGGTGAGCGCGCCGCTGCTGGAGGTGCGCGATCTGCGCGTCGAGTTCCCGACGCGCCGCGGCACGCTCACCGCGGTGGACGGCGTCTCGTTCTCGATCGCCCCGGGCGAGATCCTCGGCGTGGTGGGCGAGTCGGGTGCCGGAAAATCGCTCACCGGGATGGCGATCATCGGGCTGCTGGAGCCTCCGGGGCGGATCGCCGCCGGCGAGATCCGGCTCGAGGGCGAGCGCATAGACCGGCTGCGCGGCGAGGCGCTGCGCCGCATCCGCGGCCGGCGCATCGGCGCGATCTTCCAGGACCCGCTCACCTCGCTCAACCCGCTCTACACCGTCGGCCGCCAGCTCACCGAGACGATCCTCACGCACCTCGACGTGAGCCCCAGCGAAGCGCGCCAGCGCGCGCTCGCGCTGCTGGGCGAAGTCGGCATCCCGGCGCCCGAGCACCGTCTCGAGCACTATCCGCACCAGTTCTCCGGCGGCATGCGCCAGCGCGTGGTGATCGCGCTCGCGCTCTGCGCCGAGCCGCGCCTGGTGATCGCCGACGAGCCGACCACCGCGCTCGACGTCTCGATCCAGGCGCAGATCATCCAGCTCCTGAAGCGCCTTGCGCGCGAGCGCGGCACCGCGGTGATGCTGATCACGCACGACATGGGCGTGATCGCCGAGACCGCCGACCGCGTCGCGGTGATGTACGCCGGACGCATCGTCGAGATCGGACCGGTGCGCGAGGTGATCCACGCCCCGCGTCACCCCTATAGCGTCGGCCTGATGGGCTCGATCCCGAAGATCCGCACCGATCCCGCCCGCCGGCGCGAGCGCTTGGCGCAGATCGAGGGCGCGATGCCGCGCCTCGGCCGGATTCCGGCGGGCTGTGCCTTCCACCCGCGCTGCCCGAAGCGCATCGAGCGCTGCGCGCGCGAGCGCCCGGAGCCCACCGCCGCCGGCGCGAACCGCGTCGCGTGCTGGCTCCATGGCTGAGGCGCTGCTCCGGCTGGAGGACGTCGGGCGCGACTTCGACGTCTCGCGCCCATGGCTGAACCGCGTCCTCGAGCGGCTGCCGCGCCAGATCCTGCGCGCGGTGGACGGCGTGAGCTTCGCGGTGCACCGCGGCGAGACGCTCGCGCTGGTGGGCGAATCGGGCTGCGGCAAGTCCACGGTCGCGCGCCTCATCGTCGGTCTCTACGAACCCTCGCGCGGGCGCATCACCTTCGACGGCGTGCCGCTCACCGGCGCGCGCGATCGCGCCCGGGTGCGTGCGGTGCGCCGGCGCATGCAGATGATCTTCCAGGACCCCTACGCGAGCCTCAACCCGCGCTGGCGCGTGCGCGAGGTGATCGCGGAGCCGCTGCGCGTGCTGGGGCTTGCGCGCGAGCGCCGCGACATCGCGCGCCGCGTCGCCGAACTGCTCGTGCAGGTGGGCCTTGCGCCGGAGGACGCGGAGAAGTACCCGCACGAATTCTCCGGCGGCCAGCGCCAGAGAATCTCGATCGCGCGCGCGCTCGCCGGGCGCCCCGAGTTCCTCGTCTGCGACGAACCCACCTCGGCGCTCGACGTCTCGGTGCAGGCGCAGATCCTGAACCTGATGACCGACCTGCAGCGCGAGCTCGGCCTCACCTACCTCTTCATCTCGCACAACCTCGCGGTGGTCTCGCACATCGCCGACCGCATCGGCGTCATGTACCTCGGCCGGATCGTCGAGCTCGCCCCCGCCGGGCAGCTCTTCGCACACCCGCTCCACCCCTACACGCGCATGCTGCTCGACGCGGTGCCGGACCTCGACATGACCGGCAAACCGCGCGCGCCGGTGGCGGGCGAGGTGCCGAACCCGCTCGCCCCGCCCCCGGGCTGCGCCTTTCATCCGCGCTGCCCGCATGCCGCCGAGCGCTGCCGGCGCGAGCGCCCGGAGCTTCGTCGCGCCGGCGCCTCCGAAGTCGCCTGCCATGCGGTGCACGAGGGCCGCATCGCAGCGTAGGCCGTCACCGATGCGGTCGCCGCGCGGAAGGCTCCGGCGCCGGTGCGGCCGGTAGCCCCGGTGCCCACGATGCCCGGCGCAAGCCTCCGTCCAATCGCGCCGCTTCCGGCGGGAATCCGCTCGCGCTTCGTAGACGGCGTCAACGGCCTGCGCATGCACGTCCTCGAGGCCGGAGCGTCAGGGCGCAAACGGCCGTTGCTGCTCCTTCTCCATGGCTTTCCGGAGCTTGCATACAGCTGGCGCAAGGTGATGGGTCCGCTTGCCGATGCCGGCTTCCACGTCGTCGCCCCCGACCAGCGCGGCTACGGCCTCACCAGCGGCTGGGACGCCGACTACGACGGCGACGTCGGCTCGTTTCGCATGTGGAACATCGTGCGCGACGCGATCGGCCTGGTGCACGCCCTCGGCCGCCGCCAGGTCACCGCGGTGATCGGCCACGACTTCGGCTCTTTGGCCGCCGCCTGGTGCGCGCTCATTCGCCCGGACGTGTTCCCCGCCCTCGCGATGATGAGCGCGCCCTTCCCCGGTCCGCCCGAGCTCCCCTTCGACCTTGCCGAAGGCGACGACCGCCGCTCGCAAGGCGCTGGTCTCTTCGGCGCGATCCCGCACGAAGCGCTCGCCTCGCTGCCCCGGCCGCGCAAGCACTACCAGGCTTACTACGCGAGGCGGGCGGCGGCCACCGACCTGCGCGACTGCCCGCAGGGGGTGCATGCCTTTTTGCGTGCCTACTTCCACATGAAGAGTGCAGACTGGCCGCACAACCGCCCGGTGCCGCTGCGCGACTGGAGCGCAGAGGAATTCGCGAGGCTGCCGGAGTACTACGTCATGGACCTCGACAAGAACATGGCCGAGACCGTCGCTGCGCATATGCCGTCGGAGGCCGAGATCGCGGCCTGCCGCTGGCTGCCTGACGCCGAGCTCGCGGTCTACAGCGAGGCGTTCCGACGAACCGGCTTCCAAGGCGGCCTGAACTGGTATCGCTGCGCGCTCGAGCCGCGCTACGCGGCCGAGCTCGAGGTGTTCTCCGGACGGACGATCGACGTGCCGAGCGTGTTCATCGCCGGCGCGGCCGACTGGGGGCCGCTGCAGAAGCCGGGCGATCTCGACCGCATGCGCTCGAGCGCGTGCACCCGTATGCTCGGCTGCCACTTCGTCCCCGGCGCCGGTCACTGGGTCCAGCAGGAGCAGCCCGAAGCGACCGTGCGTCTCCTGCTCGATTTCCTCAACCGCGCGGACTGAGGCGCGGCCGGTAACCGCTGCCTCGTCCTGCCCGCCGCACGCGCTGGCGCTCAGCGCCGCAAAATACCGCGCACGGCATCGCCGAGCGCCCCTGCGCCCCTACGCGCGGCATCGGCCGCACCACCCGCCGCGCGGCCGATCGCACCGCCGGCGCCGGCGGCGAGCGCCGAGTAGTCCACGCTCCAGCTCGGGTTATCGAGCGCACCGGTGAAGCGAATCGGGATCGTGACGCCGGCGAGATCCTTCGCGTCGCGCCCGCCCTGCCCCTGAGGGGTCGCCACCAGCGTCGCCTTGGCCTGGTAGTCGATCGCGTTGGCCCCGATGTCGAGCACGCCCGCGCCCGCAAGGCGCAGGAAGGGCGAGGCACCCTTGAGGTCGTCGTTGCGAGCCACACCGTCGCGGATCGCGAAGGATGCCGAAAGCTCCGAGAAGTCGGTCTTCTGCGAAGGATCGGCTTTCGTTTGTTTCGCCCCGAGGGCGCTCTTCACGTTGCGCGCGATGTCCGCGAGGTTGACGCCCTTCACCGCGCCGTCCTTCAGCTCGAAGCGGGCGGTGCCCGCGAGCGCCTTGCGGAGCGCCGACAGCGTGCCACCCGCGCTCCGCAGATCGAGCGTGAGGTCGCCCCGGCCTTCGATCGCGTCGCGCTGCGCCGCGTCGCGCAAGAGCGGCCCGAGTGCCACGTTCCGGATCGTCTCCTTGAGCTCGATGCGGTTGGCGCTCGCATCGGCGACGAGCGAGCCGGCGAGGCTTCCGCCGTAAAGCCTCGCCGAATGCGGCGCGACCTCGAGCCTGCCGTTCGCGAGCCTCACCTCGGCCTCGACGTTCTGGAGCTTCAGGCGGCGCACCGTGAGCGCCCCCACCTCGAGCTTGCCGCTCAGCGTCGGCCCCTTGAGCGCGGAGAAGTCCACGCGCTCGTCCTTCTTCGACTTCGAATCGGCCGGCGCGAGGTAGCGGTCGAGATCGAGGCGGTCGGCCACCACCTCGAAGGTGGCCGAAAGCGGCTCGAGCTTCGCCGCCGCGAGCTTCGCCTGCAGGTTCGACCCGTCGAACTTCGCCGCGAGGTCGAGCGCCGCGCTGCCGCGCGCGAGATCCGCCTTCGCGCTCGCCCGAATCGCGGCGGCGAAGCGCTTCTGCGCGATCTCCGGGGAGGCGATCGTGACGGTGCCGGCGATCTCCGGCAATTCCCAGCTCCGCGCCACGAGGTTCGCGTTCACCGGCGTCGAGATCCGGCCCTGGATCGCGTTCGCACCGGCACTCGCGTCCAGGTCGAGCGCGAGCACAGCGGCCGAAAGCGCCCGTGCGCTGCCGGAAATGCCTTCGACGCGAAGCCGCGCATCGAGCGCGCGCTGCGGCCCCTTCAGCTGCACCGTGCCCTTCGCTTCGGCGCCCACGGCCCGCGCCGGGGTGATGTCGATCTTCGGGGCGCTGAACTCCGCCACGAGCATCTCGGCGCCGATGCGCCCCTTCGCGCCAGCGCGAAAGTCCCCGAACGCGAACGCCTCGCGCGCAGGATCGAGGCGCAGCGCGCCGGAGGCGTGCGCGACGAGCTCCAGCGCCGGGTTCTTGCCGCTCATGCGCACGGTGGCCGAAACCGGTGCCGGCGCCGCGCCGTCGAGCCGCCCGGTGAGGAGGGCGAGCTCCGACACCGCGATCTCCTGGCCGCTCGCCTCGTCGCGGTAGCGCAGCTGCGCACGCTCGATCCGGACCTCGCCCACCCGAAGGCGCAGCGGCGCGCGGTCCCGCTCGCCCTCCGGGCGCACCGGGGCGGCGAGATCGGCGAAATTCATGCGGCCGTCCTTGCCGCGCACGAGGTTCACCGCGAGCCCCGCAAGTTTCAGCGTCTCGAGCGCGATCTCGCCGGAGAGGAGCGGCAGCACGCGAAGCGCGATTTCCGCCGAATCGACCGTGACGAACACCCGTTCGCTTCCGGGCTCGCTGAGAGTCGCGCGGCCGAGCGCGATCGAGGCGACCGGAAAGAGCCGCAGCACGGGCGTGCCTTCGATCCGGAGCGCGCGGCCCTTCTCCTTCATCATGCGCTCCAGCCGCGCCTTGACGAATGCGCCGTCCACGATCACGAGCGCGGCGCCGGCCGCGAGCAGCGCGAGCGCGAGGAGTGCGAGCGCCGCGTACGCGAGCGCGCGCAGCGGCCTCACGCCGCGCTCCGTGCGGCGTTGGCGACGCCGAAGGGAACGTGCCCGGCGGCGACGCGCGCGCGCGCCGACTCGATGTGGCCGCGCTGGTCGTCGAAGTAGAAATCGGGCTCGAAGGCGGCGAGGAACGGGCCCTTGTCGAGGCCGCCGAGAAACATCGCCTCGTCCACCGCGATGTTCCAGTCGATCAGGGTGCGCACCGCGCGCTCGTGCGCCGGGGCACTGCGCGCGGTGACGAGCGCGGTGCGAAGCCGCATCGGCGCCCCGCGCCCGGAAGCCTGTTGCAGGCGGTGCAGCGCCTCCAGGAGCGGCTTGAACGGCCCGGGCGGCAGCGGCCGGTGTGCGTGCGCCTGCTCGTGCCGCGCGAAGGCCTCGAGGCCCTCGCGCTGATACACGCGTTCGGCTTCGTCGGAGAAGAGCACCGCATCGCCGTCGAAGGCGATGCGCACCTCGTCGGCGTGGCGGCTCGCCGCCTGCGCGCTCTCGGGGTAGACGCGCGCGGCGGGAAAACCGGCGGCGAGCGCGTTCTTCACGTCTTCCTCGTTCGCCGAGAGAAAGAGATTCGCCTTCAGCGCGTCGAGGTAGCGGTAGGGCGAGCGCCCGCGCGTGAAGACGCCGCGCTCGAGCGCGAGGCCCGCCCGGGCGGCAGAACGGAAGACGCGCAGCCCGGAGACCGGATCGTTCTTGGAGAGAATCACCACTTCGACCAGGCCCGCGCCGCCGGCGTTGAAGGCGAGCAGCTTCTTCACCAGCGCGAACGCGACGCCCTGGCGCGCGGGGACCTCCAGGCGCGCGTACTGGAGCTCGAGGTACGCGCGCTCGCCCTCGGCCTCGAACACCCGGTTCTCTTCCTCGAAGTCGAACAGCGCTCGCGAGCTGATCGCCACCACGAGCTTGCCTTCGACCGAGTAAGCCACGGGCAGGGGTGCGGCTAGGGAGCGGGTGATGGGAATCGAACCCACGTATTCAGCTTGGGAAGCTGATGTTCTGCCATTGAACTACACCCGCGCCATCGCCGCAGATTGTATCATTCGCCTTGTGATACAGGTGCTTGTCAACGGCGCAGTGCAGACGCTCGAACGGCCGGTTTCCGTGAGCGAGCTCGTTGCGCGCATGGCGCTTGCGGGGAAAAAGATCGCGGTAGAGCGAAACGGCGAGATCGTACCGCGCAGCGCCCATGCCTCGACCCTCGTCGGCGACGGCGACCGGCTCGAAATCGTGGTCGCGGTGGGCGGCGGGTGATGTCCGACCCGCTCGTCATCGCCGGCCGCAGCTATCGTTCCCGGCTTCTCGTCGGCACCGGCAAGTACCGCGACTTCGCCCAGACGCGCGCCGCGGTCGAGGCCTCGGGGGCGGAGATCGTCACGGTGGCGATCCGGCGCGTGAACCTCGGCCAGAAGCCGGGCGAGCCCTCGCTGCTCGACTACCTGCCGCCCGCGCGCTATACCTATCTTCCGAATAGCGCCGGCTGCTACAGCGCCGAGGACGCGGTGCGCACGCTGCGCCTTGCGCGCGAGCTCCTCGACGGCCACGACCTCGTCAAGCTCGAGGTGCTGGGCGACGAGCGCACGCTCTACCCGAACATGCCGGAGACGCTCGCCGCAGCAAAGCAGCTCGTGCGCGAAGGCTTCAAGGTGATGGTCTACTGTTCCGACGATCCGGTGCAGGCGAAGATGCTCGAAGAGGCGGGCTGCGTGGCGATCATGCCGCTCGCCTCCCTCATCGGCTCGGGCATGGGGGTGCTCAACCCCTGGAACCTCGAGCTCGTCCTCGGACGCGTCTCGGTCCCGGTGCTGGTGGACGCCGGGGTCGGCACCGCGTCGGACGCCGCGATCGCGATGGAGCTCGGCTGCGACGGCGTGCTGATGAACACCGCGATCGCGGAGGCGAAGGATCCGGTGCGCATGGCGCGGGCGATGAAGCTCGCGGTCGAGGCAGGGCGCGAGGCGTTTCTCGCCGGACGCATGCCGAAGAAGTACTACGCGGCGAGCCCCTCTTCGCCCCCCGAAGGCACGATCGCGCGCGCGCAGCCGAAGGCGGCGTGAGGGGCCGGGAAGCGGCTGCCGGAGCCGGCGCGCGCAGGCCGATCCGCTCCTACGTGCTGCGCCAGGGGCGAACGACGCCCGCGCAGCGCCGCGCGCTCGTCGAGCTCTACCCGCGCTACGGAGTGCCGTTCACCGGCGCGCCGCTCGACTTCGAGGCGCTCTTCGGCCGCCGCGCACCGGTGGTGCTCGAGATCGGCTCCGGTATGGGCGAGACTACCGCGGCGATCGCGGCGGCCCAGCCCGAGCGGGACTTCTTCGCGGTCGAGGTGCACGGCCCCGGCGTCGGAAGCCTCCTCAACCGTATCGCGACCGCGGCGCTCGCCAACGTGCGGGTGATGCGCCACGACGCGCGCGAGGTGCTCGAGACGATGATTCCGCCGGCGAGCCTTGCTGCCATTCACCTCTTCTTTCCCGACCCCTGGCCGAAGAAGCGCCACCACAAGCGCCGGCTGGTGCAACCCGAGTTCGCCGCGCTTGCCGCACGCGCTCTCGTCCCGGGCGGCTATCTGCACGCCGCGACCGACTGCGTGGACTACGCCGCCTGGATGCTCGAGGTCTTCTCGGCCGAGGCGCTCCTCGAGAACACCGCCCACGGCTACGCGCCGCGGCCGGCCTGGCGGCCTCGCACCCGGTTCGAAGCGCGCGGTGCGCGACTCGGTCACGAAGTGCGCGACCTCGTCTTCCGGCGCCGAGAGGACCGCGGCCCCTAGGGCAGAAAGAGCTGCAGGAGCTCGTTCAGGAACCAGCGCCCGCGCTCGGTGGGTTGGATGTGCCCCTCTACGCGACGCAGTAGCCCTTTTTTCTCGGCCGCTTGCAACCCCGGTTCGAGCGCATCGGGGCCGAGGCCGGTACGGGCGCAAAAGAGCGCGAGCGGGAAGCCCTCCCGGAGCCGCGTCGCGTTCAGCATGAACTCGAAGACGAGCTCCTGCGGCGCCACCGTCCGGTGTTCGATCCGGCCGGCGGCGGCGAGGTAGGCGGCGGGCGCCTTCGGCCGCTCGTGGCGCAGGATGCGGTTCGACAGCGAGAGCTTTCCATGCGCGCCGGCGCCGATCCCGAGGTAGTCGCCGAACTCCCAGTAGTTGAGGTTGTGGCGGCAACGCCGCCCTTGGCGCGCGAACGCCGACACCTCGTAGTGCTCGAACCCCGCCTCCCCGAGCGCCTGCTCGATCGCGAGCCCGATGTCGGCGCAGACCTCGTGCGCCGGAAGCGGCGGCGGCCGCGACCAGAAGACGGTGTTCGGCTCGATCGAGAGCTGATAGAAGGAAAGGTGCGCCGTCTGCCAGCCGAGCGCTTCTGCGACGTCCGCGCGCGCCATCGCGAGCGTCTGACCGGGGAGCCCGTACATCAGATCGAGGTTCACGTTGTCGAACGCCGCGAGCGCCTGCTCGATCGCGCGCCGGGCGTCGGCCGCGCGGTGGATGCGTCCCAGAGCGGCGAGCATCGCGTCGTCGAAGCTCTGGATGCCGAGCGAGAGACGGTTGACGCCGGCGGCGCGATAGGCGGCAAAGCGCGCCGCGTCCGCGCTCCCCGGATTCGCCTCGAGCGTCACCTCGGCGTGCGGCGCCAGGGAAAGGCGGGCGCGCATTTCTTCGAGGAGCCTCGCGATCGCCTCGGGCGGAACGAGGCTCGGCGTGCCGCCACCGAAATAGACCGAGATCGCGGTTCGCCCCCGAACCCGAGACGCGAGCGCTTGCAGGTCGGCGACGAGCGCCTCGAGGTACTCCGCCAGCGGAACCGCGCCCTTCGCCTCGTGCGAATTGAAGTCGCAGTACGGGCACTTCTTCGCGCACCAGGGAAAGTGCACGTACACGGAAAGCGGCGGCAGCGCGGCGAGCCGCAATCCCGCCTCGGGCGCTCGTGCGGACGGCGCCGTGGCGCTCATCGCTCTTCTTCGCGAAGCCGCGCGAGGAGTCGCGCGAGCGCGCGCGCACGGTGGCTCAGGCGGTTCTTCTCCGCCGGATCGAGCTCCGCTGCGGTGAGCCCGCGCCCGGGCACCAGGAACAGCGGGTCGTAGCCGAAGCCGTTCGCGCCGCGCGGTGCGTGCGCGATCTCGCCCGCCCAGCGCCCTTCGGACACGAGCGGTTCGGGATCGCGCGCACCGCGCACGAGCACGAGCACGCAGGTGTAATGCGCCCGGCGGTCCGCGTGCGGTGCGAGCTCGGCCAGCAGCCTCTCGTTGTTTCTGCGGTCGCGCTCCTCGCGCGTCCCTTCGCGCCCGCCGTAGTACGCCGAGTGCACGCCGGGCTCGCCCCCGAGTGCGGCGACGCAAAGGCCCGAATCGTCCGCGAGCGCGGGAAGTCCCGTCGCGCGCGCGCAGTGACGCGCCTTCGCGAGCGCGTTCTCGAGAAAGGTCTCGTGCGGCTCCTCGATCTCCGGGATGCCGAGATCCGAGCGAAGCAGCACCCGCACCCCGAGGGGGGCGAGCAGCGCGCCGAGCTCGCGCGCCTTGCCGGGATTGGCGCTCGCGAGCACGAGGCTCGTCAGGCGCATGCTCGAACCGGAGCCGCAGCGGCCCGTCAGGGCCGGCGCAGCGTCCGCACGCCCTCGGCCGTGGCGAGCAGCAGCACGTCGGCCGGCCGGCGCGCGAAGATGCCGTTCGTGACCACCCCGGGGATGTCGTTCAGCTCCGATTCCGTCTTCGGCGGATCGAGAATCGTCAGGCCGTGGCAGTCGAGCACCACATGGCCGTTGTCGGTCCTGTAGCCCTGGCGCAGAACCGGCTGCGCGCCGCGTTTCACCATCTCGCGCGCGACGTAGCTGCGCGCCATCGGGATCACCTCGATCGGAAGCGGATAGCGGCCGAGCACCGGCACGAGCTTGGACGCGTCGCAGATGCACACGAACTTCTTCGCCACGTCGGCGAGGATCTTCTCGTGCGTGAGCGCTCCGCCTCCGCCCTTGATCATCGCCAGATGCTCGGTCACTTCGTCCGCGCCGTCCACGTACACCGGAAGCTCGTCCACCTGGTTGAGGTCGAGCACCCGGATGCCGTGGCGCGCGAGCCGCGCCGCGCTCTCCGAGGATGCGGCCACCACCCCAGCGATGCGGTTCTTGAGCGGCGGAAGGAGATCGATGAAGTGGTTCACCGTCGAGCCCGAGCCGACGCCGAGCACCGTGTCCTCGACGACGTAGGCGAGCGCCGCCTGCGCGGCGAGTCTCTTGAGCTCGTCCTGCGTCATGTTCCGCAACGCCCCGATGCTAGCACGCCCCCGTCCCCCGACCGACGCTCGGCAGAGCGTCCCGGCTGCGATCCGCGCTACCGCTTCTTCTGCGGCGGAAGGTCGGTGCAGGCGCCTTCCTGGACCTCCGCCGCCATCCCCACCGACTCGCTCGTCGTCGGGTGCGGGTGGATCGTCTTCGCGAGGTCGGTCGCATCCGCTCCCATCTCGATCGCGAGCGCGATCTCGGCGACGAGCTCGCCCGCGCCCGCGCCGACGATCGCGCCGCCGACGACACGCTGCGAGCCGGGTTCGAACAGAAGCTTGGTGAAGCCTTCGTCGCGGGCGTTCGCGATCGCGCGTCCGGAGGCCGACCAGGGAAACTTCGCCACCTCGACCGGGATCGCCCGCCGCCTCGCCTCCTCTTCGGTGAGCCCCACCCACGCGATCTCGGGATCGGTGTAGGCGACCGAAGGGATCGCGCGAGCGTCGAAATGCGACTTCCGGCCGGCGGCCGCCTCGGCCGCTACATGGCCCTCGTGCACCGCCTTGTGCGCGAGCATCGGCTCGCGCGCGATGTCACCGATCGCGTAAATGTGCGCGACCTCGGTGCGCATCTGCGAGTCCACCGGGATGAAGCCGCGCCCGTCCACCGCCACCCCTGCGCGCTCCGCACCGATCGTTTTTCCGTTCGGCACGCGGCCCACCGCGACGAGGATCATGTCGTAGGTGGCCTCCGGCGCCCCCTCGAAGCCGACGCGCAGGCCATCGGCGCGCGGCTCCACCCTCGCCGCCTTCGTGCCGAGAAGCACGCGATCGAAGCGGTGCGCGTTGACCTTCTGCCACACTGCGACGAGATCGCGATC
>Ga0308420_1001246_pt1 | contig 13204 bp, 12 predicted proteins | sample HotsprSampleMS55_FD_203802 | JGI IMG/M metagenome (GOLD analysis project Ga0308420, IMG submission 203802) | Hot spring phototrophic mat microbial communities from Mushroom Spring, Yellowstone National Park, Wyoming, United States - 20090730_MS55 ... | reverse complement strand
TTGATAATCCACAGGTAACTTTCGCTCCTATTGCTTTCCCTGAAATAACCATGACCTTGAAAAATATTTACGGATAGTAGTCAATCTCTAGGACGGATAACTATGGAACTGACCACTTACAAATTTACCACTGAAGAATACCAACTGATGGGAAAGGCTGGCATCCTTCACCCCGAAGCCAGAGTGGAGCTTATCAATGGAGAAATTATAGTCATGTCTCCCACTGGATTGAAACATTCAGTTGTCATCAATCGCTTGACCCGCTTTTTAGTTAAGAAAATAGATGAAGCGGGAATTGTCAGTGTCCAAAATCCATTTCGTATTCCAGATTATTCCGAGCCCCAGCCTGATATTTTAATTCTGCGACCCCGTGATGATTTCTATGCGAATAAGTTTCCCATACCTGAAGACATTTTATTGCTTATTGAAGTAGCTGATTCCAGTTTACGGTACGACCAGACCATCAAGCTATCTCTGTATGCCGAGCACCGTATTCCTGAATACTGGATTGTCAACCTAGAGCGAGATATTTTGGAAATCTATCGCCAACCCCAAAATAAATCCTACCTGAAGCAGACCCTAATTGATAATCCACAGGTAACTTTCGCTCCTATTGCTTTCCCTGAAATAACCATGACCTTAAAGGATATTTATGGATAAGCAAATGTATTGGTATAAGCTAACACCTTTGGATGTACTGATGTTTCGTGATGCCAAGCCATTTTCTCCACAGGAACGGGCTTGGGCAGGTAGTGTGTTTCCACCAAACAGCCATGCGATCGCAGGTGCTCTGCGCTCTAGTTTTAGCATCAATGACCATATTCAAATGAAAGGGGTGTTCCTATGCTGTGCAGAAAGGCTCTATTTCCCTCGCCCGCTTAACTATGTCGATCAAAAGAGACTAATTCCTATTACTTGGATTAGCGACCAGACCCATCCGTCTACACAAATGATTTGGGATAGAACTAAACCTGTACCTTTGGTGTATGAACCACAGGAAACTGAGCAAACAAAGGGAAAACGCCGCCAATTTTTGCCCTACGATGTCGTTCTGAAACTTCTTGAGAATAAGCCATTATCTGATTCAGATTGGCTGGTTGATCAAAACATAGAAAAAACAGATAAGCCTTGGATAGTGGAAATGCGCTCACACAACACTTTACAAAATGGTACCCGCCAAGTTAAGGAGAGTGATGGTTATTTTGTTGAGAATGCTGTGCGGTTGATAGAAGGCTGGGGTTTAGCGATCGCTGTTGATGAACTAACGCACAAAAAACTCTATCAACAAAGAGAACCCCTAGTCATGCGTTTAGGAGGTGAAGGACATCGTGTGTTGTTAGAGCGTTGCACTAGTTTTGACGAGCAGTGGAATACATTAGTGGCTAAATCACAGCAAAACTACCAAGAGCAAGACGCAAAAAATGGTAGAATTCTTGCCTATATGGTAACTAACGGAGTATTTGAAAAACAGACGGATCGTGGCTCTACTTTTGGTAAGCGATCGCTCTGTCGTGCCTTCCCTTGGGAATGGAAACTTTTTCAAAATGGCGATGGCGTATTAGTAAGTGTAGCCACAGAAAAGCCCATACCCATCAGTTGTCGCTTTCGGCAAAAGCCCAAAGCTGACGAAGGAAATACTCCACACACTTCCAGAAAAAGTGTACCTGCACCCCAAGTTTTTGCCGCCCCTGCAGGAAGTGTCTATTACCTTGAGCGACCTGCTCTGCTGTGGCAAAGCCTGCCAGAACATCCCAAATACAGAAGCAAAACTAACCCATACAGGGTGTGGCATGACTTAGGTTATGCAGAAATACTATGGATTAGATATGAAGGAGAAAAATCATGACTGCGATTAATCTAGTGTATCTGTATCTACTATCCCCGTTGCATACAGGCGGCACAACCCAAGAGGGTAACTTACTGGGAATTGCCCGTGAGTCACACACTAATTTACCTTACATTCCATCCAGTACAATTCGCGGCAGACTACGAGCTAGCGAGACAGATCGCATCAAGAAAGTCTTGCTTTTTGGTCCAGAACTTGAAGACATTACGAACAGGCAATTTGTAGAAGAATTTAGCAGTGAGACAGGAAAAGAACTTAAGCAACTTGAACAAGGTGCTATTTGGGTTGGTGATGGCTCAATTCTGTGGATTCCGATTTCTTCTTTGAGTCATGGTGTAATTTGGATTAGCAGTCCTTTCCTATTGCAAAGGTGGGCTAGATTAAAAGGAGGAACTATAGCTAATCCAATAGCAATTCCTAAATCCTATTCCACTAATCTCAATAACACAAATAGGGTTTATCTTAAAGATGTGATTCTCCAAAAAGATAATCTAAAGCCATGGGAAGAGGATTATAATGATTACATCCCTCATAATCAACACTTAGCAATTGAGAATGTACTTGTACTACCTGATCGATTTATCAGCACGGTTGTACAAATGAGCTTGTGGCGACAGGTCAAAATTAAACTTTACGAACATAAAACAGTAGACGGAGGACTTCGCTATGAGGAAGCAATTCCGCCAGATACTTTGATGTATTTTCCGTGGGGCGTAACCTCGCAGGCAAATAGTACAAATAATCAGCAGGTTAACTCCCCAGACAGTAACCCCAATCAGCTCTTTAGAGACTTACTAGCCGAATTAAATACTATTCAAATTGGCGGTCAAGAAAGTCTAGGTCGTGGTTTTGCAAAGATGAAAATGAAAACTTCTTCAAATCTCTCTGCAAAGAACTATGTTGGCTCATGTTTAGACTAGGAGGAGTTGGGCAGGGAGCACGCCGTCCGTATTACGAGCGTCGAGGAAGTCCAAGCATCCGTGGCTGTGATTTTACTCCCTGTAGCGAGGAGACTTTTTGGCAGGTTCCTAGTAAACCAAGTGAGTTTGCCACTTTATTCCAAACAAGATTGCTTGGATTTTATCAATCCTTAAGACAAATAGCAAGAACTTCACCTAACTTCCGACAACCAGATACTGATCAGCCAACTCGGGAGAAATGGCGAGAGGTTGCTGACAGGCACTGTGTAATTCTCGTTTTTCAGGGACAATCTGACGGTAATAAATCTCATGCACTGGCGGTTTTACACAGTAATCAATTCAAACACAATGGGAATTATGATCGTTTTTTGTGTGGTTCAACAGGTATACCTTCACCAGTTTGGATTGCTAATGTAGGAGATAGAAACTACCAAGTAGTAACTGTGTTTGGTGCTACCGCAGACCCACGCAAGCAGTTTGTGGATGAACTTGTCAAGCAAGGAGCCAAAAAAATTTTCCCATTGCAAGGAGGTAAGAAATGACGATCGCTACAGAAAAAACTTTACCAAGTAATCAGGCTGAAGAACCACAAAAAACTTGGCAAGCAGGTTCTTGGCAGACTTTCATTGAGCTTTCTCAGCAACCCACCTACCAAAAAGCCAAAGCCTATTATTTCAGAGGAGCATATCAATTTGTTATGGGTGTAGGAGCAAATCATGCCACAGTTAATCTGATTATTTCTCTATTGGTCGAGTTATATTGCATCGTACATGGGATTCCATTTAGGGGGCTGACCAATGCTAGCTATCGGAAACCAAATTTACGGGAATGTCAGCCTGATAGCTCTTTTTATTTTGGGGATTCTCTCGCTAGAGCGCCTATTGGCAGGGAGATCGCTGACTTGAGCCAATACTCTCCTCCAGATTTGGTGATTGAAATAGCTGATTCCTCTTTGGCTGATGATTTGGGCATGAAGCGCTTGCTGTACGAAGAGATGCAGGTGCGTGAGTATTGGGTGGTAGATACCTCTTCTCTGGAAATGTTTGCTTTTGTTATGGATCAAAATCTTGGCAGTCGTAGGGTGAAAGAATCGGTGGTATTGCAAGGTTTGGGAATGGATGCGATCGCAGAAGCTCTACGCAAAAGCCAAGAACTTGACCATGCTAAGCTAGGACAGTGGTGGATGGAAAAAATTAGGAGTTGACTATGGCAAGTGTTGTTCTCTCTTTTGTAGGCAACCAAGACCCAGTTTCCCAGGCGACAGAAGAGGAAGGTTCTGTTGTAACCCTATTGCGCCATCTGATTGCTCAGGGGAATGTGATTAAAAGGGTGCTTCTGCTCTACACCACAGGCACTGCCGTAAAAGCTCAGGAAACCAAGAACTGGCTGGCATCTCAACCCGCCCTGTCTCAAGTGCCAGTGGAACTCATTCCCACCAGTGAGGTACTTTCCCAAGACCCTACGGATTTGCTTGAGGCGGCGCAGGAAGCACGGCGTGGACTAGAGCAAGCAAGGCAGATTTTGGCAGAGGGCGATCGCTTGGAGTTCAATGCTTCTTCAGGTACTCCAGCGATGAAGTCCTCGTTCAGCATTCTACAGGCGGCAGGTTATGCTCCTGAGAGCACCGTATGGCAGGTGAGAAACCCCCATGAAATGCAGGAAGGGCAAAGTAGGGTGTTTGCCACAGATGTTTCAGGACTGCGGCGGGAATTTGAACTGAAGGTGTTTCGTTCTCAAGTGGCAAATTCCAATTTTGATGGAGCTTGGGAACTGTTCCGCAGTGTCGCTGACTACTTTAGCCAAAAAGACGCTATTGAGTCGTACCTGATGGCAGGGAAGTTGTGGCAGAGAAGCAAGTTAGAGGAATTCAAAACAGGGATTGATGCTTGGTTGACTGAAGAACAGAGAAGTTACAGTAGGCAGTGGTATTTCCCCGCCTACGAGGAAGCCTATCTGTCTATCGTAAGGTGCAGGCAGGGAAATGTGGTGGAGGCTTTCTTCCACAGCTTCCGAGCATTTGAAGGAATTTTAGCCTCTTGGGGTAAGCAGATTTTTGGAGAACATGTTGTTGCAGAAGGGGGGAAAATTCTCCTAAAAAAATCCATTTTCAATGAGAGAGATAAGTTCTTTGCCAATGCAAAATACAAGCAAAATGGCAAGCCAGATAATGACATAGCCAAGCTGGAGGAGAAAATTCGTCAATCTGAAGAGGAGCATTATTTACTAGATTTTGCGGTTCTCTGCAAATTTTTTAGAAGTCTGCGTCAGGAGTATAAGGAGCAGTGCCCTGAGATTAAGGACTTGTTGACCAATGAAGTTTCCAAAACTAGAAATGCCATTGTGCACCAGCTATTGGGATTACAGGAAGAAGAACTGTATCGAGCTTGGGGCACAGAGAATCGGGATAACTGGGAAAGACGGCTTCTAACATGTCTGAATTTTATTGCGCAACAATCTTTCAGAGAGTGGGACGAAGCTAGTCTGATGGCACACTTCTATCACAAACTGACGGAGGCGATCACTCAGGGTTTGCCCGATTTCGGATGACAACTTGTTCCTACGGCGAATCACCAGTCAGAATGGAACTAATTGTCTGCTGAATCAGGGCTAATCTCTCTGATAAGTCCACTGCAGAACGGGGGAGCAGTTGCACCGTACAGGAGAGACGGCTGTCTTGACACAGCCCAATTACTAGGGTGTTGATGTGTTCAATGTAGGCGGGGTTGAGGGCGGCTTTCCCTTGGGCATGGACTAGGGGAATTCCAGGTTGTACTACGAAGAGATGGCGAAAAAAGCGATTGGTAGTGGCAAAACATTGCTGAAGATAGGCACTGAGCTGAGAGAAGTCCACAACAGTTGTGCCTTGAATGTCTGCTAGAGTGTATGCCATCATGTCAATGGGAGTGCGATCGCTCACGAAAGGTTGATTACTGCTTGACCACACTGCTTCCCCTGCGGCTAGAACCTTCTGCTGAATCAGCAAGCGCGTGCCAAAATCCATGGGCTGAGACGGGTCTAGCCCTGCTTCGGCAAATACTTGACTGGTGGTAGTCTGCACGAAAGGAATACCTAGGGTGCGGGCTAGTTTTTCAGCTAGGGTGGACTTGCCTGTGCGATGGGCGCCACAAATGCCAATATTGCCAAGCATTAGTTGGTCAATGCGGCTTGCAGTTTGGCTTTGGCTACAGCCAGTGCCTCTGCCAGTTTCTCTGGATACTTGCCCCCCGCTTGGGCAATGTTGGGGCGACCGCCGCCACCACCGCCACAGATTTTGGCAATCTCACCGATGAATTGCCCCGCTTGCAGACCTGTTTGGATAACCTCTGGGCTGAAGATGGCTATTAGACTGACTTTGCCTGCTGAAGGCACTGTACCCAGTACTACGGCGCTGTTGATCCCCAGTTTGCTACTGAGCTTTTCCCCAGCAGTTTTCAGGGCTTCGGGGTCGGTGTTGGGCAGTTCTGCTACTAGGATACGCCATTGCCCTATGGTTTCGCTGTGCTTAAGCAGGTGATCCGCCTGCTGGAGAGCCATTTGCCTTTGCAGGGCTTCTAATTGCTTCTGGGTATTTTTGAGTTCATTTTGCAGAGCAGTAATGCGGTCTAGGATTTCTTCGGGTTTGGCTTTGAAGCGATCGCTCAGTTCTTTAGTCAAGGCATCCCTCACTGCCAGATAGTCCAGAACTGCTTGTCCTGCTACCGCTTCAATTCTTCTCACTCCCGAGGCTATTCCTGTCTCAGCCACAATTTTGAATAGACCGATTTCGGAAGTGTTGTGTACATGGGTTCCGCCGCAGAGTTCCATAGACACGGTGGGAAAGTCAACGACTCGCACCATGGCGCCGTATTTTTCCCCAAACATGGCGATCGCTCCTTTGGCTTTCGCCTGTTCCAAGGGCATGATAGATACATGGGCTTGGTGCGCTTCCGCAATCCAGGTGTTGACCTGCTGTTCTACCTGCGCTATCTCCTCAGGAGTGACAGGACGGGACAAATGGAAGTCAAACCGCAGTCTTTCTGCTGTAACCAGAGAACCCGCCTGTGTGATTTTGGGGTCGACAATCTTTTGCAGAGCCGCTTGGAGCAAGTGAGTGGAAGAATGGTGGGCTTGAATACGGCGGCGCTGAGGCACCACCACTCGGGCATTGACAATATCGCCTACGCGGATTACCCCCGATTCTATCCAACCGAAATGGAGGTGTAAATCTGCTTCTTTTTGTACATCGGTTACCTGAATTAGCAGAGAACCGTTGGATAGCACTCCCCGATCTGCTACCTGCCCCCCGCCTTCGGCATAGAAGGGAGTTTGATCTAGGATGACTAGCACCTTCTGCCCCGCTTCTGCCATAGGTACACGGCGCTGATCCACCAGCAGAGCTTTGACAATCCCTGCGCCGCTGAGCTGGTGGTAGCCCACAAATTCCGTAGCGCCAATTTCCTTTGCCAAATCAGTCCACTCATTCTTTGCCAGTAAATCAATCTCAGGGCGTGCTAGTTTAGAACGCTCCTGTTGCTCTGCCATGGCTTGGTCAAAGCCTGCCCGATCTACAGTGCAGTTGTGCTCTTGCGCAATTTCTTGGGTGAGTTCTAGAGGAAAGCCATAGGTGTCGTAGAGCACAAAGGCATCAGTTCCTGAAATTTGCTTTTTCTGCTGGGTTTCGGGTTTGGCTAGCACTTCCATCAGCAGTTTCTCCCCACGCTCTAGGGTGTGACGGAAGCGTTCTTCTTCTTTCGCCAATTCCTGTTTGATACAGGGCGCTTGCTGGCGCACTTCAGGATAGACAGATTCGCTGAGTTGAATGGCAATTTCCGCCGCTTGATTGATAAATTCTTGGGTGATGCCCACCAATTTGCCATGGCGCACTACCCGACGGATGAGACGGCGCAGAATGTAGCCTCTGCCAACATTGCTGGGGGTAATGCCATCGGCAATCATGTGTACTACGGCGCGCAGGTGATCGGCAATGACTTTGAAGGAGGTCTGCTGTTGGGGATCGCATTGGCGATAGGGCACAGGGGCGATCGCTGAAACTGCGTCGATAATGGGCATTATCAGGTCAGTTTCGTAGTTGTTGGGCACTCTCTGCAATACCTGCGCCAGCCGTTCCAAACCCATGCCCGTATCTATGTTCTGTTTGGCTAGCGGCACAAGAGAACCATCGCTGAGACGGTTTAGTTCCATGAATACGAGATTGTAAATCTCCAAAAAGCGGGAGTCATCTTGTAAATCAATGGTTTGATCTCCCCGCTCAGGATGGAAGTCAAAGTAAATCTCGGAACAGGGGCCACAGGGACCTGTGGCTCCCGATGCCCAGAAGTTATCTTCTCCCATGCGCTGAATGCGGTGGGGGGGAATGCCAATCTCATCTCGCCAGATGGCAAAGGCGGTTTCATCTTCGTGAAATACACTGACTACTAGTTGGTCTGGGGGCAGTTGATAGACGGTGGTTACCAATTCCCATCCCCAAGTAATCGCTTCCCTTTTGAAGTAATCCCCAAAGGAGAAGTTGCCCAACATCTCAAAGAAGGTGTGGTGGCGAGCGGTGCGCCCTACATTTTCAATGTCGTTGGTGCGAATACATTTTTGGACAGTGGTAACGCGAGGGAAGGGGGCTGGCTTTTGTCCCAGAAAGATGGGTTTGAAGGGCAACATCCCTGCAATGGTAAGCAGCACCGTGGGGTCTTCTGGCACTAGGGAGGCACTGGGTAACAGTTGATGTCCCCGCTGTTGATAGAACTGGAGAAATTTTTGGCGAATTTCTGCACCAGTGAGATAGGGAAACTTGGACATGACTAGTGGGCAGTGATAGGGCAGTGGGAACCTCTCTGCTTCAAAATTGTAGTGGTTTCTGGCTGGATTGGGAATAATTTGCCTGTCTGGGAGAATCACCTGATCAGGCGGCGCACCGCCAACCAACTACTGCCCAAGCCTATGCCATTGCCAAAGCAGAGTAGTAGGACAGGTAGTAGGGTGTAGCATCTCCCATCCTGCCAGAGAGTGCCTAGCAGGGTGCGTAGCAGTTCGGGCTGGCTATCCATTCCCAGGGCCAGAGAACGCAGAGCTACGATTAGCAGGATATAGGCGATGGCTGATCCCAGAGTGCCGTAAACTGTGCCTTGCAGGAGAAAGGGCAGGATAATCCACTGGGGGGTGGCTCCTACCAACTGTAAAACTTCGATCTCAGTTTTGCGGAAGAGAATGATCAAGCGCAGGGTGGTGTGGATGACGGCGACAGCTATGAAAATACAGATGCCTACCACTGCTGAGCTAGCTAGACTAACAACCAGCCGTAACTGCCTGATCCCCTCAGCAATGGCGCTGGTGTACCACACTGCTTCCACACCTGCTAGGGTTTTGATGTGATTGGCGATCGCCTGTACCTGTGCATTTGGAGCTACCCTCAGCCTGATCTCGTCTGCCAAGGGGTTTGCCCCCAGCAGAGCGGTCACTTGGTCAATGTCACTTTCTCCCATGTCTTGCAGGAGAGCTTGCCATGCCTGCTCTTTGGGAATGAAGGTGGTGTGCACTACCCCTGCTAGCCCTGCCAGTGTGGCCTGCATTTCTGCGGGGTTTGCCTGCTCTTGCAAATACACTGAGATTTCTAGCTGATTGCCCAAATCCACTAGCAGATAGTCCATCTGCCACGATGCCAGCAGTCCCAACCCAAACAGACTCAGCAGTAGGGCAATGGTGCTGACTGCCGCCCCGTTCATCCAGCCGCTCCGTCTCAGCCCCAGCCAAGTTTCCCGCAGGAGGTAGCCCAATTTGATGGTAGTGGTGCTGTAGGTGGTCATTGCAAACAGCCGTTGTTTAGGTGCACTATAGCATGGTTGGGAGTCCGCCCGAAGTGGTCGATTACCAAGCGGTCGTGGCTGGTCATCACTACGGTTACCCCCAAATCGTGCAATTTCTGTAGAATGCGCAGTACCTGTAGGGAGTTGGCGCTGTCGAGGTTACCTGTGGGTTCGTCTGCGAGGAGCAGGGGAGGGCGGTTGACAATGGCACGGGCGATGGCCACTCTCTGCTGTTCACCTCCTGACAACTGGTGGGGAAAGCAGTCTTGTTTGTGTGCCATGCCTACCATGTGCAGGGCGGGGAGTACCTGTCTGTCAATTGCGGTGGGAGCAAGCCCCTGCGCCATCAGTAGCACTGCCACATTTTCTTTGACTGTGCGGTTGGGGATCAGTTTGTAGTCTTGAAAAACGATGCCAATTTTGCGCCGCAATAGGGCTAGCGCCCTGCCCTGAGTTTGGGGTACGCATACTCCTGCTACCCACACCTGCCCTGCCGTGGGCTGTTCTGCCCCGTAGAGCAGTTTGAGCAAGGTAGACTTGCCTGAGCCAGACCGCCCTGTGATCAAGAGAAATGTGCCTTTGGCTACGGTCAGGTTTACTCCCGCTAGAGCGATCGCCCCGTTGGGGTAAATTTTGTGCACTTGCTTGAGGGCAACTATGGCTTGCTCGGGGAGAACAGAGGGGGCGAGCATTTAGGGGGTGATGAATGCTTGGTGTACTACTTGCAGGGCTTCCACTGCCCGCTCCTGTCTGACTATGCAACTCACTTTGATTTCTGAGGTGGAGATCATCTCAATATTGATCCCCGCCTGGGCGATGGCGCGAAACATCCGTGCCGCTACCCCAGGGTGGTGTATCATGCCCACCCCTACGATACTTACTCTGGCTATGCCGTCATCGCTGGAGACGGTGCCGCATCCTAATTGCTGAACCACTTGGGTTAGAATTTGCTCTGCTCGATAGCGATCACTACTGTGCACGGTGAAGGCAATCTGATTTTCTGGCTTTTGGGCGTAGGACTGGACAATGCCATCGACGCCAATTCCCTGCTGGGCTAGGGGCTGGAGTAGCATGGCGGCAATCCCTGGGCGGTCAGGGATGTGTCTTACGGCAATGCGAGCGCGATTTTGATCTAGGGCGACGCCTCGCACGGGGGAGTGCCATTCCTGGCTGTTGGGGGGAGAGCTGGGTAAAATGGGCACACCGAAACTAGCCTGCAAAGCGGCGATCGCCTGTTCTTTGGCACTGGCTTTGATAGTGCAACTCACTTTGATTTCCGAAGTGGAGATCATGAGAATATTGATCCCCGCCTCTGCCAAGGTGGTGAACATCTGGGCGGCAACACTGGGTCTGCCCATGATCCCCGCCCCTACAATGCTTACGATCACAATGTCCCAATCTGCCACCACCGCTCCTAGGCCCAAGTTTGCCGTGATAGTCTGGGCCAAGGCCGCCGCGGCGCGCCCAGTGGTAAAGGCAATGTCATTGACCCCCGCTGGTTCTTGCACCGCCTGCACAATCAGGTTGACATCAATCCCTGCCTCTGCCAACGCTTCAAATAGCTGAGCGGCAATCCCAGGACAGTCAGGGACTTGGAGAAGAGCAATCTGGGCGCAGTCAGTCTCCAGGGTGATCCCTTCCACAAAGCGATTGATCTCAATGCTGTGCAATGTCCCTTGGCTATAGGTGGGAGACAGAACTACCGTCCCTGCCTGATCGGTCCAACTGGAGCGCACTGCCAACTTAATGCCAAAATTGCGGGCAATCTCCACGGCGCGGGGGTGTAATACCTTGGCGCCCATACTTGCCAGTTCTAGCATCTCATCGCAGGCAATAGCTGGGATCATCACTGCCGAAGGCACAAGGTGGGGATCGGCAGTAAAAATCCCTGCTACATCGGTGTAGATTTCACACAGGTCAGCTTTGAGGGCGGCGGCGATCGCCACTGCCGAGGTATCAGAGCCACCCCGTCCGATGGTGGTGACTTCCGTAGGCTGGTCGGCCATCACCCCCTGAAACCCAGCAATGACCACCACCTGCCCTTGCTCTAAGTATGTCTCAATAACACTAGTGTCAATGTGCAAAATGCGTGCCCGCTGGTGGTGCGGCTCAGTGTAAATTCTTGCCTGGGCTCCCGTCAGAGCGATCGCTGGTTGTCCTGCGACCTGTAGGGCGATCGCCAGTAGGGCAATAGTTACCTGTTCCCCAGAGGCAAGCAACAAGTCTAGTTCCCGCTCCGAAGCGCTGTGAAGGCGCTGGGCACTCACCTCCTGCGCAAGTTGCAGAAGCTGGTCGGTGGTCTTGCCCATGGCAGAAACTACCACTACCACTTGATGCCCTTGACGGCGGGTTGCCAAGATGCGATTGCGCACCGCCAGAATGCGCTCTGGGGTGGCAACGGAAGAGCCACCAAATTTTTGCACCACTAAACTCATGCCAGCATGGGAAAGGGTCGACGATTATTTTGCGCTATCTTGCGCCAAAAAATTGCGATCGCCAGGTAGAGGAGCCACCGCCTCCGTCAGGGTAAACTTGCCTGCCTGAATACTGTCCCGCAGTAGCTTGGCTATTTGTTCCGATAGGTAGATACTTGCCAAGGGAGCAGTGCGCACTTCCTTGCCCGCAATGGTAATTTTCCCAGACTTGAGTTGGGCATAGCTCACTGTGCCAAAAGTGGGACGCACCCGACGGGGAATGGAAAAATCTACCACTGGGGCGACTATATCCTGATCCTGCACCGCCGCTTTGAGAATGACCGTCTCGTCAAGAACAGGAATGGGCACCCCCACCCCCAACATCAGGGCAGGCCCATAGTTCCGCAAGTAACAGCCCCGCACCCAACGGCTGTCCATGGTTTTGGCATCGCCAATCAGGGCTAGGGTAGCTCCAGGGCCAATGGGAGTGCCATTGGCAAGCCTTTTCTGCAGAGGGAAGTGCTGTGTCCCCTCCCAAGCAATGTAGCCAATCCCACCCCCCAGCCACAGCCGCGAGCCAATGCCCAGCACCCTGAGGTCAGGATCATTCCACAGCGGAGCAATCGCCCCTGGGTTGGCATAGACCGCATTCCCCAAGCGCGGTTGCAAAGGTCCCAGATAGGTGTAGAGAATGTCCTCCCCGCTGTTTACACCCACAATGAAGTTCTGGTACAAACTGCGAGGATTGAAGAGATAGAACTGGTTGATACTGTCCTTGGTAATCGTTGTCTCATAGTTAGTGCGAGGATAACAGTCATTGGGGTGGGCGATCGCTCTGAGACTGACCGCCTTGCCAGCAATCAAATCGGCAATTACATGACCGCCGCCCCGTTCCTCCCCCTGCTCCGCATCTTGGGTAGCACCTATGTACAGGTCCACTGCCCCCAGCCCACAGTACGCCATCACTCCCCCCAGCCAGCAAGAGCGTAGGCGCATAGGGGGATCAGTGTGTCCCAGATTGATCACCGCCCCTGCCGATTCCACCACCTCAAAAGTACCAGTGGTAATCACATCTACTTCTTGGGCAACCTTGGCAATACCCTCTGCCGCAACTTTCTGTTTCAATTCCGTAGCAGTCAAGACTTTGACTTTGCCTGCTAGAATTTTGGCGTTGATTTCAGCAATAGTCTGCGCCATCTCAGGTAACTAGTACTTCTGCATCAATACTAC